>Ga0209540_10003001_pt1 | contig 11726 bp, 5 predicted proteins | sample BarGraIncu01121A_FD_184501 | JGI IMG/M metagenome (GOLD analysis project Ga0209540, IMG submission 184501) | Arctic peat soil microbial communities from Barrow, Alaska - Barrow Graham LP Incubations 011-21A (SPAdes) (version 2) | ecosystem: Environmental > Terrestrial > Soil > Wetlands > Peat... | reverse complement strand
CCAGACTCTGATTTTTGTTCTGTCTGACATGGAGAGTGGTTTATTCGGAGGCATCAGGTTTACCCATTTTGAAATAATTGCCTGGTAAAGTCTGCTGCCATCGGGATTGCCGGGAACGACCTCTCCGTTGATCTCAGTATAGTTGCTCAGGTTCATCCTCGATTCTCTGCCTGAACCATTATGGCATCCCGAAATAGCGCAATTATTGACAATAATTGGAAGAACATCCCCTGTAAAACAGACTGCCGGCACATTGGCAATATTTCCAACGTGAGTGCATGATGTAAACCAAGAAAAAACGGTGAGCAAAAGTAATAATGTAAGGGATAAATAAATTTTATCAGGCTTCATAAACAATCAGTAGATTAACATTGTAATTATCAGTAAAAGTACTGAATTTTTTGTCAATTATTGTTTAAGGAGAAGGAATAACTTCCCAAACTCAAACTCAAAATTCGGAGTAAAAATATCCTTTCCCAAATTCTCTTCTATCTCCTTAACTGACCAGTATCTGCCGCCATCAATTTCATCTTTATCTGGTATAGGTAATATATCGGAAATAGTTGAAAAAGAATTCACCAGTTCCCTTTCCCTTGAAGATTCCCAGACATATTTACCAAGTGATTCAGGTACAAACCCTTTTAATCCAAGTTCCTCTGAGGCTTCCCGGAAAAGAGCTTTGAGCGGGGTTTCTCCCGGACTGATATGACCACCAACTGATGTATCCCACTTTCCGGGCTGGATATCTTTTGTTTTTGCCCTTTTCTGCAAATACAATTCCCCCCTCATATTAAACAGATGCAGATGAACAACAGGATGGAGAAGCATGCTCTTACCATCGTGGCATACACTACGAAGGGCTTTGCCTGTTTCATTCCCCTCTTCATCTACAATTGGGAACCATTCTTCGGAAGTGGGATTATTCATAAAGGCAAATTTAGAAAAATTCATATCACCGTAAACGGGCACCTTATAGTATTCCCATCCTCATCCACCGCTATAAGTACATGGTCGCCTTTGCCTGCATATATTTCAAGCCTGTGGATGAACGTGGTGGTACCGATATATGTCTTATCAAGATGCCAGAAGATTTTTTTTGACGGGGTCCTGTGTACTGCCTCGGTTATAACCCTTGTAAGCTCTCCGGTCTGGTCGCGCGGGATAAATATTTTTATGCCGGAAGTAGGGTAAATGAACTCCATCACGGGTATGTTTTTGGATACAGAACAGCCTTTAGCAACCGGGGGGAGAGTCCTGTATTCCGAGTGTTTTTTTCTGTAGAAATATTCCATTGCCGGAGGGAGAACAAACCACGATTCATTTGTGATATCGTCAGGAGAAGCACATTCCGAATTTACTTGCAGGGTTTCGGATTTATTCAGATGTACAATCTGATGGTAGGGGCAAGCTTCACTCCTAAGTCCATTTATGCAAGCCTGAATTTCAACCGTTTCCGGACAATCAGGTCCTGCCCTGAAACCGCTTTTGCTGCAAACGCGTATCATAGTCAGTTCTTCATCGGGTGTTTTAAACCAGGCTCCGGGTTCCAGGAGGCTTACCAGATCAAACATTAAAGGAGCAGCTGCTGTAATGCCAGTCAATCCGGGTCTTCCTTCTCCCGTTGCATTCCCCACCCATACTCCGGTAACATATTTTGGTGTTGTTCCTACAGCCCAGCCATCTCTGAATCCGAAGCTCGTGCCAGTCTTCCATGCAAGCCCCTGAGAAGTACTGAAATACTGCCACCCCGATTCGCTCTCAGGCCTGTTAACACGCTGGAGAGCCTCATATGTCAGCCAGACAGATGAGGCGGAGAGAGGAGGATCAGGATCTTCCGTATGTAAAAGATTTATATCGGGTTTGCTGACAAGAACCGGCTGATGATAATCCTGATTATAATACTTTTTCGTGTTATTGTATCTGTTTAAAATCCTTGAAAGGGACGCATAAACTCCGGTCAGATCCCACAATGTGGTCTCTCCTCCGCCAAGGATCAGGGAAAGACCGTAGTATTCCGCCGGTTTATTGAAAGTATTAAAACCCGTTTTATGAAGCAGGTCAAGGAACTTTTCAGGATTATATTTCTGAAGCATCTTCACTGCAGGAATATTCAGCGATTGTGAAAGGGCAGAGCCGGCGCTCACTGCCCCGCTGTAGCTCTGGTCGAAATTCTTCGGTGTGAATCCCGGGAACCGGGTAGGAACATCGGGAATAAGGGTGTTGGGAAGAATATCCCCGGATTGTTGCATACCGGCATAAAGAAGAGGTTTCAGAATACTTCCCGTACTTCGCAAAGAATGTATGATGTCGACATCACCTCCATGCGCCCCGGCATCCTCCAGGGTACTGTTTCCAACATAAGCCAGCACATTGCCTGTTTCAACTTCCACTATCAGGCAGGCGGAATTGAAAATATAATTTCCTTCAAGATCTTTCTGATGGGTGTTTAATATTTCCGTTGCTCTCTCCTGAAGAGCAGGGTCGATATTTGTACGGATCATTTCACCTTTGTTGGTCATGAAAAAATGATCAGTCAGGTGGGGCGCTTTCGAGGGAAGTGGCTTTGGTTCTCCGGGAAGAGGTTCATCGAGAGCCAGAACCAAAGTGAGGGAATCAATATACTTCTTGCTATAAAGACGTTTAAGAAGGGCATCGCGTCTGGTTTTAAGCCTTTTCTGGTTCCTCCCGGGGAAAACAAGAGCCGGTGAATTCGGAAGAATTGCCAGGGCAGCCGCTTCAGCCCAAGTTATTTCGTCCGATGATTTTCCCGTATAACGCCATGCTGCAGCTTCAAGACCCACAGTGTTTCCTCCGAAGGGCGCATTGGAAGCATAAAGCTGAAGAATTTTCTTTTTTGACCTGAAAAGCTCAAGCTTCAAAGCTGACAGCATTTCAATAAATTTCTCTGAATAGGTCCTCGGTCTGTTGCCTCTTGAAATTCTTGCAACCTGCATTGTTATTGTGCTGCCTCCGCTTACTACCTCGCCTGCTTTAATGTTGCTTCGGAAAGCCCGCAAAATTGAAACAGGATTTATTCCGGGATGATAATAAAACCAGCTGTCCTCAAAAGTCAGCAGTGATTTTTCAAATTTATCCGGAACCTTTCCCGATCCCGGAAACCGCCACTGTCCGTCATCTGCTATTCTTGCTCCCATCAGACTTCCGTCCCTGGCTTCCACAACTGTTGAGAGAGGCGATATGAATATGGGTAATGGCGAAAGCAAAACCGGAGTAATGAGTACTCCGGCTGCTATCAGAAATATTTTAATTTTTCGATTCAATTTACTGTCCGGTTACTTTTACCGGATTTCCGGGATATCTTGAATAGCAGTTAGGTGTATACATTGCTTCGCACCATATCGATGGCTGGTAAAATTCACCTTTATATGCAGCGTTCAGAATCAAGACAAATGTTCTTGTCTGTCCCTGTGTCAGGCTGAAATATGTATTCACTCTGTCATCTCTGAAGTCGCGGTAATCACAGGAACTCTCCTTTATCCCATAATCGGCTTCGAACAACCTTGTGTTCTGTATCTCCCAGCCAGAAGGAACCATTTCAGTGAGAGCAATATTTTCAACCAATGTAAAGGTATTGTTTGTTACTTTCACAACCATCATAAAATCAGTACCCTGCTTCAGGTTTTTCTGATCCACAGGTTTAAGTGCCATATCAAGATAATCAATCTTCATGCTTAATCCTTTATCCTCACGGGCTATGTCGGAAACCATCGGCACACCTTTTCTTGTAAGGGTGATATACAGTGGTTTTTCAGAACTATTTTCCACGACCAGCGAATTATTATCATTCTTCTGGCTGAGATCCTTTTTCCAGACCTGTTTTGAAAGGAGGGTCTGTTCCGATTTTGCTCCGTTAAAAGTGATCTTTAGTTTCGACGGACTATTTTTATCACCCGGAAGCGACTCTGTCCATTTCATATAGGAAAAGAGACCCCATGCAATTGACTGGGTGCTATACCAGTAATCATTATTGAAATTGTCGCATATTATTTTCAGCAGAGGCACAGCCTGGTCCTCATTTTTCAGGAGTGTGAGCGTATAAAGTATTATTGCTTTATCGCGCATTTCGCTGCCATAGTAATAATTATAGTACTCCTGTTCCGTTGTTGTATTTCTGACATCAAGCAGACTTGCTGCCACTTCTGGCCTTCCGGTAGTTGCAAAAGAAGCTGCGAGCAACCATCTTGATAATTGGGGTATTCCCGGTGATTCCCTTAGTCTGTTCATTGCACCTTTTTCAGGGTGGCCGGCAAGAGCAAGGCTGAAGAGCCTGTATGCCTGATCGTTGGCTGACTGTTTATACCTTGTGTCAAAACGCCAGTCAATCGCTGCCTTTCTCTGGAAACTGATCCACTTCTGTTTGAATTCCGCAGGTACACTGTATCCTTTTCTTTCTGCTTCAGTCATGAAATGTCCGGCATAGGATGTCACCCAGCTATCGGGCTGGGATGATCCCGGCCACAAAGCAATGCCTCCGTTTATCATCTGCCGCGAAATAATTTTAGTGATGGCTTCGGTGATATTGGCAGAGGCTGATTTGACAACTGCGGCATCGTTCCCGGTCAGATCGCTCAGCCATAACTGCGGAAAAGCTGCAGATGTGATCTGCTCGGAACACCCATATGGATAATCAAGAAGATAATCCATCCTCTTCTCAAGGTTTATAGAAGGAAGCGGAGAGACTTCAATAGATGCAATGTTAGATCCCTCAATACCAAACGGTTTGAACGATGTTTCAAATTTTTCTCCCTGTTTTAAAACTCTGGCTTCAGCACGTATTTCGGGCGGGTTAGGACTTCTTACTTCAATTTCCATATTATATGTTGCACTCTCACCTCCTCCTGTTGCCGTGACGCTTATCTTTGCCACTCCTGTTTTTTCACCTGCCGCGAATGAGAATTCAGATTCTTTTTCACCTGTACCCGACACTGAAATGGTTTTTGTTTTTTCCTCAAAGCTTACAAGGTCATTTCCTTCCGCTTTTATTGTGATCTCTTTTATCCCATCTTTCTGAATAAAGAGAGATATGGGAAGGGCAGCCTTTTCGCCCGGGCTCACAACTCTTGGCGCTGTAACGAGTAACATAAGCGGATCCTTCACCACGACAGATTTCTCGGCAACTCCGAATGCCCTGTCACTTCCTGCAATGACCATGGTACGAACCGAACCGGTATACTGGGGAAGTGTAATCGCATGGGCATTTGTTTTCCCTGCAGCGAGATTAAAAGGTCCCAGAAATTTTACTACAGGCACGAATCTCTTTGCTTTATTGGCGCTTTTATCAATGACGGCTTCATCGCCCCCTATTGCAAATACTCTTTCGAGTGTTCCGCCGAAAGCTCCCAGAACAAAATCGTAGAGGTCCCACGTCTGGACACCCAGGGCTTCACGGGCATAGAAATAGTTCCAGGGATCGGGTGTTTTGAAACCTGTAATATCGAGCAACCCTTCATCAACAACTGCGATTGTGTAGGTCATAGGTTTTCTGTTCGATTCGCTGACCCTTATCACAAATGGTTTTTGCGAGCGTATCTCATCAGCCATTTCAATCTTTGGTGAGAGTCGTGTCGCCGGATCTTCGACCATAACAGGTACCACGCCGTACAACCTCATTGGCATGTCGTTTATTGTCTGCGCATGAGGCTGAATAACAGTAACGTATGCATAAATATTAGGCGCCATTTCGGGTTTTGCTTTGAATGAGACAACTGTGTTGCCCTTCTGCGTGTTAGTCCTGATCTCATCAAGAACACCGGTCGAGTTTTCAAGTGTCACAATGGCTCTAGCGTTTTCCGGAGCCGGGAAAGAGAGCTTTATTTCATCTCCCGGAACATATTTTTCCTTATCTGTGCTAATAGCCAAAAGTGTTGCCCCTTCGTTATTTCCCTTCATTCCATATTCCCATGGCCAATCGACAAGCAATATTTTCCCCGTTGAATGCCCGGCAGGAGTTGTGGCTCTTATGAGATAACGACCCCACTCTTTTTTATCAATATTGAAAGAAAAAGAGGCGGTCCCTCCTGATGTGGTGATCGTTTTCTTAATTACAGGTTTGTAGTTATTATTTGAAATAAAGGCGGCAAGGTTTTCTTCATCCGATTCCCACCACCACCTGTATGAGATTTTATAAACGGTTATTTCAACTTCCGATCTGACCGGTTTCCCATTTTCATCAACAGTAACCAGTTTAACCTCATTGTCAGTATCGGTAAAGAGCATTCTGCTTTTCCCTTTCAGTCCGGGCAGGTTAATGCCTACAAACACAGGGTAAGGAGCGAATTTATATGTTGTTTGTGTAATACTCTCATCACCACCCGGTTCGGCTGCTTTCGCTGTGAAAACAGCATTCAGCATTCCCGGGGCATTGATCTCTTTCCCTGGATCAAATACGACAGAAGCGTTTCCGCTCTCATCAACGGCAGCTTTAAAAATATTAACAGATTCCGAATGAAATTCACTGATAGGATCATCAAAAATGTACTGACCGTATTTGTCAAATTCGGTTTTTGTATGCTTCAGTATATATTCAACAGACGACTGGAGATTCTTTGCAACGGCTCCATTCAGCCATTTTACATTCAGAGTTCCTCTGGAAACCGGGTTCGAACCTCCAAGTATTTCCCCCTGGGAAGTTAGATTTATCTTCAGCCTGTTCGGTTTTACAGTTTCAATCCTTACACGTTTTGTAAATGTGGCGCCTCCTATCCTGAACTGGGCCCTGTAGTTTCCGGTAACAGCATCGGGTGATGTTTTTGTAGTGAAAACAAGAAGATTTCCTTCGGGTTTTTGAACCTGGTTATCAACTCTCTGTTCCATGGGATTAATAAGTTCGAACTGAACTGGGTGTCCGGCCGGAAGATCGCTCTTCATATCTTTAATGAAGACAGAAAGGAAAATTGAATCGCCGGGTCTCCACACATCCCTCTCTCCGTAGATAAATGCCTTGATGCCATCTTCAGGTTTATTCCCTGCAACGTCGAAAGAGCTCATGGAAAGCGAGGAGCCATCATTTACTTTAAGGTAATTTCTGTCTTTGTCTTTTTTCGCGATAACCAGGAATGGTTTTCTTTCACAGAATATAGCGGCAGATCCATCCTGATTTGTTTTTCCCGATGAAATAAGCTGCATCTGCAGGTCATAAATATATATTGAAACTTCATTCAGGGGCAGGGCGGAAAGAAGATCGTTCACCATCACATGAAGGATATCATCATTGCCCTTCTTAGCCATCAGTCCTAGATTTGATGCAAACACATTTCTTGAAACCCGTGTATCGGGACTGTAATAAGCATCATTACAGGGGTCTTTGCGATTATTCCAGTCGAATCCGAAACTGTAGTACACTTCATCATCACTCACTTCATAATAATTCTCCGGATCGTCCCAGAATTGCCTGCTTTGTTCCTCAGACTGCCTGAGAGCCTCTTCATATTTGCTTACTTCTCCGCCATTACTGCATGGATAGAGGGAATAGGATCTTCTCATCCCCAAAACTACTTTATATAAAATCCCGGGTTCAATATCTATATAATCAGCAAGATCGACAGTATAGAGATTCCAGGTACCTGCATTCACCCCGGACCCGGAACCGGTCACCAGGTCAACTCTGCCCGAATAAACCTGACGGCCAAACCGTTTTATCGAGTTACTTCCGTTTATATCATTCTCCTGAAGAAAATATGGCAGGTTATTATCAAATATCCTTATGATCTTAAGGTCAACAGCTTTGAGGTTTGCTGCTTTGAAAGGGAAAATAAGATTTTTTGAAGAAGGGAGTATAACACCGTTACCTTCAAGCTTTATTCCGGGTGGTACCGATGTGAAATCGAGTTGTTTCACGAAGGAGGATGCAAGGGTTACTCCTTTGTTATTCTTTATTGATGATTCAACATTCATATCAATTTTCCCCTGTAACCTGTTGGCCGGGAAGATACTTATAATGTTTGAGCTGATGTTTATTGTTGATTCGGAAGATGGTGTGAAATGGATCAGTCCCTCGGTCTCCTGTTTCACATCAACCGGATCGGATAGCAGGATATCAATTCTCTGGCTTTCACCGGGAACAGTGACTATATTTAATACGCTGAATTCACCTGTAGGCGGTATATTTACTATGGTTGAGCCTTTCTGGTTTACCCTTGCCTGAGAACCGTCCCAGGATAGTGACAGTTCCTGCGGTTTTGCTGAACGGTCAATACCTATTATCGTAAATTTGTGAATTAGGTTAACGGAATGGTCCCAGGTCAAATCCATATTTTTTCTTCCCAGTTTAGCTGAGAGATAGCTCTCGGCTTCGGCAGGTTCGATAAAATCTGCTGCTGCAATCTGACCATGAAGAGTATAGCTGTTTCCATCAGCGTTGGAACATTCAAGTGTCCCTGTCGTAACGCGAAAATCTTTTTTCAGAGTCTGAATACGCAGGGGAAAAACTCGCAGTCTCTCTTTCACTTCCGCGAGTTTACCAATATTAAGCCCGCCTGTGTAAGTTCTTCCAGGATCAAGAAGCCGTGACGGGGTGAAAACGAGGGTTGTCTCATCTTTCCATTCCGTCTTTCCTTTTACAGAGGGCTCAAAAACAAACAGTCCTGATGCAGACTTATCTGCTTTTGCTGCAAATCCGGGAGTGAACCGGATCTCGATGGCGGAATTGGCCTGGACTATGCCGGACGTATAGCCAGATATATATTCGCTGAATCCTTTATCGAGAGGGATATTTTGTGGAAGAGCTTCTGCAGCCTGGTTTTTTAATAGGCGGATTGGTTTATTATCCTTTGAACCACAGGAAGATATAAAAATCAGGATAAAAAGAACCGAGATTAATTTTGCAGCTTTCATCTTCAGGGTATTAGGTTTTACAGTTACACAGATTAGAGAAACTAAGTTACAATAAATTCAACATAAAACCCATTGACCATTGATAGGGCCCGCTACCCTTTAGTTTCTACCCTCCAAACCCCTCCAAATGGGGGTCTGATTCGGTAAATAATATAAGAGTTTAATTCTCCCCTCCTTCAAAAGGAGGGGAAAATTATACAAATACTCTGCTATTATTCACTTGATTAATCCCGTCTAAGCTGGAGCGGGGGGCAATAAACATAGGGAACGATTATGAGTCTTACGGTGTCACCATCTCCGTCCTTAGCTTACTGACATAATCGCGTATCCTGTTCAGGGTTTCAACAGTGACGGTCATCCTGCTGCCGGTTGAACGGAAGACCTGTTTTGTGGTGTCAATTTCGAGATCGCCTTTTTTGAAATAGATATCGAATGAGTCGAAGTAATTTTTCAGGTATTTTAGTTTTTTTGAATAGTAGACAACGACCGGATCATCATAGTAGTTTTTCAGGAAGCTCAGAAGGGTTGTAAGGGTGTATTTCTGTTGGGCAATTTTCTGTATTACCTCAGGATCGGGTTTTTGTGGGTTATAAACCAATTGCGTTGAAATAAACATTGCCTCAACCCATCCCCCCATTACCATAAGTCCTGCAGTACTTTCTCTTCCTCCTTCACGCAGATGCGCCTCCATTTTAAGAAAGGCATCATTCATGAGATACAGTATTGTATCAGGTTCCGAGATATCGCTCTCTACCTTTTTGATTGGTTCGGTAAGGTAACTGTCGGGTATTCCAAGCTTATTGCTCATCTCGCGGATGGTAACCATATAGTCGATCATCTGCTGGCCAATACCGAACATCTTAAGATAACCGAAATCAACTCCGTATATCCCTGTGTTTATCGAGGCTTTGGAGCTGCTGAGATACTGATCTCTGTTTGAAATGGGATTTAATGTGGCATTATTGTATGATATGCCTAGTCTGTTAAAGATTGTGCATACTTCAACAGGGGTAAGGATCCCATAGAATATCTCATCCTTGGGTGTAAGATCTTTGGTCCCGGCAGAGTCTGACCTATAGGTTGAAAAGACCGAACCAAAAGAATCCTTTTCTTTTACTCCGCGTTTGCATGAATATGCAAATGGTAATAATAACATGAAAAAACAGAGTACCCCTTTCATTATTTCCCGGTTAATACTTCAAAATTACTAATTTATCTTCATCAGTAGATATGAAGGTGATAAAATAGATTTCATTTTATTGTTTGTTCATTTCTTTTGCTCCTCCAAAAGAAATGAACCAAAGAAAAGGAGGCCGGAAATGCCAACTTCAGCCAAAACGGCGCCTGCTACACAAGCCATAAATGCGCTACCGTTTTGTCTGCAGTTCGCGCCATTTCCGGTTTGCCCTCCCGCTTCAATTTATCAAATTATGCAACATCATGATAATTTTGGGATTTCAAATGGCCTCAGAGAATTTTGGGAAATAGCGACGGTTTTGAGGCTTGCTGCGTAGGCCTTGAGTAAGCAATACTGTTTGAGCGATGTTGAGCGAAGTGAGGCAGAGCGAGTTGTATTGCGTGGGCAAGCCGAAAAACAGCCGCCCCAAAATTATCTGCAGCCTTGAATTTTGCTCACAATATATCAATTTTAAAGGTGTTCGCGAGCTCGCCCCTTCGGGGCATCGGTTCTTTGGTTACTTTCTTTGTTTTAAGACAAAGAAAGTGACATGGTTTAGGACAAAAAAAATGAATATTACAGCAATATCCTGTTCCCCAGTTTCTTCGAAATAATCCCCAATACAACACTTAGATTTGCATATCTCTTCATTAACTGCTGCATCTTTTCAGTGTCATTGGCTTTTTGTGCCTCTTCGAGAAGGATCTTCAGCTCCTTCTGGATCTTAATTATCTTATCGCTTTTGAACTTAAGAACCGCATCACCCACAATCTCTTTCAGCTTCATCTCCTCTGTTTCAACATAGGTCTGTTTATCTTTCCATATCTTGCTGAGCTCATGGGAATCTGCCAGAAGATCGGCCGACAGACTCGATATCTCCGGATCTTCATGTTTTACAAACTGCTTTTCACCGGCGATGAGACCATGTTCGGCATGAAACCTGAATTCGTCAAAGATCCTGGTGCATACCTTGTCGTCAAACAGAAGATTGTCTGATGTGATCTCCCGCACAATGTAATCAGATACTGTAAGCATCTCCTCCTTGCCGTCCTCCTTATTGATAGTCCGTTCAAACTCGACACCTCCGAATTTCAGAAGAAGCCTGATAATCTCTTTTTCGGAATAATATGTTACTGTTTCACGTTGAACAGGCTTGATGATCACAGGGGGCAGAACCGGCAGATCTTCGGGTCCCGGATATTTGTTCCTGTCCTGGAAGGTCTTTTGCTGCCGCAGCTTATTCACCTCATGATAAAGGATCGGCTCACTTACCTCAAGTACAGTACTACACTCCTTTATATATACTGTCCGGGTAATTGCCTCGGGAATGACAGCGATTGACTTTACCACGTCGCGTATCAGATCAGCCCTTTTGACAGGGTCGTTACTTGCTTCCGAAAGAAGAAGCTGTGTTTTGAACCTGATAAAATCTGTTTCATTCTCTTTTAGGAATTTCAGGAAATCCTCATTACTCAGTTTTTTGGAATAGGAATCCGGATCCTCATTATCAGGAATAAGAACGATCTTGACATTCATGCCCTCTTCAAGCACCAGGTCGATACCTCTTAGTGAGGCTTTTATCCCGGCAGCATCGCCATCATAAAGTATTGTAATGTTTTGCGTGAATCTTTTTATAAGCCTTACCTGCTCCTGGGTAAGCGAGGTCCCTGATGAGGCCACGACATTTTCAATGTTG
>Ga0209540_10002999_pt1 | contig 11731 bp, 10 predicted proteins | sample BarGraIncu01121A_FD_184501 | JGI IMG/M metagenome (GOLD analysis project Ga0209540, IMG submission 184501) | Arctic peat soil microbial communities from Barrow, Alaska - Barrow Graham LP Incubations 011-21A (SPAdes) (version 2) | ecosystem: Environmental > Terrestrial > Soil > Wetlands > Peat... | reverse complement strand
TTCCCAGGGCGTCACCTTCACCCCGAACGATACCGTCAACTACACTACCACCACCGGTTCGGTCAGCGTCACCGTGAACAAGGCCGACCCGAGCGTCACCGTCTGGCCGACCGCCAGCGCGATCAACTACCCGCAGACCCTGGCCTCCTCGACCTTGAGCGGCGGCCAAGCCTCGCCTTCCGGAAGCTTCTCCTTCACGGCACCGTTGACCGCACCCAGCGCCGGCACGGCTTCCCAGGGCGTCACCTTCACCCCGAACGATACCGTCAACTACACTACCACCACCGGTTCGGTCAGCGTCACCGTGAACAAGGCCGACCCGAGCGTCACCGTCTGGCCGACGGCCAGCTCGATCAGCTACCCGCAGACCCTGGCCTCGTCGACCTTGACCGGCGGCCAAGCCTCGCCGTCAGGAAGCTTCTCCTTCACGGCACCGTCGACCGCGCCCAACGCCGGCACGGCTTCCCAGGGCGTCACCTTCACCCCGAACGATACTGTCAACTACAATACCGCCGCCGGTTCGGTAAATGTCACCGTGAATAAGGCCGACCCGAATGTCACCGCCTGGCCGTCGGCCAGCGCGATCAGCTACCTGCAGACCCTGGCCTCGTCGACCTTGGCCGGTGGCCAAGCCTCGCCGTCGGGACACTTCTCCTTTACGGCACCGTTGACCGCGCCCAGCGCCGGCACGGCTTCCCAAGGGGTCATATTTACTCCGAACGATACTGTCAACTACACCACCGTTACCGGTTCGGTAAATGTCACCGTGAATAAGGCCGACCCAAATGTCACCTACTGGCCGACGGCCGGCGCGATCAGCTACCCGCAGACCCTGGCCTCGTCGACCTTGACCGGCGGCCAAGCCTCGCCGTCGGGACACTTCTCCTTCACGGCACCGTTGACCGCGCCCAACGCCGGCACGGCTTCCCTGGGCGTCACCTTCACCCCGAACGATACCGTTAACTACAATACCGCTACGGGTTCTGTAAGCGTTACCGTGAACAAGGCCGACCCGAATGTCACCGCCTGGCCGACGGCCAGCGCGATCAGCTACCCGCAGACCCTCGCATCGTCGACCTTGAGCGGCGGCCAAGCCTCGACGCTTGGAAGCTTCTCCTTCACGGCACCGTCGACCGCGCCCAACGCCGGCACGGCTTCCCAGGGCGTCACCTTCACCCCGAACGATACCGTCAACTACACCACCGCAACCGGCTCGGTCAGCGTCACCGTGAACAAGGCCGACCCGAGCGTCACCGCCTGGCCGACGGCCAGCACGATCAGCTACCCGCAGACTCTGGCCTCGTCGACCTTGAGCGGCGGCCAAGCCTCGACGCTAGGAAGGTTCTCCTTCACGGCACCGTTGACCGGGCCCAACGCAGGCACGGCTTCCCAGGGCGTCACCTTCACCCCGAACGATACCGTCAACTACACCACCGCAACCGGATCGGTCAGCGTCACCGTGAATAAGGCCGACCCGAGCGTCACCGCCTGGCCGACTGCCGGCGCAATCAGCTACCGGCAGACCCTGGCCTCGTCGATCTTGAGCGGCGGCCAAGCCTCGCCGTCAGGAAGCTTCTCCTTCACGGCACCGTCGACCGCGCCCAACGCCGGCACGGCTTCCCACGGCGTCACCTTCATTCCCAACGATACCGTCAACTACAATAGCGCCACCGGCTCGGTTAGCGTCACCGTGAACAAGGCCGACCCGAATGTCACCGCCTGGCCGACGGCCAGCGCGATCAGCTACCCGCAGACCCTCGCCTCGTCGACCTTGAGCGGCGGCCAAGCCTCGACGTCAGGAAGCTTCTCCTTCACGGCACCGTCGACCGCGCCCAACGCAGGCACGGCTTCCCAGGGCGTCACCTTCACCCCGACCAACCCCAACTACACCGCAGTCACCGGTTGGGCCAGCGTCACGGTGAATAAGGCCACCCCGGTCATCACCGTCTGGCCGACGGCAAGCGCGATCCTCAATGGCAAGGCGCTCTCAGCCTCGACGCTTACCGGTGGTAACCCATCAGTGCCGGGCACCTTTGCCTTTACCACTTCGGCTTTGAAGCCGAACGCAGGCACCGCAATGCAGAACGTAACCTTTACCCCCACGGACACCTCGAATTACAATACGGTGAGCGGCGCCTTGGTGGTATCGGTGCCTGTTATCTGCAGTCTTCCTGTATCGATCACCGTGCCGGCCACAAACGCCACCGACGTTATCCGGGTCAGTTGGACCGGAAGCACGGTCAGCGGAGTTAACTACGTTCTGGAGTGCAGCCTCACCGGCGCCAGCGGCACCTACACGACCGCCTACAACGGGACTTATCTCTGGGCGGACGTCCCAGCCCCCGCTGCCGGAACCTACACCTTCCGGGTGAAGGTGACCAAGGCGGGTTATGACCCCAGTGCCAACTCGGCCGCCAAGGGGTGCGCGGTAACACTGCTCTGTGGCATCGGCCCGACCATCACTGTTCCGGCCAACAACGCCACCGAAACTATCCGGGTTTCCTGGACCCAGAGCAGCCTTAACGGGGTGAAATACGTTCTGGAATACAGCACCGACGGCTTCCAAACCTTCACCACGGCCTACAACGGGACCTACCTCTGGGCCGACGTAACTGTCCCCAACGAAACCTACACCTTCCGGGTGAAGGTGACCAAACCAGGTTACACCGACAGTAGCTATTCGGCCTCCGGTAGTTGCATTGAAAAAATGATCTGCGGCCTCCCGGCCACGATCACGGTACCGGCCAGCAACCTAACGGGCAGTTTTCGGGTAAACTGGGGCGCCAGCCAGAGTAGCGGGGTGAACTACGTTCTCGAGTACAGCAAGGACAACTTCACCTCAGTCATCACCACCGCCTATAACGGGACCTACCTCTGGGCGGACGTCACTGTCCCCACCAGCGGAACATACCAATTCCGTGTCAAGGCGATCAAGTCGGGGTACGATTCCAGCGACTATAGGTACTCAAGCAGCGTCATGGTAAATCGCAACTGACCTGATCCGAAGTCTTCTCAATAAAGGGAGTAATTAAACGAGCCCTTTGATGACTGACCTAGTCCCCGCTTACGGGTGGGGACTTTTTTATTTGCCCAGCGTAGCGGGCAAACCCGGCCTGATGAAAGAAGCGGGCATCGCCCCGACCAGAGGGAAGACAATCCGATTCGCAAGGGCTTTGCTGGTAACGGCTGGGTCTGAAGGAAACGATAGGAAGTGAACTGCACACAGCGCAAGTGAGCCTCATACGGCTTCACGGGTGGGTAAGCGTGCAAGATAGCACGAAGCCCGATTCCTGGTCAGACCCGTGGAGTGATTGAGGGTGCCATAGTTGCGGCGGGACCAGCAGCGTCAACTGACGCGAATGCTGCGCGGTTCTACCAGTACTTCGGGTTGCATCACTGCAAACCGAAACTCAACGGAGTACGCATGGAGGTGCAACTGCAATGGGTCCGCTCATTACGGAGACGCAGCCAGCCCCACCGTCTTTACTGGTGCTACCTCACGAGTCGCTCTTGGTTCAAACTACCCTACCCTGTGACAACGCTCCATGCGACGGTATGACCTACACCCTCTGGTTCCATCCCCAGGTTCCCAAGAAGACATAGATTCCTCCTATCCCCTTTCGCTAAGCTTGGTTGACGCAGTGCAAAAGGTAGACGTTTTTGCATCGGTGAATACGTGCCACATCCTATGCAATAATCAACACTGGGACGCTCATGATGGCCATCACGAAGCTCATGGTGGCCATCATAAAGCTCATGGTGGCCATCATAAAGCTCATGGTCACCATCATAAAGCTCATCGTCGTCATCACGAAGCTAATGGTCACCATCACGAAGCTAATGGTCACCATCATGAAGCTAATGGTCACCATCATGAAGCTAATGGTCACCATCATGAAGCTCATGGTCACCATCACGAAGCTCATGGTCACCATCACGAAGCTCATGGTCACCATCATGAAGCTCATGGTCGTCATCATGAAGCTCATGGTCGTCATCATGAAGCTCATGGTCACCATCATAAAGCTCATGGTCGTCATCATGAAGCTCATGGTCGCCATCATGAAGCTCATGGTCGTCATCATGACGCTCATGGTCGCGGAGATGAGGCTCAGGCAAAAAAGGGCGGCCCTCCATCAGGGAGGTTATAATGATTCAGCGGGTTTACCTTGGAGGTTCGGATGACGAAGCTAAGGAGGGAGATCGGGAAGGGGGGTGTTTTAGCCAGAGCAACACTCGCTGACTTTCCGACCTACATTCCATCTGGGAAGGCTGCCCCTTTCCAGATGAATTTTCGGTTCCCAGACGGGACGGCTCCGGCACGGCTCCGCTTTAGCTACACCTACTGGCTGGCCGAAGACCCCCCGGCTGTCAGAGGATACAGTGGATACGAAGACATCCCGCATTTCGGTAATTTCGACGCACCACTGTGACGTGAGAGTGTTGACCGGCGTCGAAGGGTGACCCGTCATGGCTGCAAGAGGAATCAGCCTCCGGCCCCTCCGTCGGTCAGCATCTCTTTAAACCGCTTCAGCCGGTAGTATGATTCGCGCTCACGCTCGCCTATGTACTGGGGGATGTCTCTCACGTCACGGTGCAGGCCGGGAAGTATCCGTTCTTCCAGCACCCTGATGCGCCGGGAAACCCGCACGATTTCGTCGCCGATCCGTTTCATCTTGCTTTCAAAAGCGGCTATTTCCAGCATCTCCGCCAGAACGGCCTCGAAAAGGGCCGCGGCCTCTTCCAGGTGGGGTGTGGTGTGACGGTAGTCGTACCCGCGCTGGTCCGGGGACCTGACCGGCTCTTCCTGCACCGTGACTTCCCGGTAGGGTAGTCCCATGACGCTCCTGCCGGTAATCTCCACCCCCAGATCCCTCCCGGCCCCACCCTCCAGCGATGCCACGAACTCCTCACCTTCATGGCCCAGGGCGAGGTGCATTTGCGCGAGCGCCCGCGCGTAGGCTGTCCTTATTTCTTCCCGCGAGCGGAGGAACGGGACGGACATGGAGAGGAACTCCCTGATGAGCGCCAGGCGGCGCGCCTTGAGAATCCCGATGCTCCCCGTCACCGAGCGGGTTTTTTCTTTGAGGAGCAGGAGATTGGTCCGGGTCGGGTGGATCATGGTGAAACTCCTCGGCCGCAAGCGAAGGCGCGTGCTGGAGGTGCCCGGAGCCATGCCGCAGGCCGCCAGCTCCCGAGCTATGAGGTTTCCAGGTTGAAGCGCCGCAACAGCGCGATCCCCGCGTCGAGGCTGGCGCTTATGTCCCGGCGCTCCGTCCCCTGGTTGACGAGCTCCCGTTCAAAGGCGTCGGCAAAGTCCAGCATGGTCCGGTCGCTCTCGACCATGCCTTCCCGGCCGACGATCGCCGCCAGGCGGCGCAGATCGCGCCCCTTCGCATACTGCTTGTAGAGGCGGTCGGCCACGGTGCGGTGGTCCTCCCTGGTGCGGCCGCTGCCGATCCCGCGCTGCATGAGCCGGGAGAGGCTGGGGAGGACGTCCACCGGGGGGAATACCCCTTTCTGCTGGAGTTCCCGGGAGAGGACGATCTGCCCCTCGGTGATGTAGCCGGTCAGGTCCGGGATCGGGTGGGTGATGTCGTCCTCGGGCATGGTCAGCACCGGGAGCATGGTGACCGAACCGGGCATCCCCTTGATCCGCCCTGCCCTCTCGTAGAGCGAGGCCAGGTCGGAATACAGGTATCCGGGATAGCCGCGCCGGCCGGGGAGCTCCTCCCGGGCCGTGGAAACCTCGCGCAGGGCGTCGCAGTAGTTGGTCATGTCGGTGATCACCACCAGCACGTCCATCCCCCGGGCAAAGGCGAGAAACTCTGCCACCGCCAGGCCGAAGCGAGGCGCCAGTAGCCGCTCCATGACCGGCTCGCCGGCCCGGTTGATGAAGGCGACGAAATCGCTCTGCATCCCGGCGAGGAGTTCCATGTAAAAGGCGTACTCGTGGTGGGGGAGCCCGAGGGCCACGAACACCACCACGAATGCCCCGCCCCCCGCCAGGCGCGCATTGCGCACGATGGCCGCGGCGATCTCCTTGGCCGGCAGGCCGGCGCTGGAAAAGATCGGCAGCTTCTGCCCCTTGACCAGGGTATTGAGGAGGTCGATGGCCGACAGGCCGGTTTCGATGAACTCCTCGGGGCGGGCCCGCGCCGTCGGGTTGATGGGGGCCCCGGTGATCGGCGCCCATTGCTCGGCAACGTACATGGGCGCTCCGTCGATCGGGAGGAAGGAGCCGTTGAATACCCGGCCGACGGCGTCCGCCGAGAGGGGAGCCTTTTTCACCGCGTCGGTGAATACCAGCGTCGCGGCCAGATCCAGGCCGCGAGTCTCGCCATACACCTGGATCAGCACGGTCTCCCCGTCGATCTTCAGTATCTCTCCTTCAGCGGTCTCTCCGCCTGGGTAGCTGATGCGCACTATCTCGCCGATGCGAGCGGCAAACACCCGATCCGCGAACAGAAGGGGGCCGCGGATGGAGGAGACGGTGCGATAGATGTGCTCGGACAGCCGCATGATCCCCTCCCCTCCCCTTACGCGTCAAGACTGCGCTTTCAGTGCCTCGTCGAGGAAAACGCCCTGCGCCAGCTTCGTCCCGGCCCGGTCGTAGCAATCGACAATCTCGGCGATCCGCGCCACGGTCCGGTCCGGGGCGCAAAAGGCATCGTCGGTGTAGGCGTTCTGGGAGAGGAACTCCTCCCTTATCCGCTGCGCAACCCTCATGACGAGGCGGTCAGCGTCCTGAAGCCCCTCGATCCCGACGATCTCTGCCACCTCGCGCAGGGCCTCCTCGCGCTGCAGCAGCAGCTGGCAGCGCCGCCGCAGCTCACCCCAGCGCGAAGAGACCTGGGCGTTGAAATGGGCGACCATCTCCGGCTCGTAGAGGGAATAGCTCTGGAACCAGCTGATGGCCGGGAAATGGCGGCGGTGGGCAAGGGAGCTGTCGAGCATGAAAAACGCCCCGGCGGTACGCAGGCACGCCTGGGTGACCGGTTCGGTGAAGTCGCCGCCGGGAGGCGAGACGGAGAGTATCATGGAGAGGGAGCCGATCCTGCCGTCCAGGGTCTCCACCACCCCGGCACGCTCGAAGAAAGCAGCCAGCCTCGAGGCGAGGTAGGTGGGGTAACCCTCCTCGCCCGGCATTTCCTCAAGGGACGAAGATATCTCCCGCAGGGCCTCGGCCCACCGGGAGATGCTGTCCGCCAGGAGCAGCACGTGGTAGCCCAGGTCGCGGTAGTATTCGGCCATGGTGACGGCGGTATAGATGGACGCCTCACGCGCCGCTACCGGCATGTTGGAGGTGTTGACCACGACGATGGTCCTCTGCATCAGGGGCTGGCCGCTCCACGGGTCCCTCAGGGTTACGAACTCCTGGAGCAGTTCCGCCATTTCGTTACCCCGCTCGCCGCACCCCACGTACACCACGATATCCACGGCGGCGAACTTGGCGATGGACTGCTCCAGCATGGTCTTGCCGGTGCCGAAGCCGCCGGGGAAGATGGCGGTCCCTCCCCGCGCCAGGGGGAAGAGGAAATCGATGGTGCGCTGCCCGGTCACCAGAGGGAGCGAGGGGGAGAGCTTTTTCCGGTACGGGCGCGCCTTGCGCACCGGCCACGGCACGACGACGGGGATCTCCCGGCCGTCGGCCATCTCTCCCAGCTGCCCGCCCAATGAGAACTCGCCGTCACAGAGCCGGGCAATCCGCCCCCCGCAGGGGGCGGTGACCGGATGGAGAAAGGACCCTTCGTGCACGGCGCCGAGAAAATCGCCGGCGCTCACCTCGTCTCCTCCCCGCTTCGCCGGTGAAAAGCGCCAGATCCGGTCGCGGTCCAGGGGAAAGAGGGCCTCCCCCGCCGTGATGAACGGGCCGGCCAGATCCCGCAGACGCTCGAGAGGGCGCTGCAGGCCGTCGAACATCCCGCAAAGTAGTCCCGGACCGAGTTGCACGGTAAGAGGCGCGTTCATCCCGAGCGCCGGCTCGTTGGCAGCCAGCCCCCGGGTATCCTGGTACACCTGCACGGTCGCGCGCCCCTGCTCCAGCCGCACCACCTCCCCGGTGAGACCGGCCTCCCCCACCCGGACCAGGTCGTAGAGCTTCAGCCCCGGAATGTCGACGGTGACCGTCGGTCCCGCTACCCCCAAGATGCGTCCTTTCATGGCGTCAATCTCACCTGGTATCCGATCACCTTCCGTATCAGGCGTTGGGCGTAATCCTCGGCCACCGTTGCGGCCTTTTCCGGGGCGGGGAGCACCACGAGAACGCCAAACCACCTTCTTTCCATTTCCCTGAAGCGCTCTTCGCCTATCCCCGCCAGAAGGCGCTCGTCCACGATCACGACGCCGCAGTCCGGGTTGCCCATGGCCTGGCAAACGGCGGCCTCGGCCCCGTCCGGTGCCGCAATGAGCTGGGAAACGCCGGCCAGGCTGAAACCGTAACGAGCGTCCCCGGGTGTTATGACCACGATTTTTTTCATCCGATCAACTCCGCGGCCAGGGCCGAGTCCCCGAGTGCCGCGCCGTGGTGCACAAGGCTCGCATTGCGCGCCTCGACGGAGCACCCCCAGAGATAATCGAGGATGCGCCCGATGCCGAGGGGATCCCTGCCGAGCCTCCGCACCTGGCGGGTCAGCCGGCAAAGCAGGAACTGCTCCAGGTTATCCGGCACGGCCGGCAGATCTCCCAGGCCGGGCTGGGAGCGGAGCAGGGCGGCAAGCGCTGCCGCACTCCCTTTTTTCAGCACCTTTTCCAGGCGTTCCGTTGCAATGGTCCCTCCCCGGATCAGGGCACGCGGGTCCTCGAGCTGCCAGCGCATCTGCTTGGCAAGAAAGAGGAGGTTCATCAGGTCGACGAGCGCGCGGAAGAACTCCCTGAGCACCGGGTGGAGCGCCAGGCTCGTCACTCAGCACTGTAGCAACCCAGAACCTCACTTCTTGAGCGGTTCGAACTTTCTCCCGCCGGGAACCACGAACTTGCTGTAGAACTCCACGTAGTGTAGACGGAGCGCGTGAATGGTTGGCGAGAAGACTCCGAGGACCAGGTTGACGGCGTGGAACACAACCGCCAGCAACACCCCGACCACGATGTTGCCGGTCATGCCGGCGAAGCTGTTGGCTACGCGGGCAAGGAGCACCGAGGCGAGCCCGATCGCCATGATCCTGGCATAGGAAATAATGTTGCCGACGTTCTTCAGCAGTTCAAGGGGGGCCAGCAATCCTCCCGAAAAGAACAGCACTGGAATGAGGAACAACAGTATCAGTATCAGCGGCCTGGCGAGAAGCCGCGGAACTATTTCAACCAGCGAGAGGAACAGCACGGCCAGGCAAAGCACGGCGACTACATTCACCAGCTTGAACAGTGCCTCGCGCCCGGTTTTTCTCTTCAGGGCTGTGACAACTCCGAGCAGGAGCCCGAGTATGACATGTGCCATGCCGATGGAAAGAGCGAAATAGAGCATCGGCACAATGGCCTGGCGCCGCTCGATGATGAACGCACCTTCCATCCCGAGGAGCCGTGCCCCGACCTCACCGAAGAACTCGCCGTAGAGAACGCCGAACAGGATGGTATAGCAGGAAGAGATGAGCAGAATCTTCGCCGCGTCCCGGACCGTGTCCCGTTTTCTGAAGAGCCTCGCCAGGGCCAGGGCGAGCCCCAGCAGGATGATCCCGTAACCGGCGTCACCCAGGATCATGCCGAAAAAGAGCGGGAAACCGATGGCGATGAAGGGCGTCGGATCAAAAGATGCGTAACGCGGCAGCGGCAGGAGCCGGGCGAACAGTTCGAAGGGGCGGAAATAGGGTGGATTGCTCAGGGAAACCGGGACCTGGTCCAGGTCCTGTTCCAGTACCTGCTTCTTCTCAACGACCACCTCGCCGCCGAACGTGCTGTCTGCCTCTTTCTCAAGCCTTGCCAGATCCTGCTCCGGCGTCCAGCCATGGATAATGAAGCACATGCAGGTCTGGTGCAGGTACGCTACGTTCTTGAGCAGGGCGAGACGGTCGTCGATCCAATCCCGCACCCGCGCATAGATGGCTCCCCAGCGCTGGGCAAACCGTGCCAGTTCCCCGTCGATGGCGGCAAGCTCGGCAGTCGCCTCCTCGATTCTTGTCTGCAGAATGCTGATCTTTTCCAGGAACGGGACCTCCGCCAATGCCTCCGGGAAGGTCATCTCCGGGACATGCTGCTCACCGAGAAGGGAGCGCACCTTTTCCGCAATCCCCTTTTCCAGGATGATCAGGCCGGCGAGGGTGCCGTCTGCCGCCCTGTTGCTAAGAATTTCGAACCGGTCCTGTGTCAGCCGGGACATGACACGCATCAGTTCTTCCAGTCCCTCCGGCTCCCTGATGGTCACCCCGATGAATTCCAGGCCGCTCTTCAGACTCAACCTGCTCAGGTGGGGTTCCAGCGCGCCAAGGAAAGCGTTGTATCTGTTCAGTTGAGCCAGTTCCTTCTGGAGGGACTCCCTTTTCCTGCACCACTCCCGGCAGATGGCACCGTGCCTCTGGACGGTTTCGGCTATGGATTCCAGCACGCTGCCGGGGTCGAGATAGCTCTGTCGTGCCTCCAACCGCGGCAGGCAGGAAAAGAGCTCGTCAATCCTTGCCCGGAGTTCCTCGTAAAAGACCCGTTCAGCCACGGTCTTTTCATCGAGGAGCAGCGCGCGTACCATCTTCTCGTCCCCCGCCGCGATAAAACCGGTGCTGTCCTGTTCGATCTGGACCAGCCCCAGTTCACGCAAAAGGGTCAGCACCTCCAGAAGCATCCCATTGGGTCCGGCGATTTGGACTTTGACCATCCTGGCAATCATCGGTTTTGCTCCCGGATGATCTTGGGGAGATGCTTCCAGATGCAGCGCTCAAGGGTCTCATCATCGAGACCTTCCAGCTGTTGCGCCCGAATTGTCGCACGGCGCACGACGGCATCGGCACGCACCTGCGCTTTGGTTCTGGCGGCCGCCACGGTTAGCCCAACGGATGCCGCCAAGCGCTCACCTTCCCGGGTGGCCGTCTCCTCCAGCTCTCGCCGAAGGGTGTCCAGCATTTCCGCCGCGCGTCGCTCCTCAGCTGCCAGCCGTTGCTCGATTTCGCGTTCCACTGCAATGATGGAGATCAGGATATCGTTTCCCATGCCGGTCCCCGTGTCAGTAGATAAAAATCTTAGCACCAGATTAGCCAGTGTAAATTGTTTATTTATCCAATTCACCTCCTGTGACTCCCAAGCACGGATGAAAGCAGATCCAGTTCAGCGCCCCTGGTGTAATTGCCGCCATACTCGCATGAACAGAGAGCGATCCGCTCTTCAGAGCTTGGCTTGGTACGTTCTCTGGCAATGCCCGCCGCTGTCCCATACTTTTTCCCGACTGGAATCTGTTTCATCTAATCGCTCGCCATTTCTTTGCACCGCGCCTGTTCGTGTGATAGGGACCTCTAGACCTTGACAGGGAGGGGACTGCTGATAATCTAATGTCGGAGGTGAATGTTGGCCAGAGTCAACTTTAAATACGTTACTATGGTTCTCATCGTGATTGCCGCCGGCGCCGCGATTCTGAGTTTTTGCGGGAGCAATCCATACCACCAGACTCAGGCGGCCGGGGTTCTGACCATGCAGGATTGCCTCAAATGCCATTCAGGCTCTCCGGCAAAGGCGGTCTCTATCTGCCTTGGCAATGAATGTCTCTACAGTAAAAGCCATTCGATCATGCGTCCTTATCCGCCTATTGCCAAATCTA
>Ga0209540_10002996_pt1 | contig 11735 bp, 11 predicted proteins | sample BarGraIncu01121A_FD_184501 | JGI IMG/M metagenome (GOLD analysis project Ga0209540, IMG submission 184501) | Arctic peat soil microbial communities from Barrow, Alaska - Barrow Graham LP Incubations 011-21A (SPAdes) (version 2) | ecosystem: Environmental > Terrestrial > Soil > Wetlands > Peat... | reverse complement strand
CTCGTCTGCCTTCTCAATGTAAAATGTTGTGTCTTTCATCTATGTTTATTTTAAAAATTGATATTCGTAGGTTGATGCTCATTGTCGCACTTACACTTACCGCTAACGTAGGAAGCTACACGCAGGGGCGGATTGCGGACGATTTCCTGTCAAGCCGAAAAGCAGCCCGAGCGGAAAGATACACACCGAAAACCACCGCTGCCGCACTTGACGGGTAGCTGATGTTATGCACTCGGCTTTCATTTATTTAATTTTCAAATATTTAACTATATGTCAAATAATAAATTTCAAAAATTTGTCAAAAAACTCTTTTCCATTGAAGATGAATCTGTAAAATACAGAGCAAGACCAATGAATGATAAAGAACGTAAAGCATACAATAGTCCTGAACAGGTTGAACTTAGGAGACTATGTATAGAAGAGGGATGTGTTATTTTTGAGCGTATAAAACCATAGCTTGAGCAAATAGTGTCTGTGGAAAATGGTTAGGGTCAACATAATCCTTAATACTAATTCCTCCTTGAGGAACCCAACCAACACTAATACAGGAATTAACGGTTTTATTAATATCATTAATGCTGTTTCCCCAAACTACTTTGTAATCTACAATTTCTGTCATGTTATTTAGATTTAAAAGGTGAATGTGTCTGAATTTATTATGAGTATTGAAGTTAACCGTGTATCTTATTTCTTAATGTTTCGTCAGGCCCTATTAATTTTTTAAACAGTTCACTTATTATTAACTCACTATGTTCTTTAAACTGTTCATAAGGAGGAAAATGAGTTTCATTTTTAAGTACAGTATCAAAATATGTCCCTATTATTTCATATAATGCTTTATTAACTGATATATCTTTATACTTCAATTCACTAGAAAAACTTGCAAGTTTGTACATTGCATCTAATAGCAATACTATCTTTTGCTTTGTAAAACTTAATTTCAAGGGTGTTATAGGCGTAGAACTATATTTTCTAAGTTGGCTATCATTTAAATCTCTAAGAGAAGCCCAATTTTGATGTGCTAACATAGCTTTCTTTTCCTCTGACATTTTAAATATTCCAAACATATGCTTTATCTTAATTATTACTAAAAATTGCAATTTTTATGACAGATGATAAAACTATTATTATTCATTTAAAGACAAAAGATATTGAGCAAGCTAAGGTTAATTACAATAGACTGTATTCAACATTTGAAAATCCTACTGAGAATAATACAAATTTGCCAATTGAAGCAAGCAAAGAACTTATAACAGATGAAATTGCATTTCAAAGAGGACAATGGTGTCACTCAGCAACTCCAAATGAAATATTTGTTATCCTACATAACCTATTCGTAGATAGACACCGAGCTTCTCAATAATCTCATGTTGTAACTTGTCTAAATAGTCCAGAGCGTTTTCTTTAGGTGATGGTAATGGAGAATTTAGATATAAAACAGTAGTGACTTTTTTCAATTCATTGTCAATTGGTTCTGTATTAAAGTAAGATTTGGGATTTTCTACAACATGGACATTGATCCTTTTATAAATAAATCCCCTCCTACTATAAAGAGCAACGATTGTAGGATATTCAGAGTCAAATGTTCTTCTTAAATCAGAATTTTGAAAATGAAAAGGACGAACTTTAAATTCTATGTCCTTTCCAGATTTTAGGTTTAATGTAAATTTGTCACTCATTAGTATAGATTTAAAATGCGTCAAGTTTAAATTAATGTTTCAACAAAGCACCCAAGCTGGTGCATAACATCTGTATATCCACAGAGTTGTGGATATATCGTTATTAGGTTGATTGGGTTAAATTTGTTAAAATACTGATTCTGCGTGGTATATATAAATAATGTTTCATTTTCAATAAAAATTTAGGTTTAGATAAAACTGACATTGTTTGAATGAATAAAACATAACCGATGTTGCTTACAAATCTATGATAATAGATTTAAAAATCCAATTTATCCAACGGATTTTGTATCTGATCGAATCCCTTTGTAGTGATATGGGTATAAATCTCAGTGGTCTTGCTACTCTCGTGCCCCATCAAGCTTTGTATGTAACGCAAATCGGTACCATTTTCCAATAAATGGGTTCCAAAACTATGCCGCAAAGTGTGGGTCGAAACTTTCTTTTTTATGCCAGCCCTGGTATATGCGTCTTTTACAATTGTTTGTACACTGCTTACCGAATACTGCCGTCCCTTTGCGCCTTCAAAAAGCCATTCTTTAGGCTTGTATTCCTTAAAATAGTCGCGTAAAACCGGTAGTAATTTTTTCGATAAGATGGTATATCGGTCTTTCCGGCCTTTCGCTTGCTGTACAAACAACTTCATCCTTTTGCTGTCGATATCTTTGATTCGTAAATTAACAACTTCGCTCAGGCGCAGACCGGCTGAGTATATTGTAAGTACAATAGCCTTGTGTTTGATATTGTCGATTTGTTGTATTACCGACACTATTTCCTGCTCGCTCAACACCTCGGGCAATGTTTTTTCCTTGCGTGGCCGCTCTACCAAATATATTTTTCGCTGGCCACCCAATACCCGCTCGTAGTAAAATTTGATTGAGTTAATAGATTGATTCTGATAAGATGTGGATATTTTTCGCTCGATCACCAGGTACTGCATGAAAGCAATAATCATTTTTTCATCAATGGTTTTGATGTCATATTTGTGGTAATAGTTTATAAATTCTTCGAATAAGCCTTTGTACGATTTTATAGTACTCGCGCTATACCTGAGTTCTTTCAATTTGAGGATATACTCTTCGGGGCAAATGCGGTAATTGGCAACATCATAAGCAGTAATCCTCGGCGATTTATCCTCCATTTTGGCTTCTTCCTCATACAAAACCTCCAGTTTTTCAGCTTTTGCCAATGTTGTTATCTCATTTAAAAACCTTTCCGAAAATGGGACTGTCCACCACTTATTAACTGCATCCCATGTATGGAAGGGCATTTTTTTTAGCAAATAGCTCAATTCCTTGTTGTACCCGAAAATCAGTTTTAACCTTCGGCTGATGGTCTTAATTATTAACAGTTCGTTGGCCTTTATCGTTCTTTTTTCTTCAGTGCCTGTTTTTGCTTCAAACTCCTCATGAATAACCAATTCGCTTATCCTTCCCTTAAAATGGTCGTTAATTAAATCCAGGTTACCCGGATAATTAGGCACAATCCAATAATACTGTTTCGCATCCCACCTGCTATATTTCAGTAAGCTTATAAACTTTATATCAGTTTCGTTTTTAGGCATTTTAACGATAATCTGTCTTCCAATTACATCAATATTAATTCCTTTATTGTATTGTTTCGATTTAGATTCCTTATTTTCAGAAACTTTCGCTGCATTTTCAGTAATTTGATTTGGGACGACAATATTCTTTACTGGTTCATTATTTTCAGAAGATAGTTTGTTTGGATATTCAACTTCGGGAAATAGTGACTTCAATTGATTAAAAGCGGCTGTAGAATAGGGTATGTGCCATGCGCCGTATGTTTTACTCCATTTAGCATCAGGAATTTGTTTAATCAAGGCTGCAATCTTTTGATTGTAAGGAAAATCAACTTTAATACGAGATTCTCCCCGGTGAATAATTTTTGTTGCCCGCATAAGATCGAGTTGTGTATATACATCAAAAATAAGAAATAACCGTAATTACGAGTCGAAAACGAAAAAGTAAATCAGGCTCGATGCCGAAAGTCCTTTCTCAGTCATACCGGCAAGGTGCCTTACTATCTGCATTTCGGTTAAAGTATCTGGGTTTTGATACCGATTAATCCGGAGGAACAGGTTAAACTACTTAACATAGTTACGAATCGTATTCGCACTGTAATTTTGCGCCATCAGGTAATCGAGCATCACCAGGGTATAGGTCTGTGCCATAACCGGTACCTGTTGCACAAAAAAATAGAACGCGGATTGAACCTGATCGAGCGGATTGAAAACGGATTTAATCCCGACAAGTCGGAATGATTAGCAGACATTTACATTCTTATCTTTTCATGCTTGCATGAATAAAATCAGTCTTAAAATCCGCTTAAATTATCATCAGCGTTTATCCGCTTAATCCGTGAGAATCCGCGTTCTATTCTTTTTCTGAAATACAAAATTACATTTGTACAAATACTTAAATTACAGGTATTGAATTATGAGTCTGCTCCGAAAAGTCTAAAAGCACGTCATTGCGAGGCACGAAGCAATCTCATACTATTGGAAATCTGCATATTAAGATTGCTTCCCCTTTCGTGCCTCAGGGTCGCAATGACGAAAAACCACTTTTCGAAGTGGAATCAATTAATGATTATAAGCTATTTTGTTGGTTTTAATCCGTTCCGACTTGTCGGAATAAAAATCCGTTTTCAATCCGCTAAACCCATGTAAATCCGCGTTCTATTTGAAGTTTCAAGATTATAATATTCCGGAGGGAAAATCTCACCAATACCCAGCAAAGCTTCAACCTTTATTTTTACATTGACATGCCGCAGTACAAAAAAAGCTTTTTGCGTTTTGTTCCAGTAAACCCCTTTGATGTCCATCAGTTTGGTCGTAATGCCAACCTTGTACGGAACTTTCAGTATCCAGTATTTACCGGTATTTCCCTTGAAAACAATTTTGCTGGCGAATTCAGGATCGTGATCCTTATGTTCGTTCCCGGGTACCCGGGACTGAATTTCGCTGATTACCTCAGCTATGTGAACAATTTCTTGCCGTATGACAGCAGGTTCATTGTGCCGCTCATTGTCTTCGTCTTTTATAATCTGGACATCATCAAAAGTGCGCTTTATCTGGTTATAGTTCTCCTTGTTATGCAATACATACCAGCATTTATTCGTCTGACTCCACCGGGCGCCAATGCTTCTGGCTTTGGATTTCAATTCTTCATCAAATCCGAAGAAAAGCCCGATCTGGTCATTCCCCTTGTGAAATATTTTCCGCAACTGTACCATTATTGAATGATTAGGGAGTAATCAAAATTGCATTACCTAAATTTACGAAATAAAACTACATGAATACCAAAATGAATATCCAATTTATTCACTCTTTTATTTCAATCCATTCCAATTTATTGAACTGTTACAGTCCTTGTTTTCACTTTTACATCTCTTGAATTCATTTTTACATTGCCTGGATGAACTGTTACATCGTCTAAATGGACATTTACATCAGTAAAATGGACAGTTACATCTGTTTGATGAGCATTGTCGGTTTCCGGATAAGGGAATATAAAGAAGATTGTGTAAACAGGGATACCCATCCAATTTCCCATCGTTTGATCATCCACTACTGTGCAGTGCTGTATCCCGGTGGGCATTGACTTTCAGACACAATTTCATGAATAGTCTCTCTCCGACTACCATGTTTGATGATCAGAGTACATTGCTCCTGACAATGTGTGAATGATGTAACTCTTCAACGGAATTATGTAACACGAAAGAGCATTGTGTACCTCATCTTTGTAATGTAAAATTTAATTCACAACTATAACTCAAACAAATGAACACACAAGAAATCGAAGGTAACTGGAACGAGCAGAAAGGCAAACTCAAACAGAAGTTTGCTGACTTAACTGACAATGATCTTATGCTGTTAGATGGCAAAAAAGATGAAATTATTGGAAGGCTTCAGATGAAATTTGGCAAAACAGAAGAAGAACTACAAAAGATTATGGCAACACTTTAATTAAAATTTTACTTAAAATAAAATACTATGAAAAAATTACTTTTACTTTCTTTAATTGTAGCTTTTACAGCTAGTTTGAATGCCCAGACATCCGACAGAAAATCGGGCATTGGTCTCGGCTTAGGTGCTTATGGTACTCTAAACAATGGTGGTGTGGGCATTATGCCCGACTTGTATTTTAGCAGATATTTGAGCCCACGATTCGATATTATGCTTAAAGGTGATATGGGGGTTTTTAATTCTAATCTGAAGAGTAATCTCGATATGGTAAATCCATTCCTGAATTTCAGGTTAAAACTTGCAGGCGAAACTTCTAGTTTACGTCCTTACCTTTTTGCCGGACCGGGTTATTTGTGGGACAATTCAACTTCAGCATTTAACTATGATTTGGGCTTGGGAGCAAAATACTATATGAGCCAAAGCACTGCATTCTATTTGGAAGCCGGCTATATTCGCGGGTTAAAATCAACTACTTATGACAACAGCTGGACCGGTAGGGAAAACTTCTGGAAAGTTAACCTGGGATTGGAAGTTGACTTTGGAAAAGCAAAAGATAGTGACATGGATGGAGTTTCGGACAACAAAGACAAATGCCCTAATACTCCAGCCGGTGTTGCAGTTGATTTCAACGGTTGTCCACTTGATACTGATGGCGATGGCGTTGCCGATTACCTGGACGATTGCCCAACCATTGCCGGATTAACTTCATTAAAGGGTTGCCCTGATGCTGACGGTGATGGTGTTGCCGATAAAGATGACAAATGCCCCGACACTCCTAAAGGTGTGAAAGTAGATGCAAAAGGATGCCCACTTGACCAGGATAAAGACGGAGTTGCCGATGCCATTGACAAATGTCCGGATACTCCTGCCGGAGTTGTTGTTGACAAAAACGGCTGCCCGGTTGATACCGATGGTGACGGTGTTGCTGATTATCTGGACAAATGCCCAACAGTTGCAGGTCCCAAAGAAAACAATGGTTGCCCGGTAATTGAAGAAGTTGCACAGGAAGCAGTAGCTCCGGAAATGACAGTCGAACCGGTTTATTTTGACTATGACAAGTCGAATATTCTTCAGGTCGAAAAAGCAAAAATTGAAAAGCTGGTCAAAATATTGAAATCAAACAACAATTACAATGTTGACCTGACCGGAAATGCCGACAGTAAGGGTACTGAAGAATACAATATGGCGCTATCGGAAAGACGTATTATTTCGGTTGTTAAAGCAATCACCTCTTCCGGAGTTAAAGCGAACCGTATTTCAAAACAAAAAGCACTTGGAGAATCAAAACCTGCTGCAACCAACGACACAGAAGAAGGTCGCGCATTGAACCGCAGGGTAACATTTGAAGTCATAAAAACAAAATAATCAATCAATTTCAATATTAAAGTCCATGTCAGATTCTGGCATGGACTTTTTTTTGGTTCTATGACGGATTCTGTAGGTAATTGGATAGTTTTAAAATTAATGAATTATTTTACTTGAAACCGTAAAGATTGAATGACGCATAAGATTTTGACATGAAATTGTTTCGTACATACGGCACGAAGGGCGTTCAGGCTTATCATTGTTCTATAAATATCCAGTGCCTCTGGCACTTATACCCAATGGATTAGCAATGCCCCAGCGGGGCATCCGCCATCTGGCGGATTGTAGAAAGAAAAAATAGGTAAAAAAATCGTCCGAACGAAGGTGATTTTCAAGGCAAAAACATTCTTTCGGACGGAATAGGCAAAAGAATTCTACTTCTATCCATACTATCCGTCATAGAGCCTTTTTTTGTTCTATGACGGATGCTGTGGGTAAAAGAGGAATAAGAGAAATACCTAAACTCACCCCGTAGTCCACAGGCGGCCTTCCCTCCTCTTCTAATCGTAGCTACTCTATATACATATTTTTTTGAGCGAACCAGTATCCAAATAACATTGATCTTTTTTCCTTAAAACCTTATTTTAAATGGCTACCTCAGTAGAAAATCAGCGCTCACAGCCCAAAACCTTATTACCTTATTTGGGCATTATTGTCTTCTGATAGAACTTGATAAATGTTGTTTCAACAATCAAAGGTAATCGATGTAAAGTAGTGAACACAAAATGTGTGTACAGGTTGTTTATTCAACTTTCATAAAAGGTAATAAGGTTTGACTTTATCGGTTATATATTTTCTACTGAGGTTATTTTCTTTAAAAATAAGGTTTTGTTAAGACATCGTACATTGTTTAATTCCTATTACTTATCACCCATACCAAACGTCATAGAGCTTTTTTTTACAACGATCATTTATATCCTTATCTATTTGAGTCTGGATTTATTTTTACCGGAATTACCAGTATTGATCCAGGTTGGAACATCGTGCCAGGCAGTACCGTCGCCTAGCTGTCCTACATCATTGTATCCCCAGGCCCAAAGTTTACCGGAATCATCAATGGATAAATTGAAATTGTAACCAGCAGAAACATTTTTGAATTTTGTCCCTAATTTTACCTGTATTGGAGACGACTTATCTGTAGTTGTACCATCTCCCAGACGACCAAATTTATTGTATCCCCATGCCCAAAGATTACCAGATTGATCAATTGCTGTAGAATGCACAGAACCGGCATCTGTCAATTTAAATTTTGTTCCAACCTTAACCGATACCGCTTTTGTCTTGGCCAATAAAGCACCATTTCCCAACTTTCCATATTCGTTACTTCCCCATGCCCATAAATTTCCAGATTCGTCAATGGCCAAGGTATGAGAATAATAGGTTGAGACAGTCATAAATTTTACTCCTGCCTTAATCTTAATTGGCGTTGATTTATCTTCAGTGGTACCATCTCCCAATTGTCCCGTTTTATTCATTCCCCAACCCCAAAGATTGCCCGATTCGTCGATGGCCATTGTGTATGTTGTACAAGTCGAAACAAACTTAAATTTTGTTCCTGGTTTTATATTTACCGGCAACAATTTAGTAGAAGTAGTACCATCACCTAACTGACCGTAACCCCATGCCCATAGATTGCCGGATTCATCAATAGCCATACTTACAGACGACCCTGCCGATACGATTTTAAATTTTGTCCCGTATTTAATCTGCGCCGGAGTGTTCCTGTCCTGAGTTGTTCCGTCACCCAATTGTCCGTAATAATTGTATCCCCAGGTCCACAAATTTCCTGACTCATCAATGGCCATACTTGTGTTATACTTTCCTGCTGCAACTGCTTTAAATTTTGTCCCCGGTTTTATTTGTTCCGGAATGTTCCTTCCATTTTTGGTTCCATCACCTAACTGTCCATAAGAATTAGCGCCCCATGTCCATAAATTACCAGATTCATCGGTGGCCAGAGAATGTTCGTTTCCAGCTGAAATATTTTTAAATTTTACGCCTGTTTTAATATTAACAGGCAATGATTTTCCTGAAGTAGTTCCATCTGCAAACTGTCCATTTTCGTTCGTTCCCCAGCCACAAAGGTTTCCCGATTCATCAATAGCCATGCTGTGATTATAACCGCCGGAAACCAATGTGAATTTTGTGCCTGATTTGATGTTCACCGGAAAAGCCTTTTCAGAAGTTGATCCATCTCCTAACCTACCATAACCATTGTTTCCCCAAGTCCATAGATCACCCGATTCATCAATTGCCATACTGAAAGAAGATCCTGCCGAGATATTCCTGAATTTTTTACCGGATTTAATTTGTTCCGGACTGGATTTATTAATATCACTTCCGTCACCCAATTGTCCTGAAGAATTTCCACCCCACGACCACAAGTTTCCTGATTCATCAATGGCTATACTGTGCCCGAATCCAGCGGATATGTTTTGAAATTTTGTATCCGACTTAACCATTATGGGTGTGGACTTGTCTGAAACAGTACCGTCTCCCAACTGACCATATTTATTGTTTCCCCATGTCCACAGGTTACCCAACTCATCAATCGCCATACTGTGAGCAGTACCTGCCGAAACGTACCTGAACTTTGTTCCGGATTTAATCTTTACAGGAGAAGACTTATCAGAAGTGGTGCCGTCTCCCAATTGTCCCTTGGTGTTCGATCCCCACGACCATAAATTTCCGGATTCATCGATGGCTAAAGTATGAGAATAAAATATTGAGACTGCTTTAAATCTTGTGCCATTCATGATCGATACTGGTGTTGAGGTATTTGCTGAAATGGTTTTATTACCCAACTGTCCTGAATTATTAGTCCCCCACCCCCAGAGGTTTCCAGATTCATCAATCGCCATGCTGTAGTCAAAACCAGCAACAGCAATTTTAAATTTGGTTGTTGGCATAATCTGAACCGGCTTATATTTTTCCTGAGTGGTCCCATCTCCTAACTGACCACTATAATTATAACCCCACGCCCATAAATTTCCTGCGTCATCTATAGTTAAAGTGTGATAAGCCCCCGCAGAACAGCTCACTATTTTCTGCGAGTAAAAACTGATTGCATTTGCAGCAGATGCAATCAGGACAATATTGAGTATAAGAAATAGCCTCTTCATTGATTAATTTTATTGAATTGTTTATACCTAAACGAAAGTTGTTCTCGGATAGTGCTCAATACCAACTATTAGTTTTCCTGAAATTATATTTCGATGTTGCCATATTTTCCAGTTTGATGTCTTATCCTGGTGACCTCCCAATGAATAAATATAATCCTCCTGAAAAATACGAAATTGAATCTCCATTGAAAAGTATCCCGCCTGCAAATGTGTGAATCATATAACTTATTAACAGAATTGTGTAACACTTATCCTGTTTCAACTTAGCAATTTTATATTCAGATTATATATCCAGATTTTGTCCAGATTATATACCCGGATTCATTAATAATATTTTATCATGAAAAAAAATTTACGTAATGTTTTTCTGGCGCTTGCGCTGATTTTATTGCCAACCATCATCTTTGCTCAGGTAGCACCGAACTTAGGGACAACTTCAAGTTTTGCGTTCTTTACTGCATCCGGAGCATTTGAGGTTGTTGGAGCAACAACCGTAACAGGCGATGTTGGCACCGATGCAGGTGCCTTCACCGCTTTTCCTCCAGGAGTACTGGTTGGGGTAAAGCATGTGGTCGATCCCATTGCAGATCAAGCAAATATAGATGTGCACACCGCCTATGGCTATATGAGTACACTTACTTGCGGTCATGTTTTAGGTACGCCTATTTTAACACAGACTCTTGCACCAGGTGTTTACTGCGCCGGAGGTGCTGCCGTTTTAGCGGGAGATTTAACTCTAGACGGAGGAGGTAATCCTGATGCCAAGTTTTACATCAAAATAAATGGTGCCTTAGCAACAAACAACAGTACGAAAATTATTCTGACCAATGGAACCAAATGGTCCAATGTGTACTGGCAAATAAACGGAGAATTCACTGGAGGAGGTTCTTCTGTTTTCCAGGGTACCATACTTGGCGCCGGCGCTATCACTCTAAACGCTTCAACTTTAATTGGAAGAGGACTTACGACTGCCGGTGCTATTAGTCTCAATGCTGCAAATGGGATGCTTCCCCCACCGCTGACGGTTACTACAACACAGGTCGATGCCGGTTGCAGTCCGACCGGAAGTGCAACAGCCACCCCGGCTGGAGGAGTACCACCTTACAGTTATTCATGGAATACACTTCCTGAACAGACTACCGCAACGGCAACAGGACTTGCTGCAGGAAATTATACTGTTACTGTAACAGATAATGCCGGATCTACCGCAACAGCCAATGTTACAATCACCCAGCCGGCATCAAGCTTAACTGCTTTACTAACCAGTCAGGTTAATGTATCGTGCTTCGGTAGTACCGGATCAGTAGTGATAACACCTTCCGGCGGAACACCACCATACGTGATAACTCCTGCACAAACAGGATTGTCCCCAGGTCTTCATACCTTTACGGTAACGGATGCCAACTTATGTACAACCACCGTTGATGCGACAATCACCGGACCGGCTACCGGCTTAACTGCTTTACTAACCAGTCAGGTTAATGTATCGTGCTTCGGTAGTACCGGATCAGTAGTGATAACACCTTCCGGCGGAACACCACCATACGTGATAACTCCTGCACAAACAGGATTGTCCCC
>Ga0209540_10002994_pt1 | contig 11745 bp, 8 predicted proteins | sample BarGraIncu01121A_FD_184501 | JGI IMG/M metagenome (GOLD analysis project Ga0209540, IMG submission 184501) | Arctic peat soil microbial communities from Barrow, Alaska - Barrow Graham LP Incubations 011-21A (SPAdes) (version 2) | ecosystem: Environmental > Terrestrial > Soil > Wetlands > Peat... | reverse complement strand
AGATTAAATGAAACTTTTCCCAAAACTGAGATAAGAATTTTCGCTTTAGTAAGGACACAAAGCTTAATACCAAACATAGAAAAAATAATTGATCCGTCATTCGGGGTTATCAGTTATAGTTCTGCTACAGGTAAGACAAGCAGAAACCCTTAAATAAAATTATTCCGGAATTATTTCTTTACTAAACAAGGTGCGATTTATAAAAATTGTATGCAAATAAAAAAGCACATACAAATAAGTATTTGTGTGTGCTTAGTATTCAAGTGGACTCAGAGGGGCTCGGGCCAGCGACCCCCTGATTAATAAAAAAGGAGGTACATATCAAGAAGCTCGCTGCATTCTCCATGTGGTATGAAGTAATCCCCGTACTAAAAGGGATTAATAGAATGTACCGCCTAAAGGTCAAATGCCCTGACCATCAAAGAACTTAAAAAAGGCGACACTTGTTTGATGTGAAAGTGAAAGTCAATGTCTGGTAGACAATGCGGGTAGAATGTCTGTCTGATAAAAGGAAAGGGTCGCCTGGGATCTTTATAGGGGTCGCCTCACGAAACGGATTATAAAGTACGTTAAGGCATAGAAAATGGTCTTAATGGTCTGTACTTCCCTTTTTTGGGTTGTTTATTTTGCGCCCACACATAATCACCTGTAAGGTTTATATGTTCCCACGCAAGCGGGGATACATATTGTAGAAGGTTGTCATCAACTTGCTGTCCATGTTCTTTCATTGCGTTGATAGCTTTGTCAAGATATACAGTATTCCAATGCACAATAGCAGCAGTTACCAAATTCAGACCGCTAGCACGATGGCGTTGTTGCTCATAGCTACTATCACGCATCTCACCAAGTCTGTTAAAACATACAGCCCTAGCCAGGGCATTCCGAGCCTCTCCTTTATTTAACCCCGCAGTAACACGACGGCGCAATGCGGGATCCATAAACCAGTTCAGCATAAATATTGTACGTTCGATTTTGCCAAGCTCACGGAGTGCTATGGCTAACCCATTTTGGCGTGGATAGCTATCAAAATATACTGGCCCCACGAAGGGAATATTAATATTATCCCTGTGGATTATTTTGTAAATACTACGATTAAAATAATTGAGAATTGTTCCAGTAATGGTATTTACCACCTGACAAACCCCTTTCATACAACAATGAAAATCATTGCGAAGTATTACGAACAGCTTATGAAAGTAAATGGAGTGGAAATTATTTACGGTCCGATGCCCGATGATTTATTAAGAAATCCGGTTGAAGAACTATTCGATCGTTTTATTGAACCTTACCGGCCTTATTTGTCTGATAACAGAGTTTTCGACAGAACAAATACTATTCTGATAACAGATAATCTGAATCCTCCGGAGTTTACTTATGATATATTTAAAACCTGCATGGAATACGCAATCAAAGTCAACTGGGGAATTTTCATCCCCAAGTGGGTTAATTAAATTATATTTCTTAACTTCGATGCCACGTAAATAAAAATAATATTTACTAAACCTTTTAGTCAATTGTTCTAAAATCTAATTCTATGAAAAAAACTCTAATGTTATTGATCCTTGCAGTGTTTACCCAGGTGCTGGTTGCACAGGAGGTTACAGTGCAAGGACGGGTAACCTACAAGGGAGACGGTGGCGCTCTTGCAGGGGTGACTATTGTGGTGGTTGGAACCAATGCCGGAGTTCTCTCCGGTGCTGATGGAACCTATACCATTGCTGCAAAAATTGGAGCAGCAATAAAATTTACTTTCATCGGAAAGAATCCGGTAGAATCTAAAGTAACCTCCAACATTCTTAATGTAGAAATGGCTGATGCACTAAACGACCTTAATGAGGTTGTAGTGATCGGTTATGGAACCCAGAAGAAAGCACTGGTAACCGGTGCTAATCTCAATGTAAAAGGCGAGCAGATTGCGAAGCTTAATACTTCGACTGCAATGGAAGCCCTGCAGGGTATTGCAACCGGTGTTAGTATTACCAGGAACAGTGGTGCCCCTGGTGCAGGAACAAAGGCTACTATAAGGGGTCTTGGCACCATAGGCAATGCGGCACCTCTTTACATTGTTGATGGAGTATCTGTCGGAGATATCGACTACCTCAACTCATCTGACATCGAATCAATAGATGTTCTTAAAGATGCAGCCTCTTCGGCAATATACGGGTCAAGAGCCGCAAACGGGGTTATTCTCGTAACAACTAAAAAGGGTGTAAAGGGTGCAGCCCCTCTTATAACCTATGATTTTTACTATGGGATGCAGAATATTTATAAAAAACTGCCTTCACTCAATGCTCAGGAGTATATGTATATTATGGATGAAGGCCGTGTGAATGACGGACTTGCTCCAAACAACTGGCAAACAATTCTTAAAAATAATAATTATCTCAACACAACCTTTCCTGGAAACCTTGGAACAAAACTTGGTGAAAATGTCTGGTCACAGTTGCAGAGTGGATGGAAAGGTACTGACTGGGTGGGGGAAATGTCTACTCCGAATGCACCGGTTCAGAATCATTCACTTAATATATCAGGTTCGGCAAAGGACGTTACTTACGCAATGGGTGTTTCCTACTTCGATCAGACTGGTATCCTTGGTGGCGACCTTATGAATGCAGGATATAAAAGGCTTACAGCCCGTTTGAACACTGAAATGACACTCATTAAGGGGAGTAGCCATGACATTGTTACCATAGGGGAGAATTTTACGCTGACAAATACCCAGAACCGCGCGGTAGGAACAGGAAACATTTACTGGAACGACCTCCACAATGCTCTTGTTACTAATCCGCTTCTGCCGGCCTACTGGGATCAATCACCCGATCCACATAGGTTTACTCCTACTCTCGAGGGGATCTCGCTTGGACAGACCAATCCCTTGGCATGGACTTATTACAGACATAATTTCCAATGGGGAAAAGGGAATAATATTACCGGTAATGCATATATTAATTTAGAACCTGTCAAGGACCTGAAGATCAGGTCATCATTAGGTATCAGTTCATGGTTCGGCAATTCAAGATCATGGTCTCCCACATACTACCTTGCAACTCAGTTCAATAATTCAAATGACGGAACTCAAATGGACATGTATCAGGGAATTAATTATACCTTCACTAACACAGTTTCTTACGATTTCAAAATAGACAAGCACAAGATCGCCTTACTTGCCGGGACTGAGATGCTGAAGAATAATCTGAATTTCAATGTAGGTGGATCGAAGGCAAATACGATCTTCGGTAAACCCGATTACGCCTACCTCGATAATGGAACCCCTATTAATTCGATCAGTCAAATTAATACCTGGGGTAAGGACTGGGCTGCCCAGGGTGGTGGTTTGCTTTCCTACTACGGACGTATTTCGTACAATTTCATGGAGAAATATCTATTTGATGCCACTATCCGCGCTGATGGTTCTTCAAACTTCGCCAAAGATAAACGCTGGGGCTACTTCCCATCTGCTTCGGCAGGATGGATCTTTTCAGAAGAAGATTTCATGAAAAACAGATCATGGCTAAGCTTCGGTAAACTAAGGGCCAGCTGGGGACAAAACGGTAATCAGAGCATCCCTAACTTTATCTACACTTCAAACATTTCTTATTTACCCCAGGGATATTATTTCGGACCCGATAAGCTTGTCTCAGCACAAACAGCAATACCTGAAAATGTGCCTAATCCGGATGTAACATGGGAAACATCGGAACAGCTTAATTTAGGTCTTGACTCCCGTTTCTTAAATTCGAAACTTGGGTTATCTTTTGACTGGTATAACAAAATGACCAAAGACTGGCTGGTTCTTGCGCCGATACTTGGTACAGCAGGCGCCGGTGCTCCGTACATCAACGGCGGTGATATTAAAAACTCCGGTTTAGAGTTCACCATCAACTGGAAAGACAAGGTTTCAGATTTTATTTATGGTGTCACATTTACTGGAACAATGAACAAAAACAAAGTAACCCGCCTTGCCAATGCTGAAGGTATTATAAATGGTTCATCTGATGTACTTTCACAGGGAACTGCTGCTATATCAAGAGTTGAGGTAGGATATCCTATCGGCTTCTTCTACGGGTTAAAAACTGATGGTTTGTTACAGAATCAGAACGATGTTGATGCTTATGTTACTCCCGCTGGCAAACCATATTTCCCAGATCAGCGCCCGGGTGATGTTAAGTTTGTTGACCAGAACCAAGATGGATTGATAGATGATAAGGACAAGGTAATGCTGGGAAGTCCGCTTCCGGATTTTGAGATGGGACTTCAGCTAAATATAGAATACAAAGGCATATATGTCAATACTACCCTGACCGGTAAATTCGGCATGCAGGTGATGCAGTCTTACAGGTCATTTGCCGACAATTTCACTCAGAACTATACGACACAGATATTCGACCGATGGCACGGAGAGGGAACATCAGACGTTATTCCAAGGCTGAGCTCTTCCTCTTCACGCAATACCAACCTTATTTCAGATATCTATATGCACAATGCAGATTTTGTAAGAATCGGCAACCTTGTACTGGGTTACAGATTCGACAATCTCATCAGCAAACTTAAATGGATGAAAGGTGCGTCAGTATATGTTTCTGTCAATAACCTCCATACCTTCACCAAGTATGATGGTATGGATCCTGATGTAGGTTATGCTCCTGATGCATGGGCTTCAGGTGCTGATCTGGGGCTCTATCCGTTAGCAAGAACGGTTATGTTTGGTATGAGTGTTTCATTCTAATTAAAGTCATGTGATGAAAAAGATATATTTTATTATAGTTACGACAACGGCCCTTCTGGTATGCGGCTGTCAAAAAATTCTCGATACACAAAATCTGTATCAGAAAGATCTTGGTAACTTCTACAAAACGCCAACTGATATAACCGAAGCAATGGGAGGTGTTTACAATGCTCTCTATGTCGGAGGAGTATTCAGTGAGGAACACCTTTCTGCAAACCTTATGAGCGACGAAATGCTTGGTGGCGGTGGTCCGGATGATATAACAGCAAAGAATTGCGATAAGTTTCTTGACCCGACAGAGGATACCTATCGTGATCTCTGGATACAGACCTACAATGGTGTATACCGGACAAACGCTATTATTGAAGCCGTTACAGATGCCAACTACGTAAGCTACTTCAATACAGCGCAGGAAGCCTCCGACTTTAAAAACACAGTTCTTGGTGAGGCATATTTCATGAGGGGCTTCTTTATGTACAGAGCTGCAAGGTTCTTTGGAGGCATGCCGCTCATTCCTAAAACGAATTCACCGCGTAATGTTCCCCGTGCCAGCTTTACCGAGACTTTCGGACAGATTGCTTCTGACTTTATTATGGCAGGTAACACCATGCTGGCAATCGATCCTTTAGCTGTTCCGATTTCAGGTTTCGGTCATACAAACCATTGGGTGGCAAAAGCTTACCTGGCCCGCACGTACCTGTTCTATACAGGTTATATGACAAACATTGAGAAGCAGGCAACAACTGAGCTTCCGCTTCCGGATGGCTCAAGCCTGACGAAGGCAGAAGTGATAACTCAACTCAATGATGTGATTACAAACAGCAAGTACCAACTTACTCCTGACTTCAGGAATCTATGGCCATATTCATATGTAAACACGAGTGCTGGCAGCGTTGTGCTACCATGGGCTGATTCTTTGGGTCTTAAATGGGTCGGACAGGATGGTCCAAACTCCACTATCGGTACAGGGAACAAGGAGGTTATGTTTTCGCTGAGTTTTGCATTCGGGAACTGGAGCTGGACTGATGGACAGAAATTCAATAATCGAATTCCTCTCTTCTTCGGAATAAGGGGTAATTCACTGATCCCTTTTGGCGAAGGATGGGGATGGGGACCGATACATACTAAATTCTTTAATGATTGGCCAGCCACTGACCTGAGAAGAGATGCCTCAGTGCTACAGTTGGGTCAGGCAGATCAGGGCACTGGAGGATACCAACCAAACAAGGGTGATCAGGAAACCGGTCTGGTCAATAAGAAATATACACATTTGCAGCAAAATGGCAAAGATGGAGTAAAAGGTATGTTCTATTATATCTACAACTGGATTAATGGTGATCCTATGCAACTGGAGAGTGCACAGGACTTCTACTACCTCAGATATTCGGATGTGCTCCTTATGCATTCTGAACTTACGGAGACAGCAGACGGTATTAATGCAGTAAGAGCCAGGGTTGGTCTTGCCGCTGTTGCCTACTCAATAGACAATCTCAAGAAGGAGAGACAATATGAGTTTGCATTTGAGGGCCTCAGATGGTTCGACCTGGTAAGGTGGGGTGATGTTGAAAACCCTGCCAAAAACTACTACTCTGTTCCTTGCGATGTAATGAATTCAGGGGTTGTCGGCGTTTACACTAATACATATCCCATTGCAATAAAGGGATTAGTTCCAATTCCAGAATCTGAAGTTCGCCTCTCTAGCGGTGTATATACACAGAACCCTGGATGGGAATAGCTAAACTAATAATATGAAATTCATACAATTATGAAAATGAAAAAAGTAATAAGTTTGATCGTCGGAGCACTGACATTACTCATTGCAGCATGCAAACCGATTGAGAACAGAGATATTCTCACAAACAGTTTTGATCCAAATAACATCGAGCTTAAAGTTGTTCAGTCGACTGCGGGCGGGAATGAACTGTCGATTCAGATGAACACACCGGGTGTTGCCGGCTATTGGGATTATTTGGTTGATAAGAAGTATTCAGACAGGGTAGATGTTATTTACCCTATTCCGGGGAAGAGTACTTTTACATTTTATGTAACCACTCCCTACCTTGAAAACAATACTCTCGATTCAATCAGGTATATATCAAAGAGCATTGATGTGACAATCACCCAGATTGATCATACGCTTCCAGATGCTTACTATAAGCTTGTAGGGGCAACACTCCAGGGGAAGACATGGGTTTTCAACGGTGTTGGAGGAGATAATGGACTATGGTGGTACATGTCAGATCCGGGTAACTGGGCTGGCATGTGGTGGAACGCAGGTGGTACGTGTTGTCCCCCCCCCGACGCTACAGGCAAGATGGTATTCGACCTGAATGGCGGTGCCAACTTTACCTCTTATGCATCACCTACAGCAACTCCTGTAACCGGAAGTAAATGGGCATTCAATGCCGATTTTACCAAACTTACAATAAACGGTGCCGCCAACATTCTGGGTATGGAGGGTAGTGGCATTAATAGTAAAGTATTCGAAATCAAGGAATTCACACCTGATCGACTGACACTCTTTGTGGCAGGGGGTACCGGTTGGACATGGGTGTTTAAACCTGCTGCAAATTAAAAGGAATCTGTAAGATCAGATAATTCTAAGGTACCCGGCAGATAGCCGGGTACCTTTTTTATTGTAATACGCTATAAGGAAAATATGTTTATGCAATACTTCATGGGCTATAGTAGTTTTAGCTCTGATGAACCATTCGACCCATCCTTGTTTGTTTCCCGAAACTCTCAGTATTGTTAAATATTTAACACTTAAATTGATTTCTTAAACAATATTAGGGGTCGGCTCACGAAACGGAAAATATAGCACGTTAAGGAATTAATTATGTTCTCAACGGCTTAAACTTACCCTTCTTGGGTTGTTTATCTTGCTGCCATACATAATCACCGGTCAGGTTTATATGCTCCCACCCAAGTGGGGATAGGTATTGTAAAAGGTTGTCGTCTACTTGTTGATCGTGTTCCTTCATTGCAATGATTGCCCTGTCAAGATAGACCGTATTCCAAAGCACAATAGCAGCAGTAACTAGAGTTAATCCACTAGCCCGATACCTTTGGTTTTCATAGCTTTGGTCACGCATTTCCCCCAACCTATTGAAGCAAACAGCCCTGGCCAGGGTATTACGGGCTTCCCCCTTATTCAAGCCAGCTGTGGCATTACGGCGTAATGCAGGGTCCATGAACCAGTTCAACATAAATATTGTACGTTCGATTTTTCCAAGCTCACGTAGTGCTATGGCTAAACCATTTTGGCGTGGATAGCTTCCGATTTTACGTACAATTAGTGAAGCTGTAACAACGCCTTGTTGTATGGATGTTGCCAGTTCGAAGTATATCATCCCAATTCGAACGGATATGGTTCAGGTTAATTTTTCCACCGAATAAAGCTTCTAAGGTAGGATAGTTATCTGAAGGGTCAGTAATATATAATTTTTTGTCATGCAAATCCCGGATTCGTGGTGCAAAACGGAACCCCAATAGGTGCATCAAAGCAAATACATGGTCTGTGAACCCGGATGTATCTGTATAATGCTCCTCTATACGCAAATCAGATTCATGATATAGCAACCCATCCAAAACATAGGTTGCATCCCTTACCCCAACATTGATTACCTTGGTATGGAATGGTGTATATTGATCCGAGACGTGTGTATAGAACTGTATTCCCGGTTCACTTCCGTGTTTAGGATTAACATTCCCCCCATCCCTTGCATGTCCACCGGACCTGAAATATTGGCCATCTGAAGAAGATGTTGTGCCATCGCCCCAATGAGCTGCAAAGGGATGTTTAAGCTGTGCATTTACCAGCTCAGATAATGCGGCAGAGTATGTTTCATCGCGTATATGCCAGGCTTGTAACCAGGATAATTTTGCGTAGGTGGTACCAGGTGTGGACTCTGCCATTTTTCTCAATCCAAGATTAATGGCATCGGATAGGACGGCTGTTAATAATAACATTTTATCTGATGCAACTTCTCCGCTTTTGATATGCGTAAAATGATCGGTGAACCCTGTCCAGCTATCCACCTCCATCAATAGATCGGTTATTTTAATACGTGGCAAAAGGCTATAGGCCTGCTGCATTAAATGTTCTGTCTCTTTTGGAACAGAATTGGTAAGTGGTGATATTTTTAACCCATCATTTGATATACTAACATCTGGCAACTCATCATTTTCTGCCATTCGGTTGACTGTTTCCAATAATTGGTTTAAAAGCGAAACCCTTTCGTCCAAATATGCCTCTAATCCTGTATTTACGCTCAGTGGTATCTTATTCTCCTCTTTAAGTGCCTTAAATTTATCTACGGGCAAAAGGTATTCTTCAAAATCCTTGAACTGGCGGGAACAATGCACCCATATATCGCCAGAGCGTAACCCATTCTTTAATTCAGAGAATATACACAGTTCATAGAACCTGCGGTCAATGCCATCATCTTTGAATACAAGGCTTTCCCATCGTTTACGGATAAAACTTGTAGGGGCATCTTTGGGAATAGTACGGATATTGTTGGCGTTTAGCTTTTTAAGGACATCAACTGCCTGAAGAATATCCTTGGCGGCCGGGGCTGCATTTAGTTGAAGGGCTTCAAGCAATGCAGGTGCGTAGCGACGGATTTGTGAATAGTGGTTGCTTACAAGATGTAAATAATCAAATGATTCTGATTTGCTTAAACGTTGTGCTTCAGTTATGCTTTGTATAAATTCATCCCACGTTATTATTGATTCGATGGCAGAAAATGGGTCTTCTCCTGTTTGTTTAGCTTCCAGCAATGCATTGCCGATGCGCCAATACAGTCTCACTTTATCATTGATCGCTTTGCCAGACCGCTGAAGCTCTTGCTGATGGGAATGTTTTGCACGGTTGAACAATGCGCCTATGATCCGGTCGTGTATATCCACTATTTCATCTATCAGGATAGCCTTGGCTTCCAACACAATGGCCAAGAGCGTAGCATGCCGCCTTGTAATTTCCAAATCATTTAAATGTTGTGCCGTCATTTGCCCTCCTTCCCTGGAAAGCTTTAATAACCTGTTTTGGTGTACCTTTTTTTCCAAATTTGCCGGAAGGTTCAACTCTTCGATCGTATTGAGCCGTTCTATGTGTTCAATCATATGCCTGGCATTGTATGCTGCCGGTGGTTGTCGAAGCCACATTAGGGTACTTATTTTACTGTCGGCATGCATGGACAATAGCGCATCTAATTGTTGCCGATGTCCCATAGTCAGAGATTCGGTGAGTAATTGATACATAGTTCTTGTAGCCCTCGTTACTGAACCGGCACAGATTCTCTCAATAGTATTAATGGTTGGCAACAAGACCTTAGAGGATCGTAAATGTGCCACCAATGCGGTAGCCAGAATTATACCTTTATCGGTTCCTCTGGCAATCTCATCCAAAATTTGAGCAGCTTTGCGGTAATTGGATACACCAAACGATAAAAAACCAAAAATGGATTGTAATTCAGCAAGATGTCCCCTACGTGTTTGTTCACGTCGGCCATATGCTTCCCAATGACCAGCTCCAATATTCAATTGTCTGGCAACCATATTAAGTAAAGGGCCAAAAGGTCTTTCTGCAAAGCCCAATATAATACCAGGGTAACGCATATAACAAAGCTGTATGGCAAAGCCCAAACGATTGACATCTCCACGATGCAGCCTAATGATTGATAGATCATGCGCGTTAAAAGTATAATAGCGGATCAGATCATCCTGGTTCTCTGGCAATGCGAACAAACTTTCACGTTCTGAGGCCGTAAGTACAAGTCTACGTGGCATATCATTATATTCTTAAAAACGAACGTTTTTGAGAATGAAAGCGGATGCAATGTCAACAACACAATAACAGGCCTTTGCAATTCTCGAAATCCATTCTCAAAATAAAATTCTTAAAATAAAGATAATTAATAAGTTTTGAGAAAATTTAGCTATATTTCAGCATGAATATTGGTTATGCACGGGTTTCTACCCAAGATCAAAACCTGGATTTGCAACGGCAAGCCCTTGAAAAATCAGGTTGTAGTAAAATATATGACGATGTAATCTCTGGAATCCGGCAGCAACGGCCCGGCTTGACACTGGCATTGGAAGAGTTGCGTACCGGAGATGCATTTGTTGTCTGGAAGCTGGACCGTTTAGGGAGAACTGGAAGGGAAAGACATTCATTTTAAAAGCCTGACCGATGATATCGACACGAGTACGCCCGCTGGTAGGTTTTTCTTTCATGTAATGGCCAGCCTGGCCCAGATGGAGCGGGAACTTATAATTGAACGTACCAAAGCTGGATTATCAGCAGCAAGGTTACTGGGACGTACAGGTGGAAGAAAACGTTCAATGACTGAAAGTAAAATGGAAGCAGCTAAAAAATTGTTGGCTGGGGGGACATCCCCTAAACTGGTCGCAAAAGATCTTGGGGTCTCTGTTCCTACGCTTTATCGTTGGATACCCGCTGGACAGTTAACATAGATTCCTTAACGTGCTATATTTTCCGTTTCGTGAGCCGACCCCAAAGAGTGCACAGGACACGAATAATCATTATATTATGGCACAAAGAAACTTTAATACAAATTTAACAGGGGAGGGAGGAGGCGGATCGGAGAGCTCGTTAAAGCTTTACGTGGCGCTTCCGGGATAAGTCAGAAGGATCTGGCTTTTAAGGTCGGTGTCTCTCCAGCGCGGATCAGCCAGATCGAGAAGGGAACATTAGATTATAGGATAGACACGATGATAGTTATCCTGAATCACTTTGACCGTAAAATAAATTTTATTTAACGGTGGCAATATGGCCTGAAAGGGATTGTGGAGAACGTCACTATCAGCTGACACTGAATTTGGTGCGGGTGATGAACTACGCATACCACTAAAGCCCTTTTTGGCTATATTGCATGTTAGCTTCAGTATTTATTTTATCATTTGACAAAGTTATCTGGCACTTTTGAAGTAATGTCGGATCATTTTGACATCACCGTTTACAAAAGCCTGAAATGGTTCTGATTTTTTAAGTA
>Ga0209540_10002993_pt1 | contig 11749 bp, 9 predicted proteins | sample BarGraIncu01121A_FD_184501 | JGI IMG/M metagenome (GOLD analysis project Ga0209540, IMG submission 184501) | Arctic peat soil microbial communities from Barrow, Alaska - Barrow Graham LP Incubations 011-21A (SPAdes) (version 2) | ecosystem: Environmental > Terrestrial > Soil > Wetlands > Peat... | reverse complement strand
GCGGCTCTGCTCGCTGACGAGGTTCTGCAGCTCCAGCTGGGTGTTTTTCATCTCGACCAGGTAATCCTGGAAAGGGGAGCCGGCACCGGCGCTGATTTCCGGTCCTTTTTTGCGCAGCAGGACCACGAGATAGATCCCGCAGCCGGCAATGAATATCCCCAGGAAGAAGATCAGCCAGGAAAGTATCTTTTTCAGCGCTGCGAACTGGTCGAGCTGGCGAGACTGGATGGTTTTTTTGAAAAGCAGCCCCTTGCCGGGGCCAAGCGCTTTCTTGATCAGCAGCAGCTGCCTCTTGCCCGCGGGGATGACCTGGCGGGTGTTTTCCGGCCTCGCCAGGGGCAGGACCTGTTCGAAATATTTGTCACGGGTCGGGCGCGGTACACCCTTGAGTATTTTAAGGACAACCAGTTCGGCCTGCAGGTCGCTTTGGGCGATGAAAACGGCGGTTTCATTCTTTTCCATCCCGGCGAAAAGGGCGTGCATGTTTTCGAAGATGAAAAGGGCCAGGACCTGGATCACAATGAGCAGGACCAGCAGGCTTTTTCTCATTACAGGCGCCAGAGGGAGCCGACCCAGGCCAGGATGGCGTTGCCCCAGAACAGGGAGATGAAACTGCCCAGGCTCAGGAACGGGCCGAAGGGCAGGGCGAGCTTGAGATTCTTTTTTTTGAAAATGATGAAGAAAATGCCCACCAGCAGCCCGGAGAGGGAGGCCAGGAATATGGCCATCGCCAGCCGGTGCAATCCCAGGAAAAGGCCCATGAGCAGGGCCATTTTCACGTCGCCGAAGCCCAGGCCTTCGATCTTTCTGATCTTCAGGTAAAAATAATACAAGCCGGCGAAAAACAGCGCTCCGCCAAGGCCGCTGAGCACGGCATCCAGCTGGCCGACAGCGGGATTGAAAAATGAATAGATGAAAAAAAAGACGGCGCCGCTGATCGTGAGTTCGTCGGGGAGGATCATATACTTGATATCGATGGCCGCCAGGGCGATGAGCAGGCAGATGAAAACGGCGCTGGCCGCCGCCTGCACCGTCAGGCCATATGTGTGAGCCACCAGCCAGAAACTGAAAGCGCATAACGCCTCGACCAGCGGGTATTGCAGCGATATCCTGACGCGGCAGGAGCGGCACTTGCCCAGCAGAATGAGGTAGCTCAACAGCGGGATATTGTCATAGAAGGGAATGGCGGCCTGGCAGCGCGGACAATGGGAGGGGGGAAAGACCACGTTCTCCGCCAGCGGCAAACGATGGATCACCACGTTCAGGAAACTGCCGATGATCAGGCCGAAAAGGATGCTTAGCGTCGTTTCCACTGGAATACCCTTGCGGCGGCGACCGAGCCCTTTTCAGAGTCGTAAATGTATTCTTTGCCGGCGAAATCCCTGGGTAGGCCCGCGATCAGGCCGGAAGCAGCCAGTTCCGCCAGGGATGCCGGCAGGCGCCGGAATTTCTGGCGGAAGATCCCGATCTTTCCCTGGAGCAGGGAAAGATCGCTTTCGGCCTTGATCTGGTAGAGATGGTTGAAGGCGCCGTCTTTTTCCAGGATATCGCGGGCGTGGTTGTAAATATCGAGCCACATCTGGTAGGCCACCTTGGGGTCGTCGTGCAGATATACCAGGTGGGCGTTCATGCGCTTGAGGAAGGACGGCGCGTCGGGTTTGGCCGCGGCGCGGTTGTAATAAAATTCGGCCCTGGCGTAATCCTTTAAAAATTTATAGCAGTAATAGCCGGCGTCGTTGTCGAAAGACCATTCGTCCGGATTCTGGCGCGTGCCCTTGTCCAGCAGGCGCAGGGCCATGGGAATGTTTTGGGCCTCGTAGACCATGATCAGCGAGCCGACGATATAGGGCTCCTTGTACTGCGGCGTGATGTCGGTGATGGTGTCGTATACCCTTTCCAGGAAATCAAAGCGGTTGGCCAGGTAATAGGTGGAGTAAAACTGGATGGACCAGATGAACAGCATGTCGGCGGCCAGGTTGCGGTAGCCGAAACAAAGGATTTTGAGCGCCTTGCCAGACGGCAGGGAGACAAAGGTGTCGCGGTCGCCGAAGTAGTTGACCGTGGCATCATAGCGGTTCTGCATCCCTCCCGCCAGCAGCAGGCCGGCCAGGAAAACGACCGTCAGCAGCCGGCCCGGCATCATTGGAACTCCCTTCTGCGGAAGACCAGGATGGTGACGGCCAGCAGCGCCAGGATATAGGCCAGGGCGTAGAGAACGGAGAACAGGATGGTCCAGGGGTTGAAAACCGTATTCAGGACCACTTCGTTCTTGATGTTGAACTTGTCCAGGTTGGGCAGCAGGTAGTAGAGCCCTTGGGTGAAATATCTCCAGAGCGGGCTGCGCAGGACCGTCTTGAATTCATTGAAAGTCCACATGATATGGCCGATCAGGTAGAGCGAAACCGTGAAGACAAAGGAGAGGATCGGGGTGGTGAAAGAGGAAAAGAACAGCGAGATGGCCACGATGATCAGCAGCTCCAGGAACAGCATGAAGAAATAGAGGACGATCCTGAGGTCGAAGCCGCCGCCGCTCCAGGCGACGAACAGGAAAAAAATGACGGCCATGGCCGCCAGCGCCGTGAGCATGGACAAAGCCAGTCCCAGGAACTTGCCGATGATGAACTGGTCGCGCGAGACCGGCTTGCTCAGGATGTTGAACACGGTCTTTTTTTCGATCTCCTTGTAGACCAGGTTGATGCCGGTGAAGATGGCGATCAGGACGCAAAAGAAGTTGATGGCCGCCAGCCCGGTGTCCTTCAGCACCCTTATGGAGTCGCCCAGGGTCAGGAAACTGACCAGCTTGGAACTCAGGGCGAACAGGATGCCGAAAAAAACCAGCAGGTAAAATATTTTGTTGCGAGCCGCTTCCCTGAAGGTGTTGACGGCTATGCCCATGATTTTCAATTTCATTGATTGTCCCCCGTCGTTGCGGGGCGGTGCGGCCGCATTTCGTTGAAAAAAATGTCTTCCAGGGTCATCTTGACCGGGCTGACCGCCACGATCCTACCGTCATGGTGGATGATAGATTCCACCACCTGGTTGATGTCGGCGTCGCTGGCCAGGGTGATGGAGAACTGGCCGTCGCGGCAGGCGAAATTCGGTTGGATCTTTGCCAGCTCCTTTTCGGAGATATGGGCGCAGACGATCTCGTAATACTGGATGCTGCTCGAGATGAGTTCCGAAAGTTTGCCCTCGCGGCTTATGGCGCCTTTGAGGATGATGCCGACCCTGTCGACCATCATCTCCACGTCCTGCAGGATATGGGAGGAAAAGAAAATGGTTTTGCCCTGCTCGCGCAGGGAGAGGATGAGGGTGCGCAGGTCCTTGCGGCCGATGGGGTCCAGGCCGGAGAACGGTTCGTCCAGGACCAGGAGATCGGGATCGTGGATCAGGGCCTGGGCCAGGCCCAGGCGCTGGATCATGCCCTTGGAGAATTTGCGCAGTTTCAGGTCTTCGTGGCCGCTCAGGCCCACCTGGTGGATCAGGGCCTCGATCCGATCACGCACCGCGGCGGCCGGGAGGTTGAATAGCGAAGCGGAAAAGAAAAGAAGCTCCCGGGCGCTCAGGTAGTCGTAAAAATAGGGATTTTCGGGAAGAAAACCGATCCGGCTCCGGGCGGCAACGGTATGGGCGGGCTGGCCGTCGATCAGGATCTCGCCCCGGTCCGGGAAAAGCAGGCCCATGACGCACTTGATGGTGGTGGTCTTGCCGGCGCCGTTGGGGCCCAGGAAACCGTAGATCTCGCCTTTTTCCACGCTGAGATCGATGCCATTCAGGATATGGTATTTCTTGATGAGGAAGTTGGAGCGGAAGGTTTTTTTCAAGCCTTTGATCTCAAGTGCTTTCATGGTTGGTTGGCTTTGTCCTTGCATGGGGAAACTTGATTGTAGGAAATAGGGGGAAAAATGTCAAGAGATGCTTGGATGTTGAAGAAAAGGTAAAAGGCGAATATCAAATCGGTTTATTATTCCCCCTCGCCTTTAGGAGAGGGGGGAGGGGGTGAGGCTAGGAGCACTGGCCCCATCCCCAACCCCTTCCCCTAAAGGAGAAGGGGGGATTTTAGCTGCAATTTCCCACTGAATGGGCTTTCTTTTTGGCCATCACAATTTAAAATTAAAAAAAAGGGGAAGCCCTAAAGGCCTGCCCCTTTTGATCCTATTTGAGGTTCCTATTTTTTCTTTGTTTTCTTGCCGCGAACTATCTTGCGCTTGGCCGGAGCTTGCTTCTTGATGGCCTTTTTGATCTTTTTCGCGGGTGCTTTCTTCGCGACTTTTTTCGGGGCCTGTTTTTTTACAGCTTTGATTTTTTTTGCGGTCTTGGCTTTGCGCTTGACGGGAACCGCTGCTGCGATCTCCTTGATCCTGGCCTGCGCCGCGGCCAGGCGGGCAATGGGCACGCGGAAGGGCGAGCAGGAGACGTAATTCATGCCCACCCGGCAGCAGAATTCCACCGATTTCGGGTCGCCGCCGTGTTCGCCGCAAATGCCGATCTTGAGCCCGGGCTTGGTTTTCCGGCCTTTTGCGATGGCCATTTTGACCAGCATGCCCACGCCGACCTGGTCGAGCGACTGGAAGGGGTCATCGCTGAAGATACCGGCCTTCTTTTCGTCGACGTACTCGGGCAGGAACTTGCCGGCGTCGTCGCGGGAAATGCCCATGGTCATCTGGGTCAGATCGTTGGTGCCGAAAGAGAAGAATTCGGCCACTTCGGCGATCTGGTCGGCCAGCAGCGCCGCCCGCGGCACTTCGATCATGGTGCCGACCAGGTATTTCAGTTTCGTCCCCTTGCTGGCAATGATGGCTTCGGCGACCTGGCGGGTACGGATCTCCAGGATCTGCAGTTCCTTTTTGTCGATGGTCAGCGGGATCATGATCTCGGGAAAGACCTTGATGCCGTCCGCCGCGCATTCACAGGCGGCTTCGATGATGGCCCGCACCTGCATGTCCAGGATCTCGGGGTAGGTGATGCACAGGCGGCAGCCGCGGTGCCCCAGCATGGGGTTGGATTCATGCAGCTGTTCGACCCGGAGGCGGATCTTTTCATAGGGGACTCCGATATCGGCGGCCAGTTGCCTCTGCTTGTCCTCGGTGTGGGGGACGAACTCGTGCAGCGGCGGGTCGATGAGGCGGATGGTCACCGGGTTGCCGTTCATGGCTTTGAAGATCCCCTTGAAGTCTTCTTTCTGAAAGGGAAGCAGCTTGTTCAGGGCCTCGACGCGTCCGTCCAGGGTGTCGGCGACGATCATTTCCTGGATGGCCAGGCGGCGCGCTTCGGTGTCGAAAAACATGTGCTCGGTGCGGCACAGGCCGATGCCTTCGGCTCCGAGCTCGATCGCCTTGGCGGCATCGTAGGGAGTGTCGGCGTTGGTGCGCACCTTGATGGTGCGGATCTTGTCCACCCAGGCCATCAGGGTCTTGAAGGAGGCCGGAGGCTCGGGCTTGATCAGTCGCAGGGCACCGCGGTAAACCTGGCCGGTGGAGCCATTCAGGGTGATCTCTTCGCCCTTTTTGACCACGATGTCGCCCACGGACAACTCTTGCTTTTCATAATTGATGTTCAATTTTTCGCAGCCCACGATGCAGCACTTGCCCCAGCCGCGCGCGACAACGGCGGCGTGGGAGGTCTTGCCGCCGGTGGCGGTCAGGATACCCTGGGCGGCATGCATGCCGCCGACGTCCTCGGGGCTGGTCTCCTTGCGCACCAGGATGACCTTCTCGCCGTTGGCGGCCTCGGCTTCGGCGTCCTTGGCGTTGAAGACCACCTTGCCGGTGGCGGCCCCGGGAACGGCGTCGATGCCCGAGACCAGGAAGCTCTTTTTCATCTCCTCTTTCTGGTTGGGGTCGATGATCGGGTAGAAGATCCCTTCGATGTCCTTGTCCTTGATGCGCAGCAGGGCGTCCTGCTTGCTGATGAGCTTTTCATCGACCATGTCCACGGCGATGCGGAAAGAGGCTGCCGGCGACCTTTTGCCGGTGCGGCACTGCAGCATGTATAGCCGCCCTTCTTCCACGGTGAATTCCAGGTCCTGCATGTCCTTGAAATGCTTTTCCAGGGTGCGGCGCACGTCGACCAGCTGTTTGTATGACGTGGGGTCCGCCTTTTCGAATTCCGAGAGCTTGATCGGAGTACGGATGCCGGCCACCACGTCCTCGCCCTGGGCGTTGACCAGGTAGTCGCCATAAAAAATGTTTTCGCCGCTGTTGGGGTCGCGGGTAAAGCAGACGCCGGTGCCGCTCTTGGGCCCCATGTTGCCAAATACCATTTGCTGGACGTTGACGGCCGTGCCGCCCACGCCCGTGAGCTTTTCCACCCGGCGGTACGTGACCGCTTTTTCAGCCATCCAGGAGCCGAAAACGGCATCCACCGAACCCCAAAACTGTTCCTTGGGGTCCTGGGGGAAGTCCTGGCCGATGTGCTTTTTATAGATAGCCTTGAATTGGCTGACCAGCAGTTCCAGCTCGCTTTCGTCCACGTCGGTGTCGTTAATCTTGACCTGAGCGGCCAGGTCCAGGCGCTTTCTGCTTAAGCCGTTTTTCAGGAGGTCAAAGGCGTGGTTGAATTCTTCGCGGTCAATGCCCTTGGCGGTGGAGCCGTACATCATGATGAAGCGCCGGTAGGCGTCCAGGGCGAAGCGGCGGTTGCCGGTTTTCCTGGCCAGGCCGTTGACCGAGCGGTCGTTGAGGCCGAGGTTGAGGATGGTCTCCATCATGCCGGGCATGGAGAGCGGCGCGCCGGAACGGACCGATACCAGCAGGGGATCATCGGCATCGCCGAATTTTTTCCCCACTTCCTTTTCCAGCTTGCGCATGTTCTCCTCGACTTCCTTTTCCAGGCCGGCGGGATAGTGGCGGTCGTTTTTATAGAACAGGGCGCAGACTTCGGTGGTGATGGTGAATCCGGCCGGGACCGGCAGGCCGATGCTGGCCATTTCGGCCAGACCCGAGCCTTTGCCGCCCAGAAGATTTTTCATCTCTTTGCTGCCTTCGCTCAATCGCTTGGAAAAAAAATAAACGAACTTTTTCTTCATGAATCCTCCTTTATGATAGGGAGCGGGGATATTGTCGGCGCTCTCTTTTTGTTACATGTTCACGTTTACGGGCAGGGGAAAGCGGATCTCGAACTGGCTGAATTCGCCCGGCGACGAAGTGACCTTGCAGGTGGCGTTGTGGTTGGTGATGACCTTTTCGCAGATCACCAGGCCCAGGCCGGCGTGTTCCGGGAAGCGGGAGAAGAACGGCATCCAGATATTTGCCAGGTCCTCTTCGTCTATGCCGCTGCCGTTGTCACGGATGACCAGCAGCAGGGAATCGTCCTGCAAGCGAACCGTCAGCCTGATCTCCCTGTCGTCCCCATTCCGGGCTTTCAGTGCCGTCAGCGAATTGTCCACCATGCCTTGCAGAAGAATTTTCAGTTGGGTATTGTCCAGGAGCAAGTCGGGAGCTTTGGGATCCAGGTCGAGCACGATCCTGGTCTTTCCGGCATTGGCGATCTTTTGCCAGACCGGGCCCATGTCCTGCAGAATGGAATTGATGTTTCCCGGCTGCCTGGGCGCCGGCTCGGCCTTGAAATAATCCTTCAAGAAGTTGAACGCCTCAGACAATTCGGCGGTATTCCTTTCGATCTTGCGCAGCCGTTCGATGACGAACTCGTCGTCGGACCGGGCCTGCAGGATCTGGGCGTACCCCATGATCGGGGTCAGCTTGTTTTTCATTTTATGGAAGACAATAGGCAGGATCTCCCGGAACATCGTGCTTTTTTGAATTTCATCCACAGGTATTTCTCCGGGAGAAAATGCAGTCGATTGGCCATCGGGTTTGAATTCAATTGTTTTCATGAATTTCCTGATAAGGTAATCCAAATTATATGACATTTTGTCCAGGATTTCAACCAGCCATTTGCTAAAAAATTAAATTATTAACTATGAACTTCCCTGGCGGTTGCCACTTTTCCGGTTTTGTAATCCAGTTCAGACCCTAGAACAGAATGGGGTATCAAATAGACAACGATCATCAAAATCGTCGCGGCCACGGTCCACCAGCGGCTTTTTTTGCGGAGAAAGAACGCGCCCAGCCAGACCAGCACGGCAAGAAGGGTCTTGCTGTCGGTCAGGTCGCCGCCAAGCGGGAAGCCGGTCCAAAAAGAACCGAAAGCGCATTTCTGCACCAGCGGCCCCAGGACCAGGCCGCCGGCAAACGTCAGCGCCAGGGTCCAGGGAACGAGTTTCTGCCAACGGCCGTTGCGGCGCAGCGCCTCCAGGCCGGTGCGGAAGGCCAGAAGCAGCCCGGTGAACATAAACAGGACGTGGACGATCAGCAGAACGGTCGGGACATCACCCTTGAAGCGGGCCACGACTGGCTGGCCGCCGTTCAACCAGGTGCTTTTGCCCGCGTCCAGTGCTTCCACCCGGTACAGCACTTTGCCGGCCGGCGGCTGGCCCGGGACCAAGGCTTGAAACGAGCCTGCTTTTCCCACCATGGCGACCATCGTCCAGTTCTCGCCCGCGACCAAAGGGAAGCGGCGGTGGTGAAGGCGGAACCCAAGCCCGGGCCCTGACGCGGCAACGCTCACAGGCAAAGCGCTCCCGGACGTCCAGCTCCGTGAAAATTTATAGCGAACCGTTATTCCGCCAATGGTTTCCGCTCCCCTGAGAGGATAAGTGGGACCACTCAGCCGCTGGTAGATCGCCAGCACAAGGGTCAGGAGAAAGGCGAGCGCCCATAGTCCGATAGATCGTTTTTTCACAAGTGCCTCACTTTGAATTAGCATTATATTTAAGTTGGGATTAAGTGACAAGCAATAAGTGATCAGTAGGACTAAAATTCCAAATTCCAAATAAATTTCAGGTTTCAAATTCCAATGTTCTAAACGAAGAAAAAGAAAAATGCCCGTAGGGGTTTGATTAATCAAACCCCTCCAAGATCAAGAACCTTGTTATCGCATAGCGTCTTCGTTTGGGTCATTTGGTTATTGGAAGTTGGTGCTTGTTTGGTGCTTGGTGCTTGGGATTTGGAATTTTAGTCTTACTCATTACGCATCACGCATTACTCATCACGTTGTCCACATTGTATCGCTTGCATTTAAGCCTCGGAAATACTAAAATGGCTCTTACCTAACCAAGGAGATCTAAGATGAAAGGCAATATGAAGGCGCTGAGGAAAATGAAACCCGGGCCCGGGCTGGAAATGCAGGATGTCCCCATTCCGGCCATCAAGGCCAATGAAGTTCTGATCAAGGTCCACAAAAGGGCCATATGCGGCACCGACCTGCACATATACAAGTGGGACGAGTGGTCGCAGAACCGGCTCAAGCCGCCCGTTACCACGGGTCACGAATTCTACGGCGCCATCGTGGAAACCGGCGCCGACGTCCGCCATTACCAGGTCGGCGACCTGGTCACCGCCGAGATGCACGTGGTCTGCAACCAGTGCTTCCAGTGCCGTACCGGCAACGCCCACCTTTGCGAGAACGTGGTTATCCTGGGCGTGGACGGCGACGGTTGCTTCGCCGACTATCTGGCCGTTCCCGAGTCCAACCTCTGGCGCGTTCCCGCCGGCATCGACCCCGAGTGGGCGGCCATCTACGACCCCTTCGGCAACGCCGTGCACACGGTCATGGCCGGACCCACTGTCGGCAAGTCGTTCCTGATCCTGGGCGGCGGACCGATCGGCATCGCCGCCATCCCGGTCTGCAAGGCGGCCGGAGCCTCCATGGTGCTGCTCAGTGAGGTAATGCCCTTCCGTCAGGAGCTGGCCCGCAAGATGGGCGCCGACCGGGTCATCGATCCGGCCAAGGAGAATGTGGCTGAGGTCGTGCGCTCGCTCACGGCCGGCCAGGGGGTCGACGTGGTGCTGGAAATGTCAGGCCACCCGGCCGCCGTCGCTCAAGGGTTTCGCTCCATCCGCAAGAACGGCCGCTATTCGCTGCTGGGCATCCCGGCCAAGCCGCTCAGCATCGACCTGGCCGGCGACATCATCTTTCCCGGCATCACCGTCCAGGGCATCAACGGCCGGCGCATGTTCGAGACCTGGTTCCAGATGGACGCCCTGCTGGTTTCTGGCAAGGTCGACCTGAAACCCTTGATCACCCACCACTTCAAGATGAAGGACTTCAAGGAAGCTTTCGAGATCGGCCTGTCGGGCAACGCCGGCAAGATCATCCTGGAGTAGGCCATCCCTCCCTCCCACGATACGATGAAGTTGTCGATCATCCTGGTCATCAGCTTCGAGAAGCCGCAAGTGATCCGCGAGGCCCTGGAAGCGATATTTGCCAGCAAAACCGATTTTGAATATGAGGTCATCGTCGTGGACAACGCTTCGCTTGAAGCGGCCGCGGCGTTGGCTGCTTACCGCGACCGGCTAAAGGTCGTGTGCAACAAGGAAAACCTGGGCTTTACACGGGCCAACAATCGCGGCGTCGCCGAGGCGCATGGGGAGTACCTGCTTTTCCTGAACAGCGACACCAAGATCAGCCCCGACACCTTGTCCCTGCTCATCGGTTTCGCCGACGCGCACCCGCAGACCGGGGCGGTCGGCCCACTGGTACTCAATGGCGACGGCTCCTTCCAGCTTTCATTCGGGCGGCCCTTCTCACTTTTTTCTGAATTCTGGCAGAAAACTGTCTCCAGCCCCCGGGCCTCGCTAGCCAACCCCAAAAAGTTCAAGACCAGGGAAGTGGGCTGGGTCAGCGGCTGCTGTTTGCTCACTCGCCGGGAATATTTTCCCGGCGGCAAGGTTTTCGACGAGGAGATCTTCCTTTATTTCGACGACAGCGAATTGTGCACCCGCCTGCGGAAAATGGGTAAAAAAATATATTTTTTCCCCGAGGCGCGGATCGTTCACTTCGGCGGAGCCAGCGTCACCGCCATCCCGGCCCGCACGGCGGTGGAATACCGCCGCAGCCAACTGCACCTCTACCGCAAGCACCTGCCCGGCTGGCAGCTTTGGCTGCTGCGGCGCTACCTGGCCTGCAAATTCCGGGCCGTGCTGCGCAGGTCCGGGGACGAGGATGAACTGCAGGCCGGGCGGCAGATCCTGGAGTTGCTGAAAAACAGGTAAGCGGGGGCCGGTCCGGCCGTCTGTGCCAACAACGAAAAATCTGTTGAACTTCTGCGGCCATCATTTGCCATTTTTTGAATATTTCTTTAGAATTCCTTGCAGGCTTTCAGGAAAATCGATTGTCATCGAGGAGAAAAGTATGGCCATGCAGTCGCTGAATCCCGCGACCGGAAAATTACTGGAAAGCTTTGTCGAGCAGACCGCAGCCCAGGTCGAAAAAGCGTTGGCCGACACCCAGGAAGCCTTTGGCCTTTGGCGGCGGACGGGGTTTCCCGAGCGGGGCCGTCTGCTGCTGCGGGCGGCGGAGATCCTGCGCTCCGAAAAAAATATCCTGGCGCGGCTGATGACGCAGGAGATGGGCAAGCCCATCCTCCAGGCGCTTGCCGAGATCGAGAAATGCGCCATGGTCTGCACCTATTATGCCGAGAACGGTGCGGCCATGCTTGCTCCTGAGCGCATCGCGACCGAAGCCGCCGACAGCTTTGTCCGTTTCGATCCCCTGGGGACGATCCTGGCCATCATGCCCTGGAATTTTCCCTTTTGGCAGGTTTTCCGCTTTGCCGCGCCTGCGTTGATGGCCGGCAATGTCTGCCTGCTCAAGCACGCTTCCAGCGTGCAGGGCTGTGCCGCGGCCATCGAGGATATTTTCCGCCGGGCCGGTTTTCCAGAACATGTATTCGCCAACCTGCGCGTCG
>Ga0209540_10002992_pt1 | contig 11751 bp, 4 predicted proteins | sample BarGraIncu01121A_FD_184501 | JGI IMG/M metagenome (GOLD analysis project Ga0209540, IMG submission 184501) | Arctic peat soil microbial communities from Barrow, Alaska - Barrow Graham LP Incubations 011-21A (SPAdes) (version 2) | ecosystem: Environmental > Terrestrial > Soil > Wetlands > Peat... | reverse complement strand
AGTTCGCGGCAGGCTCCATGGGCCCGAAGGTGGAGGCGGCGATCCGGTTCGTGAACGCGACCGGGAAGCGCGCCGCGATCGGACGGCTCGAGGACATCACGGAGATCGCCGCCGGTCGCGCCGGTACCAGCGTGGTGCCCGACCCCGCCTAGCGGAGGTCTCCGCCAGCCGTTCGGCTACAATCCGCAGAAGCGCACGCGCGCGGCGTCGGGCACACCCGGCGCCGCTTCGCTCGGATGAGTCGAAAGGACCGGACGTGGGAAAGGACCGCCTCGCTGAGGTGCTCGTTGAGTGGGAGGCCGTGATCGGCCTCGAGATCCACACCGAGCTCACCTCGCTCAACACGAAGATGTTCTGCGGCTGCCCTGTCGTGTTCGGCGGCGAGGTCAACACCCGCGTCTGCCCGGTGTGCCTCGGACTGCCCGGCGCGCTGCCGGTGCCCAACGAGAAGGCCATCGAGTCCACCATATTGGCCGGCCTCGCGCTGCATTGCGGGATCGCCCGCCGGGCGCAGTTCCATCGCAAGAACTACTTCTATCCCGACATGCCGAAGGACTACCAGATCTCGCAGTACGACGTGCCGTTCTGCCTCGGCGGGCACATGGACGTCGAGCTCGACGGGTCGGCGGCCGAGCAGCGTGTCGTGCGTGAGGATGTGCTCACCGACGACGGCGAGGCCGGATACACGACGCGTATCGGGATCACCCGGATCCACCTCGAAGAGGACACCGGCAAGATGATCCACGTCGGTGGGAGCGAGGGCCGCATCGCCGGCGCCACGCACTCGCTGGTGGACTTCAACCGCGCCGGCACGGCGCTCATGGAGCTGGTGAGCGAGCCGGACATCCGCACGCCGGAGGAGGCGCGCAGGTTCGCGCAGAAGCTGCGGCTCGTGTTCTTGTCGTTGGGGGTGAGCGACTGCAACATGGAGGAGGGCTCCATGCGCGTCGACGCGAACATCTCCGTGCGTCCGCGCGGACAGGAGGAGCTCGGCGTCAAGGCAGAGGTCAAGAACATGAACTCGTTCAAGGCGCTGCACGATGCGTTGGCGTTCGAGATCGTCCGCCAGGTCGAGCTGCTCGAGGCCGGCGGCACGGTCGTGCAGGAGACGCGGCACTGGGATGTCGGCGCCAAGCGCACCTCGTCGCTGCGCTCCAAGGAAGAGGCGCACGACTACCGCTACTTCCCCGAGCCCGACATGGTGCCGTTCACCTTCGATGACGCCTACGTCGATCGGATGCGCGCGCGTCTGCCCGAGTTGCCGGATGCACGCAAGGCGCGCATCGCGGAGCGCTACGGTCTTCCTGCGCACGATGCACGGATCCTGGGCGAGGACCGTGACCTCGAGGCCTACTACGCCGAGGCTGTGGAGGACGCGGGGATGGAGTTCGCAAGACCGCTCGCCAACTGGGTGCTCGGGGAGTTCTCGGCCCAGCTCAACGCCGAGGGGATCCCGGCCTGGGGCTCGAACGTCACGCCCCGCAAGCTGGCGCGGATCGTCCAGCTCGTCGCCGACGGCACGATCTCGGGCAAGCAGGCCAAGGAGGTCTTCGCCGAGATCATGGTGACCGACGAGAGGCCGTTGCAGGTCATCGACCGGCTCGGCATGAAGCAGGTCTCCGACGTCTCGGAAGTCGAGGCGATCGTCGACCGCGTGCTGGCCGCGAATCCCGGTCAGGTCGAGCAGTACCGAGGCGGCAAGACCGGCCTCATCGGGTACTTCGTGGGCGCTGTCATGCGCGAGACCCAGGGGCAGGCGAACCCCGCCGTCGTGAACGAGGTGCTCGCCCGCAAGCTCGGCTCGTAGCGCCTCCGCTCCGCCGGCGCCTGCGACACTCTATATATGGGCGTCTCAACCTTCGACCTCGCAACGAGGTCTACCCCGGCTGAGGGTGTGTCCACGGCCTTCCGGGGCGCGCCGGGCCGTTGTGCCCCGCGGAACGGGTGGGTTTCCACCACCCATCGGGGGCTGTGGGCGGCATCGACCACGCGTCCGCGCCGTTCGCGTCCGGCAGAGAACCGTTCGTCGCCAAGTCCACACAGTTTCCACACGCGGGATGTTACGCTCCTCGTCACATTTCAACCGTACAGGGGTGTGAGGGCTGAGTGTCTGCCGGGGTCTCCGTGATAGCAGGCGTCGTCGCGTTCGTCGCGTCGGCCTTCTCGGCGCGCTATCTGGGCCGGATGCTGACGCGGCGAGGCACGTGGGCGTTGGTCGCGGGGGGCGTCGTGATCCTGGCGATCGCCACCGCGCTGGCTTGGTGGGGGCTCTCGATCGGGAGCGACGTCTGGTGGTGGATCGCACTGGGACTGGGGTTCGGCGGCCTGACCGGACTGCGCTACGGACATGGCACTCTGATCGACGCGCTCATGCGTCGCTCCGACGCACAGGACACGGAGCACAGATGATCCCGACCTGGCCGCGCCGCTCGTCGCACAGCCATTCAATGCCAGATGTCCGGTAGGCGATAATCGTTACGCAGGGCCACGCGACCGCGTGGGAGTACGTCGGCAGGGGCTGTGGTCGGCCGGGGAACTGCCCCGTTCGGCGCGCGTGCTCCGACACGGGGGGACGGACCGCAGTGGACCGCAGCATGGCCCGGGCAACTTTGTCGCGCGCGCACGTCGCGCGTGATGATCGTGGTTTCACCATCCTCGAGTCGCTGACCGCGGCGACGATCCTTCTGATCGTGGCCGTGAGCGTCGTGGTCGTTCTCATCACGACCAGCGGGTGGTACGCCCAAGCGCGCGCCCGCACCGAGGCGAACTCGGTGGCCAACCAGGTCATATCGCTCATCCTGGCCCGCAACTACGGCGATATCGGGTACAGCGAGGAAGCGACCGCGGCAACACCTCCGTCGCTGCTTGCGATCCACAGGAGCATGCTCTGGCCGTCCTCGATAGGCACCTTCACGATCGACACGGTGATCGACGGATCGAAGGTCGCCTCGGCGACCGGGCTCCCGATCAAGGAGATCACCGTCACCGCGTCACCGCTCGTTGCGGTGCCGGGGGCGCCCGTCTCCGTCTCGATCACGCGATTCGCGAGCGACTCGAACGGGACCCGGGGCAGCGACGCTGCCACGGTCACCGTCCAGGTCCAGATCAAGGCGAAGGTCGCAGGCAGGACGGCCTTGGAGAAGGTCGCGCAGAGCGGCGTTCGCGTCCAGCTCCTCTACGCCTCGCGGAGCCCTGACACGGAGAGCGGGTTCTGGGCGGTCACCGACCCCAACGGCATCGCCACATTCGACAGTGTCCCCGAGGTGAAGGACCCGGCCAATCCCGGCTACTTCCTCACCTCGGACCCGCGGTTCGGGACCGACATCCGTCCGCTGTACTTCCCGCAGAGGGTCTATCCCACGCGCATCGGCTCGGCGGCCGTGAAGTACTCCCTGGAGGTCGTGCGCCACAGCACGTCGGCAGTGCTGAGCGTCGGTGGCTTCCAGACCCAGGGGTTCTACGGCGCCACCTTCGTGTTCGGCCGCTACAACTGGCTTGTCGAGAAGCCCTATCGGCCGGTCATCGGCGCGAACGGCACGAGGTTGCGGATCTATGCGGTCCCGATCCTGAACACTCCCGAGTTGGATGGCCGGACAGCCGGCACGGGGTCGGTCTATCCCGCGACGACGATGCTCGGACCGTACTCCGCGGAGGTCAACGACTACGGCATCGCCCGCATCGAGGTGCCGTGGACGATCGACCCGGGGTCCGGCCAGTCATGGCTCGTGTGGTGCAGGACTCAGGACCGCGTCACGAAGCAAGTGCTCCCCCCGCACGTCATGACGATCAAGGCGCCCGGCGGATGGGACACCGCCATCGATCAGGCGGACCTGATGGACCAGCCGCTCGCGTCGAACGTGGCACAGTTCACCGGCTTGGGGGACGTGGATCCGGTCAACAGTCCCATCCGCCCCTGATGACGCGGGGGCGGGTCGGCGACAGTCCGGCCGGATGGAGAGAGCGAGGCGCGGAATGACTCGAAGGGTCACATGCAGGCGGCGGGCCGCGGTCGGGGGTTGTCCCCTCGGCCGCTCGGTCGTTGCCTCCTCGCACGGCTTCACGGTCGTCGAGATGACGACCAGTGTCGCCGTTCTGGTCATCGTCATGAGCGCCGCGTGGCTCCTGCTGACCACCTCGAACGACAACCTGAATCGCATCAGCTACGGCGGCCAGGCCTCCGAGCTCAACCGTGCCGCGCTCGCGTCCTTCGAGCGCGATCTGGGTCATGCCATGCTTCCCTACAGCCGCACCAGCGCGGTTCTCGTTGCGCAGAAGCGCACCTGCTCCTTCATGGCCGACGTCGACAATCCCGCCGACGGATACCCCGAGCTCGTGACCTGGTCGGCCGACGATGCGGACCACTCGCTGGTCAGGACCGTCGAGCGGCCACCGCAACCCCTGACCGCTGATGAGATCACGGACATCAGCGACTTCGGCGGCGGCACGGTGACGTCCAGCACGGTCCTCACCGGACTCGCGTCGGACACGGATATCGACACCCCCATGTTCACGTACAAGGCCGGCGCGACCGATGCGGCTTCCGACATGGCCGACCACCCGGGACGCGTCGGGCTCGTCACCTTCCGTCTCGCCAACGGGCTGCCTGACAAGAGCCAGAACCTCGTCGACCGCACCGGCGCATTCCGCGTCATCGCCTTTGTCATCAACGGCTACTGATTCGAGCTGAGCCGCACACCGGAGGAGCCACTATGCACGACGCAACGCAGATGACAGCGAACGACGGGGCCGCGCGCGCTCGTCGTGAATGCGCCACGAGACATGACCGGGGCAGCGCCATGCTCGTTGTCATGGGCGCGGCAGCGGTGCTGTTCGTCATCGCCGCAAGCGTCATCGGCGTGGTGGTCTTCCAGCAGACGCAGCAGGTCAGGGCGCAGGCGGTCGTGCGCGCGAGCGCGCTCGCCCAGCAGGGCATGGAGGTCTACCTCGGCGCGCTGCGGAACGATCCGGACTACTGGGACACGACTCCGACGATCGCGGGCCGCACCCAGGAGGGTACCTGGACCGTGGCCGCGAACGCCGCCTCCAACACGATCACGGCGGTCGGCCGTGAGTCCGGTTCGGGAATGCTGCACGTCATCAAGGCGGAGGCACGTCCCGAGAGCTACTCGGACTACACCATCGTGACCGGCGGCGCGGTCACACTCGGCCGCGATACCGGCACGCTTGCGCTCACCGGCAGCGTTCTCAGCAACGGTGCGCCCGTCGATCTGGCACAGACGTTCAACGCTGTCACCGTGTACTCACCGGATCCCGACACCGTGGAGCACCCCGAGAACGCCAGGGGCGGCGTCCAGACGCACGAAGGCCCCCAACTCGACCAGATCATGGATGACTTCCCCAACCTCTTCACCGCGGCGTCGCAGCGGGATCCGTGGGCCACGGGAGCGTCGGTGCCCCTGCTCGCCGAGGACCTCGTGAAGCCGATGGCGTTCTACCGCGACCCGTCCTACCCGACTCGCAGCTACTGGGGAGTGCCGAGTGAGCCTGCTGCGTCCATCAACGTCACCGATCTTGTGGGCGTCGGCATCGACTTCAAGAACCTGACGGACTCGGAGAGGTCGATCGGCCAGTTCTACGTCCGGTCGATGTGGAGCCCCTACGACATCTACGAGAACGTCAGCGCGGCCGACAAGGCCAAGATAGGGGCGAACGAGTTCAAGGACTTCGCACGTCAGGATCCGACGTGGAATGCGAGGGGCTGGAGGAACCCGGAGCTCCCGAGTCGTCCCAAGTCGATCACCGCCCGCGCGCTCGCGCCGAGCGGCAACAACGTCATCTATGTCGGCGGCAACCTCGACGTCTACATCACCGGCACCGTGCCCCGGTCCGTGACGATCGTGTCCGAGCGCGACATCTACATCATCGGCGACGTCAAGGTGACCGGCAACGCGTCGGTGGGTCTCGTCGCAGGGGGCGACATCTATATCTGCGGCGCGATGCCTCGCACGACGAGGGCCGCGAAGTACGTGCCTCGTTCGGGAGACGGCACCAGTGTCCTCGACGATCTGACGTACACGCGCGCGGTGCTGAAAGGCGACCCCGAAAGCGCCAACAGCATGGCCGTCGGCGAGGCGATGGGGGACACCGTCGAGATCCAGGCGAGCCTGATGGCCGTCGGCGGTTCCATCTACATGGACCCCGCGCAGCCCGACGATTCCGCTGCTCTTGACTCCCTCCTCGAGCAGCGGACCGAGCTCAGGATCACCGGCTCGATGGTCGCGGGTGGAGGCATCCACGGCCCGGGCTTCGTCGGAGGTTCCTCCGCGAAGGGCGGGTTCGCGCGGACCGTCATCGGGCCCGACAGTCTGAGGTCCGGTGTCCTGCCGCCGCCGCTGTTCCCCAAGACCGGGTCCGGCGCCATGAAGGTCGTTCGCTGGGACGAGTACGCCTCCAAGGTGGATCCGAACGCCGGGCTGACGTTCCCTGCGCCCGGCGACTACAGCGGAGGGTCGGACTCCAACAAGCCGTTGCCGGTCAAGGTCACCGTCAACGGGATCGATGACATCAAGCCGATCACCACCGACAACCTTCAGGGGTCGTACAACGAGAGGGCTGTCATCTCGTTGAGCGTGTCGGATGCCGCGAACGTGGGCACCGGCAGGGTGTGGCAGACCTGGTACAGGATCGACGACGGTCCCGATCAGGTGGGCAGGACGGTCATCGTCACGCAGGATCCCGACACGATCGGGATGCACACCATCACGTATTGGTCGCAGGACGCGGCTGGCAACATGGCGGACGAGTACACCAGCCCGCCCTTCCTGATGCGCGGGAAGGACACCAAGCCGGCGAAGACGATCGTTCGAGACTCCAACAACCCTGACAAGGTGCTGGACGACGGCTATCCGCAGATCGGTCAGGCCCCCTACGAGGTCTGGGGCGAGTTCGTGCCGCAGTTCACTGCGGTCGACGTGTCTCCGGTGGACGGTTCTGCAGGAACCGGGGTCAACCAGATCTGGGTCTCGCGCGAGACGCGTTCGGGAGCCGACGTGGCCGCGTCGTGGTCGAACGACTGGACGGGTTCACAGACCCCGCTCTCCTTCGCGCCGGTGGCCGCTCCGAGCGGTGGGTCCGTCGAGTTGAGGTACCGGTACTTCTCGTATGACAAGGCCGGCAACCGGGAGAAGACCCGGACGCTGAGTGTGATCCAGCACGCCCTCGACACACTCGCACCCGTCGTCACGCACGACGTTCCTCAGTCGATGGCGTTCGTCGGCAAGGCGACGATCCATCTGAAGGCCGACGACTACTCGGACGGCCAAGGGGTCCGCGACGTGTCGTACCGCATCGACGGTGGCGAGATGGTCACGATCCCCAACCCGACCGTGAGCCGCAGCATGGTGGTCACGTTGACCATAGACGCGCCCAAGGTGGGCCAGCAGCCGGTCGAGCACACGCTTCAGTTCTACGCCACGGACGCCGCGACGAACGAGTATCACGTGCTGGCGCCGAACGTCACGAATCCGGAGACCCTCACCTTCTACGTCGGTCCTCCGCTCGGGGACGACATCACGCCTCCGGTGACGAGCTCCGACGCCCAGCCCGAGTACGTGGGGCCGGCATCGATCACCCTGAGCTCCTACGACGAGGGCGGGGTCGACGCGATCTACTGGCAGCTCGACGGCGGGGCGACCCACACCGGCGCTTCCGTCTACGTCGATGCCCCGTGGAGCGGGACCGATCCGCACACCCTGGCGTTCTGGGCCGTCGACACCTCGGGCAACACCGAGGCGACGAAGGCCGTCTCCTTCAACATCAGCCGCGAACGGGAGAAGCCCTACACGTCCGCGTACAACGAGGAGATGTACAACACCGATCCCGCGAGATTCCAGTTGACCGCCGAGGACAACCTCGGAGGCTCGGGACTGAAGGCCACGTACTACACCGTCGACGGGTCCGCTCCGAAGGCGAGTGAGCCCACGACGCTGCCCGGGCTGTCCTGGGCGCAGGTGACCGGCGAGGGCTGGCACCACGTCGGCTTCTACTCGGAGGACAATGCGGGCAACCGCGAGGACACTCAGTTCACGGACATCCTCATCGACACGATCGCCCCCACGACGACCGACAACCATCTGGCGACGACCTACACCGGCCAGGCGATGATCTCGCTCAACCCGTTCGACGCGGGCTCGGGCGTCGCCTACACGCGGTGGGTCGACCTGGCGAACAACAACGTGCAGGTCACGAACGCCGCGGTCCCGATCCTGTTGGGGCCGGGCACGCACGACATCCAGTACTGGTCCGTGGACAAGGTCGGCAACACCGAGAGCCGGAAGTCGTTCAGCGTGACGGTCGAGCCCGGGCCGGACAACTTCGCGCCGATCTCGTTCGACGGTGTGGACCGGGCGAACCCCTACTTCAACCGCGCGGGGACCAACCCTGCCCAGGTCAGCCTCTTCTCATGGGACGTCCAGACGGGTATCGACACGATGTACTACGTGGTCGACGGGGGCCCGACGCAGTCGTTCGCCGGCGTGGGCTTCCCGCCGGCGTCCTACCAGGTCCTCGTGACGGGCGACGCGTCGCACACCGTGGACTACTGGGCGAAGGACAAGGCCGGCAACGTCGAGACGAAGAAGTCCGTGTCGTTCAAGATCGACCGGGTGTTCCCCGTCACCACATGCAGCGCCTTCCCCGAGGGGCACTACTGGTCGCCCAAGACCTTCGTGCTGCAGGGAAGCGACAGCGGCTCCGGCATCAAGAACACGTTCTTCCGGCTCGATGGCGGATCCGTCGTCAAGGGCACGAAGGTCTTCGTGCCGACACCGCGGGACGGGAGTCCGCGGACCCATGTGATCGAGTACTGGTCGGTCGACAAGGCCGGCAACGAGGAGCCCCATCTCTCGGTGCGGATCTGGAGCCACCCGCTCGACCAGATCGCGCCGACGACCTACTCGAATGCAGAGGCGAACTACCCGTTCACCGCGATCATCGCCCTGCGCGCGTACGACAACTACGGCGGGTCCGGCGTGGCGTCGACCCACTTCATCCTGGACAGGAATCCCGAGACCACGGGCACCGTCGTCTTCAGCAGTCTCTCGGGCGAGCACACCCTCGAGTTCTGGTCTGTCGACGCTGCGGGCAACGTCGAGGAGCCGCACAAGACCGTGACGTTCAGGGTCAAGTACTTCGCTCCGGAGACGCGCTCGGATGCGCTTCGCTGGTACAACAAGCCTGCGGTCGTCCATCTCAGCGCGAGCGACGCGGGCGACGGCTCGGACCTTGCGAACATGTTCTACCGGATCGACGGGGCATCGATCGCCACGGGAACCGTGCCGACGACCACGATCACCGTGTCCGGAGAGGGAGACCACAAGCTCGAGTTCTGGTCCACGGACAGGTTCGGCAACGTCGAGGCGACGCAGAGCGCGGACGTGGGGATCGACCTCTGGCCGCCGATCACGACGTCGAATGCAGTCGGCTCGTACGAAGGGACGGCCACGTTCACGCTGAGCGCGAACGACCAAGTCGGACGCTCCGGCATCAAGGACACCTACTGGAGGGTCGCCGGTTCCGCTGACGGGACGCAGACAGGCGCCGTGGTCACGGTCGCCGGCCCCGGGGGCGCGTTGACGAAGAGCTACACCGTGTACTACTGGTCCGAGGACAAGGCGGGCAACGTAGAGTCCCCGTCGGCCCATCACGCGGACTTCACGATAGGACCGCTGGCGAGCATGACCTTCTTCGGCATGTTCCCGCCCGAGGACTCGACGATCAAGGTCCGCGAGACGACGGTCTCAGTGAGCGCGAGCTCCACCGTGAGTGAGATCAAGAGCGCGACCGGGATGATCGACGGCATCGCCATGCCCGTGACGTTCGCGGCCACGTCGACGGTGAGCAGCGGAGCCGGCACCGTGCCCGCGTCGCGGTACACCGTGACGGGTTCGAGCGTCACGACGTTCACATCCGGGCTGGACACCGTCGTGGTGTTCAAGTCGGGGGGTAGCCTCGCCTTCTCGAGCCCGGTCACAGGGGCCTCGGTTCTGGTCGTCGGCGGAGGCGGAGGAGGCGGCGCGCGCCACGGGATGGGCGGCGGTGCAGGCCAGTTCGTCACCGCCAGCGCACAAACCCTGTCCGGGACGATGAACGTGCAGGTCGGTGCCGGCGGAACCGGCGCGATCGGCGGCGGCTACATGCCTCTTGACGCGGCCCCGAGCAACACAGCGAAGGACGGCGGCAACTCGGCCTTCGGAACCCTGGCGAGCGCGGTGGGCGGCAAGGCCGGGATGAGTTCGTACGGAGGTGCGAGCGGAGACGGGTATGCATCGGGCGCCTTCTGTTATCAGGAGGGCGGCTGGTTCTGGGACGACTATGAGGAAGAGGACTACTGGCAGGACTACGTCTGGAACGGTGCGGGCGGCGGCGGCTCCGCGGGTAGCGGCGGCGACGGATCGCCCTTGGCCCCGGGCGTCGGTGGCCCTGGTCGGGAGAGCCTCATCACGGGTTCGCCTCTGAGCTTCGCGAGAGGTGGGAACGGCGGGTCCTACTACGGACTCACGATCGGCTCCGCTGGTGCCCCGAACACGGGCGACGGCGGAGGAGCCGGCGGCGGCGACGTCAACCCGGGTGCTGCCGGCGGCTCGGGCATCGTCATCGTCCGCTTCCCGACGGTCGAGCCGCCCGCTGACTCGATCAAGGGTGGCGTCCGGACCACCACGACGGTCGGCGGCGTCTCCTACGACGTCATCACCTTCGTGGGGTCGGGATCCGCTGTCATTCCGAAGAGCATCTCCAACGCAACCGTCCTGATCGTGGGCGGAGGCGGAGGCGGCGCGAGCAACCTTTCCGGCGGCGGCGGCGGCGGCGGGGTGATCACGCAGACGATGAACCTGTCAGCGGGCGCGATCCCAGTGGTCGTCGGCGTGGGCGGCGCGGCGGGTGCTCCGGCCGCCAACGGCGGCCCCTCGTCGTTCAGCGGGTACACGGCGCTCGGCGGCGGGCATGGTGCTCAGCGCGACGTGCATGATGCCGCGACGTCGGGCGGTTCAGGTGGCGGCGGCGCCACCTACGAGAACTACGCGGGCGGCGCCGGCACGACCGGACAGGGCTTCAGGGGCGGCGACGGGTATCCCGGCGGCGGCGAGGCCGCCGGCGGCGGCGGCGGCGGCGCCGGTGGTCCAGGACTTCCCGGCGCGATCTACCGTGGTGGTGACGGAGGTCCTGGCAAGCTCTCATCGATCTCCGGGGCCGACACCTACTACGGCGGCGGTGGCGGCGGCGGGAGCTACTACCAGACCAAGGGCAAGGGTGGCACCGGCGGCGGCGGCGACGGCGAGTGGGGCACGGGCTACGCCTACAGTGCCACCGTGGTGTACCCCGCCACGGCTGGGCTCCCGAACACAGGCGGCGGCGGCGGCGCAGGCGCCAAGGGTGGTTCCGGCGTCGTCATCATCACGTATCCCACGCCCGGCAGCGGCCCGTCGGTGACGACGTGGGAGGCCAGCGCATCGTTCCAGGCGAAGAACCTGCTCAACGGGTGGCACTGGGCCTCGTTCACGTTCGAGAATGCGCTGGGTCAGAAGAGCACGAAGACCTGGAAGTTCTACGAGGGCGCCGACAGCGATGTGACACCGCCGGTCACCACATCCGACGTCGCGAGCGGCGCGAAGTACACGACAGGCACCGGCTCCGGTTTCGTGGCCTTCTATCCTTCGGATGCGACGATCAAGTTGTCCGCCGTCGATGAGGTCGGCGGTACGGGCGTTGCGAGCACGAACTACCGGATCGACG
>Ga0209540_10002991_pt1 | contig 11751 bp, 9 predicted proteins | sample BarGraIncu01121A_FD_184501 | JGI IMG/M metagenome (GOLD analysis project Ga0209540, IMG submission 184501) | Arctic peat soil microbial communities from Barrow, Alaska - Barrow Graham LP Incubations 011-21A (SPAdes) (version 2) | ecosystem: Environmental > Terrestrial > Soil > Wetlands > Peat... | reverse complement strand
AATGTAGATAACCTGGTTGTCATCGACGACTCAATAGTCAGGGGTACAACACTTAAGAAAAGTATTATAAGGATACTCGATAAACTTGATCCGAAAAAAATTGTTGTTGTTTCCTCTTCACCGCAATTGAGATATCCCGATTGCTATGGAATTGATATGGCTAAGCTGGGTGATTTTATTGCATTTAAAGCAGCCATTGAGCTTTTAAAAGATAAAGGGAAAGAATCAATAATTCAGTCTGTTTATGAAGCAGCATTGTCTGAACTTCAGAAACCTGTTGAAAAGATGAAAAACCTGGTAAGGGAAATCTATAAGCCTTTCACTACCGAGGAGATATCAGCGAAAATATCATCGATGCTTAAATCTGACGAAATTAACTCGGAAGTAAGAATTGTATTTCAGTCAATTGAAGGACTGCATGAAGCTTGTCCCGGACATCTGGGTGACTGGTATTTTACAGGCAATTATCCTACTCCCGGAGGCAATAAGGTAGTAAACCAGTCTTTCATTAACTATATTGAAGGACGAAATGTAAGGGCTTATTGATTCTCGTGTGAAAACCAGGTGATTTCAAAATCTTTTTTATACGACGCGAGATGTCTGTTAATCTTTTCAACGTAAATATCCCTGAGAGTGATCATTATCCCGGTCTCCTCGACATCCCCGAATTTGTGATTTATGAAGGTGCCGAAAGTTCTCATTGTGGGAGATAAATTCATATAAGCATTGATAAGAGGAGGTATGTTCTCACCGAGGTTTCTGACCTCCCTTGACAGTATCTTATAGTTATCTTTATATCTTCTCCATCCCCACCTCTTGAAGATCTTTTTCATTTCCTCCGTATTCAGATTAATATTGGCGGGGTCAATTGGAGTAACAAGACCGTCAGGATCGTCGAAATGCTTATTCAGAAAATATAGGATCATGTTTCTTGCTTTCGGATTGAAATGCGGATACATGGTCACCTTTCCGAAAAGGTATTTAAGGTGATGATTATCAATAATTACTGCACCAAGTCCATCCCACAGATTATCAAGGGCAAAAAGGCTTTTCCTTCCCATAGATCGCGACTGATAATCGGGGTGAACAAATGACCTGCCAAGTTCCATCAGGTGCGGATAATACTTGTGAAGGAATTTATCAGAAAAGTGAAAGTATGATGATGATGCGAGCTTTGTAATATCACAATCTGTGCATCCTTTTTCAGGAAAATAGAATCGATATCCGCCAATTATCTCCTGGTTTTCAGGATCCCACACAATCAGCTGTTTCTGTGGATCAACTTTTGCGGTGTCAAATTCGTCAATATCGATCTCTTTTCCTGTACCGCCTCCGGCATGTCTGAAAGTAAGTTCTCTTACCCTGCCTACTTCCTGCATAAGGGCAGGAGAATTATTATTATCAAATAAATAAACCTCATTGTTGCCATTATTAGTCTTGCGCAGAAGCCTATCACTAGTCAGTTCAGCAATTATCTGATCCTTCGGTAACTGGTCAACAACTGGTTTCATTTAGTATTAAAAAGGGGGTGATATATATCGGATATGTCTTCACAAAATCTTACGCAATTTACTCTTTTTTTTTGTTTAATGGTTATCAGGAAATAAATGATTCCAGTTCATATGACTTTGACTTTACCCAATCAGCCCATTCCAATGCAGATCGGGTTTTATCAAATGTTTCCCAGGTTATTGGTTTACCAAAAACCAGACTGATCTCTTTATCTTTTTGTTTGAACATCTCATCAGCCAGATATAGCATTTCAATATTTGCTTTAATTCCCAGTAGCTTTCTGACATTCGCAAGATTGTAGAAAAAATTGGAATTACGGCCTGAAAAAAATGCTGGAACAATATCTCTCTTATGCTGTATTGACTTGGATATGAAACTTTTATGCCATTGCAAGTCTTTAATTATTCCATTTTTTTTTCTTGAACATAAACCGGCCGGGAAATAAAGGATCTGGCTATCGGAAGAATATGCATCCTCAATTTTAATAGCAGCATCCTTTGCCTGAGCTCCGTGTTTGTTTACAGGAAGAAAGATGCCTGAAAGATTTCTGATATTGGTAAGAATATCGTTTACGGGAAATTTAATGTTTGGGAAATGTTTTGATAATTCATATATAAATACCAGTCCGTCAAGTCCTCCGAGCGGATGGTTTGAAACAAATATAAACCTGCCCGATTCCGGGATATTTTCGCTTCCTATGACCTTGAATTTAATGTCGAAATGTTTCAATCCTGCCTCTATTAATTCAGCATCTCTAAGGTGGCCCCATTTACCCAGAAATTCATTTAATTCATTCTGATGAACTATCCTTTTCAGATAATTTATTACAAAGCCAGGTATGGTCCTTGCCAGTGCCGGATTTTTTGAAAATAGGACATTTTCGACATCTATTTTCTGGTTTTCTGATGGTTCCAATGCAACGCCCATAGTTTGCTGAGGTATTTAGAAGAAAGAGGATTCAAATTTACCAAAAAATAAGCTTTCGATTGAAATGAGATATTTAATAAAATACTTAATGCCGGAGGCATTTAATCCCAATAGTCCCGGTAGCGTCCGGGGTATAGTGTGACATTCTTCTATCAACCCCGGAGGTGGTTGAAGAAAATTCAAGGGGGAATGCACTTTATTTAAATTTTAAATTATGATATTGATATTGAGGCAATTTGTGAAATGAAAAAGTCATTGAGAAAATGCAATTCGACACCTCCGGTGTCGTAGCTGAACAGAATATCTTCTTCCACAGACGTTACTGTGGCTATTGGGATTAGACGCCTAAGGCGTCTAAAAAGCTTCAGTTTTTCAGCAGACAACTTCAATTTCCTCCCTAAAAGTTATTAACAAAAAATAAAAATAGTGGGGTTATGTGGAGTAAAGTGGATATTATTTTACTATTTTTACCTTTTAATTGATAAAAGCGAGGATGGCCACATTCATAGGTGATTACACGTGCAAGGTAGATGTTAAAGGAAGAATAATTCTTCCGATGGCATTTAAGAAGCAGATGCCTTCTGATGCACAGGATCATTTTGTGGTGCGAAAAGATATTTTCGAAAATTGCCTGGTACTATATGCGATTGAAGACTGGAACAGGCAGCTTGACAAGATAAGGAAGAAAGTCAATCCATATAACCGGGAACAAAATATGTTCCTGAGAAATTTTTTTAAAGGGACCGCAGAACTATCGCTTGATAATAACAACCGCATTCTTGTACCGAAAAGATTAATGGATCTGATCGGGGCTGAAAGGGATGTTGTTCTCGCAGGACAGGATGGAAGGATTGAGATATGGGCAGCAGATATTTATGATAAAATCGATATGCCTGCCGAGGATTTTGCCAACCTTGCTGAGAAACTGTTGGGTGGGAGTATAAATGAGACTGAAACATAATGGTTTACCATATTCCCGCACTGCTCAAAGAGAGTATTGACGGACTGAATATCCAGCCCGACGGGATTTATGTCGACGTAACATTCGGAGGAGGAGGGCACTCAATGGAAATTCTTAAACATCTTAAAAACGGGAAACTCATCGCATTTGATCAGGATGAGGATGCCGGAATGAATATTCCTTCTGATAAAAATTTTATATTCCTAAACCAGAATTTCAGATTCCTCAGAAATAATCTTCTGTTCAATGACATAAAATCAATTGACGGATTGATTGCTGACCTTGGTGTATCATTTCATCAGTTTGATGAACCGGGAAGAGGATTCACTTTCAGGCAGGATGCCCCTCTCGATATGAGGATGAATAAAACCGGAGCCATAACTGCGGCCCATCTGCTTAATACAATGGAGGAGTCAGCTCTGGCAGATTTTTTTTACAGGTATGGTGAATTGGCAAATTCAAGAAGGATTGCCAGGGAAATAGTTAACGCAAGAGTCGCAAAACCAATGGCTACGGTTAACGATATTATAAATGCCGTCGGAAAACTTGCGCCATTCCGTCAGGAACATAAATTCTATGCAAAATTATTTCAGGCTTTAAGGATAGCTGTAAATCACGAGATAGATTATCTGCAGGAGATGCTTGAACAGGCACTCTCAGTATTAAATACAGGAGGAAGGCTTGTTGTAATCAGCTACCACTCGCTCGAAGACAGAGTGGTAAAGAATTTCATAAAGACAGGCAACTTTGAAGGAGAAGAGAAAAAAGACTTCTACGGGAATGCAGAAACTCCTTTCAGAATTATAAACAGGAAAGGAACAATCCCCGGCGACGATGAGATCTCAAAAAATAACAGGGCAAGAAGCGCAAGGCTGAGAATAGCTGAAAAGATCTGACAAATGGAAGAGAAAAAAGGAAATATTAAGGAAACTAGTAATAAACAGATAAAGTCCGGAAGCATTATTAAAGAACTTCTGAGCGGGAGCATGGTTTCAGAAAAGATCATACTTAAAAATCTCGGGTATGTTTCATTGATAACACTTCTCAGTGCAATATATATTGGAAACAGGTTTCATGCTGAAAAAGTAACAAGAGAATCGACAAGGCTTTCGAGAGAGGTTAAAGATCTGAGAGCTGAATCCCTTTCAACATCAGCCGCTCTCATGGATATCAGTAAGCAGTCAGAAGTATTCAGTATGATAAGGGAAAAGGGACTGAACCTCGAAGAGCTGAAGACTCCTCCCTATAAACTATTGGTCAGCAGGAAGTAAAGAATATGGCAGCAAGGGATGAAATAGTATGGCGCGGCGGACTGGTATATATTGCGATAGCATTACTGGCAGTCGCATTACTCGTACGTATTCTTATTCTGCAATATGTTCAGCGTATTAAATGGGCTGATATGAGTGAGAAATATGTATATAAGACTGCCGAGATGCCTGCTAACAGGGGTGATATACTTACCAGCGATGGTCGCCTTCTTGCAAGTTCAATCCCATACTACACCATTTACATGGACACAAGAAGTAGCGGAATGTCATCTTCTACGTGGGCGGGTGGTATAAACGGATTATCAGCAGGTCTGGCCCAGCTGTTGGGTGAAAGATCTGCAGCAAGCTGGAAATCAGCTATATCAGAGGCCAGAAAAAATGGTGACCGCTATTTCCTGATTCAAAGGAAAGTCAACTTTGAAACTCTAAAGAAATTGAAAGAACTGCCGATATTCAGAGAGGGTCAGTATAAAGGAGGCATGGTAGCCCAGGCTGATAACAGGAGGATACTTCCAAGTAGTGATCTGGCATCACGTACCATCGGTTATCTTAATCTGGGAAGTGAAGGCAATGAAGTAGGTGTAGAGGGAGCATTTGATAAAGATCTGTCCGGCAAAAATGGCATCGCAGTCAAACAACGGCTTACGGGAGGTGACTGGATTATTGTCGATGGGCCAAACAGCGTTGACTCACGAGACGGAAATGATGTTGTTACTACGCTGGATCTCGATCTGCAGGATGTTGCCACTTCAGCCCTCCGGAATCAACTCAGAAAAAATAATGCTGATCATGGCTGCGCCGTTCTTATGGAGGTATCAACCGGGAATGTTAAAGCTATTGCTAACCTGGGTCTCCAGGACGATGGTGATTATCATGAAGCATATAATTACGCAATAGGCGAAAGCACTGAACCCGGTTCAACCTTTAAACTGCCATCCCTTATGGCTGCAATTGAAGATGGTGTTATAGACACCGGCGATTATGTTGATACAGGCACCGGAACTGTAAAATATTACGATAAAATAATCAGGGATACTAAAGAACATGGCAGAATAACTGTCAAGCAGGTATTTGAAGAATCATCAAACGTGGGAACATCCAAGCTTATCTACGAACATTACAAAAATAATCCCAAAGATTTCGTGAACCGTCTCTATGCGATGAGACTTAATAAACCTCTTGATATTCAATTAAAAGGAGAAGGGGAACCGTTGATCAGATACCCGGGGGATAAACTCTGGTCAGGTCTTACTCTGCCAATGATGTCACATGGATATGAAGTACAGCTGACCCCTTTACAGATACTCACATTCTATAACGCTGTGGCTAACGATGGAAAAATGATGCGTCCACTTTTTGTGACTGCAGTCATGAGAAATGGCAGTGTAATCAAGAGTTACGAACCAGAGGTTATAATCAATTCGATAGCTTCGCGCTCGACAATACGGAAAGCAAAAAAAATGATGGAGGGTGTGGTTGAACGTGGAACTGCAACTAATCTACGAAACCCAAATTACAAAATTGCAGGAAAAACGGGAACAGCTCAGATAGCTCACGATAAGTATGGTTACCGGTCAGGACAACGGGTTTCCTATTCGGCATCTTTCGTTGGATATTTTCCCGCAGAGAGTCCGCTTTACTCATGCATTGTTGTAGTCAATTCACCCTCAAACGGAGTTTATTTCGGAAATGTGGTTGCAGGAACAGTATTTAAAGAGATTTCCGATAAGGTTTATGCAACCCGATTTTTCAGGGATTACAAACCTGAAAATAAAGAAGATATTAAACCTTCTGCACCCGATGCCGGAAATGGATACAGGGCCGATCTGAACGAAGTGCTTAAAAACCTTGAAATCAATTACCGGCGAACTGCCGATGATGACTGGGTAGCTACAAAAGAAAGCGGAGATACAGTAAGCCTTACCGGTATAAAGATTCAACCAGGTCTTGTGCCTGATGTTCGTGGTATGAGTATGCGTGATGCGCTCTACCTGCTTGAAAATAAGGGTATAAGAGTAAGGTGCACTGGCAAAGGGAGAGTTCTTAGACAATCTCCCGAGCATGGTGCAAGATATAATGAAGAAACTGTCGTTTCTCTGGAATTGAATATGTGATATGATGAAGATTGAAGAAATTTTAAAAGGGATTACAGTTGTTTCTGTAACAGGGACAAAAAACAAATCTGTATCAGGCATTGAATTTGATTCGCGAAAAGTAAAAAAGGATTCCCTTTTCGTTGCAGTTAAAGGATACAAAAGTGATGGTCACGAGTTTATTAAGTCTGCAATAGCTTCAGGCGCCTCGGCAATCATATGTGAAAAGCTTCCTGAAAAACCCGAAAAAAATATCACTTGGATAATAACTGACGATTCGGCAAGAGCTCTCGGAATGGCAGCGTCAAATTCCTATGGAAACCCTTCATGGTCGCTTAAGCTGGTTGGTGTTACGGGAACTAATGGAAAAACTACTATAGCCACACTGCTGTACAGAATGTTTTTAAGTTTGGGTTATAAATGCGGATTGTTCTCAACAGTTTGTAATTACATCAATGAAACTGAACTTGAGGCTACTCATACAACACCCGATCCGGTTCAGCTCAACAGACTATTGGCGGAGATGGTCAGGGAGGGATGTGATTACGCATTTATGGAAGTCAGCTCTCACTCTGCTGATCAGAAACGGATAGCCGGTTTAGTATTTGCCGGGGGTATTTTCACAAATCTTACGCACGATCATCTCGATTATCATAAAACATTTGATAATTACCTTGCTGCAAAAAAGAGATTTTTTGATTCTCTTCCTTCAGATTCATTTGCGCTTGCAAATATTGATGACCGCAACGGGAGAGTAATGCTTCAGAATTGCCAGGCCCGTCAATTTACATTTTCTGTAAGGGGAATGGCAGATTTCCGCTGTAACTTAATTGAACAGAGTTTTGAAGGCATGGAATTAAAAATTCAAGGCGAAGAGGTCTGGACAAGATTTGTCGGTGACTTTAATGCCTCAAATCTGCTTGCTGTGTACGCAGCATCGGAACTTCTCGGAGCTTCAAAAAAAGAGATACTGACAATAATGAGTGATCTGCATCCTGTTTCAGGAAGACTTGAAGTAATTAAATCACCAGGAGGAATTTCCGGAATAGTAGACTATGCTCATACACCCGATGCTCTTTTAAATGTTATAGAAACAATTAATAAAATAAGGGAGGGTGGTATGCAACTGATAACAGTTGTTGGTGCAGGTGGAGACAGGGACCGGACAAAACGTCCAGAGATGGCTGCAATATCTGCTGAAGGAAGTACCAAAGTAATACTTACCTCCGATAACCCCAGGACTGAAGATCCTGAAAAAATTCTCGACGAGATGGAATCGGGAATAACACCTGATCTGAAAAGAAAGACATTGAGGATAAGCGACAGACACGAAGCAATAAAAACAGCAGTCATGCTTGCAAATAAAGGAGATGTAATACTTATTGCAGGCAAAGGTCATGAAACTTACCAGGATATAATGGGAGTGAAACATCACTTTGACGACAGAGAAGAGTTGAAAAATGCATTTTTATTAAAATAAAACGGCGCAGAAATGCTTTACTATCTATTTAATTATCTTGAATCGATTAATTTTCCGGGAGCGCGGTTATTTACATTTATCTCATTCAGATCTGCAGCTGCAGTTATTACTTCCCTTATTATTTCACTTCTTATAGGCAAAAGGATCATTCAATATCTTCAGAGAAAACAGGTTGGAGAGGTCGTAAGGAACCTTGGGCTGGAAGGACAATACCAGAAACAGGGAACACCTTCAATGGGAGGAGTTATAATTCTTGCTTCAATTATTTTTCCTACCCTTCTTTTTGCAAAACTTGAAAACATCTACATCATTCTTATGCTTGTCACAACTATCTGGCTTGGCCTGATAGGTTTTCTTGATGATTATATAAAGGTTTTTAAGAAAAACAAAGAGGGTCTTGCCGGAAGGTTCAAGATTGCAGGTCAGATAGTGCTGGCAATAATTGTAGGATTGACACTATTTTTCAGCAGTGAGGTCAGAATTGTGGAAAAAGTGAATGTAGCCAATCTGACATTAACGGAAAGACATGAGTTTCTTGATCCTTCTCTAAAGATTCCTGAACATGGTGAAATTACAATGGAAAAAAAGTCGACAAAAACCACCATCCCATTTGTAAAAAATAATGAGTTCGATTATGCCTGGCTAGTCTCATTCATAAATGAAGGGAGCAGACGGCCATTTACCTGGATTGTATTCGTTATAATAGTAATATTCATTGTTACATCAGTTTCAAATGGCGCAAATCTGACTGATGGACTCGACGGGCTTGCTACGGGTGTCTCTGCAATAATAGGAACGGCACTGGCAATACTTGCCTATGTATCCAGTAATATTATCTACGCAACGTATCTTCAGATTATGTATATACCAGGTACCGAGGAGCTTGTTGTCTTTGCCAGCGCTTTTATCGGTGCCACAATCGGGTTCCTGTGGTATAACTCCTTTCCGGCCCAGGTTTTTATGGGCGATACGGGCAGCCTGGCTCTTGGTGGTATCATAGCCGTATTTGCCATTATAATAAGGAAAGAACTTTTAATCCCTATTCTTTGCGGGATTTTCCTTGTAGAGAACCTGTCGGTTGTACTTCAGGTGAGCTGGTTTAAAAGAACAAAAAGAAAATATGGGGAAGGAAGAAGAATATTTCTCATGGCTCCTCTGCATCATCATTATCAGAAAAAAGGATTTCCCGAACCGAAAATAGTCACACGGTTCTGGATAGTGGCAATAATCCTGGCAGTAATTAGTATTGTGACGCTTAAGATAAGATAATAAAATGACAAAGAAGATTGTAATACTGGGGGCAGGGGAAAGTGGTGCAGGATCGGCAGTACTCGCACAAAAACATGGATTTGATGTATTCGTTTCTGATCAGGGTCAGATAAAAGATAAATATCGGGAAATTCTTGAAAAGCATGTTATTAAGTGGGAGGAAGGGAATCACAATGAATCGGTTATTCTTTCTGCTGATGAAGTTATCAAAAGCCCCGGAATACATGAAGATGCTCCGATAATAATGAAGATAAGGGAGAAAGGTATCCCTGTTATTTCAGAAATTGAATTCGCCGGAAGATACGCCAATGGTATAAAGATATGTATCACCGGGAGCAATGGTAAAACAACGGTAACAAACCTCATCTATCATATTCTCAAAAAAGCGGGAAAGAATGCTGCCATGACCGGCAATGTAGGAAACAGCTTTGCAATGGCTGTTGCGGAAGGATCATTCGATTACTATGTAATAGAACTCAGCAGTTTTCAGCTCGACGGGATGTATGAATTCAAGGCTGATATAGCCGTATTAATGAATATCACACCTGATCATCTGGACAGGTACGACCACAAATTTCAGAACTATATAGACTCCAAATTCCGGGTAACCCAAAACCAGAAAAAGGAAAATTTTCTTATTTACTGGGAAGGAGATCCTATTATAAAAACTGAATTGTCAAAGAAGAAATTTGAAATGACACTGTTGCCTTTTTCCGATGAAGTAAAAGAAGGTATGGCTGCTTATATTGAAAACGACGAATTGATTATTGATTACCAAAATAAAACAAACCTTATGACCATTCATGATTTTGCTCTAAAAGGTCGTCACAACACCTATGACTCAATGGCGGCAGCCATTGCAGGTAAGATTCTAAATATCCGCAAGGAGGTAATCAGAGAAAGTCTGGCTGATTTTCAGGGAGTTGAACATCGTTTGGAACCCGTTATTACAGTCTGTGGTATTAATTTCATAAACGATTCAAAAGCTACAAATGTCAATTCAACATGGTACGCAATTGAGTGTATGGAAAACAATATCGTATGGATTGTCGGCGGAGTCGATAAAGGGAATGATTATTCCGAACTTTTCCCGGTAGTCAAAAAGAAAGTAAAGGCTATTGTCTGTCTTGGAAAGGATAACAAAAAAATTATTGAGGCCTTTAAAGATAAGGTTGAGACATTAGTGGAAACAACCTCGATGGAAGAAGCTGTCAGGGCTTCCTATTACCTGGCAAAAAAAGGCGAAACAGTGCTTTTATCGCCGGCATGTGCAAGTTTTGATCTTTTCAAGAATTATGAGGACAGGGGCCGCCAGTTCAAACAGGCTGTCAGGAACCTATAATTAATAAATAAATTAATTAATGCAACAAGGCTGGCTGATAAGGACATTTAAGGGAGACAAGGTGATATGGGGTCTTGTGGCTCTGTTTATGATCTATTCTCTTCTGGCTGTTTATAGTTCTTCAGTAGGCGTGGCTTTTATGAAATACGGAGGAAATACAACATATTTTCTTAAGAGTCAGCTTTTAATGCTGGTAATAGGCCTGGCGATAATAGTAATTGTTCATTATCTGCCATACAGAATCTACTTTTCCATGGCAGGATTGATTCTTCTCGTTTCAGTTGGATTGCTGGCTCTGACTTTGGCTATTGGATCAAGGGTTAATGAGGCAATGCGCTCGATTACTATTCCCGGAACCGGATTCAGGCTTCAGACATCAGATGTTGCCAAAGTGGCCCTCGTAATGTATCTGGCAAGATCTCTTGCTAAATACCAGAAAGAACTGAATAATTTCATGCTTGTTTCGAAGTATTTTATTCTTCCGGTCGGTATTGTCTGTGGACTGATAATGCCTGAAAACCTGTCGACAGCTCTTATGATATTTGGAATGAGCATGATAATAATGTTTATTGGCAGGGTTCCTCTCAAATTCATACTGGCCTATATTGGGATAGGTGTCATGGCAGTCCTGATATTTGCCATGGTACTAACTGTGGTTAAAAAGGACAACAGGGTACAGGTATGGAAAAACAGGATTGAACAGTTTTTCTCAGGCAAGGGAAATGAAGACAAGGACTATCAGTCAAACCAGGCCAAGATAGCAATCTCTACAGGTGGCTTATTCGGGAAAGCTCCAGGGAAAAGTACCCAGAGAAACATGCTTCCACAATCAAACTCCGATTTCATTTTTGCAATAATTATAGAAGAATATGGACTGTTGTTCGGCGCCATCCCGC
>Ga0209540_10002990_pt1 | contig 11752 bp, 9 predicted proteins | sample BarGraIncu01121A_FD_184501 | JGI IMG/M metagenome (GOLD analysis project Ga0209540, IMG submission 184501) | Arctic peat soil microbial communities from Barrow, Alaska - Barrow Graham LP Incubations 011-21A (SPAdes) (version 2) | ecosystem: Environmental > Terrestrial > Soil > Wetlands > Peat... | reverse complement strand
GCGGGTGGCTCGATGGCGGGCGAGTAGAGAAGTGCCGAGTCGACTTCCGCGCTCGGCGTCGCGAGCACTTCGGCTGACAAAGCCGCGTCCTCGGTCGCGTCCTAGCCTCGCATCCACCGAATCGCGCCCAGTCGACGAGCCTTCATTCCGCTCCGCGCTCTCGGCGGCGGGCGAATAGAGAATTTTCCCGAGAAATCGGACTCTCTGAGTCGAACTAGTCCGCTCAGAACCCCTGCGGATCGACGTCCACCACGGCGCTCAGGTCGGCGCGGCGCATGGCCGGGGCGGCGGCGGCCAAGAGCTCCGCGGCGCGCTGGGCGATCCGGCGCGGCCGGCCGCTCTTGCCCACTAGTTGAGCCCGGTAGCGGCCACGGAGCCGAAAAAGCGGCGCCGGCCCGATCAGGTTTTCGTCCGGAATGCCGTCGCGGATCTCCTCCAGCAGTCGCATTGTCTCGGCCTGATCGGGACCTGAGGCGACGATGCGAACGAGGTGCTTGAAGGGTGGATAGTCGAGCTCTTGCCGGCGCTCGAGCTCGGCACTGAGGAAGCCCTCGACATCATGACGGGCGGCGAAGCGAACCGATTCGCTGTCGGGCTGGAAGGTCTGGATCACGACGCGTCCGGGCGCGTCGCGACCGCTACGTCCGGCCAGCTGGGTCAGAAGCTGGAAGGTGCGCTCCTCGGCGCGGAAGTCGGGCTGGGCAAGACCCGCGTCGGCATCGACCACCGCGGCCAGGGCGACGCCCGGGAAGTGGTGGCCCTTGGCGATCATCTGCGTACCGAGCAGCACGGCGCTCCTCGCCGTCGCGAAGCGGGCGAGCGCCTCGGCGAGAGCGCCCGGTCGGGCGGTCGTGTCGGAGTCGAGGCGAATCCGCTCCAGGCCGGGAAAGAGTCTCTCCAGCTCGCGCTCGAGCTTCTGCGTGCCGGCGCCGATGCGGGAAAGCTCGGGCGATCCGCAGGCCGGGCAGACCTCCGGCTCGGGCTCGGAGTAGCCGCAGTGATGGCAGTGCAGCGCTCCGTCGGAGTGCAGCACCAACGCCACGTCGCAGTCTGGACAGCGAGGCGTCTGGCCGCAGGCGCGGCAGTGTAGTGCCGAGACGAGGCCGCGCCGGTTGAGCAGCAAGATCGCCTTGGCGTTAGCCCGGGCGACAGCGTCTAGCTCCTTGATCAGCGGCGCCGAGAGCGGAAAACCACGCTCGCGACGCATGTCCACGACGCGTACCGGCGGCAGTTTCCCGATCAGCCGCCCGCCCAGTTCGAGCCGCTCCAGCGCCCGCCACGACTCCGGCCTCGGCGTGGCGCTGCCGAAGACGGCGACCGCACCTTCGAGCGCGGCGCGCTTGACGGCGACGGTACGGGCGTCGTAGCGAGGATCGGACTCCTGCTTGAAGGACGGGTCGTGCTCCTCGTCGCAGACGATCAGCCCGAGATCTGCGACCGGCGCGAATACCGCCGAGCGGGCGCCGATCACCACTCTCGCCTGGCCTAAGGCGATTCGCTCGCGCTCGTCGCGGCGCTCGGCGACGGTCAGGCGCGAGTGCAGGACGGCGATCTCTTCGCCGAAGCGCTGGCGGAAGCGACCGAGCGTCTGCGGCGTCAGCGAGATCTCGGGCACCAGCACGATGGCGCCCTTGCCGCGCTCGAGCGCGGCGGCGCAGGCCCGCAGGTAGACCTCGGTCTTTCCGCTGCCGGTTGCGCCGTAGAGGAGGAAGGGGCTGCCTCCTTCGTCCAGCGACTGCACGATGCGCTCAACCGCCTGCTCCTGAGATCGGGTTAGCTTCTCGGGCGCCGGCTCGGCAACCAGCGCCTCGCGCTCGAGCGGGCGAGCGCGCTCGCCGCGGCGCTTGGGGCTAGCCGGCGCCACCAGCGCAAGTGCACGACCGGGAGTGGAGCCGTAGTAGGCGGCCAGCCAGAGAGCGAGCTCGACGAGATGGGCGGGGATCCGCTCGGCGACTTCCTCTACCTGCGCCAGCTCGATCCCGGGCGGCGGCGTCACGCCGACCTCGCTCACGACGCCGCGCACGCGCCGACCGCCGAGGCGAACGCGCACAACCTGGCCGGGCTCGATCTCCTCCGGCACCAGATAGGTGAACTCGCGCGCCAGCGCCCGCGCGGTCGCGAGAGGAAAGACCGATGCCGTTCTAGAGCCCATCGGCCTAGCCTAGAGCCTATTCCGATAGGGATACGCTCCTGGCTGCGCGGGCGGCGAATCCGATCGCCGGGCGTAAGAACCGGAGAGACGGGTAGTTGCTGCCGCATGGTCGAAAGCACAATCGAGCGGCGACAGCAGGCACGGCCAAAATCGGCCGGGATCGAGCTGGGTCAGGCCCGGTTCTTCCTGATCGCAATCGCCGCATGGGTCTTCTTTTGCGACCTGCTCGTCAAGATCACCGAACCGACAAAGAGCGGCTTCTACCACAAGCGCACCGGCTCCGAGCTCGCGCTCATTTTGGCCATCACGTTCGCTCTCGCTTACTTCGCCCCGCTGATTCGCTCGCGCATGATCGTCGCGGGCGCCGGCCTGATGGTGGGCGGAGGGCTCGGTAATGCGCTCTCGATCGTCATCTTTCCGCAGGGCGTGCCAAACCCGTTCATTATCTCGCACGGCGGCTGGGCGATTGCGCTGAACCTGGCCGATATCAGCGTCGCGCTCGGCTTCGTGCTCGCGACGGCCGCCGTCTTGAGATTCGCTGCGGACATGCGAGACGAGCTGCGCCGTCCAATCGAGCGCTGAGCGGCCCCCGCTTGCCCGTCGTCCGGACGCCGGGCCTCAGCTTCGCATGCGGCTAGCTCAGCCCGGCCGCCTTGCGCAGCTCGTCGGCCTTGTCGGTGCGCTCCCAGGTGAAGTCGTGGTCTTCGCGGCCGAAGTGGCCGTAGGCCGCGGTCTTGGTGTAGATCGGGCGGCGCAGGTCGAGGTCGCGCAGGATCGCGGCCGGGCGCAGGTCGAAGTGCTCGCGCACGATCTCCTCGATCTTTTCCACCGGGATCTTCTCGCTGCCGAAGGCGTCTACCGCGATCGAGACCGGGTGAGCAACGCCGATCGCGTAGGCGACCTGCAGCTCGAGCCGATCGGCAAGACCGGCGGCGACCAGGTTCTTGGCCACGTAGCGAGCCGCGTATGCGGCCGAGCGATCGACCTTTGTCGGATCCTTGCCCGAGAAGGAGCCGCCGCCGTGCCGGGCCGAGCCGCCGTAGGTGTCGACGATGATCTTGCGACCGGTCAGGCCGGTGTCGCCCATCGGACCGCCGACGGCGAAGCGACCGGTCGGATTGACGAGCACGAAGTCACGCTCGCCGAGGCGCTTCTCGTCGTAGAGCTCGCGGGGCAAGATCGGGTGCAGGACGTGCTCGATCATGTCCGGCTTGATCAGCGCCTCGACGTCGAGATTGTCGGCGTGCTGGCTGGAGACGAGCAAGCGCGCGATCTCGACCGGGCGCTGGGCGCCGTGCTCGTCGATCTCGTAGCGAACCGTCACCTGCGACTTACCGTCCGGACGCAGGTAGGGCATCACGCCCGCCTTGCGCACCTCGGCCATCCTCTTGCAGATCTTGTGCGCGAGCAGAATCGGCAACGGCATCAACTCGGGCGTCTCGTTCGAGGCGTAGCCGAACATCATTCCCTGGTCGCCGGCGCCTTCTGAGTCGAGCGGATCCTCGTCGCCGTGCTGGGTCTCGTAGGAGGCATCCACACCGCGCGCGATGTCCGGCGACTGCTCGTCAACGGCGGTGATGACGCCGCAGGTCTCGGCGTCGAAGCCGAACTTGGCACGCGTGTATCCGATCTCGGCGATCGTCGTCCGCGCCAGCTTGGTGATGTCGACGTAGGTGTCGGTCGTGATCTCGCCGGCCACGATCACGAGTCCGGTCGTGACCATCGTCTCGCAAGCTACGCGCCCGGTGGGATCGCTGGCGAGCACGGCGTCGAGCACCGAGTCGGCGATCTGATCGGCGATCTTGTCGGGATGGCCTTCGGTGACCGACTCCGAGGTGAAGAGGAATTCGCTCATGGGCTCGACATTACCTAATCTATCCGATGGCGGCCGGTAATACCGAGCTACCGGGAGAGCGAAGGCGACACGTTCTCAGCCGCCCGGCCGGCGCGCGAGGCGCCAGGCCGGGAAAGGCCGAAGAGACGAGGCGACGCCGCACTGAGCCAGGCGGCGGCGCCTCATCCGCATTGCCTATTTAGTCGAGAGAAAGGCCTTGATCTCGACCTTGTCGCCGTTCGCGCTGGCGTAGCCGAGCAGCGAGGACAGACCCTCGAGCCCGCTCAGATTCGTATTCGCGCCACTCGAGCTGCCGAGGCTCTTGACGATCGAGCTGCCGCTCTTGGAGAGCGCGGTCAGCTTGGCGAAGTCGATGAAGGCGACTCCGAGGTTACTCGCCGGAACGGGCAGCTCCGTCGCGGCCGCGTTGTAGGCGGGGTCGCTGGAGAGCTTCGCGTTGCCGGGCAGAGCGCCCGCGTCGGTGACGACGAAGAGATTTCCGTCCTTGACGCCGTAGTCGAGCTTCGTCGTCCCGAACGTGATCTCGGTGGCCTGGACGCCGCCGACCGAGACCGACTTGGTCGAGCCGCGGAGCTGCAGCACAACCAGCTTCCCTGCCTTGTCGAGCATCGTCTTCGCCTTGGCCGCATCCGGCGCCTTGATCAGCAGCCCGATGCCCGCCTCGGTTCCGTAAATCGACATCTCGCTTCCGGCCAGGGCCGCGAGATCGTCGAGCTTGACCCCGAGCGCCGCCTCCATCTGTGGAAGCTGGCTCGAGTACTTCGAGCTGTTACGCAGGGCCTGGACGGCTTTGTCGAGACCGAGCGCCTTACCGTCCAGATCCACCGCGAACGAGGTTCCGCTGGGGAGCTGGTCGACCAAGGTCGAGCTGGAGTTGGTCATGCTCTTCTTGCCCTTGAAGACACCCTCGATCGAGAGCCCCTTGGGTACAGCGCTGGCAGCCAGCGTCCCCCACTCCAGCTGGTCACCGGCTATCGCGCCGTTGAGCGCCTTCGACGCCGAACCGGAGCCGAGCGAGGAGGAGAGCGAGGAAGCGTTGATCGCCGAGCCCTTGAAGTAGGCCTTCATCAGCGCATCTGCCGGAACGCCCGAGGCGGCGGTCTTGAAGCTGGCGGAGTCGATTAGCTTTCCGGCCCCGACAGCGGTCTTGAATTGATCGAGCGCAGCCTGCGACTGGGCGAACGCAAGCCAGGAGTCGATCTCGGTAGTGACCGACTTGTCCTTCTTGTCCTTGGCCAGGATGCTCTTTAGCTTGGTGGAATCCTTCGGGTTGCTGAGAAACACCTCTGTGGGCTTCGCCGAGGAGCCGAGCTGAACGAAGACCGTGGTCGGGCCAAGCGCCTCTTCGACGTCCGCGAGCGTGATGCCCGAGCTCGAGAGACTCTTGTCGAGACTTGTCTGTAGCGACGGGACGCCGGCCATGAGCTTCATAGCCTGCTTCCATTGGACGCCGCTCTTGTCGGTGTTGACCGAGACGAAGACATTCGCGCTCGTCGGCGCGACCTCCGCGCCCGCGATGCTCGAGTTTGAGTTGGCGCTGGCAGAACTGCTCTTGCTCTTGCCGCCGCACGCTGCCAGCACGAGCAGGCAGCTGATGGCGAGAGCTAGGGAGAGAGAGATACGACGCATATAGGTAAACCTCCGGGGCTGAACGAACGATGTGAGACAAGCCTAGATCAGACTGGCGACGCCGACCACTCCCCGGTCGGCTTTCTTCCCATCAGATCGACCGCGAGCTCCCTCACCTCTCCACCACTTAAAACGGCGCAAACGGCCTCGGTGATGGGTAACTCGACGCCTGCTCGCTGCGCCATCTCGCTGAGAACGGGCGCGGCCGTCATGCCCTCGACCGTGCCGATCTGCTCCCGCGCTTGCTCGGGCGTGACGCCGCGGCCGATCAGCTCGCCGGCGCGCCTGTTGCGACCGCGCGGATGCCAGCAGGTCGCGATCAGATCGCCCATCCCGGCCAGGCCGGCGAAGGTGTCGGCCCTGGCGCCGCAGGCCAGCCCGAGACGGGTCATCTCGGCCAGGCCGCGGGTCATCAGGGTGGCCTTGGCGTTGTCTCCCAGGCCCAGCCCGTCAACGGCGCCGGCGGCGAGTGCGATCACGTTCTTGGCGGCGCCGCAGAGCTCCACCCCGATCAGATCGGGGTTTACGTAAACGCGAAAGGAGGCCGACGCGATCTCGGCCTGGAGCCGGGTAGCCAGCTCGACGTCCTTGCTGGCGACGACGGCTGCCGCAGGTAGGCCTGCGGCGATCTCCTCGGCGAAGTTGGGGCCCGAGAGCACGGCCAGCGGTCTTTCGGCGACGAGCGTCGAGAGCCTGGCGCTCGAGACCGGATCGAGACCCTTGGTCAGGCTGAGTAGCGGCGAAGTGCCCGGTAGAGCGGCAACCGCCGCTGCGAAGGCGCGACTCGGCACCGCCACCACCAGCAGATCGACCTGCTCGAACAGCTCCGCGGCCTCAGCGACGCCGAGCGCCCTGATGCCCGTTAGCTCGAGCTCGGGCAGGTAGCGAAGATTCCTGCGGCTACCTGCAAGCGAGCGAACGACGTCCGCATCGCTGTCGACCAGCGTCACCTCGTGACCACGACCGGCGAGCAGGTGGGCGAACGCCGTTCCCCACATCCCTGCTCCCAGTACTCCGACCTTCATGCCCTCACCGCCCAATGAAATCGATCGTCACCGGCACACCTTCGAGCGAGAAGCGCTCGCGCAGCTCGTTCTCGACCCAGTAACCGTAGTCGCGCGTCACGAGCGTCGAATCGTTGACGTGAATGCGGAAGCGCGGCGGACGCACCTGCACCTGGGCGCCGTAGAGCATCTTGAACCTGCGCCGGGCGCGTGCGGGCGCCTGGCGGGCCTCCGTCAACTCGCCCAAAAAGCGATTCAGCTCGCCGGTGGTCACCCGGCCGCTGTAACGAGAAAAGAGCTCCTCGATGTCGTCCAGCAGCCTGCCGACTCCCCTTCCCGTCTTTGCCGAGACTGCCCGCACCGGCGGCCGCTGGCGCACGCGGCGCTGGATCTCGGGGCGCAGATCGTCGACGGCGAAATGGGAGATGTCCCACTTGGCAAACACCACGAGCGTCGCGCACTGCGCCTTGCGCGCGACGTCGGCGACGCTCAGATCCTGCTCGACCAGGCCCTCCTCCGAGTCCACCAGCACCAGCGCCACGTCGGCCCGCTCGGCCGCCTCGAGCGCGCGCAGCTCGGAGTAGTACTCGATTCCCTGGCGGTGCTTGCGCTTGCGCCTGAGCCCGGCGGTATCGATCAGCAGAAACTCCTGCTCGCCGCGGACGAGACGGGTGTCGATGGCATCGCGGGTCGTCCCGGGAAGGTCGGAGACGATCACCCGCTCCTGCCCGAGGAGCGCGTTCAGTAGCGACGACTTGCCCACGTTCGGGCGACCCAGGATCGCCACCCTGATCGCCTCCTCACCGGCTATCGGTGCGGTCTCGCCCGGCAAGAGCTCGACCATGCGATCAAGCAGATCACCCGAGCCGAGGCCGTGCAGGGCGGAGATCGGAAACGGGTCGCCCAGACCGAGACGGTGAAACTCGAGCGCCCGTATCTCCTGCGCGGGATCGTCGATCTTGTTTGCGGCCAGAAGCACCGGCTTCCTGGCGCTGCGCAGGATCTCGGCCACCTCTTCGTCGCCGGCCGTGACTCCGAGAGTCGCGTCGACCAGAAAGACAACAACATCGGCCTCGCCGATGGCGGCTCGCGCCTGCCCGGCAATGGCGCGCGTCAGCGGGGAAGAATCGCCGAGATCGACGCCGCCCGTGTCGATGAGCAGAAAGCTCTCGCCGTTCCAGTCGCAGAGGAGCTCTTTTCGGTCGCGCGTGACGCCCGAGCTCTCGTGCACGACCGCGGCCCGGCTACTGGTCAGGCGGTTGACCAGGGTGGACTTGCCGACGTTCGGAAAGCCGACGATGGCCACCCGCCCGGCCAGGCGTCCGCTACCTTCCGGCGCCGTCTCGTCTCGCTTGTCTCTTCGTCTCACGGTCAGCCTCGCCGAGCTCTCAGTCCCGCGGCGGCACGGTCAGGCCGCGCGGCCGCCCCTGGGCCTGAACCTCGCCCAGCCAGCTCCAGAGGCGATAGATCTCGCGGGCGATCTCGGCCGTCGCCTCACGGTAGCCCTTGCTGTTGGCGGGGAGCCCGGAGAAGGTCATCGGCTGGCCCCAGGCGAGGGTAACCGGGTGGAAATTCCAGGGACGCCAGGACTCGCTGCCCCGTACGGCCGCCGGCAACACCGGCACGTTCTCTTGCAGGGCGACCATGGCGGCTCCGGGCAAGGCCTCGCCCGGCACGCCCGTTTTCTGTCTCGTACCCTCGATGAAGATGCCGAGCATCTCGCCGGCGCGAGCGATCTCGCGCATCTTGCGCACGGCTTCGCGGTCGGACGCGCCGCGGCGCACCGGGACGGTGCCGAAGGTACGAAGCAGCTGGGACAGGCCCGGTGCGCTCATCGCCTCGGTCTTGGCCAGGAAGTAGCAGCGGCGGGGACAGATACCGCCGAAGGCGGGCGGATCGATCATCGAAAAGTGGTTGGCGGCGAAAACGAGACCGCCCTCCAGGGGCACGTTTTCGACTCCGTAAGAACGGACGCGCCCGAAGGTACGGGCGAGCGTGCCGATCGTCGCCTGACCGATCGCCAAGCGACGAGGCGTGTAGCCGTACAGGTACTCCTTCTTCTCCCCCACACTCACCTTCGGCTCGCCACCTTCTCGTTCACGAGCGTCTCGATTCTCTCCACGACCTCTCCGACGCTCAGGTTTGTGGTGTCGATGTGCACCGCGTCGGGGGCTGGCTGCATCTGGGGCGCGTCGCGCTCGTCGCGGCGGCGCATCTCGGCGGCCAGGGTCTCGGCGACGCTGCCCGGGCGCTCGGCCAGCCGGCGGCCGGCGCGCACGGCTTCGTCGGCGACCAGGTAGACCTTGACCTCGGCGCCGGGCACGACGACGCTGCCAATGTCGCGGCCCTCGATCACCGAGTCGCCCAGCGTGGCCAGCTCGCGCTGGCGCTCACGCATGATCAGGCGCACCTCGGGCTGGCGCGCGACCAGCGAGACGACGCGATCGACCTCCAGCCGGCGAATCTCCTCGGTCACGTCGGTGCCGCCTATCTGGGTGTGCCCCTCGCTGTCGAAGTCGATCGGATTGGCGCGTCCGAGCTGCGACAGCAGCGTTTCGTCCTCGAGATCGGCGCCGCGCTCACAGGCCAGCCAGGTCAGCGCGCGGTACATGGCGCCGGTGTCGAGATAGCGAAAGCCGAGCTTGGCCGCCAGGGCTCGAGCCACGGTGCTCTTGCCGGCTCCGGCCGGCCCGTCGATCGTAACGATCAAAGCTCGCTCATTCCTTTTCCGGGACGAAATCGCGCCTGGCGATCTCGTCCAGAAGCTCGAAGAAGTCGGGGAAGCTTACTGCGACACAGTCCGGGTCATCGATCTCGACTCCCTCGCGCGAGAGAATGCCCGCGATCCCGGCCAGCATGGCGATGCGGTGGTCGCCGCGGCTTTCGACCAGTCCGCCCTTGAACCGCGTCGGCACGCCGCGCACCCAGAAGCCGTCGGGCTCCGCGTTGACATGGGCGCCCAGCCTGTTTAAAGCCTCCGTCGTCGTCTCGATCCGGTCGGACTCCTTCGCCCGCAGCTCCTCGGCGCCGCGCACGCGGCTCACGCCGTGAGCCATCGACGCCGCCAGAGCGAACAGTGGCAGCTCGTCGACCACGTTCGGCACCTCGTGCGACTCGATCGTCGTCGCCGTCAGCTCGGCCGAGCGAATCCCGAGACTGCCAACCGGCTCGCCGCCCGAGGAGCGGCGGTCGTAGACCGTCGTCCGCGCGCCCATCCGCTCGAGCACGCCGAGAAAGCCGATGCGCGTGGGGTTCAAGTTGACGTCGTGGATGCGCAACTCGGAGCCGGTCAGGAGCGAGGCGCCGACCAGGAAAGGCGCCGCCGAGGAGAAATCGCCGGGGATGTCGAGATCGAGCGGCGGGATGCGCTCGACCGGCCAGACGCTGATCTCGCTGCCCTCGTGGCGCACGCGCACGCCGAGCGAAGAGAGCATGCGCTCGGTGTGGTCGCGCGTCGGTACCGGCTCGATCACCGTCGTCGGGCCGCTCTTCGCGAACAGCCCGGCGAGCAGGATCGCCGACTTGACCTGGGCGCTCGCCACCGGCAGCACGTAGCTGATGGGCTCGAGCGACCCGCCCGAGATGGTCACCGGCGCCGAGCCGTTCGTCGTCTCGACCTCCGCGCCCATCTGCCGTAGCGGAATGGCGATTCGCTCGTGCGGGCGGCTGGAGAGCGACTCGTCGCCCGTGAGGACGAAGCGGCCTTCCTGACCGGCGAGCACGCCCGCCAGGAGCCTGAGCACCGTGCCGGCGTTGCGACAGTCGATCGGATGGTCGGGCGCGCGCAATCCGCGCAAGCCGACGCCCTCGATCCTGATCTGCCCCGGACTGGGCTCGCTTACCTGGACGCCGAGCGCGCGCACCGCGTCGAGAGCGGCGTCGGTATCGGCGGCGTGCCCGAAACCGCGGATCTCACTGACTCCGTCGGCGACCGCGGCCAGTAGCGCTGCCCGCTGGCAAAGACCTTTGACCCCCGGTACGGCGATGTCGCCGACCAGCGCCGCCGCCGGCTCTACCCGCCTAGCGCTCAAGCATCCTCCTCGAGGATGTCCGCGACGACGACGCCGTAGCCCTGCGCCGAGAGCAGCGCAGCCGCCCTGAGCGCCTCGCTCTCACCGGCGATCACTATCGACAGCGAGCCGCCGCGATCGGGCGAGACGTGCTGCATCTCCAGGTCTTCGATGTTGATGCGCTCGGCTCCCAGCACCTGGGTGATGCCGGCCAGCACTCCGGGCTGGTCGGCCAGGTGCACGCGCAGGCGAAAGAGCCCGCCCATGTTCGGATAGACCTCGGCCAGCAGGTGGCGACGGTGCGTCCCGGCCTCGCTGATCCATTCGGCGACAAAATCCGCGTCGCCGCCGGCGAGCGCGACCTCCAGCTGCTCGATCAGGCGCCGGTGCTCGGCCAGCGCCTCGCGCAGCGGACCCGAGTTCTCGAGGAAGATGTCAACCCAGATGCGGGGATTTGCGCCCGCCACTCGTGTCATGTCTCTGAGCGAGCCGCCCGCGCTGGCAAGCGGCTCGTGGCCCTCCACCCGCGTCGAGCCGGCCTGGTTTACGAGCAGGTTGGACAGCGCGTGAGGAAGGTGACTGGTCAGCGCAACTAGCCGGTCGTGGGCGGCGGCGTCGATGGCCACCGGATGGGCGCCGAGCGAGGCCACGAAGCCGTGCAGCATGCGATAGCGGTCGGGGCCGGTGACGTCCTGCGGGGTGAGAAACCAGGTCGCACCCTCGAAGATGTCCGGGCTGGCGTACTCCGGCCCGCTGGTTTCCGAGCCGCAAACGGGGTGCCCACCGATGAAGCGGTTGTCGTCGTTGACGGCTGCGCAGACAGCGACCTTGGTGGAGCCGACGTCGGTGACCGTGCAGTCCCTGCCGGCGAGCTCGAGTATTTCCGGCACCAGCGCCGGCAGGTAGGCGACCGGCGCGGCGACGATCACCAGCTCGGCGGCCTCCACCGCCTCGGCCAGGCTCGCGGCGGCCAGATCGACGGCGCCGCGCTCGCGCGCGACACGAAGCGCGCTGGAGTCGGGGTCGAACCCGACCACCTGCGCCGCGCCGGCCCGCTTGGCCGCCAGCCCGACCGACGTCCCGATCAAGCCCGTGCCGACGA
>Ga0209540_10002989_pt1 | contig 11754 bp, 7 predicted proteins | sample BarGraIncu01121A_FD_184501 | JGI IMG/M metagenome (GOLD analysis project Ga0209540, IMG submission 184501) | Arctic peat soil microbial communities from Barrow, Alaska - Barrow Graham LP Incubations 011-21A (SPAdes) (version 2) | ecosystem: Environmental > Terrestrial > Soil > Wetlands > Peat... | reverse complement strand
TTGTTCAGATAAAAGGCATCATTAAAGGATACGCTACGGAAGGTCACGGAACCGGAAAACGTTTGGTCGCTGACTTTCAGGATGATACAGGAACCCTGAAACTTGTCTGGTTCAAGGGCGGAAAATGGATCACAGGTAGCTTCAGCCCTGGTGTTGAGTATATTGTATTTGGGAAACCAGGTGTTTTTAACGGAATTATAAATATTATCCATCCTGAAATTGAAGCAGCCGATAAAATAGCTGAAAGGATTAATTCAGCTCTGCAGGCACAATATAGCACTACTGAAAAGCTTAAAAACCAGTTTGTCTCATCAAAAACCATCAGCAAGCTTATTGGCAATATACTGAAACAGATTAAGATAAAATTGCCAGAGACGCTGCCGGTATATCTTGTTTCACGCTATAAACTGATGGATCTTCATGATGCGCTGCATAAAATTCACTTTCCTGCTGATCCCGATGAACTGGAAAAAGCGAGGCACAGACTTAAATTTGAGGAGTTGTTTTACATACAGCTTAACCTGCTCAGGTTCAAAACGAACCGTAGCATGAAATTCAGGGGATTTGTTTTTTCGAGCGTAGGCGACAATTTTAATAATTTTTATTTTAAGAATTTACCCTTTTCTCTTACGGAAGCCCAGAAGAGAGTTATGAAAGAGATAAGGAAAGATCTTGGTTCAGGAAAACAGATGAACCGGCTTCTTCAAGGAGATGTTGGAAGCGGGAAAACACTGGTTGCGCTTATGAGTATGCTCATTGCAATTGACAACGGGTACCAGGCATGCCTTATGGCTCCAACCGAAATACTTGCAAACCAACACTTCCAGACTATCTCAAAATTACTCGCCGGAATTGAGATAAAAATCTCTCTGCTTACAGGGTCATCAAAAAAGTCATCACGCAAATCAATAGCCGAATCACTTCTTGACAGATCATTAAATATCCTGATAGGTACTCATGCTCTTCTTGAAGATAATGTTCAGTTTGCAAACCTGGGATTAGTAATTATCGATGAACAGCACCGTTTCGGAGTTGCACAGAGGGCAAGACTCTGGCAGAAAAACCTCAATCCTCCGCATATACTTGTAATGACAGCAACTCCCATTCCGAGAACTCTTGCGATGACTCTTTATGGAGACCTTGATGTTTCGGTAATCGATGAATTACCTCCGGGCAGGATACCGATTAAAACCATGCATTTTACTGATTCAGAACGAAATAAGGTCTTTGGGTTTATCAGGAACCAGATATCCGAGCATCGTCAGATTTACATCGTATATCCTCTTATTAAGGAATCAGAAACAATGGATTATAAAGATCTTGAGGACGGATGGGACACTATTTCCAGAGTATTCCCTGCTCCAAAATACTGTATCAGTATTGTGCATGGAAAGATGACCCCGGCTACCAAGGAAGCTTCAATGAAACTTTTCAAGGATGGAGTCGCTCATATTCTTATTGCAACAACTGTAATTGAGGTCGGTGTTGATATACCAAACGCTACCGTAATGGTAATAGAAAGTGCCGAACGATTTGGCCTGTCACAGTTACACCAGTTGAGGGGACGGGTAGGCAGAGGAGCTGATCAGTCATATTGCATACTCATGAGTTCAGATAACCTTTCGAGGGAAGCCAGAAAGCGAATTGAAGTAATGATCAGCACCAATGATGGTTTTGAAATTGCAGAGACTGACTTGCAGTTAAGGGGTCCGGGAGATATAGAAGGAACGCTTCAGAGCGGGATCCCATTTGATCTGAAGATTGCCGACCTGGGTAAAGACGGACAATTAATTGAATATGTCAGGCATATTGCAGAAGAGATACTAAATCTCGATCCTATACTCGAAAATAGTCAGAACTCAGTCTTCAGATCAGAGTTAAAACGACTGTTCAGCCAGAGACAATCGTGGAGTAACATCAGTTGAAAATATGACAATTACCGACTATTATAAAATTCTTGATTTGCCTCTTAACTCTACTATCGATGAGATAAAAAAAGCGTATAGGAAAAAAGCACGTCTTTATCACCCCGATATTAATCCTGCACCCGACGCCAAGGATCACTTTATATTTATAACCGAAGCCTACGAATTCTTAATTGCAAACCACGAAAAGATTCAATCGGATGATCAGGCATACGAGAAGGCAATGGAAGACTGGAGAAAATACAGGCAGGACAGATCACGAAAACGGGCTACAGTTTATGCACGAACATCCTATGGAACCTTTAAAAATACAAAGTTTTACAAGACTACCAGGATCTTTGACGGGACATCAATAATTTTCAGTTTCGCAGTATCTATAATGGTTCTAATTTATACAATTTATGGATATAATTTCCGGCTGAAGCACCCGATTCCCGGAATGGAAAAACCATCTTTTTTTGCTTTTATTATGCTCCTTTTCCTTGGTACGATCTTTTTTCTTGTATCATTTATTTATCTCAGGGCATACCAGGAGACCAACAGAAAGCGAAAAAAGAAATCATAGGCAAATGGCATGGTTTTTGCCTTATTTCACCACTAAGCATCTCATCGGCTCTTTCTATGACACTCAATGGCGCTAATGGAGCAACCCGTACTGCTGGATAGAGAGTAAAACGAACGGACTCATTAAAAATATGCTTGATAAACTTGATGAAAGTGCTGTCCTGCTTTTGATTAATGCAGTCTATTTTAAGGCAAAGTGGAAATCTCAGTTTAATAAAGAGAATACAGTTCAGGGAGCATTTTATAAACCTGGCGGAGTTTCAGCTCAGGTTCCGATGATGAAACAAACTTCTGAATTTAAAATCTATAACGGAGAAGGATTTACTATGGCCGAATTTCCATATGGTCAGGGCAATTTTGTTATGGATGTGATACTGCCTTCCGGCAACAATGGAATAAAAAACATAGTTCCATTAATAAACGACAACAGTTTTCAAGGATGGATCGATCAGATGGCCGAAAGAAAAACGGACCTGACATCACCAAAATTCAGATACGGTTATAAAAAGGAACTCAAAAGTATTTTATCAGATATGGGGATGGGAATAGCGTTTACAGATAATGCTGATTTTTCAAATATATCTGATATCAGTCTTCTAATAAGTTTTGTTCTCCATCAGGCATTTATCGAAACCAACGAAGAAGGAAGCGAAGCTGCCGCTGCAACAATAGTTGGCATAGAACCTACTGCAATAATCAGTCCGTTTAATCTTAATCTTGACCATTCATTCCTGTATATTATCAGAGAGACAACTACCAATTCAATACTTTTTATGGGCAGAGTTGCAGATCCGCTGACTGAATGAAAAACAGGAAAAACCGGATTAATTGATCAGGGATACTGATACGACCTTCAGAAAGCTCACTTCAGTTTAATAAAATTGAACCTGACATCGAGGACTAAAGCAAAGTATTCACCACGTTCCAGAATGTCTTCGTCACCCTCTTCATAATACCAGTTGAAAATGAATTTTTTATGCTTCAGAGTGACATAGGTAATCTTTTGTAAAATATGTATAAATACCTTGGCACTTGCACTGTTAAAATATTCAAGATTCAAATCCACACTGGTTATTTCTGCCGGAACTGTAATGTACTCACTGATCCAATCTTCAACAGGTTCAAAAAAATCAGTTACATTCTCGTGTATTGACCTGCCTTTAATACGAATTATCCCTTCAGGATTTAAAATTATCTCAGGGGTATTCTTTGTTGGCGAAATCCTCAACTCCTCCATCACTTATAATTTGTCACTAAATTACGAATTTTATCGAAAAAATCACAACCCATTAAATGAATCTATCAAAAAAAGGATCATCAAAATTGGATACAGATATATTTCTTTTCTTATTTTCAATCTGATGTATCATATTTACAATAACAGTATTAACAGGTACAGACACACCATATTTAATTGCATTCCTGATAATATATCCATTCAAAAAATCAACCTCCGTCGGTTTTCCTCTCTCGAGTGACTGGAGAGCTGAAGATTTAAGTCTTTTATATTTATAGCCAATAACCATCAAAAGAAAGTAACGACGAAAATCTGAAATAACACCTTTACCACTTATAAATTTCTTAAAATCCAGTCTGCCGCCAAAAACTTCAATTTTTAAATTCATCTTTTCAGCGACCTCAACCGCTTCATGTATTATTTCGATAAATATTCTGCGTATTTTACCGATCATTAACATCTTTCCTAAAAATAATCCACAAATAGCACCTAAAGAGGTAATACAGGAATTAATAATAAGTTTTGAATAGAGATGTCCCAGTATATTATCAGTTGTCCTTACAGGAACTACAGACGAGAGCAATTCTCCAATATTCAGAAGGAGATCATCCGTCACCTTGTCTGGATATCCAATGATGAAATCGCCTTTTGAAGTCATTACAAGTTTCCCCGGTGATTCCATAGTGGCTCCCCATCCTGTAACACATCCTATTAACCTGTTTTTACCAATAACAGAGGCAAGTTCATCTTCACATATTCCATTCTGCAACGATATGAGAAATCCATCCTTTTTAAGAACAGAGTTTATGTCCGGTGCAATTTCCATCATATCGGTTGCCTTGGTTGCAAGAAGAACAATATCTATTTCTTCCTTTACCTGAGAAATGGTTGCATAGGCAGACATTTTAACGGTAAACTTCCCGCTTACTCCTGATACTTCAATGCCGGTATCAGATACCACGGATGCATAATCATCATATTTACAGACTATTTCAACGTCCAGCCCATTTTTCTTAAGGAAGGCTGCAGTGATCCCTCCGATAGCGCCTGCTCCGACAACAAGAAATTTCAAATCAGATTTTTTCATCTTCAGAAAAAAATAATAATTAATATCTGGCCAAAGGAGTCACCTCATGTCCTGAAAATTCACTTCTAAGATATTTATAGTATCCGGTGATGCCTATCATTGCAGCATTATCTGTTGTAAACCTGAATTCGGGAACAAACAGGTTCCAGTCTCTCTTTTCAGCTTCCCTTTTCATCTCATTTCTTAAGCCGGAGTTCGCCGATACTCCGCCGGCAATCCCTATCTCTTTGATGCCTGTCTGATTAGATGCTGTTACCATCTTGCTTATAAGGATACTGATTATTGTATTTTGAAGCGAGGCACATAAATCGGCTTTGTTATGTTCAATAAAACCGGGGTCCTCTTTTAACCTGTCGCGAAGAAAATATAGAAAACTTGTCTTTAACCCGCTAAAACTGAAGTCTAAACCTTTAACATGAGGTTTTGAAAACCTGAAAGCATTAATATTTCCTTCACTGGCCAATTTATCTATCAGTGGACCTGCAGGATACGGGAAGCCCATTACTTTTCCACATTTATCAAAGGCCTCACCAGCAGCATCATCAATAGTGTTTCCAATGACCTCCATCTCGAGCTGGCTTTTCAAAATAATAATCCGCGTATGTCCCCCTGAAACAAGAAGGCATAAGAATGGAAAAGATGGTACCCTGTTGTTTTTATCTTTTTCAAGGATAAAATGTGCCAGAACATGAGCCTGAAGATGGTTTACTTCTATTAAAGGAATATTCTGTGCAAGCGCAAATCCCTTTGCAAATGAAGTTCCTACAAGTAGTGATCCAAGAAGTCCTGGTCCCCGGGTAAAAGCAACAGCGTCAATATCTTCAACTTTTATTCCGGCTTTGATCAATGCCTGATGAGTTACAGGTACTATATTAGCCTGGTGAGCTCTCGATGCGAGTTCCGGAACGACACCCCCATACAACATATGAATATCCTGGTTAGCAATAAGATTGGAAAGCACATAACCATCCCTTATGATTGCTACTGAAGTATCGTCACATGAAGACTCTATTGCCAGGATTGTAACTGCCATTAATAATAGTGTTTCTGGGTGCAAATTTCACAAAAAAATACTGGTAAAAACAGATTAATAAAAAAAAGAAACTGGAAGCCCCTGATTATGATTACTCAATGGGAATAAATTCTTTGAAAAAATATCCATTTCTTGTTTTCACTTTTATTGATCTCCGCTATTTCAATGTCTTTCCTATTATATCCTTTTATCTGACAATATTGATATATTCGCTCATAAGCCAGAGATTTTTGAACTGAGGGAACGGACAGAATATGAAGGATTTCGGTCTTATAAAACACAGTAAAAGAAACCCATCCAAACCAGGTTTTAACCCTTGTTTCGTAAAAAGATGTTTCATCTTTATTATAACTTATAATTCTGAATCTTTGCTTTTTCATATCCTGTTGCGGTAAATATAATAAATTTCAATTATTTAATATAAATATCCCGGTGCGATTCGTCAGGGAGAGTTCATGATAAGCCATTACTACAAATATAAAGGGCTCCGCATCTTTGAGCTTCCTCAAAATATTTAACTGAAGAATAAATTAAATTCCCTGCCCTCTCAATTTGTGACCTGGAATTCTCGCAATTAACCTGAGTTTCATTATCTTTAGACTTTAATTTTACGAATAGGGAAATTGTTATTTTAAGACCTTCTGCATTTGTATGCTCAATCATATTAAGAGATCATTTAAGTATTTAATTATTTTATTTGGAGTCATAATATTGCTCCCCACTGTCCTTTATCTTTTATTGCAGACAGCCAGGGTTCAGACTTTCCTTGTAAAAAGGATAACAAATCACTTTTCAAACGAAATCAAATCGACAATCTCTGTCAGTTCCTTTGAGTTTAAATTCTTTAACAAATTATCCATTAATGATCTTCTTATAAAAGACCAGAATAATGATACACTGCTTTATTCCAAGGAAATCATTGCCGGTTTAAGGAGAATTGATTTTAAAAACAAATCATTCAGACTCGGAAAAGTAAGTCTTATAAAACCTGTTATAGCACTCATTACTGACTCCACAGGGATGATGAACCTTACATGGTATCTCAACTTGATTAAGAATCCTGCCGATTCAGTAAAAAAGATCTCAAGCAGATTCAACATTGATCAGATTGATATAAATAACGCAAGATTTTCCCTTATTAACCGGAATAGTCCAAAAGGCAAAACCAGGTTAGATTTTAATAACCTGAATCTCTCAGGGATAAACGGTATCATTGAGGACTTGAAGACACTTAATGATACAACATCATTTAATATATACAATCTGGGATTTAAAGAAGCAGGTGGTTTTAACTTAAAAAAGATGAATACTTCTGTTATTATTGCGAAACTGAACATTCACCTGAATTCAGCTTCTATCAACCTCGACAGCAGTATACTTAACATTCCCAGATTTGGTCTGATAGCCGATTCATCAAGTTCTTTTAAAAATTTTAACGAGAAGGTAAAACTTGATCTCCAACTCAATAAATCACTGATAAATACTTCTGACCTCAAATATTTTATGGCATTTGCAGACACCATAAATGAATCTGTCTGGATATCGGGGAATATTCTTGGCACCATCTCGGAACTGAGAGGCCGCAATATTAAACTTTCATACAGAAATTTTACTTCACTTGATTGTGACTTTGATTTTTCGGGACTCCCAAAATTGGAAAATGCTTATATGTATATAGGAGTTAATAGTCTTAAAACCAATGCAAAAGATCTTGAACAGATACATTTTCCACGAAATGGATTTTTAATTATTCCCGATGCGGTCAAAAAGCTGGGAAACATATCATTTAACGGAAGCTTTACCGGATTTACAACAGATTTTGTGACCTATGGAGAAATCAGAACCAGCCAGGGAAACATCCGGACGGACATATCGCTCAGACCTGAAGACAAAAGATACAGAATAAAAGGATTGCTGAACGGAAATAATATAAGCCTTGGTGTACTTACCGGTAAATCTGATCTTTTAGGTAATGTCAGCATGCATGTCAATGTTGATGGGTATGCCAATTCTTTGAAAAAGTTTGCTGGTAATATTACAGGTAAAATTGACAGTATTGAAGTAAACAAATATATATACCGCAATATTACCCTTAATGGATCTTTTACAGAAAAGACATGGGACGGAAGTATAAATATTGTCGACAGGAATATAAAGCTTGACCTTCTCGGACTCCTTAATTTCAGTAATAAGTTGCCGGAATTTGATTTTACACTTAACATCGCTGAAGCAAATCTTTTCAAATTGAATTTTGATAAACTTGACTCTACTTCAGCAGTCACTATGCTCGTTACATCAAACTTTAAAGGCAATAACATTGATAATCTCGATGGTGAAATAAAGCTCCTGAATTCAAAATTCAGAAAATATGGCAATAACCTGGAAATTAGTGACTTCTCAATTAAAACCTACAAGGAAAACAATATTCCTGTATTAAGGCTGCGAACAGATTTCGTGGATGCGGATATTAATGGTTATTACAATTTTGCAGGTCTGGGTAATCTTGTGAAATCTACCCTGGTATCCCTGATGCCTTCTCAGTTTCATGTCGCTGGCAAGCAAAAAGAATTCAAAAAAAACAAATTCACATTTGAAATCAATTTTAAGAATACTGATAAAATAAATGATTTTTTCAGAACAGGAGTGCTAATAGCTGATAAAAGCTATATAAAAGGATCCGTATATGCTGACAGCATTATACACATCAGCGGTAAGACAAATTTGCTGACATTAAAAAGCAATGTTTTAAAGGACTTTTCTTTTGATGCCTCTATTGCAGGGTCCGAAATGACAATTGGGATCAACAGCCAGTCAGTTAACCTGCTTGGACAATCTGAACTTAAAGGTTTTTCAATTGGACTCAGGACTAAACCTGACAATTTCACTTTCAATGTGAACTGGGATAATAAAGATAAAATTCTTAACCAGGGTAACATTATTGCCCATGGTACTGTTACAAAAAATACAGTCGAGAGACCCAATGCGATTCTTAAAATTGATGTCGATTCCTCCCGTATTTATTCGGATAATAACCTCTGGAGATTAACCAATTCATCAATTCTTGTTGATTCAAACGCATTTAATATTAATAAATTCTATATCACCGGTAAAGAGAGTTATTACCTCGTCGACGGTGCTGTTTCGGAAAATCCTTCTGATACTTTGCATCTCGAGTTTAAGGGAATTGATATTGCGCCACTAAACTATTGGCTAAACCGTAGAAAGAATAATGATCCTAATATGGTTCCGCTCAATTTTAAGGGTCATCTTAATGGGAAAATACTGTTAACTAATGTTTACAAGAGCTTGCTTCTGGCAGGCAATATAGTCGTTGACGATTTTTCCGTTCTTGGCAGCCAGCTTGGAAATATTTTTATCAACTCTGAACTGGATAATGCAAAAAAAATTGTCAATATTAAAGCAAGTAATAACCTGAATTCAGTTAAAATGTTTGATGCATCAGGCTTTTACGATCCTGCTTCAAAAAATATAGATATAAAAGTTAATGCAACAAAGCTGCCTATTGGGTTTCTTAACCCATTGCTTAAAACATTCGCTTCTGATATAAGCGGATTTGCATCGGGGAAGCTGAATTTATCTGGTAAGACTGACAATCTTTTTCTCACAGGAGCAGCAATGGTTGATAATGCCTCAATAAAGATTAATTATCTTCAGACAAAGTATTCAACGAATGACTCAATCAGGTTCGACAAAAAAGGTATTAAATTCAATAATGTCAGAATTTCTGATATTAAAGGCAATTCTGCGACTCTTTCCGGTTCAGTAAATCATACGAGCTTCCACGATTATGCTGCTGATCTGATAATTACAATAAATTCAAGCGGTTTCCAGGTATTAAATACCCAACTAAAGGACAATCCAATGTTTTATGGCACTGCATATGTTTCAAAAAACGATGTTGCAAAAATAAAAAGCGATCAGAATTCAATTTCATTCGATATCTCTGCCAAATCAGGAAAAAACTCAAAGGTTTACATACCTATGAGTAAAGAGCTGTCTGTTTCTGAATATTCTTATATCAGCTTTGAAGATTCAAGCAAGGGTAAAAAAGTAATACGAAATGATACCATCTCTGGTGAAACTGCTCCTGCAAAACAATTGGCAATGGATCTTAAGATGTATCTTGAAGTTACTCCCGATGCTGAAATTCAGATTATTTTTGATTCTAAGGTAGGCGATGTTATGAAGGGTCATGGATCAAGCCCTCAACTTAATGTAAGTATTAATAAAAAAGGCGATTTTGCAATATATGGAGACTATGTGATTGAAGACGGGGACTATACATTTACTCTCGGCAATATTTTAAATAAGACCTTTAGTGTAGAAAGTGGAGGAAGAATAATGTTCAACGGAAATATTAAGGATGCAGAAATTGATCTGAAAGCCAGCTATCTGAACTTAAAAACATCTCTGGCTACAATTCTTGGTGAAGAATATAAAGAAAGAATACGGGTAGAGCCCCAGCTGAAACTCTCCGGCAAACTTTTTAATCCAATTGTCGGATTCGATATTTATCTTCCGGATGCCGATGAGCAGACCAAAACTTATCTCCGGAATGCAATTGCCACTGAAGAAGAATTGACCAGGCAGGTAATGTCTTTGCTTTTATTGTCCAGCTTTATATCCACAGGACCAACTTCAAACTCTACGGCTACATTGGGCACTTCAGCAATGGCAGCCACAACGCTTGAAATGGTTTCAAATCAGTTCAGCAATATGCTGTCAAAAATAAGCAAAGATGTTGATATCGGACTTAATATCAGACCTGGTTCCAATGCAATAACCCCACAGGAGGCAGAGCTTGCCCTTTCAACTCAGCTTCTGAAGAATAAAGTAGTGCTAAATGGCAATTTTGATATGAGGGGAACCGGTAGTACAACTAGCAGTACAAATCAGCTGATTGGAGATTTTGATGCTGAAGTAAAGCTTACTGAAAAGTTTCGATTCAAAGTGTTCAACCGATTTAACGATGTTTACAATACAGGTCTGAGCCCCTATACACAAGGTGTCGGTGTTTTCTACAATCAGGATTTTAACAAGTTCTCTGATCTCTTTAAGAAAAAAGTAAAAGCCGATATGAAGAAAGAGGATGAGACAAAATTGAAAAACAAATAGCCCGGGATAAATTCATCTTTTTCGACACTCGGTTAATAAATTTTATATCATTGTTATTAACCTGGCATAATAGAACAGGTTATCGTTCCGTTTATTCATAACTTACGCACTGTAAAATCCGGTGGAAGCACGGGAAAGATTATAAATATTTTAATTATTTAAATATCAAATTATTATAAACAAATAATTGCAACCAAAATTAAATAACGAGCTTAGGAATTCTGCGTCAGGAAAAAGGAAGGGAATGCTGGGTACAATATTAATTCATTTAATGTTGTTTGGAATGCTTATTCTGGTAGGTTTTTCAACCCCACCGGCTCCTGAATCGGAAGAGGGCATTCTTGTCAATTTCGGAACAGGTGAGACCGGGATGGGTGAAATCGAACCTTCGCCGCCGTCATTCAGGAAAGAGAGTTCAGCTCCACCAATTAAAGAAGTGAAATCGTCTACTCCTGCATCTTCCAAAGCTTCTGCAAAAACTAAAGAAGAAGCTCTTCTTTCTCAAAATACTGAAGAAGCCCCTGCAGTAAAAAAAGCAGACCCTGAAGCTGCAAAGAGAAAGCTTGATAAGATTGAAGCTGATAAAAAAATAAAAGAACAATTAGAGGCTGAAAAAACAGAGAGAAGGAAGGAAGAAGCTGAAAAAAAGAGAATTGAAGCAGAACAACAACGTGAATCTGATATAAAGAACCGGACTAAAAATGCTCTGGCAAATTCGCAAAACAGGGGAACAAGTTCTACCAGTGAGGGTATTGCCGGTGGACTTGGCAAT
>Ga0209540_10002987_pt1 | contig 11767 bp, 7 predicted proteins | sample BarGraIncu01121A_FD_184501 | JGI IMG/M metagenome (GOLD analysis project Ga0209540, IMG submission 184501) | Arctic peat soil microbial communities from Barrow, Alaska - Barrow Graham LP Incubations 011-21A (SPAdes) (version 2) | ecosystem: Environmental > Terrestrial > Soil > Wetlands > Peat... | reverse complement strand
CGTCATGTCGACTCATCCTCATCAGTGCATGGGTATCAAGAAGGAACCCGCATATGTTTGCTGCATTTCGCTGCAGTTCCCCACGTGTCAGCGTACCTGCCCGCAGTGCTTCCAGCGTATTGTCACCGGTACTGTTTACCGCTGCATCGGGACATACCATATAAATATCGTTCTGGGAACGCGCCATAGCTGCAAAATTAGTTTTGACGGGTGCAGTTCCTTTTTCATTTACAAAAGCCCACCAATCCGTCATGACTATTCCGCAAAAACCCCATTCATTTCGCAGTATCCGCGTATTTAAATCATAACGGCCGGCTGTCCAACGTCCATTTACGGCTCCATAGGTAGTCATAACAGACGATGCATGTCCCTCTTTTACTGCAATTTCGAACCCTTTCAGATAGATTTCCCGCAAAGCTCGTTCAGAAACCACAGAATCGATATCATGTCTTTTGGTTTCCTGATTATTGCCGCAGAAGTGCTTAATGGTTCCCGTTACCCCGGCTGTCCCCATCCCTTTTAACTGGGCGGCTGCCATTTTTCCGGTCAGCAGGGGATCTTCCGAAAAATATTCAAAATTTCTGCCATTTAAGGGATGTCTGTGAATATTCATACCCGGCCCCAGTAGAGTATCCACTTTGTTTTTTACCATTTCCCAACCGGTCATAACGAACAGCTCTTCAACCAGTTCCGTATTGAAGGTACATGCGAGAAGTGTCCCGTTGGGCAGGCTGAACGCTTTTGTTCCGACATCCAGCCGCATGCCGGATGGACCGTCCGCACAACAGCCGCACGGAATGCCCGCCGATTTAAGATTTTCTGAAACACCTCCGAATGCAGCTGCTGTTCCTGGTGTTACTTTCGGGCTTCCCATACCTTCGCCCCTGATAATACACACAAGATCCTCCTCCGATAACTGGCCGATGAATACATCCATCGGGACCGTTCCATTTTTTACATCGACCAGCTTGTGACCCCGATCTCCTGTATACGGGATTTCCTCCGGCAGATTGCGCAGTCTGTGTTCTGTCTCATCCTCAGTAGAAACCGGAGTGTTTTCCCGGTTCATGACATAACGTCCGTCAGTTGTGTAAAAAGGCTTCATTCTTTGAAATCCAAGTTCCGGCGCGAGCGCTTCCGAAAGTTTTTCCGTAACAATTGTCTGATGCAGTGCAAATTCGCCTGCCTTTTCCAGACTTCTGACACTGTTTCCGGCAAATATATGATAGGTACCCGCTTCCAGAACATAGCAGGATTTATATCCCGTAACTCCGGAGTCATCATAGGATGCAAACGTTTGCTTATCCACAACAAAATCGAGATACTGTGTTTCTCCGGATTTAAGTTCCATCGTTTTCCGGAAAGCCACCAGACTCCTTAACGGTTTTCCCAGGTTGCCCTGCGGAGCTTCCACATAAATCTGGACCACTTCTTTTCCCGGAAATGTGCCGGTATTCTGAACCGATATTTTTATATTCACCAGGGGATCATCCGTCTTTTCAAACATAACGGTCTGTATTTTGAATTCCGTATAGGAAAGTCCGAATCCAAACGGGAATTGTACTTTATCGGTTGCTGCCGTTTCAAAATAACGGTATCCGACATAGATATCCTCTTCATAAAAATTACGTATGTGATCTCCAAAACATGTATCGGACGGATAGTCGCTGATCGAACGGGCAATCGTATCACTGAGTTTCCCTGACGGTGAGACCTTGCCGGTAAGTACATCAACAGTTCCCAGACCGCCAACCATACCGCCCTGCCATCCATACAAAACGGCGTCGGGATGGAATTGGTCGACAAAGCTCATATCCATAGTGCTGCCGACATTCAACACAACAATCATATTCTTAAAAGCACTGCGCACTTTGGAAAACATATCCGTCTCCGCTGCAGACAACTGATATGCACCGGGTATGTTACGGTTATCCTGTTCCTCACCTGCCGTTCTTCCAATAATGACCAGGGCAGTGTCCGTCTCCCCTGCAATGCGGTTAACCAGTTCATCAGAAACCGGCATCTCTTCCTGAGACCATGGCTCATGACCCCATCCCATTCCCTCATTGAAAGGATGTGTCTCTTCCCATACCTTGTAGTAATCCAGCAATTTCTGATTCACTGCAATATCCGGACATTCCAGCAAAGCATCCAGAATACCTGTCACCTTTGATACATTAACCATACCGCCGGAACCGGTGCCGCTTTTGTAATAGTGGGTCTGTATCCTTCCGAATACCGCTATATTACTATCCTTCCGAAGCGGAAGCACATCATTATCATTTACAAGCAGTACAACACCCTCTGCAACTGCCGACCTTGCCAATTCACAATACTCATTCCAGTCCAATACCATTTGACCGTCCTCCATCATATACGTTTTTCACAAATCCGTTTTCCTTGAACCATTTTATCTGTAAAAAGCAAAATGTCATAGATTATATGTTAACCTGTATATAGGTCGATATTGACATTTTTGACTAAAAAGCCAGAATAGATATCAACAAAATATACTTATTTTGATTATTAATCCATCCCGAAAGAAGAAAGAGGCATTCTTTGCTTTACGAACACGAACTTGTCAGAGATGATCTTCAGCTTCAGCTTCATTTTGAAGTCATTGATTCAAGTACCCATTTCAATCCCGCCCACTGGCATAACCACATGGAAATTCTATTTGTTCTCGACGGTACAATGTCAGCCTACGTAAACGACCGGCAATATACTCTATGTTATCACGATATACTGATACTTAATCCAAGGGAAATACATTCCACACAGATTCATGGGAGCGTCCGCTATATTCTTTTCCAAATTCCGCTGGCCGATTTAAAGAGATTGATGCCCAATTTTGAAATGCTGTATTTCGAGGAATTCTGCCCTGCTGAATTGCCGCAAGGCGGACCCAACACTAAAATGGAAAACCTTCTTATCGCAATAGAAGACGAATTCGAAAAAAAGGAAGACGGATATCAACTCCTATTTACTTCCCTATTTTACGAATTCCTGCATGAACTATATAAGAACCATTCTGTAAAACTATCCATTCACAACAAAAACAAAGCTGCCAAAAACCTTAACCGGATCGAGCAGATAATGGATTATGTCAAATCCCATTATCAGAATCCGATCACACTCGACGAAATCTCCGGTTCCCTTTCCATAACCTCCGAATATTTTTGCCGCCTGTTCAAAAAATATACCAATCAGACGTTTCTCGAATACGTGAACACCGTCCGACTGGTACATATTTATTATGATCTAATTCATTCAAATGACAGTATCACCTATTTAATGGACAAAAACGGAATAACGAATTACAAAGTATTCATCCGCATGTTTAAAGAAGCCTACGGCACAACCCCCAATAAAATCAGGAGCAGTGAAAAAATCGGGTGACCCGAAATTCCGGTACCATCAATGAGATCCGGCATCATAAAACCGCAGCGCCTTTAAAGAGACCTGGCAACCCGGAAACCAAGGTCATCAATAGTAAACGTCGGGTGGCCGCGCCGACGGCAGGTAGCCCCGCATCCTCTGGTCTCCTCCGCCCAGCCGCCTCCGCGAAAAATACGGTATGCGCCGTATTTTTTCACATCATAAACATCCCAGCACCACTCCCATACATTTCCCAACATATCGTACAGGCCCCATTCATTGGGATCCTTTTGACCGACCTCATGGATTTCATCGCCCGAATTCCCGTGATACCAGGCAATACGATCAATCTCCCCATATCGATATCCCGGATTTCCCGCCTGACATGCGTATTGCCACTCGGCTTCAGCAGGCAGACGAAAGCCGTCTGCATTCCAATCACATGTAACATCTACACCATCTTTGCTGATCAGATAAACCTCTTTTAATCCTGCGTCCCTCGAAAGCAGATTACAAAACAAAATCGCATCATTCCAGGAAACATTTACAACAGGTCTTCGGTCACCCGTCAAAGAATAAGATGGTTTTCCGGTAACAGCAAAATACAATTCCACCGTAACGGGATGTTTTGCCAGTAGAAACGGCTTGATTGCAGCCGTCCACTTTGTATGAATCCTATCGTCTCGCAGGTCGATAATACCGCCTGGAATTGCAGCCATTTGATCGTACGAATAACTCTTTACTAAATCCAACACTCTATCAGCCTCCTTTATACACACTTTATGCACCCTTTTGCCCGGCACTTCGTCCAACAGGCAACCCAAAAACTTCACCGCATCGCAGAAAAGCACAACAAAAAACCGCTGTACAGATCTCCTGCAGCGGTACAAAAATTATAAATTTCTGAAAATCCGTGCAGATGCGAAGCAATCAGCCTGCACCTGCCGTAACAAACGGAAAGACAAGCTAAATGAACAATTGATTGCAGCAACAACAGCAACTGAACATATGCGCTCTCCTCTTCTTTTTTATTAAAACTAACATGCCGTCGCATTACTGTCAATTTAATTAATTATTCGTTCCAATCAGTTTTTGATTTATATGGTGTTACGGGTATAATGGTTGCACTGCGAATACAATGAAATCTCATCATTTTAAACAAGGACAATCATAAGCTAAATATGATGCTGCTTTGATCAGTCATTTTCGCAGTGTTCATCTTCCAAAATAAACATTCAGAAAGAGGTTTAAATGGGTCTTTCCATTGAATCAGCCAGAAACAAAATAATAAACATTTATCATATAGATGTCGAAAAATACGTCAGCGACGAAATAATAGACGAAATACAAGAAAATGTTGAGGATATTTTCACATTCGGCATCAAATCGCTTATACCGTCCATTATTTCAGGAACTATATTGTTATCTGTATCGGTATATTTTGGAATTCGTCATCAAAGTATTCTAATTGGGGTTTTATGTCTTCTATGTGTCCTGCCAATCTGGCTGGGCATCTGGATTCTAAGCAACATAATTGCTGCACGATCATTTATTTCAGGTACAAGATTCATAACGAATTACACAATCAATGTTTCGCGGGACATCGTAGTAACGATAAATGCGGCAGATAAAGACAAAGTCAAATACACAGAAATAAGCTTTCTGGTACTTTATGGAATTGTACTTCCCGTCATCAAGAAAATCCTTCGAAACCAACTCTTCAGCGGAATAATCTATTTCTTTGTCGAAAAACTCGTCTCTATGGGAACCCGAAAAATCTCAGCTGAAGAGGATAAAAAATCAGCCAGCGAAACAGAAATACCAGGGGAATTACTAGTTACTGAGGAAAAGGGCTTTCTCCTGATAAATAAAAAGACGTATGACAATATCTCCCAAGCATCCAACGTCGTCTTTACGACTCTCTCCATATTAGGTGTGATAATAAGCGGCCTGTGCATCTTTATGGGAATTCTATTTTCAGTTGTTTTGATTGTTATGGCGTAAGCCGGCATTGTATGACTCAAGGCCCTGATGAAGATCTCAATTTAAAGCCAGTAACAAGCACGTCCCCTTCATCCGCCTACCAGCGAACTACACTCGCTTTTGAGTAGAATCCGCATATATAGTTCTAAGATCTAATACCTCAGCGTCCGCAGGACGCCTAACCAAGAAGTTGCTGTGTGTTTCGAGTAGATTCCGCAGGATTGTAAAGCAATCCGAGGGCTGACCGAGCGAAGCTCGGCTATAAATAAAAGATAAAAGATCTCCATCCTTGCGGATGAAGATCTCAATTCAAACCAGTAACGAACACTGCCCCTTCATCCGCCTACCAGAGCAATTTACTTGCTTCTGAGTAGATTCCGCATAAGTCCAGTTCCAAGATTCAATTCCTTAGCGTCCGCAGGACGCCTACCAGCGAATATCACTCGCTTTTGAGTAGATTCCGCAGGTGAAGCAATTAAACTTTCAATCATTGAATGTCTGTATTGCTTCACCGAGGACTGACTTTCCTTAGCGTCCGCAGGACGCCTAGCAGAGAAGTACGTGTGTGTTTCGAGTAGATTCCGCAGGATTGCAAAGCAATCCGAGGACTGACCGAATGAGAAACACACACGTACTTCTCCCCTATTCCCACTCTATCGTCGCCGGCGGCTTACTGGTTATATCATACACAATACGGTTGATGTGCCCGACTTCATTTACTATTCTGCGGGAGCAGATATCAAGGACTTCGTACGGGATTCTTGCGAAGTCCGCTGTCATGAAATCACTTGTTGTCACGCCGCGAAGAGCAAGCATGTAATCATAAGTACGTCCGTCACCCATTACGCCAACCGAGCGCACATTGGTAAGCACGGCGAAATACTGGTTGATATCACGGCCGAGACCGGCTTTTTTAATTTCTTCCCGGAAAATAAAATCGGCATCACGAAGTATGGATAATTTCTTCTCCGTCACTTCGCCCATGATCCGGATGGCAAGTCCGGGGCCCGGGAAGGGCTGACGCCATACCAGGTCTTCAGGAATGCCGAGCTCAAGGCCCGCTTTTCTGACTTCATCCTTGAAAAGATCACGGAGCGGCTCAATAAGTCCTTTGAAAGCTATGTCGTCAGGAAGTCCGCCGACATTGTGATGGCTTTTGATAACGGCTGCATCGCCGACTCCGCTCTCTATTACATCCGGATAAATCGTACCCTGTACAAGATAATCCACTTCGCCGATTTTGAGAGCTTCCTCTTCAAAAACGCGGATGAATTCCTCGCCGATGATTTTGCGCTTGGTCTCAGGATCCGACACACCGTCAAGCCTGGCCATAAAGCGGTCCTGACAATTGACACGAATCAAATTCATGTCAAACTCTCCCTTAAAGACCCGCTCAACATCGTCTCCTTCATTTTTACGGAGAAGGCCGTGATCGACAAAAACGCAGGTGAGCTGTTTGCCGACAGCTTTATGAATCATAAGGGCTGCAACCGAAGAATCGACTCCGCCCGACATCGCACACAGGACCTTCTTATCACCGATTTGTTCGCGAATTTTGGCAATCGATTCCTCCACAAAAGCTGACATGACCCAGTCACCTGTGCAGCCGCAAATTTCATAAAGGAAATTACGAAGCATGACCGGTCCCTGGGGAGTGTGATTGACTTCGGGATGGAATTGAACGGCATAAAATCCGAGTGATGGATTCTCCATGGCGGCACAGGGGCAGTTGTCCGTATATCCTGTAACAGTGAATCCCCTGGGCGGCTTGCTGATGTAATCCGTATGGCTCATCCAGCAGGTATTCTCTGCTGTAACATTGTTAAAAAGCTTAGAGTCCGTAGATAATTTGATATCTGTCTTGCCATATTCACTGGAGGGGGCAGTAGATACAATGCCATCAAGCATATATGCCAGAAGCTGCGCTCCATAACATATTCCCAGAAGCGGAATACCAAGATCGAGTATTTCCTTACTGTAGTGAGGTGACTTCTCATCGAACACACTATTGGGGCCGCCTGTAAAAATAATCCCCTTGTAGTTCCCTTCGCGGATCCTGTCGATGCCTGCTGTGTAGGGAAGAATTTCAGCATATACATTCTGTTCGCGCACACGTCTGGCGATCAGCTGATTATACTGTCCGCCAAAATCAAGAACAAGAACCTTCTCGTTGACCACGTATTATTCCTCCTGCAAATCCAAACTGCCTGTAATGTGTATTATTTACTTCTGTCAGCGGAACATAATCTCGTCACGCTTAGGGCCGGTAGATACCAGCGAAATGCGAACTCCCAGCTCGTTTTCGACGAAGAGCACATATTCCTGTGCTTCTTTAGGAAGCTTCTCAAAAGAGGTAATACCGCGGATATCCGACTTCCAGCCTTTGAGTGTCTGCCATACCGGTTTCGCACGGTCGAGTTTGGTGGGATTCGGGAAATCCCGTGTCACTTCACCATCGATATCATACGCAACGCAGACCGGAATCTCGTCAAGATAGCCAAGGCAGTCAATGGCCGTCAACGCAACATCGGTAGCACCCTGGACCTGGCAGCCATAACGGGAAGCCACGCAGTCAAACCAACCCATCCTTCTCGGACGTCCGGTAGTCGCTCCGTATTCGCCGGCGTCGCCGCCGCGCTGTCTCATTTGGCTGGCCTCATCGCCGAAGATTTCGCTTGTAAAAGCGCCCGCACCGACAGCAGAGGAATAAGCCTTCACAACAGCAAAGATTTCCGTGATCTCATAAGGGGGAATTCCGGCGCCGACCGTTGCGTAACCTGCAAGTGTCGAGGAGGAAGTAACCATCGGGTAAATGCCGTGATCCGGATCCTTCATGGAACCCAACTGGCCTTCAAGAAGAATCTTCTTTCCGTCTTTGATTGCCTGATGCAGGTAAGCTGTGGTATCCGCAACAAAGGGAGTTACAATCTCGCGGTACTTCATAAGTTCTTCAAAAAGATCGTTTGCATCCAGCGTCGGTTTGTGATACAGATATTCGAGAAGCGTATTTTTGAGTGTAAGAACGGAAGCAATCTTCTCTCTCAGTGCTGCTTCTTCATAAAGCTCGCACACCTGGAATCCGATCTTGGCATATTTATCTGAATAGAAAGGAGCGATTCCGGATTTGGTAGAGCCAAAGGCTTTACCGCCGAGACGTTCTTCTTCGTACTGATCAAAAAGAATGTGATAAGGCATGACGATCTGCGCACGGTCTGAAATCATAAGTTTCGGCATCGGAACGCCCTTGGACAGAATATTTTCGATTTCTTCTTTGAGTTTCGGAATGTTCAGCGCCACACCGTTGGCGATAATATTCATAATGTTTGCATGACAGACGCCGGAAGGCAGAAGGTGCAGGGCTAATTTACCGTACTCGTTGATAATGGTATGTCCTGCATTTGCACCGCCTTGAAAACGGATGACAATATCAGACTTGGCGGCAAACATATCGGTGATTTTGCCTTTACCCTCGTCGCCCCAGTTCGCTCCAACAATCGCTTTTACCATGTAAAATGATCCTCCTGTCAATACGAAAGGCAACATTCATGATGATTCACTATGCTGCCTTTCACTGCGTGCTGCACTAATATTATTCCATAAAAAAGAATCCCCGAGCAATACTCACTCGAGGAATCCTTGCCCTTACCATTATATAAGGCGCTGCTGGCAGTGTCAATTTATATGGCCCCCGCGAGAGATAAAATACTCTGCTTTCTACAGTTTGCACAGGCAAATATTATCTTGGGAGCAATGCAATCCGGCGCAGCGCCTCTTCAGATGCTTCTTTTGAACCAAATGCAGTAAGGCGGAAATAACCTTCCCCGCAGGGCCCAAATCCGGATCCGGGCGTACCAACAACGTTTGCCTCATTCAAAAGATAATCAAAAAACTCCCAGGAAGTCATGCCGCCAGGCGTTTTCATCCAGATATACGGTGCATTCACTCCGCCGGATACCTGATATCCCATAGATGCGAGCCCCTCGCGAAGAATTCTGGCGTTCTCCATATAGGCTGCAATCGTTGCCTTTGTCTGTGCTTTTCCTTCCGGAGTATATATGGCGGCCGCAGCGCGCTGTGTGATATAGGATACGCCGTTGAATTTGGTTGCCTGCCGTCTTGCCCAAAGATCCCGGACATGCATACCGTCCCTTACGAGCTGCTTGGGAATAACTGTGTAACCGCAGCGAACCCCTGTGAATCCGGCTGTCTTTGAAAAACTTCTTAGTTCAATCGCGCATTCCTTTGCACCCGGAATCTCAAAAATCGAATGCGGAAGATCTTCCGAGATGAAAGCTTCATACGCAGCATCATAAAGGATAATCGCATCGGTTTTCCGTGCATATTCCACCCATGATTTGAGTCCTTCATACCCGATCGCCGCGCCGCTTGGATTGTTTGGGAAGCAAAGATATATCAGGTCGGGCGTTTTTTCACCCGGTGTAATCGCGGGAACCTGCGGGATAAATCCATTTTTCTCCTCGCACTTCAGATAGAAAAAATTCGACCACAGGCCCGTTTCAGGATCATATTCCCCTGCACGTCCGGCCATAACATTCGTATCGACATAGACCGGGTAGACCGGATCACATACAGCTACATAATTATTCACAGCAAAAATATCGCCGATATTACCGGAATCGCTCTTGCATCCGTCACTGACGAAAATTTCATCTGTATCGATCGTTACTCCGCGGTTTGCAAAATCATTCTCTGCAATGGCATTGACCAGGAAATCATAACCGAAATCCGGACCATATCCGTGAAAAGTCTTTTCATCGCCCATTTCAAGGACGGCAGCCTGCATTGCCTTAATCACTGCCGGTGCCAAGGGTCTTGTTACATCGCCGATACCCAGTCGAATCAGATCTTTGTCCGGGTGTTCCGCTGCAAATTCCCTGACCTTCCTGGCAATTGTTGCAAAAAGATAATTACCCGGCAATTTTTGGAAATTCTGGTTCATCTCAATCATGTGTTTCCCTTATCCATTCCGCCCCGATGCACGGAGCAAGTTCATCAGGAACGGGCTTCCGTTTCCGGAATGCCATTCCTTACGTATATTTGTACAGAAAAACAGCTTAGAAATCAACCTCTCCTTCAAAACAGATTTCAGCCGGTCCCTCCATAATCACATCGCCTGAATCTTCGCGCCATGTAATATTGAGTTCGCCCCCGTTAAGAATAACAGTCGCCTTCCGGTCGGAAAAGCCGTTCAGGACGGATGCCACTACGGTTGCACAGGCGCCGGTTCCGCAGGCCATTGTCTCTCCCGATCCGCGCTCCCAGACACGCATGCGAAGATGGGTCCGGTCAATAATTTCAACAAATTCCGTATTAACACTTTCCGGAAACAGCTTGTGTTTCTCGAAAAGCGGCCCCATTTTGTCAACCGGCAGTGTCTCAATACCCTTCACATATACGACGGCGTGCGGATTACCCATTGATACGGCTGTAATGTTATAAAGCTTGCCTCCGACAGCAATCGCCTCATTGAAAAGGTTTTTATCGCTCCAGAGGACAGGTATTTTATCCGTCTCGAGAATCGGTTTACCCATGTTCACGGTTATACGCTCAGCCTTACCATTTTCAATGGCAAGGGAAAGCTGCTTGACCCCTGAAAGTGTCTCGATGGCAATCTCTGTTTTTTTTGTAAGGCCCTTTTCATAGACATATTTTGCCACGCAGCGAATGCCGTTGCCGCACATTTTGCCCCGTGATCCGTCGGCATTATACATGTCCATGAAAAAATCACCTGTTTCAGAGGGCTTAATCAGGATTACACCGTCGGAACCGATTCCGAAGTGTCTGTCGCTGAAACGAATCGCAAATGGGGTTATCTCATCCTGTTTCAGAATCTCTTCTTTGGTACAGTCAATATAAATGTAGTCGTTTCCGATACCCTGCATTTTTGTGAAAGAAATTTTTCTCATTTGCAAACCTCTCTGTTGACGCATGTAATCACTTAGTTTTCCAGGCTCTTCAATACTTTTACCGCCATATCAAAAAGCTTTGATCCATTGTCCATGCTCTTTTTCTGCAGGAATCTATGTGCTTCCTGTTCCGACATATTGTTGCGGTTCATTAAAAGCGCCTTGGCCTGATCAATGGTTCTCTGTTCTTCCATGCCCCGTTTCGGGGGGGCGGGATCGTCCTTTGCTGCTTTCGGTTTGGGTACGGCTGAACGTGATATGTCCTTATACATCTGTCTTGTGTCAAGGAGCATGCGGACGGAGGATACAAGATCCTGCGCATGCAGAGGAAGTGCAAGTGTGTAAAGTCCTTCCTTCTGTCCAAACGCGGAATTCACATTCACGGCTGAGGTAATCATAAGCATGTCATAATCATCCGGGAGCAGGGACTGCAGCTGAACGGATGTCATATCCGGGAATTGAGCACCGCAGATGACAAG
>Ga0209540_10002986_pt1 | contig 11767 bp, 8 predicted proteins | sample BarGraIncu01121A_FD_184501 | JGI IMG/M metagenome (GOLD analysis project Ga0209540, IMG submission 184501) | Arctic peat soil microbial communities from Barrow, Alaska - Barrow Graham LP Incubations 011-21A (SPAdes) (version 2) | ecosystem: Environmental > Terrestrial > Soil > Wetlands > Peat... | reverse complement strand
TAATTCCATAGAGTTTCCCCCTTCTAGCTTCGTTTCTGAATTTTTTTTCTCAGTACTGTACTTTCCTTTTTGATTACTACTTTCATTTTTAAAGCTTCGAGCCAGGTAGTAAAAGCTGCATCTTCCTTTTGCGCCCGAATTTCAGCGATTACCTCTTCTTTCATATACGCAAAATTTCTGGTTTTTGCCGGCTGAATTTCCAAAACCTTGAAAATATGAAAACCATAAGGACTTTGCACTATAGGACTTACTTTATTGACCGGTAATTTAAAAATGGTGTCGTCCAATGGTTCCGGCATGATCTGACGGGTAATAAACCCCAAATCTCCGCCACGAATTGCTTCCGGGCTTATCGATATCTCTGTTGCGACTCGGGTAAAATCATCACCGGCATTCAATCTCGCCTCCGCTTCTTTTGCTTTGGCCAGATCGCGAACGACTATTTGAGCAACTCTAACCCGTGATTCCGCCTTGTAATTATTACGGTGCTCATTGAAATAGTCTTCCGCTTCATCTTCGGATACACGAATATTGACATTAACATCAACCGCGACAAGTTTCTTAAAGAGCATTTCTTTTTTTATATCATCTCTCCATTCTTCATACCTGACATTTTCCTGCACAAGCAAATTGGCAAAATCTTCTCCGTAGTCTTTCATAACTTCGCTAATTTTAGCTTCAAGCTCGCCAGCGCTTATGGAAATATTCAATTCCTGCGCGCGCAAGTACATGATTTTTTCTGTAATCATTTCGTCCAGAACTTCTTCTTCAAGGCGTTTATAATTGGACTGATTTAACAAAAGATCTTTTGGCAGCATGGGCATCTTTTGATTTAACCGGGACTGATATTCATCAAGATAAATTTTGGCGCCGTTTACAGTCGCTACGTACGGTCTTGAAAAAATATTAATCTTGTCGCAGGCAACAATAAAAAGAAGTGCCAGTACAAGTAAGACATACCGGGGGTTCAACATTAAAGACATTATTTTGGGAGATAAATGCAGATTCATATTATACATAACATTTATTTATATCCTGCTTGCGTTTATTGAGCAAGCATCTTTAATAACAAATTGGCTTGTGTTAATCTTTCTGTTTCGGGAAGACCGGGAGCGGGGACGTACAATTTGTAATCCGGGGTAAAGCGTATTTCCTTAATTTTCTTACGATAAAGTGCGACAATCCTTCCCGGATCAACAGGAGTTGCAGTCCGGAAATGAATATACAAATATTTGCCGTCATAACCCATTTTTTTCCCTTTCAGGAGTTTTAAACTATTTCTTATGATGATCACTTGCAACAAATTTTCCACGGATGCGGGCAATGCGCCATAACAATCCTGCAATTCACTTTTGGTCTGATTAATATCTTCATCAGTTGCGGCCAGAGAAATTCTTTTGTATAACACCAGGCGCTGGTGGACATCCTGAACATATTCCTCGGGAATGAAAGCGGAGACTCCCAATTGAATTTCCGGTTGTATTTCTTCTTCATCCACCTTTTCACCCTTAATTTCCCGAATAGTTTTTTCCATTAACTCCGTATAAAGTTCGTAACCGACCGCGCAAATATGACCTGCCTGGGAAAGTCCCAGCAAATTGCCGCCGCCGCGGATTTCCAGATCGTTATAGGCGATCCGAAAGCCGGAACCAGGCTCGGAAAATTCTTTGATCACCTGCAGCCTTTTCAGGGCTTCTCGCGAAAGCATTGCTCCTTTCGGCAAAAGCAGGTGCGCAAAAGCTTCCTTATTGGCACGGCCAACACGACCGCGTATCTGGTAGAGTTGCGCCAACCCGAATCTGTCGGCGCGATTAATAATGATCGTATTGGCCGTGGGAATATCCAGACCGGAGCCAATGATGGTGGTGCACACCAGAACGTCACAATCCCTTCTCACAAATTGAGCCATTGCTTTTTCAATTTCCGCCGGTTTCATTTGCCCGTGAACGACACCGACCCTCGCTTGCGGCACAAGCCGCGAGATAAGATGGGCGATCGAATAAATGGAGCGTACCCGGTCATGGACAAAAAACACCTGCCCTCCGCGTGCCAATTCTTTTTCCACCGCAGCTTTAATCGCGTCTTCATCAAACTCCAGCACGTATGTTTTAATTGGTAATCTGTCTTCCGGCGGCGTGTTAATGATAGACAGATCTCGGATGCCTACAAGGGAAAGATGAAGCGTGCGCGGAATCGGCGTTGCCGAAAGAGTCAGCACATCGACAAGTGTGCGCATTTTTTTCAGCTTTTCCTTGTGTGCCACGCCGAAACGCTGTTCTTCATCAATTATTGCCAGCCCCAGTTCTTTAAATTCAACATCTTTTTGAATCAGGCGATGTGTTCCTATGACAATATCTATCTTTTGACTTTTTATTTCTTCAACAATTTTCTTTTGTTCGGCCTTACTTTTAAAGCGATTGAGCACCTCGACACGAATGGGGAAATCGCGAAGCCTGTTTGCAAACGTCTGGTAATGTTGCTCGGCCAGAATTGTTGTGGGCACAAGAACGGCAACTTGTTTGCCGTCCATAACGGCCCGGAAGGCTGAGCGAATAGCAACTTCTGTTTTGCCGAAACCGGCGTCGCCGCATATTAACCGGTCCATCGGTTTTACATCATCCATATCCAGATGAACATCTTCAATAGCTTTGGCCTGATCCGGCGTTTCTTCAAATTCAAAAGTAGAGCAAAATTCCTCATAAATCCGATCCGGCGGCAAAAACGCTTTTCTTTCCATTACTTCACGGGCGGCATAAATGGCCACCAGTTCCTCAGCAACCTCCCGCACTGATTTTTTAACCCTTTCTTTTATGGCATCCCAGGAAGCTCCGCCCATCTTATCAATTTTCGGCACATAACCATCAGGGCCAAGGTATCTTTGGATTTTCTCCATTGTATTAACCGGCAGGTAGAGTTTATCGCCGTCCAAATACTCGATGACTAAAAAATCGTTTTCGATTTTACCGACGCTAATTTTTTGTAGTCCACGATAAACGCCAATGCCAAAGTCAGTGTGGACAACAAAATCACCCTCTTTTAAATCACCGAAAGATTTAAGAAAGCTACCTTCCCGCGTTGACCGCAAGCGGCGTCGGGTCACTTTTTTTACAAATATTTCCTCCTCACTCAAAAGTGCCAGCTTCATTGCCGGAAAGATGAAACTCGAAGAGATTTTCCCTTCCCATAAAATAAGTTGAGGATGGCCGTCCCACTGATTGATAAAGTCTATAAGCGAATTTGGCGAAGGTGGAATCTGCACGGGTAAATCATAGGCTAAAAGCAGGTGCTGCATCCGATTCAAATCCTCCCGTGTCGGACACATAAAAGCAATCAACATTTCGGAGGATAGCCACGATTTAATTTTTTCCGCAGTTTGTCGCAAAAGCGCATCTTCCTTGATCTCACCTGTTTGAGGCTCTTCGCGCTGCAGATTTTGGTTAGTTTCAAAAACAATAGTTCTGGAGAGGTTTTCCGTGCCCTCGTCCAACTGAAGAGCAGCCAGGGAAATTTGCCCAAATCGTTCCATGCCGGCTAAAATATTTTTCAGATCGATATAAGTGCTTTCTTTATCCAGATAAAACTTGCCGTTGTTTTTGGCTTTGAACAGCAATTTGTCGATATTCTGCTCAATACCCGGAGCAGCTTGGCTTATCGCCAGCGGATCATCCAGAACCATCAGGGTGTTTTGCGGCAAATATTCCAAAAAGCTCGATAACTTATTTGGGGAATATTCACCGCTGTTATCGTATGCTTCATAAAAAAGTGGCAGGAATACAGGGTTTATGGAATTGGCCAGATTATTCTGCAGTGTCTCCACCAGACGGTTGCGAGTTTCGCGGGAAAGGGAAAGATCATCGGCACGTCGCTTAATATTGCGCGTGGCCAACTCCAGTCCCGGCAAAGTGATGATAACTTCGCTGGCCGGCGACACAATAAAAGCATCCGCCAAACCCACAGAACGTTGAGAAGCGCAATCAAATGTGCGAATAGATTCAATTTCATCGCCGGACATTTCCAGGCGCAGCGGATTTTTTTCCGTAGGCGGAAATATATCGATAATATTACCGCGGATACTGAATTCCCCTGCCTCCTCCACAAGGCTGACTCTTTTGTAACCGCCGGACAGCAGGTGCTCGATAAAATCTTCGCGGTTCAGTGTATCGCCCGTAGAAATTATGCGCAGATACTGATTGAACTGCGCGAAAGGCATTACTTTTTGCATCAAAGCGATCACGGAAGTAACCACAATCGTTGACGGATTTATTTGCAGTCTGGACAGAGTTTCGAGGCGTGTTAATTCTTCTTCTTTCTGCAGAGCGAACATATCGATTGTCCGAAAATCAAGCGGCGGGTAATAAATTACATTTTCTTCTCCTAAAAAGAGAATCAGATCACGCGCGAACGCCGCGGCTTCCTTTTCTTCGGGGCAAACGACAAGAAGAGTTTTCTCTAACCGGGCAAAAAGGAGGGAAACCAGGTAGGAACGTGACGCGCCAGCCAGCCCGCTAACATTAACTTTGGGATCAGACTGATTAATTTGTTCCAGAAGATTTCGGAGAGGTTCAATATCTTCCATGTTTTTTTTAAAAATAATTTTTCTCACTGATAATAATCCAATTTTTTGCAGTAAAGAAAAAAGGCCGAAGGTGGAAACCATTTATCTTTAAGGGATTCCTTCGGCCGTGGGAATTTAATTTGCAATTGCAAAATACTTATACCATTTCGATTTCAAAGGATAACGAGGCGGCAAGGAGGAGGCGCTGGAGGCGTATTGTACATACGTTGAAGAAGCCTGACGACGATGCCAACAAAGTTAGCCGAAGAAAGCGAATTGGTATTACGCTTTGGCTGCCTTTTGCAGTTTTTTGATCATATCCGTTTTTTCCCATAAATAGTTATCCAGAAAAAACGTCCGGGGAATCTTCCGGTAAATATCAGCGTTGAGCAAATCAAATCTTTCAATCATACTTTCCGGGGTAAGATCAAAGAGTTCCTCAATGATTTTTTCCAGCTTTTCGTCGGAAATATTCCCTGTTCCAAACGTATTGACATAAATGGAAAAGGGGCGGGCAATTCCAATAGCGTAGGCCAGCTGGATGGAACATTTGGAGGCGAGTCCTGCGGCGACAATATTTTTTGCCACATTGCGGGCGCCAAAGGCGGCAGAGCAATCAACTTTTTCCGGAGTTTTATTCACTACAGCACCACCACCAAGCTGCGCGCCGGGATAGCCGCCGTAAAACTGCACAACCAGTTTACGCCCTGTCACTCCGGAATCGGCAGCGCTGCAGGAATTGATGGCATCCCATTCGCCCGTGGGATTAAAGAGAAATTCTGTTTTTTTATCGATACAATCTTTCAAGCAATTAAAAGCAATTTTTTTGGCTTTTTCTCTGACTTTATTCCTATTGCCCTTGACGAAACGATAATCAATAGAGTTGGACATAAGTACCTTGGCCAGACGAACCGGCTTGCCTGTCTTGATATCATAATCTACCGAAACCTGACCCTTGCCGTCGGGAGCAAAAATGGGATCGCCGCAGTTCTCAAAAGCCCGCATCATCCTGTTAACCAGAACATAGGGAAGAGGCAAAAGCTCCGGCGTTTCATCACAAGCAAAGCCGTACATAATACCCTGATCTCCGGCGCCGATTTCATGATCCTTGTTCAAAAGACAACTTGTACCCTGGTTGATATCCGGAGATTGGGGAATAATGGCATTTAAGACACCCATCAAATGACCATTTAACCCTACCGCCGCGTGGTTGTAGCCGATAGACAAAACTGATTGCCGGGCAATATCGTCAATATCAACGTAAGCCCTTGTCCTCACCTCTCCGCCGACAAGGCATATACCTTTACCCAAAAAAACCTCGATACCGCAGTGAGGCATGTTGCTCAAATCCAGGCCTATTTTTTTTTCCTCTTTCAGGATTTCCGCAATAACATTAGCCGCAATGACATCGGCAACAATATCCGGATGACCTACTTTGACACTTTCCGACGAAATTTGCATTTTAACAGTCTCCTTTGCAAAATTATTTTACAATAGTTAAATCATTCAAATAAAAAAACCCGTGTCCAAGCACGGGTTCAATTTACTGGCAATTGATTCTACAGTGCTTTAGCACATTTATTAAGCGGAGCAATTTACTTTAAATCACCGCTGCGCAATGGAATTATCACAAAAGCAGATAAAGTCAAGAAAATTATAATATCATTTCTGAAATATAGTTGACTAACGGGCTAGTTAGTTTTATAGTCCGCACATTCAGGTATTGAGGGAAAAACTCATATCAAAAAAATAATCACCATGGAAAGGAATATTATGCGTAAAATCATCGTTACACTTCTTATTGTCATGCTGGCGGTCCCGGCTTTTGCCGCGTCAGATCCATCAACTGACGAACAGAAAGCTCTATATGCAATTGGCGTTCAAATTGCGAAGCAGCTTGATTTTTTCAACTTTACTGCAGAAGAATTCGGATTTGTCCAGCAGGGATTCGTCGATAAGACCAATGGCAAGAAAATCCTCGCCGACCCGGAAGTCTATAAACAGCAGATCAGCGAGCTTGTCCAAGCAAGAGTTAAAGCTGCCGCAGAAAAGGAAAAGGCCAAATCTAAAGAGTTTTTAGAAAGCGCGGCCAAGGAAAAGGGCGCCCAGAAGACTGATTCCGGCCTTATCTATGTGCCGATCGCAGCGGGAAAAGGTAAACAGCCTAAAAGCACAGACATAGTCAAGGTGCATTACACCGGTACTCTTATTGACGGGAAGGTATTCGACAGCTCCGTGAAACGCGGACAGCCAGTAGAATTTCCGCTCAACCAGGTGATCAAGTGCTGGTCCGAGGGTGTGTCCAAGATGAAGGTTGGCGGCAAGGCCAAGCTGATTTGCCCCTCCACCATTGCTTATGGCGATGAGGGAAGACCACCCATAATTCCGGGCGGCGCGACACTGGTCTTCGAAGTGGAACTTCTCGGCGTAAAAGCCCCTGCTGCTACTCCGTCAGCTAAGAAACCCGCAGGCAAGAAGAAATAGCCAATTTGTTTCCGATCCCCTGCTTGAGGCAGGGGATCGGAAACTACCTGTTTATACCAATTTTAAATCAAAGCGCTATCTTTGTTGGTGACGCAGCCCGGCAGGAAACCCCGGCGAATGAGACTGTGTCGTAATGGCAGAAAGCGCCATAAACACCGTCATGCCTGCGAATACCCTGAAGGGCACGCGAGCCGACATCCAGAACCTACTGAAAATACTGGATTCCGTGTCGCGCTTCGCTTGCACGGAATGACAAAATGGTAATTGCGACACAGTCTCGAATGCCTGGGTACGCCTGGGGGCGTCATCGGCTTACTCAACGTATAGACATATACACCGGATGTCTGCCCGGAGCATGTCGGGTCGTCTCCTCCCTGCCGCCTCGATATCATCTTTGATTTAGAAAGGGCATGAGCTGCCAATATATTTATCTCAAGTAAAAAGAATCTTTGTATTGTGCCGCTGATTTCTTTGGAGTTTAATTCGCTTGACATTTCTTCTCAACTATTTAACCATTTGGCTAAATCTGACAGTTAATAATTTACGGCAAAAAATGTAAATTGGAGGAAAGCATTGAAAAAGAAAATTATCATTATTGTGTTTATAATATTTTTTATCGGGGTAGGAGCTTTTGTTTATTTCGGCCAGAAAAATAATCAGCAAAAAGAACTTTCTTATTCCGGCACTATCGAAACAACACAGGCAAATTTATCATTTCAGGTGCCCGGACGAGTCGCTCAAGTAAATATTCGGGAGGGGCAGCCCGTTACTAAAAACCAGATTATCGCGGAGCTGGACCGGGCGGAATTTGAATCACGTTATGATCAAGCCAAAGCAAACCTGGATCGAGCGCAAAAAGCAAAACAACAATTGGAAACAGTGCTGGATATCAGCAAGAGAACGCTGCCCGCGGAAGTGGCCAGAGCCAAGGCAAACGTAACAAGCGTTCAAGACACATTAAAAGATACTCAAAAGAACTACAAACGCTTCGAAGAGCTATTCGGCAAAGGTGTGGTCACAGAAAAAGAACGCGACACCATGAAACTGGCCTATGAAGTGGCCAAATCGCGGTTGGCCGAAAGCGAATCAATTTTAAAACTGGCTCAGGGCAATCTGACTAAAGTTGATGTGGCCAAACAGGATATCGAAACAGCGATTGCTCAGATTAATGCCAACACTGCGGCCCTAAACCAGGTTTCGATTCAGCTAAGCTATACGCAGTTAAAATCACCGATGGACGGTGTAGCAACCAGCCGCAATATCGAACCCGGTGAAATCGTTAATGCCGGACGCGAAGTAATCACCATTTCCGACCTTTCCTTGGTTGATCTGAAAATATTCGTTGATGAAACAGAAATCGGTAAAGTCAAACCCAACCAAAAAGTTGAGGTGAGAGTAGATACCTTCCCCGGCAAAAGCTACATGGGATATGTATCTTTCATCTCCCCGGAAGGAGAATTTACGCCAAAAATCATCCAGACAAAAAAAGAGCGGGTAAAGCTTGTGTATCTGGTTAAAGTATCCATAGTCAATCCCAACTTTGAGCTCAAAGCGGGAATGCCAGCCGATGCTTTGCTGGCGCAATAGTGAGCGCTTCAATGATAACTCCCCAGGAAAATTTCCGGTCCATGGTGGAAGTCAAAAACGTTACCTTTCGCTTTAATCTTGTCGAGGCGGTCAAAGATGTTTCTTTCTCTGTCGACAAAGGCAATATTTTTGGTTTAGTAGGTTCCGACGGTGCCGGCAAATCAACTCTTCTGCGGCTGATTGCCACTATGATCAAACCAACGCAAGGCGAAATTCTCGTCAGCGGTCTCAATGTTGTTACCCAGCGGCAAAAAATAAAAAACCTGATTGGTTACATGCCGCAGCGGTTCGGTCTGTATCAGGATCTGACTGTCGATGAAAACATTAATTTTTTTATGGATGTTTTTGGTATAGCGCGCACGGAAAGAAAAAAGAGGAAAGACAAATATCTGGGGTTTTCCAACTTGCTGCCTTTTGTGGATAGGCTGGCCGGTAATCTTTCCGGGGGCATGAAACAAAAACTGGGGCTGGCCTGTGTGCTGGTGCATGAACCGCGATTGCTGATTCTCGACGAACCGACAAACGGCGTTGATCCGGTATCACGGCATGAATTCTGGGAAATATTGGGCAATATGAAAAAAGAAGGCATGACGATTATAGTTTCCACAGCCTATCTGGATGAAGGCGAGAAGTGCGATCGTCTGGGATTGATGCATAGTTCTATTCTTCTGGATACAGCAACTCCCGCTATTATTCGCGGTAGTTTTAAAACTCTGGAAGAAGCAATCATTGAACGCATTAAAGAAGTGGATGGAGAGCTGGCGCATGATACTTTCCAATTCTGATTCCATTTCCGTGACGAATCTGGAAAAAAAATTCGGCGCTTTTGTCGCGGTCAACAAAATTACCTTTTCAGTAAAAAAGGGCGAGATATTCGGATTTCTCGGTGCCAACGGCTCAGGAAAGTCCACTACAATTCGCATGCTTTGCGGCATAATCACCCCCACATCCGGCGCGGGATTTGTTGCCGGGCACGACATTATGAATGAGTCCGAAGAAATCAAGCAATCCATCGGTTACATGTCCCAAAAATTTTCTCTGTACGAAGATTTAACACCCTTCGAAAATTTGCGCTTTTATCTGGGAATCTACAATGTGCCGCAATCCCAATGGCCGGAACGCATTGATTGGGTTTTGAATATGGCGCGCCTCCAGGAGGTACGCAACCGTCAAACGAAGGAATTGCCGCCCGGCTGGCGTCAGAGACTCGCGCTGGGTTGTTCGCTTCTGCACAAACCGGATATTTTGTTTCTCGATGAACCTACTTCCGGAGTTGATCCGATTACTCGTCAGCATTTCTGGAATTTTATTCAGCAACTTGCCCGTGATGGTATTACGGTCTTTGTCACGACGCACTACATGGATGAAGCACGCTTTTGCGAAAGGATTATTATGATTAACGCGGGTATTATTGTGGCCGCTGGCAGTCCCGCAGAAATTATCGCGGCGGCCTGTCCCGACTCGCCTCAAGCGGATTTGAATGACGCCTTTATAACCTTAATGACGAGGAAAGACATTTGAATCCTTTAAGAATTAAAGCCCTCATCCGCAAAGAAATTTATCATTTGATCCGGGACTATCGCAGCCTTTATCTGGCTTTCGCGATTCCGCTGCTCCTCATTATCCTTTTCGGTTATGCGCTGAGTCTTGATGTAGATAACGTAGAAACGATCGTTGTTGATTACGACAAATCCGAACTCAGCCGTGATTTTATCGGCAAGCTGGATGCGTCTGCCTATTTCCATGTTTCAGAACGGCTGCCTCAGACAAAAGATGCCATTGATTATCTCGATCATGACCGGGCAAAAGTGGTAATTGTCATCCCACCCAATTTCATGAAAAGCATTGGTGCCGATAGGGATACCCCCCTGCAAATCCTTATTGAAGGCAGTGATCCCAATTTCGCCGGTATTATTCGCGGCTACTTGACGGCTTTCACCGAACAATACAATCAAAAACTGCTTCTTTCTTTTCTCAACCGTCAGGGAATGGAAAAAATAAGCCCTCCCGTAGATGGCCGCATCCGCATCTGGTTTAATGAAGATTTGGAAAGCCGCAATTTCATTATCCCCGGAATTATCGCCATTATCATTATGATCGTCGGCGCGCTTTTGACCTCGCTCATCATCGCGCGCGAATATGAAAACGGCACAATGGAGACAATCAAATCCTTGCCGGTTAGAGCCGGGGAATTACTGCTGGGCAAAGCCCTCCCTTATTTTTTCATCGGGCTTACTGATGTTTTACTAGCGATTCTCTTAGGCCAATTACTATTTGGCGTAGTTATGAAAGGGAGTTTCTGGCTGATGATGGCCGCTACCTCTCTTTACCTGGGCGTGGCGCTATCGCTTGGCTTGCTTATATCCACGGTGACAAAATCACAACTGATGGCCAATCAAATAGCGATTATGATCACGTATTTGCCATCTGTTTTGCTTTCCAATTTTGTTTTTCCGATTGTTAATATGCCGAACATTTTGCAGTTTATTACCTATATCGTTCCGGCAAGATATTACATCGATATTTTAGGCGGCATCTATCTGCGCAATACCGGGTTTGCCTACTTGTGGCCGAGCATGTTAGTTCTGGCTTTGATGTTTACAGCACTGACAACCTTTAACTACATATTATTAAAAAAGGAAGGCCTATGAGCTGGCTTCGAATCAGAGAATTAGTGCGCAAAGAATTCATCCAGCTTTTTCGCGATAAGCGAAACCGGATAACTCTTTTTGTTGCCCCTATCCTCCAGATGCTGATTTTTGGCTATGTGGTCAATTATGATATTCGTAATATTCACGTTGCCCTTGTCGATCATTCACATACTTATGAAAGCCGTAAACTCGTTGACGCTTTCGAAGGCAGCAACATTTTCCATATCACCCATTACGCAACCGACGATGACCAGATGGAAAAGCTTCTGCTGCGGGGGAAAGTTGATATGGGTATTACGATCGGTCCGGACTTCGCGGGCATTATTCGAAAAGGCCAAACAGCATCAATTCAGATTATTGCCGACGGTTCTATGAGCAATATGGCCTCCATGCGCATGGCTTACACCGTCACTGTAATCGATAAGTTTAACCGCGACACAATCCGTGAATTGTACCCGCAGCAAATGAGCTACGGTAAAATCGATGCGCG
>Ga0209540_10002985_pt1 | contig 11767 bp, 7 predicted proteins | sample BarGraIncu01121A_FD_184501 | JGI IMG/M metagenome (GOLD analysis project Ga0209540, IMG submission 184501) | Arctic peat soil microbial communities from Barrow, Alaska - Barrow Graham LP Incubations 011-21A (SPAdes) (version 2) | ecosystem: Environmental > Terrestrial > Soil > Wetlands > Peat... | reverse complement strand
CTGCTTTGATGAAAAGGGTTGTAAATCGGTTGGAACTTCAAACCAGTTATTCCCATCGGGTTTTCATGAAAAGTGAAGATATGTACACGGCATCTCCTCTGTATGTTCACTTAGACAGTCTTTCTTTAAGTCGTCTGAAATCTTCATTAGAACTAACTATAAAGCCGGAAAACGGACAACTTGCTATTGACGGTAGTTATAATAATTCGACATTTGAACTGCAGGCAAAAGAACTGCCGGCTATTTTGAAAACTCCTGCCGGAAAAATTTATATACTGCTTCGTCCTGGAAAAACTTTTCCTGATGAACCCATTAAAGTTACAATCAACAATACTTTTAGCACTGCTAAATACCTGGCTACTGGAGCACTGACTACGGAAGTCGGAAAAATGGCTGATGTTATTGATCTTACATTGAAAACCAGTAATATACAAAAAGGACAAGATATTCTGAATGCCTTAAGCACTATTTATAATCAGGATGCCACGGAGCAAAACAATTTGTCGGCAATTAATACAGCCACTTTTATTGATGGTCGTCTGAAGTTATTAACAAGCGAACTGGGCGATGTGGAAAAGGATGTAGAAAATTACAAAAAAGCCAATAAGCTGACCGATATTGACGTAGATGCCCAAATGTATCTGGATAAAAATAATACCTATGATCAGCTTCAGGTACAAGTGGAAATGCAACAACACCTGATTAAATATGTTGAAGAATTTATTCATAATCCGGTCAACCAATCTGCTTTGATTCCGAATCTGGGGCTTACTGATGTGGGCTTGGTAGCGGTAATCCAAAAATACAACGAACTGCTCATGATGCGCGAGCGAATTGGAAGTAGTTCTTCCAATGAAAATCCGACTTTAAAAACATTAAACTTGCAGATTAATGCCACACGCAAAGCTATTCAAGTAAGTATATCCAACAGCCGGAAAGGGTTACAAATAAGCAATACCGATTTAGGTACACAAAATTCGCTTATGCAGTCTAAAATCCGGGATATACCGCGTCAGGAAAGAGAGTTTATTGAGATTAAACGTCAGCAACAGGTAAAAGAAACTCTTTATCTTTTTTTGCTACAAAAACGAGAGGAAGCATCACTTAATATGGCTGTTACCGTACCCAAAGGAAGAGTACTGAATGCACCGGACGATGCTACTCAGGTAGGACCACACCGTACAACAATTATGATGGTGTTTTTCATCATTGGTTTATTAATTCCGGCTGTGATTATTTATTTAATAGAAATAACCAATACATCTATTCGCAACCGGGCCGATGTTGAAAAAATAACCGGAATACCTGTTATTTCAGAATTAGGTCATAATGATTCCGGTTCAATAATTATTGATTCGCAAACAAATGCAAGTTCCAATTCAGAATTGTTCAGGTTAATGCGCGCCAAATTACAATTTACGCTTGATCATCCTACAGAAAAGGTCATATTGGTCACTTCTACCATGTCAGGTGAAGGTAAAACTTTTGTTAGTATCAATTTGTCCATTATGTTGTCATTGGCAGAGAAAAAAGTTTTGCTATTGGGCATGGATTTACGAAAGCCACAGCTAGCCAAACATTTTGGAATCGAATTTAAAGATGGTATTACCGCCTATTTGTCAGGACAAATAACTGATTACAAATCATTACTATATAAAAATATAGAGTTTCCATTACTTGATGTATTGCCGGCAGGAGTTATACCTCCCAACCCCAATGAGTTGATTATGAAAAAACGCTTTGATAACCTGTTAGATGAGCTGAAAGAACAATACGATTATATTGTGATTGACTCGGCTCCGGTAGGTGCTGTTTCAGATACCTATTTGATTGACCGTGTTTCCGATCTCACCCTTTATGTTTGCCGGGCGCGATATACCGATAAACGAAATATAGAATTTATAAATCGTATTCAGGATGAAAAATCATTAAAGCGACTCTTTTTGGTGGTGAACGACGTAGATTTAGAATCGAATAAATATTCTTATCATCGCAAATATGGTTACGGATATGGAAATCATCGATATGGGTACGGATACGGATATGGATACGGAAAGAAGAAAAAGGATACTGAAAACGATGCATAATTGCAAGATAAGTGCATGCCATGAATTAGTTTATAATAAAAAAAACTATGTCTTGACTGCCCCCAACCCCCTCCCGATATAATCGGGATAAATGGCAAGGGCTGCCGAATGCGAAATGCGTGAAAATAATCAACATTTGCACACGAAAAAAGTCCCCTAGGGGAACCAACGGTCAGCGACCGAAGGGAGATAATTAGGGGTGGATTAAAATAATGAGTTCGTCTTGACTTTTTAATGATACCATAATGTCGCTCCGCTGGAGCTTAAACAGATACTATGTATAATCCATACTACCATAATATTGCTTCTACTAAGCTCTTAAAATGCTTCATTAAGAGCTATATATATGATAGAAATGTTAATTTTAATGAAACAAAAGCTCCGTAGGTGCGACATTATAAAAAGTCAAGACGACTTCAATATAAACTAATTTCGAGCATACACTTATCAGGTGTTAGAACAAAAAATGTCTTTGCTTCCACATGAAAAACATAGTTATAGTGTTGCTATTTTCGGTATCTACAATTGCGGTTGGTGCACAAAAAATTTCAGGATTTATTTTTAAACCGGATGTTTATATTGGTGCAAACGTGGGTCTGAATACTTTTCTGGGCGAAGGATGTTCTACCTATTCAAAAATACAAAGTAGCGGATTTATTGGTCGTGCAACGATTGGCTACAATCTTTCTCCCGTTATCGGGGTACGAAGTTTTATTGGATATGCCAGCCATAACTGGCCGGATTCCCGGTTTAGAAGCTCTGACGGTTCATTAAAAACAGTGTCATTTGACGCTCAGATGCTGACAGTAGATCTGACTGTAAACCTGAGTAACTGGTTTTCTTACTACAACCGCAACCGGACATTTAATCTTTCTGTATTTGCAGGAACCGGCATAACCCATCGCGATAAAGCTACTTTTAGTCGCGATCTGTTTAGTTATATCGGATGTGGTGGTTTACAAGGCGATTTTCATTTATCATCGTTTATTGATCTGAACCTGATTGCCGAGATTAATTCTACGGGAGATAACTACAATAATTATAAACCAGGTTTTTTACCTTTCGATGTTTATACTGCGTTCACAGTAGGGCTGAGTTATCACTTTCGCAGTACTGGTACCCTTTTTTCCAAGTAGATTCTCTGCTGAAAAATTATAAGGCTGTCTCAAAAGTCTTTTTAGCACGCAAATAAAAAAAATGCGCAAATTAACGCAGTCTTATCAAATTGGAATTCAACAAATAACATTCTACTTTACAAATCTACTTTGCGAAGATTTGTGTTGTTTGCGTTATTTGCGTGCTTTTGATACAGCCACATGTTATACAGTCTAAGTGTAAAAAACTTAAACTGTTTTCTTTCAAAAAAACTCTCTAGACATTCTATCGCAAACATTTTTATATTTTCACTATCATGTGTTTTTAAAGCAAAAAATTAATGTTTAAAATTATTTAGTATGAAAAAAGTAATTGTTACTATTTTGTGTTTGGGATTTGTATTCGTTACTTATTCTCAACAAACTGAAAAGATTAATTCCGGGACTTTTCAACCTGGATGGTATCTTGGTGCTAATGCCGGTGTAAACTGGTTTATGGGTGAAGGGGATAACATTGTTTCGTCAAAGCGCGATAATATTTTTTCACTTCGCGGTAATATAGGATTTATTGGACGGGCTGTAGTGGGATACGATTTTACCCACGTTATCGGATTAAGAGCCATGCTTGGATATGCGGATCATAACTGGCCGGATATTCGTCTGAAGAAAAAGGCGAATGGATCTTACGATGGGTATTCATTTGGTTCAGAAAACCTGACAGCCGATCTGACGGTAAATCTGAGTAGTTGGATGGAAGGATTTAATCCGAACCGTGTGTTCGATCTTAGTGTTTTTGGAGGAGCTGGACTTGCACACCGTAATAAAGCCGATTTTTCTAAAGATTGGTTTGGTGTAGTTGGTCGTGGTGGTCTTCAGGGTGATTTTCATCTTACAAAAAAACTTGATTTAAATCTGATTGCTGAAGCCAATGTGGTGGGAGACAAATATAATAATTATGTTTCAGATGTTAAACATGATGCTTATCCAACTCTTACAGTCGGTATTACCTACCATCTTCGCGAAAGATCAAAACCGATTGAAATTCAGTCGAAACCGGAAATTGTTGAAAAACCAGCAGCTACCGAACCTGTAGCTCCACCGCAACCGGTTGCAAAAGAAGAGCCAAAACCGGTGGTTGAAACCAAGGAAGTAGCTGTTGTTAAAACGCAAATTCCGGAACTGGAAGTTGAGGTATTTTATACAATTGGCAAAACCAAAATAAAAACTCCAAAACAACAAGCAGCTTTAGCTAAGGCGGTTGATTATTTACATACATATCCGGATGCCAGAATACTGATTAGCGGATATGCCGATAATAGTACCGGTACGGCGGCTGTAAATAAACAACTATCGACAAAGCGCGCTCAGGAAGTATCCAGAGTGTTAATTGATACTTATTCCATAAGTGCCGACCGCATTATTACAGAATGGCATGGCGATAAAGTTCAACCTTACAGTCAGGCATCTTCAAATAGACTTGTTAAACTGAAATTGGTGTCAGCCCAATAAATTTGTAGCAAGATTTGAAAGCTCTCGAGATAGAATGTTCTCACAGATTGTAGAGTTTTTTTCAATATTGTCCGCTAAATTTCATGGATAAAGTTTTTGTGAGAGATTTGGCTAAAGCTGATTTTCAATTCTCACTGCGTTCGAAATGACAGTCAACAAAAACATTGTAATAATCTGTTATTCTGACTGAAGCGAAGAATCTACTACTTTTTACCGGACAATAACAATAAATATTTTTATAAATCCTTGAAACTAATAGATGTAAAAACACACTTGAAAAGAAAGAGATGGAAATAAGGTTTTTAAAACCTTGTTATAAATGAAATATCGGTTGCTACTGCCGCAACAGTTAAACCTTATTTCCAGCTCTTTCTTATTTTTAAAAACAGATTTGCCTGATCAACACAAAACATTGCAATTCCGAACTTATCGGAATAGAAGATCAAGGTAGTTAATGTTCCAAATACACAAAAGAATCACAAAGACACTGTCTCGTTATACTTACAAAATAGTCACAAGTTGCAGGTGAGCACGCGATAAACGTCTCTTCTCATCTGCTAACTGATCACTGTTCACTGAAAAAAGCATCTTTCTATCCTTTTTCTATATTCATTATTAACTTTTAAATTAAATAAAATGAGCACAACTAACAATCGAAATTTCAATTGCAAAGATGAAGAATTGCCTATTGTTGCAAAGTTTGTCGCATTTAGTTTGAAACGCGATCTTGCTGATTTTACTGCATTTTCGCCTCTGTTCACAGCAGGCTATGTAACGAATTTTGAAACGCAAATTACAACTACCTCTGAATTGCTGGAACCGGCATCAGAGACCCTGGCCAAAAGCCTGATTACGAAACATTACACAGCTACCATTGAAGGGCTTACAAAGCCTATTTCTGCGGTGTCGGGGTATTTGAGCCTCGCTGCACCGGATCTTAAAATAACGGATGCCGCTTTTGGGTTAGGTGCAGTGCGTAAAGCTATTGATAAAAATGATGTAGAAGCAGTCGTTGATACTCTTCATATAGTGTTATCAAACATTGCTACCTACAAAGTACCATTGGCAGCTAAAGGACTTACCGACGGATTTATTGCCAGTCTGGCAACTACTGCTCAGTCACTGGTTGCCGATAAGCAACAACAGTACGAAATTACGAGCAACCGTAGAAGTATTGTTCAAAACAATATCTCGGTGTTCAATGCCGTATGGACGCAGACTTCTGAGATACTTAAAATTGGTAAAGTACTCTATAAAGGCACCAATCCGGCTAAGTTGGCCGACTATACGTATGCCGATTTACTCCGAAAGGTACGGCAGGTAAGTAAAGCCACTCCTAAGGACGCTGCCGCAACTGATACGACTACTACAGAATAATCAAAAAAAATGTCGGATGAGGGATAGGAAGATGTTTTTTCAGTGAACAGTAAAGAGTAAAGAGTAAAGAATGTCAATGTATAACAGTGAAGCAATTATCACCACAGATTTGTGGTTAACTAAATATTCTCATCTACGATCTCGGTAATTGATTCTACGATCCCGGTAATCTGTTCTACGCTCTCGGTGACAAGTTTTACTACTTCGGTAATGCGTTCTACACTTTCGGTAAACTGTTTTATGACTTCGGTAAGTGATTCTACGATGCCCGAAGTGAATTATACGCTCTCGGTAATATATTCTAAATGTCCGACCAACCGTTCTAAAAAGCCGTTTGAGCCATTATATCATGCATTTATTTTTAATAATTTATCATTCACTATTAATAATTATTTTGTTGTCTTTAGAAAATAATAAAAGAATAGCAAAGAATACACTATTGTTGTATTTCAGAAGCTCCTGATGATGGGGGTATTACTTTACAAAGTAAGAATAGTGCTAAATATGCTGAATACAGCTTATTACGGTATTTGCAATATAGTGGCATCTTTTAGACCCTGTAAAAAAATAGTACACATCAATTGATTTTTAGACCACTGAATGTATCCAAAACATAATATATTTAATAAATGTCTACAGCCAACAGGGTAATAAAAAATACTAGTTTTCTCTATGCTAAGATGGGGATTACGATGTTTATATCACTTTACACTACCCGTTTAATACTAAATGCGCTAGGTGCTTCTGATTTCGGTATATTCAATATTGTAGGGGGAGCCATTGCGATGCTGGGTTTCCTGAATGCAGCCATGGCTGGAGCCACACAGCGATTTATGTCTTTTTCTGAAGGTGAGGGAGATAAGGAGAAACAAACAAAAATTTTTAATATCAGCTTTATCCTTCACTTTGGAATAGCCATTGCGATGGGTATAGTGTTACTGATAGTCGGTTGGTTCTTTTTCAATGGAATATTAAACATTGCCCCCGAGCGAATGTATGCTGCAAAGGTGGTATATGGTAGCTTGATTGTAAGCACCATTTTCACGGTGATGACTGTTCCTTACGATGCTGTACTCAATGCCCATGAGAATATGTTTTATTATTCCATTGTGGGTATTGTAGAATCTTTATTGAAATTGGGTGCTGCTTTAGCCGTGATGAATATGGTAGGTGATAAGTTGGTGTTGTATGGTATTTTGATGGCTTGCATTCCGCTTATTACTATGACCATTATGCGTATTTATTGCCACAAATGCTATACTGAATGTATCATAGCACCCAAACGTTATTGGGATAAAAGTCTGATGAAGGAGATGACAGGGTTTGCGGGGTGGAGTTTAATTGGAAGTTCATCAGGAATACTTTATGGCTACGGAACAAATATTGTATTGAATAATTTCTTTGGGCCTATTTTGAATGCCGCTAATGGTGTGTGTGGACAATTGAACGGTCAACTTTTATCCTTTACAAACAATATGATGAAAGCTGTAAATCCGATAATTGTGAAAGCAGAAGGAAGTGGTAACAGAGAATATATGTATAAGGCGACATTTGCTGCATGCAAACTATCTGTTTTGATCTATTCGTTTTTTGCGATTCCTTTTTTGGTAGAGTCTTCATTTATATTAAAACTTTGGTTGAAGAATGTGCCACCTTTTACTGAGATATTTTTTCAACTAATGATTTTGCAGGTACTTATTGAACAAATATCAATACCTCTAGGAACGGCAATCGCAGCAATTGGGAAAATAAAACAATTTAATATCATAAATTCAAGCGTTCTGTATCTTTCCATATTTGTTTTGTATTTTCTGTATAAAATGGGTTTGCCACCTCAAACTTTACGTGTTTTAGCTATTGTAGTTGCACTGATTCAAACCATATATAAAGTTGCTTTCTGTTCAAAATACAGCCAAATGCCTTTGATGTCATATTTAACTGAGGTGGTCTTACGTTGTACGGTTGTTGTGGTAATTAGTTTTTTGCTTGCTTTGCTACTAAAACAAACTATGCCACAAGGGCTAATTAGATTCTTAGCAGTTACAGGTTTATCGGTTGTTACATTTATTGTATTGTTCTATTTAGTAGCCCTTAGGAAAGAAGAAAAAATAATGGTTCAAAATATGATTAAAGGGAAACTCAAAGTTTAAATAAAATAGGTTTTTAATAATGAATCAAAAAATACTCTGTGACGTAATTATTGATGGATTGCAAGGTCTTAAAATGTCTTTTTTTGCATCCCGAAAGGACCGATATGGTTATTTGTCCAAAACTTCAAATGTAATGACTCCTGTTTGGGGTACCAAACAAAATGTATATATTTATGACCATTGTGGAATCAATGCCGATGCGAAATTTATCTGTCAGGCAGGAAAATTTATTATGCGTCGGAATTGCTCTGTTGGACCGAGTCTCACTGTCATTACCTGTAATCATAAATACAATTCTGTGAGGCAACGACCTGAAGCGGATTCTTGGAGTGATCTAGAGCCCAATGATGTTATCGTAAACGAAGATGTTTGGATAGGTGCAAATGTGACACTATGCCCGGGAACAATTATCGGGCGAGGTTGTATTGTAGCTGCTGGCAGTGTTTGCATTAATAATAAAAATTATCCACCCTATTCAATTATTGGTGGAAACCCTGCAAAGTTTATAAAATTTCGATTGACTTTGGAAGAACAAATGTATCAAGAAAATTTATTATATGAAAAAGCTGATCATATTTCTGCTGCAGAACTTAAATTAAATTGGACTATTTTAAATGGCAAATAGTGTGGAATTTTTATCTATATGTCAGAATATATTGATTAAATAGGTGTTTTTACATAAATTTATCATAAAATAAACATTAGAATATAAATAGATGAAACATATTTTAATTACAGGAGGAGCTGGATTTATCGGTTCAAATCTTGCCTTACAATTATTGAAAAAAGGCTATGAAGTAAGTGTTATTGATAATTTGTCACCACAAATACATGGAGTGGATCCGGAGAAAACTTCGCCATTGTATTTATCAATAAAGGACAAGGTGCATTTTTACAACGCTGATGTAAGAGATAGAAAGGCATGGATAAATATATTACCAGATATTGAATGTATCGTGCATCTGGCTGCTGAAACCGGAACAGGTCAATCGATGTATGAAATACAAAAATACGTAGCTATTAATATTGGTGCTACTGCTTTGATGCTTGATATACTTACCAATTTGTCCCATTCTGTAAAAAAAGTCGTTGTAGCCGAATCAAGAGCTATCTATGGAGAAGGTCGTTACTTTAGTGAGGAGTTGAATGGATACGTTTATCCCGGCGAAAGAACCGAAGAAAATATGCTCAATGGAAATTTTGAAGTAACTTATCCTAATTGCAAGCAACCATTGACATTGGTGGGTACCGATGAACATTCTGCTATTCATCCTACATCTGTTTATGGTATTACCAAACAGGTACAAGGACAATTGGTTCATCTTGTTTGTCCTACAATAGGTATTGATGCTGTGTCATACAGGTATCAAAATGTGTATGGTCCCGGACAGTCACTTTCTAATCCTTATACAGGCATTTTATCTATTTTCTCAACAAGAATAAAAAATGGTAATGGAATCAACATATTCGAAGATGGTAAAGAATCGCGTGATTTTGTTTATATTGATGATGTAGTAGATGCTACAATATTAGGACTCGAAAAACAGGAGGCTGCCGGACATACTTTTAATGTGGGAACCGGGATTCCTATAGATGTTTTGACTGTTGCTAAAACTTTGATGGAAAAGTATAAGGTTGAAGTTCCATTGACCATTTCAGGTAATTATCGGTTGGGAGATATTCGTCATAATTACGCTGAAATATCTAAGATAAAAGAGATTTTAGGATTTGAGCCACAATGGAGTTTTAGCGATGGAATAGCAGCATTTGTAGAATGGGTAAACACGCAAGAAGTACAACAAGATAAGTATGAAGAATCTTTAGAACAAATGAAATCTAAAGGTTTATACAAATAAGATAAGTTATGGAAAAAACAGACAAATTTAGCTACCCCCCCATCTTTTTAAGCTCTTCAGATGCGTATTCAGATGTCTGGGACTTATTTTTCTTCTTGTTTAAAAAGTATTGGCCGGAATATAACGGAACTATTTATTTTAATACACAAGAAAAGGAAATAAAAGTAGATGGATTGAATATAATATGCACCAAACTTGGAAGGTTAGGAAGTTTTGGAAAAGAAATGCGTGCTTGTTTGGATCGGATTGAATCAGATGATGTAATATTAATGCTGATTGATTTTATTTTTATGGAAAAAGTGAATGATAAAAAAATCAGGGAATATTTTGAGTTCTTCAAAAGTAATAATCTGGATACTCTGAATTTCAAGTATTATGAAAGCATAAATCAATCTAATACTGACAATTCTGATTTGGTACTAGTAACACCTCCTGCTCCTCATGTTTTTTTTAATTATCAAATTGCTTTTTGGAAAAAATCAGTTTTATATGAAATGGTACTTCCTCATGAAAATCCATGGACATCAGAATGGTTCGGAACTCAACGGGCAGAAAAAATGAGAATAAAGCAAGCGTTGGTAAAGGGAAGCATAGGAAGTCCTATTAATTATGATGCGTCAGGGTGTTTATCAAGGGGGAAATGGCATCCAGTTGCAGTAGACTTTCTCAAAGATGAAGGAATAGAGATTGACTTTTCAAAAAGAGGTTTTGGCATAATGAATGCTCCACAAACTCTCTCTCATAAATACAGAGTAAAAAAAATGCTTGTTTTAGATGGTTTAAAGGGCAGTTATTGGGATTTATTTAGGAGAAAAAGCAAGAATGATTAGATATTGTTGTAAATGAAATACACCTATTTGTCCTATATACGTATCTTAGCAATAATTTTTGTTGTTTTTTACCACTCATATTGTCCATATGGTCAGTGGGGTTGGATTAAGACGGCAAGGTCTTCGTTTGAGATTATAAATCATTTTTTAGAGCCATTTGTAGCTATGATGCCATTGCTGACATTTATTAGTGGTTTTTTATTTTATTCAATAAGGTATAAATACACTTCATTTAATTATCTTTTAAAAAAGAAGTTTGAAAGATTAATCATTCCGATGATTTTAATTGGTACAATATATTATCTTATGTTTGAAAGTACTTTAAGTATAAGTATACATACTATAAATTCTATATTAAGTGGATATGGTGTCTTGTGGTATTGTAATATGCTTTTTTTATGTTTTGTAGTTGCATATCCAATTACAAAACATATTAAAACTGCGTATCTTAAATTATTAATACTACTTATCTCTTTTGGACTTATTTACATAAATGTTCCAGCTATTTTGGGCTTAAATTCTTTGACTCATTTTTTCTTCTATTTTTATTTTGGGTTTGTTTTTTCTGAATTAGTTTCGAAGTATAAGACATTAAGTTCAAAAAAGGTTGTTGTTATAATAGGTGTACTATTTGTAGTTAATTACATTTTGTATGAATACAACTCAATATTTGAAATGAATAGTAAATTAATGAAAATTTTATCTGGTAATATTTTGAGAATCAGTTTTATTCTATTTATTGTCTTATTACTAAAAAAATATGAACCAAAATTGAAATATACCTCTGTAGTCAGATTTTTAGATCAAAATAGTTTTGGATGTTATGTTTTTCATTATCCTGTTTTATATTTTTTATATAAAACT
>Ga0209540_10002984_pt1 | contig 11769 bp, 10 predicted proteins | sample BarGraIncu01121A_FD_184501 | JGI IMG/M metagenome (GOLD analysis project Ga0209540, IMG submission 184501) | Arctic peat soil microbial communities from Barrow, Alaska - Barrow Graham LP Incubations 011-21A (SPAdes) (version 2) | ecosystem: Environmental > Terrestrial > Soil > Wetlands > Peat... | reverse complement strand
AATGAGTAACTGACAAAGCTGGAAGAAGCAAGATGATAGCACTCGTCAGGAGCCACATCCCTCACCGTCTTGATCAGTGAAAGAACGTTGTCAAGGGACGCCACATGAAGATGAAGCCTGTCAGTGAGGTGCCCGATGTTCTTCAGCTTGTGGGCTGTGTCCTCTATGGCCGCGCGCCGCACGATGCCGTGCACCTCGTACCCCTCGGCCAGAAGCAGTTCCGCCAGGTATGATCCGTCCTGCCCGGCCAGGCCGGTAATAAGTGCCTTTTTCTGCATTGACGCCGTCCTTTTATCCCTTTGTAAAAGTGCCGGGGGAATTCCAGTAATTCCGGGACACAATTTTAATTCCCTTGGTTGTTTGTACTAGCGGGGCCGGGCTAGACTCTGCGGAAATTCGCCCGCCCAGATCAATCCTCACGCAACAAAGGTGAAATCGCTTTTCGGATCGAGGAGTCTCATGCGGCAGCTCCCTTCGCTTTCGTTGAAGCCCTTCCTGGCTCGGGGACCCCGGTTTGGTAGATACACAACGGATCCGCACCCAAGCGGAGCAATTCCTCGCGCAGCGCATCGCCACGCTTGAGCGAGGTGATGACGATCCGGTGGTTGCCGGAAAGTAGGCCGATGGCCGGCGACACCACGGGCCTGTCGAAGAACTTGCGCCCGGCAGCCTCTGCATCCATGGCCATCTCCAGTTCCATTCCGGTTTCCTTCAAGGAGAGGTAGGCGATCTCGGCAACTTCGTCGATCCCGCAGAACGCGACCCCCTTCACATCCTCGGCTGCGAGTTTGCGGAAAAGCTTCAGGTAGTCCTGGCGGGCCACCGTGTAGAGGCCGGAGAAGTAGCTTAGGTGCTGGTAGGCAAGCCGGCTCTTTTCGGCAAACCCTTTCGGGGTGAGGAGATAGGCGTAGCGGTTCTTCGGGAAGTTGTTGACCCGGACGAACCCCTTGGAGACCAGATTTTTCAGATAGGAATTGACCAGACCGAGCGCGATGCCGAGGCGCCTGGCGAGCTCACGCTGGGAGAGTTGCTCATCGCCTGAAATCTCCGAGAGGAGCAGGAAGGAGCGATAGGTATCAAGGACCTTTTCTTCGTTACCGTTCATGGGCTGAACAGTACAATAAACAAAAGAATTTATCAATAAAAAAGCTGATTCGCCACGGACTGCGAGAACCAGAACAGTTTTGCCACGGAGAAAATCTGAGGAATTCGGAGAAAATCGGAAACAAAATTCGATGAAAAAGGCGTATAAAACCGTAACCAGCATAAAGCCTTCCGAGCCTTAACCCGCTTAGCCTTGGTTCAGCCTTAGGCCTCCTCAGATTTTCTCAGATTTTCTCCGTGGCAGATGGTCTACACAGTTTTCTGTAGATCCCCGCCAGCTCCTTTCCCCGTGCTTTCCAGGAGTGCTCGTTTTCCGCCCGCGCACGGCCCCTGCGGCCCAGCTCTTCCCTCAACTCCCGGTCACCGGCCAGCCGCCCGATGGCGCCGGCCAACTCGGCCGCGTCGCCAAACTTCGCGTAAAGCGCGGCGTCGCCCAATATCTCCCGGTTCACCGGTGTTTCGAAGACTACGGTGGGGAGCCCGCAGGCGATGTAGTTGAAAAGCTTGCCGTTTGCTTCGGTGAGGGAAATCTTCGGCGAGACGGCAAGGTCTCCAGCGCTCAGATAGAGCGGCGCCTCGTGGTAGGGAACCCGGCCGGTGAAGGTGACCATCTCTGAAATCCCCAGCGCCTCGGCCTTCTCCCGGTAGCCTCCCTCCGGAAACCCCATGATGAGAAAGTGCAGCTTGGCCCCCTGCCACTTCAGAAGCGCCGCCGCTTCCAGCAGCAGATCCACCCCCTGGTAGCTGTTCAGAAGTCCCAGATAGCAGACGATCGGCCGGTCCCCCGGAAGACCGAGGCGGGCCCGTATCGCGTCCTTGGGAAGCGGGGCGAAAATCCCGGTATCCACGCCGTCCATGAGCGCGCGGACCCGCCCGCGCGGGACGCCGTCCCGGACCAGAAGCTCCACGGTCGGCCCTGAGCTCGCTATGATGAAATCCGAGCTCAGGTTGATCCAGCGCTCCAGCGCCGCAAAGCCCTTCTGCAGGAACGACCCCGGACGCACGAAACCGTGGTCGGTGATCTCGGCGCTCAAGCTCCCCTGGCAGTCGAAGAGCAGCGGCACCCTGATGAGCTTTTTAAGCAGCGCTCCGATGAAGGCGCCTTCGTGGATGTGGGCATGAATCAGGTCGGGTTTGAAGCGGCGCGCGACACGCAGGGCCTTGAATAGGAGGAGCAGGTCGAGGTACGGCTTGTGCCAGGAGGGGCCCGCTTCGAGCTTGCCGTACCAGGGGACGCTGGCGATCCGGTCGATCGGGAAACCGGGGACGTCGCGTCCGATGTGGTAGGTGACCAGGCGCAGCTCGACGCCGCAGGGGATCACGGCACGGGCCTCCTCGAGGATCCGCACGTGACACCCCCGGTCGGCAAAGAACGGGGTGGGGGCCAGGACCAGGACTCGCAGCGGGGCTTCAGCCAAAATTGAGTTTTTCCTTTATGTTGTAGATCTGCTTTCCCTGCGCCTCGTAGTAGGTCCGGGCGCTCAGTTCGGCCAGGAGCCCTAGCACGATGAACTGGATCCCCATGAAGAGGAGGAAGGCGGTGAGGATCAAAAGCGGGTTGCGGTTCATGCTCATGTGCTCGAACAGCTTCATGTAGACCGTCGCCGCGCCGCTCAGCATGCCGGCGGCCAGCGTGTAGATCCCCCAGCGGCCGAAGAGCTGGATCGGCTTGGTCGAGTAGGAAAGCAGGAACTTCACCGTCATCAGGTCGAGGATCACCTTCATGGTGCGGGAGATGCCGTACTTGCTCACGCCGTGCAGCCTCTCGTGGTGCCGGACCGGCATCTCGGTCACCCGGGCTCCGAACTGCGAGGCGAGCGCCGGGACGAAGCGGTGCATCTCCCCGTAGAGATTGACGTCATCGAGCACGTCGCGGCGGTACGCCTTCAGGGTGCAGCCGTAGTCGTGCAGGTGCACGCCGGTCATCCGCGAGATGAAGGAGTTGGCCAGGATCGAGGGGAGCCGCCGGTTGATGAAGGTGTCCTTGCGGTCCTTGCGCCAGCCCGAGACCACGTCGTACCCCTCGTCGATGCGCGCGAGCAAAAGCGGTATGTCGAGTGGGTCGTTCTGCAGGTCGCCGTCCATCGGCACGACCACCCGGCCCGTGGCGGAATCGAAACCCGCGGCCATGGCGGCGGTCTGGCCGAAGTTGCGGCGCAGGCGCACCACCTTCACCCGCGGGTCCCTCGTAGCCAGGAGCTTCAGCGCCGGGTACGAGTTGTCGGCAGAGCCGTCGTCCACGAGGATCAGCTCGTAGGCAAGCCCGGCGTCCGAGAGCGCCTCGGTGATACGGGCGTGCAGAATCGGGATGTTGTCTTCCTCGTTGTAAATCGGTACTACTATGCTCAGGTCCACAGGCTTCTCCCGCCGGAATATCAGATAGATCTAGTTACAACAAAAAACCTCAACAAAAAGCCTCACCACAGAGGAAAACCACAAGCGAGTATCGGCTAAAACCAAGAATATATAGTCTTTGCCTGGATTTACTCTGTGATCCTCTTCATGACTCCTCTGAGTCCTCCGTGGTCAAGCCTTTGATGTCCCCGAACCCCTTCACCCTGCTCACCTCGATCCCCTCCGCGGGGCGCACGCCGCCGCGAAAGCGCGGCCTGAGGAGCCCGCGGATGGTACCGGCACCGTAGGCCAGGTGCAGCGTCGGGAAAATCAGAAAAAGCCGCGGCGCGAGCGACCAGTCCCGGGCGGTGCGGGCCCCTAGTAGCGAGGCGCCGGCGACCAGGGCGAGGTAGCAGAGAAACGGCAAGGCAAAAGGGACGGCAGCGAAAAACGGCAGCAGCAAGGTGTAGATGAGAAGGGCAGCCGGGGCGAGGGAGACCGGCTTCAGCTTCCCGGAGAGCACCGTCTGCTCGCCGCGCCCCCGCCCGTAGCCGAACATCTGCCGTAGGTAGGCCCGGTAGCTGGGACGCTGGCTGCGCCAAACGGCAAGCTCCGGATCGTGCACCAGGTGGAAGCCCTCGTGCAGCAGGCGGTCCATCAGCTCGTTCTCCTCGTTGGGATAGAGGCGCTCGTCGAGCCCGCCATGCGAAAGATAGGTCTCGCGCCGGAAACTGAGGTTGCACAGGATGAGCTCGCTGTCGCAGCTGCGCCGCGCCGTGCCGCTCTTGCGGTAACGGTTACGGACCCCGCCGCCGCCGACGGCGGAAGCGAACGCCGCGCCGATGGCCCGTTGCAGCGGGGAGTCGGTTGGCGGGGTGAGGGACGGCCCGCCGACGGCTGCGACCTCGGGATCCTGGTAGTGGCGCACCGCGGCCTGAAGAAAGCCGGGGGAGACCCGTGAGTCGTCGTCGAGGAAGTAGAGGATCTCCCCCGAAGCCTCGCGTGCTGCAAGGTTCCTCTGGGCGCTCGGCTTGCAGCCGTAGGCGACCAGCACCTCGAAGAGCTCCGCCGGGTAGCTCACCCGCGCCAGGCTCCGCAGGGCCCGGACCTCGGCCCCGGGCTTTACCGGGATGATGATGGAGACCTTCGGCAGGTTCATCGGGGCCTCAGCCCCGGCCCGGCAACGGTGGTGCCCGGGTGACAGCAGGCGAGACGGCTGCTACTGCACAACGGCTTTCACCCTGTCGTAACGAAAGGTCTTGTGACAGCCGACCGAGCAGCCGCCGCCTGTCGGCGTGGCATCGAAGCGGATCGGAATGTCCCAGGTGCCGAACCCCGGCGCCTTCGGGTTGATCAGCCGGTCCTGCCCCGCCGCGTGCGGGTTGTGGCAGATCTTGCAGTTGCGCCCCTTCCCCGACTTGTTCACATGGACCGCGTGCAGGTTCCGGTCGCCGTTTCTGAAGTTGGTCGCCTTGTCGGTGGTGACCGCAGCGGCGAGTTCCGGGTCATGACAGGAGAAGCAGAGCGGAAAGGCGTCGGTCCCGAAGGGGCGGTACAGCTCCGTGGGGAGGTCAGCCTTGAGGATCTTTCGGTAGGCGGAGCCGTGCGGTGCATGGCAGCCGACGCAATTTCCCTGGGCCACCGGCTTGTGGACCGACTTGCCCACCGCGAGCTTCGGGTCGTGGCACATGAAGCAGAGCTGCGAGCCGGGCTTTCTCAGCAGCGATTTACCGTCGGACTGGTGCGCGTCGTGGCAGGAGAGACACTCGCCGTCGGCCACCGGCCGGTGGGTATGGCTCCCGGTCAGGCGCTCCTTGGGATGGCAGCCGAAACAAAGCGTCGGCGGGGCTTGCTTCAGGAGCGATTTGTTCTCGGAGCTGTGCGGCAGGTGGCAGGCGGTGCACTCCCCCTTGGCAACGGGCTTGTGGATGAACGGCTTCTTCAGCAGCGCTCCGTGGCAGACGGCGCACAGCTTTTCCTTGGGGACGATGAACCCCATGCTACCCTTGCCGAGCGGATGGTCGTCGGAGAACTGCTGGTGGCACCTGAGGCACTCGCCGGCGGCAACCGGCTTGTGAACGACCTGCCCACTGGTGAGCCCCCTGTGGCAGGCGCTGCACTTGAACGGCTCCGCCCCGGCCAGAGCCGGCACGAGGCAGAGACAGAGAAGTAAAAATGCGACTGCCAGATATGCCTTGCGGGAACGTTGCATTTGGTGCGACCACCTCTTCGTCAGGAACTGTTTGCCGTATGGATGCGCCGTGCGCGCCGACCGATGCTGGACGGTGCGCACGGCGACTTTCAGCCAGGTGACCTGAAGGGTTGTTATTTGCCGTAGCTGTGCAGGCCGGAAAGGAACAGGTTGACCCCGAGGTAGCAGAAGATGGTGGCCGCAAAGCCGATCACCGAGAGGATCGCCGCACGGCGACCGACCCAGCCGCGCGTGATGCGGGCGTGCAGGAACGCCGCGTAGACGAACCAGACGATGAGCGACCAGGTCTCCTTGGGGTCCCAGCTCCAGTAGGTGCCCCAGGCGTAGTTGGCCCAGGCGGCGCCGGTGACGATCCCCAGTGTCAGGAGGGGAAAGCCGATCATGATCGACTTGTAGTTCAGGTCGTCCAGGATCTTGATGGAAGGGAACATGGAGAGCACCCCGCCGGCCGGGGCGTTGCCGCCGCCCTGCTCCAGTTTCTCCCGCAGCAGGTACATGATCGAGATGCCGCAGGCAACCGCGAACGCCGCGTACCCCAGGAAGCAGGTGATGACATGGTACACGAGCCAGTTGCTCTGCAGCGCCGGCACCAGCGGCTCGATGCCGCTGTCGAGACCCAGCTGCGCCCAGGCCATCCCGAACAGCGCGAACGGGACCACGAAGAAGCCGATCGCGTGGTACTTGTACTTGAAGTCGATGATCAGGAAGATGAGGATGATGGTCCAGGAGAAGAAGACCACCGACTCAAACAGGTTGGAGAGCGGCGCATGGCCGTGCCCCTGCGCGTAGGACTCCTGCCACCTGAGGCCTATGGCAGCGGTCTGCACCAGGAAGCCGAACAGGGCGGTGTAGGTGCCGGCCAGTCCCACCATCTTGCTGCGCGAGGCGAGAAAGGCGAAAAATATGCAGGTGGAAACCAGGTAGACTATCATGGTGACGTTGAACAGCATGGAACTGGACATCGATTTTACCCTCCGGTCGTTTGAAAACAGGTTAAGGTTGAGGTTAAGGTCGAGACTCGCTCTTCGCACTGGTAGAGAAGGGAATCTACAAGGGAGGTGTTTCTCAACCTCAACCTTAACCTTAATCTGATTTTGGGACTTACCCCTTTTTGAGCTTCTGCAGCAGTTCGTCGAAGCTCAGTTCGAAACCCGCCGGGTTCTTGCTGGCGGATCCGCCAACTGTTACCACCCCGTCGGAGATCCGGGCCCAAATCCTCTTGTGGGACATGAAAAAGGCCATGCAGATGCCGATCACCATCAGCAGGCAGCCGAGCCAGACCACCAGTACCCCGGGGTCCTTGGCGACCTGGAGGCCGGTGAAGAACTTCTGATCCATTCCGTCGAAGGTGATGACCAGCTCCCCGCCGTGCTGGGCGTTGAAGGAGTCATACTTCTCGCCGAGGATGACGAAAGGCTGCGGCCTACCCCCCGCAGGGGTGAACTCCACCTGGGCTCCCGGACCGTCGAATTCCTTCATGAAAGGCCTCACGTTCTGGGTCGCCTCCATGATGGAGAGGAACGCCCCGCCCGGAAGCGCGATCCTTTCGCCCTGGCGGGCAACCAGCTTGACCGGTGCCCCGCCCTTGCGGTCGCGGACCGAGATGTGGTACAGCGCCCCCTCGTCGGACGGCCCGTAGCTCGACTGGTAGAAGGTGATCCCCTTGAAGGTGAGAGGCTCGTTCACGATGATCGGTATGTTCTGGTATCCCTTTACCGGCTGGCCGTTCTCAAGCACGGTCAGGATGCTCTTGAACTCCTTGGGCGCCCCCGTGTCGTAGAAGGAGACCGAGAACTTCTCGCAGCGCACCGCGTACCCCAGGTCGATCTTCGTCCCTGTGCGCGAATCCACCTGGGTGACGCTACCCCCCTCGGGGATGTTCACGTAGGCCTTGTATCCGAAAAAGGAGCCTATCAAGGCACCTATGAAAATGATGATGATGGAGAGGTGCACCACGTACACCCCGAGCCTGCACCAGGGACTTTTCTGGGCGAACAGGTGGTACTGGCCGTCTTGCTCGGTAATGACCGGCTCGGCGAACTCTGCCTTCAGGAACGAGGCGAGTTTCTCCTTGAGCTCGGCCTTCCCGCCGGGCATTTTGAACTCTTTCACGTTGGTGAGGGTCTTCTCGAAGCGCTCGTCCATCACGAGAACCGGCTCGAAGGCGATCTTCCAGACCCGCGGCAGCCGCTTGATGGAGCAGCAGATCAGGTTCAGCGTCAGAAGGTACAGAAGCAGTATGAACCACCAGGAGTGGTACATGTCGAAGAAGCCGAGCGCGCTGTAGAGCCGGATCTTAGTTTCACTGAGTGTCGCCAGGTATTCGCGTTGCGGTCCCTGCTGAATCACCGTGCCGATAATAGAGGTGAGGGCGAGCCCGATGAGGAGAAAGATGGTTAATCTTAAGGAGCAGAAAAAGTCCCACAGCTGCTGTGCAAGTCCGCGTTTGTTCGTTGTCAAGGCAGTCTCCCGGAATGGTGATTTGCATCTTGGTACTAAATCAAGTTTGCCATTATAGACAAAACGGCAATAAGCGCAAAATAAAATTTACTAATTAGGTGCCGGGCCGAAAAAATGGGGTAACAAGATGACCTGTTACCCCAATTTGCACAGCAGTTACCCCCAGGTAGGGGTCTACTTCTTGTGGCACTCACCGCACTTGGTCGGGCCGGCCTTCTTGTCGGCGTGGCAACCCTTGCAGAGCTTGTGTGCCGAATCCTTGTCGATGGCGATCTTCGCGGGTGCGCCCGCGCCGTGGCAGAGTTTGCACTCGAGCCTGGCGCTGTGGCCCTTGTGGTTGAAGGTTACGTTGCCGTTCTTGGCGGGGAAAACGACGGAGTCCGCAGCCAGAGCGGAAACTGCAAAGGCGAGCGTCAAGGCTACTGCAGCGACAATTTTTTTCATTAGTATTTCCTCCATAAATTATTGATAATATGCGAAAAGTATACAAACCCGTCAAACTTGTCAAGCAAAAACGCCGAGAACAGAGAGTCAGGGCATCAGGGAACTCTGCAGCGCGGCATCCTTTTGCTCCACCTCGACGGCCATCTGGGCGCGGTAGGCGGCGAACCTGGCGCGCAGAGCCGGGTCGGCGAGCGAGAGGATCTGCACGGCGAAGAGTCCGGCGTTTTTGGCGCCCGCCTTGCCGATCGCCATGGTGGCGACCGGGATCCCCCCCGGCATCTGCACCGTTGCGTAGAGCGCGTCCATGCCGCTCAGCGGCCCGCCCCCCATCGGGACGCCGATCACCGGCAGCATGGTTTCCGCAGCGATCACCCCGGCCAGGTGCGCGGCCATGCCGGCAGCCGCGATGATCAGCTGGATGCCGCGCCCGGCCGCGTCGTGGGCCAGTTGCGCGGTCCTCTTGGGCGAGCGGTGTGCGGAGGATATCCGCATTTCGAAGGGGACGCCGAACTGTGTGAAAATAGCCGCCGTCTCTTCCATGGTCGGCAGGTCGGAGTCGCTCCCCATCACTATCAAAACAACCGGATCACTCATCGTATTTTCTCCAGATGCAGTACAACCTGAAAATGCGTTTGGCCACAAAAAGGCACAAAAAACGCAAAAAAATTCTCAAGTCGTTGCGTCAAAGTCGTTACCCAAATAGGTTTGATATCTTATCAGATTACGCAGTTTTTTAGCCGTTGGTGCCTTTAAGGGTTGTTTCGGTTAATGCTTTTTTTGTGCATTTTGTGCCTTTTTGTGGCTAAAGGCTGTTTCGGTTTAACTCTTTTGTTGTGTGTTGTGCTTTTGGTTGCGAAGGGCGTCCGGTTCCGGTTTTAAGATTACCGGTTGATCGCCTTGGCGCCGATGTCCCGGCGGCAGTGCATGCCGGGCCAGGAGATCAGCGAGACCCCGCGGTAGGCGCGCTCGATCGCCTCCTGCACCGTGTCACCGAGCGCGGTCACGCCGAGCACGCGGCCGCCGTTAGTGACGACCCCCCCCCCGGCGCTCTTGGTCCCGGCGTGGAACACCACCAGGTCCTCGACCTTGCCGGCCTCCTCCAGCCCCGAGATGGGGTCGCCCTTGCGGTAGTCGCCGGGATACCCCTCTGCCGCGAGCACCACGCAGACGGAGGCCTTGTCGTGCCATTCGATCTTTATTCCGGAGAGATCCCCCGCGGCGACCGCGAGCAGGACCGGGACGATGTCGGATTTCATCCGCATCAGAAGCGGCTGGCACTCCGGGTCGCCGAATCGTGCGTTGAATTCCAGGGTCTTCACGGAGTCGCCGTCGATCATGAGTCCGGCGTAGAGCACCCCGCGGTAGGGGCGCCCCTCGGCAGCCATGCCGTCGACCGTGCGCCGCATCACCTCGGCCATCGCCTTCTCGTGGATGGCGGGGGTGACCACCGGTGCGGGGGAGTAGGCCCCCATGCCGCCGGTATTGGGCCCCTTGTCGCCGTCGAAGACCGCCTTGTGGTCCTGGGCGCTCGCCAGCGGGATGATGCGCACCCCGTCGGTGAAGGCGAGAAAGGAAGCCTCCTCGCCCTTCAGGAACTCCTCCACCACGACCCGGGAACCTGCCGCGCCGAAGGCGTTGCCGGAGAGCATGTCGGTGACGGCTGCGACGGCCTCCTCGCGGCTCTGCGCGATGATGACCCCCTTGCCGGCGGCGAGGCCGTCGGCCTTGACGACGATCGGGACTCCCGTCCGGTCTATGAACGCCACGGCCGGCTCGACTTCCGTGAAGACGCCGTAGGCCGCGGTCGGGACCTGGTACTTCTCCATGAGATCCTTGGAGAAGGCCTTGCTTGACTCGATCATCGCGGCGTTCTTCCTGGCGCCGAAGACCTTGAGGCCGTGCTCCTCGAAGAGGTCGACCAGGCCGAGCGAGAGCGGCAGCTCGGGCCCGACGACGGTAAGCCCGACCCCTTCCTGCTTGGCGAAGGCGAGCAGCCCCTGGAGGTCGTCCACGGCGAAATCCACGTTTTCGGCGAGCTGCGCCGTCCCGGGATTTCCCGGTGCGCAGAAGACCTTGCCGACCATCGGGGACTGGGCGATCTTCCAGACCAGGGCGTGTTCCCTGCCGCCTCCACCTATTACCAAAACCTTCATACTCTCTCCTTAAGAAGCAATTGACAATTGACAATGGACGATTGACAATTTAAACCTTCAGACTGTCTAATCGTCCATTGTCAAATATTCTCTTACCGATTATCGTTGGCCGTTGCCTCTCGACTCTAAACAATTGTCCATTGTCAATTGTCCATTGTAGTTTAGTGCCTGAAGTGCCGCATGGCGGTGAAGACCATGGCGATGCCGTGCTCGTCGGCGGCGGCGATCACCTCCGCGTCGCGCATGCTCCCGCCCGGCTGGATCACCGCGGTGACCCCTACACTGGCCGCGTTGTCGAGCCCGTCCCGGAACGGGAAGAAGGCGTCGGAAGCCATCACGGCCCCTGCTACCGGGATTCCCGCCTGCTCCGCCTTGATGGCCGCGATGCGGGCCGAGTTGACCCGGCTCATCTGCCCGGCGCCCACGCCGACCGTGGCGCCCCCGCGGCAGTACACGATGGCGTTGGACTTGACGAACTTCGCCACGCGCCAGGCGAACAGGAGGTCTTCCATCTCGGCGTCGGTCGGCGCCCGCTTGGTGACCACCTTCAGTTCGCTGAAGAGCTCCAGATCGGCGTCCTGCACCAGCATGCCGCCGTTCACCCTCTTGAAGTCGAGCCGCGGTGCCGTGACTTCGGGCCAGAAGCCGCACTCAAGCAGACGCACGTTCTTCTTGGCGGCGATCACCTCGCTGGCGGCGATGGTCACCTTGGGGGCGATGATAACCTCGACGAACTGCCGCTCCACGATGGCGCGGGCGGTCGACTCGTCCAGCTCGCGGTTGAAGGCGATGATCCCGCCGAAGGCCGATTCCGGATCGGTCTTGTAGGCGGCCTCGTAGGCGTCGTGGATGTTGTCCGCGACGGCGACGCCGCAGGGGTTGGCATGCTTCACGATGACGCAGGCAGCGCCCTCGGTGAACTGCTTCACGCACTCGAGTGCCGCGTCGGTGTCGCCTATGTTGTTGTAGGAGAGCTCCTTGCCCTGGAGCTGCCGGGCGGTCGCGATCGAGGCTTGCTGCACGCCGCGCTCCACGTAGAAGGCGCCGGCCTGGTGCGGGTTC
>Ga0209540_10002983_pt1 | contig 11770 bp, 8 predicted proteins | sample BarGraIncu01121A_FD_184501 | JGI IMG/M metagenome (GOLD analysis project Ga0209540, IMG submission 184501) | Arctic peat soil microbial communities from Barrow, Alaska - Barrow Graham LP Incubations 011-21A (SPAdes) (version 2) | ecosystem: Environmental > Terrestrial > Soil > Wetlands > Peat... | reverse complement strand
CAGGGTATTTGTCAAGAATTTGTTTGGAGGCATCTACTCTTAGAGAATTGCCCGCATTTCCAGCAATTCCAGTGATTTCAACAATATTCCCTTTACCATTCAACTGGTCTACCATCCAGTTTGTAAGTATTTTCTGAAATCCTGCACTATTGCCAAGAATTGCATAAGTATCTTTGAATGCAGCAGCATCATTAACAACAATTACCAGAACCCCTTTTTCCTTAGCTAAATCTATTATTGGTTGAACTCCAGTCGGAGATACACACCAAATCAGTAATGCATCAATTCCACTATTTATCATAGCATTGCACTGATTGATCTGCTGTGTTAGGTCTGCACTACTTGTGGTGACCTGATAATCGGCAATGATACCTGCCTTCTTATACTCTTCTGCGCTTGTTTGAAAATCTTCGACAAATTGTGCACACCATGTATTACCAAAATTGCCAGTTGACATACCAATTTTGAAGCCTGACGTTTTAGCCACTGTTGCTACTGCGTTTTTGGTAGTTGCTGCTGTATTTGAATTACATGCTACTAAAAATGGCACCATGATAATAACTGACAATGCTGCTGCCATGATCCTCTTCCAGTTTTTCATTATTCGATCCTCCTGCAAATTTACTTTCTTGGTATACCAGTATTAAGGGCTTAGCCAAAGGGGTCACCAGAAAGTACAGTTTGATTTATCTGGCGAGATCCATTTTTGATAATTCATAAGCCATCTGATCTAAATTAACAACAAACCATTTTAATGAATTGCTATGTGAACTATTAATTTAAATACAGTAACTCCCCCGAAATCCATATCGTAATTATACATATTCCTATTTTAAATTTAAATTATTCAAACTATCACTTGCATTCATTTAACACAATTTCTTAATGGGATCTATACTCGTTAGGGACGTGCTCCGATTTCGAATAATATGAAAGCATTCAACTTAAAAGAAATATACAAATCCACTTACCCCTGAAGGCCTTTTCCTGAACAAATCAGATTTAAAATATTATTCTGACACTATTTCCACCTCCTCATAGAATATGAGTAATCGTTTTCTCATCGTAGAAAAAAAATAAACAAATAACACTTATGATCGGCAAGCCTCTTTGTTCAAAATTACAACATAAGGCACCCTTTGTCAATGGTCTTTTGTCAAAATTGTCAATTTTGAGTGTAAACTCAGAATAACCATTAATCGAACAATCATTCATACCATATTAAAACAAGAATCCATACATTTAAAATTGAAAATAGTATAGGATTTTTATATTAATCGAATGGAAAATCTCTCTGCTTCAAACAACGATTATTCGATTTTGATATAGTAAATTCTAATCTTAAGCACTTGATTTCATTCTTAAAGAAACATCATCGGTAATGAAATATCTTCTCCTGTTGGCGGGTTAACAACATGTTCTATTAGAACAGATATCTGTAGATATGTCTTTGAATCTATGTGCAGAGTGTTGGATTAGGATTCGAAATAATTTATGGTAACGGACCTGATCGAAGTTCATCTCATATTAACTTACTGGTAAGTTAAAGACTGTGCTCTGTTTATTAAGAGCACAGTCCCTTTCTGTCGACAGTTTCATAATAATCAATTTTTTACTTTTTGGCGTAGCGTCTTGAAACCGAACTGAGAGCAACTGCACCAAGTATGATAAATCCTTGAAACAAATACTGAGCATAGCTGGAAATACCTAGTATAGCCAATCCATTGAAACCTATTGTGGTAATCAAAACACCGATTAATGTACCTATGATATGGAATTCACCGTCTTTCAAAGTAGCTGAACCAACATAAACTGCAGCAAAGGAAGTCATAAGGTATGCGTCTCCAGCTGAGCTTGTACCTGAACCCATAACAGATGCCAACAAAATTCCCGTAACTGCTGCGCAGGATCCAGCAATTATATAGGCTATGATCTTAATTTTGTCTACATTGATTCCTGCCAGACGCGAGGCAGTCGCATTTCCACCTACAGCCTTAATTCGTTGACCTAATTCTGTTCGATTTAGAATGACCCACAGTACAGCAACGATAACAAGCATGTATATAATATCAACAGGAATTTTTCCAAATATGCGGACTAAAGTAATTTGATTGAACTCCTTTGGGATGCCTGTTAGAACGGGTGATCCATTTGTGTATGCATAGTTCAAGCCATAGATCAGGCTGCCGCTGCCAATCGTAGCGATAACGGATACAACATTCAGTTTCGTTACAACCAAGCCATTGAATAATCCAATCAATGCGCCTGTTAAAATAGTTAAAATAATTGCAAGCCAAACAGGCAGCCCCTGTTTTACCATCAGTCCGCAGACTAAAACGCCGGCAAAACTTGCCATATATGCAATACTCATGTCAAAGTCACCGACTATTACGACAGCAGTCAAGCCACCGGCGATAATTGCGGATAAGGCAGCATTATTCAAGACATTCAGCAAATTACTGACAGTAGGGAAAGCGTTGGGACTCAAGACAGAAAAAACTATGATCATAATTAGCAAACCGATAATAGTGCCATAGTTGCCAACGAATCGGAATGCTTTGCGTTTTGTTTCCTGGTTGGTTAGTGAGCCATTCATAATTCTTATCACCTTTCAATTTACTTGATATGCTATCAATCTTGACTGGAATAGCACAGTCGTAAAATAGATTCTTTTACAATTTGAGTACCGGATAGTTCCCCAGCAATTTTTCCTTCTGACATAACAATGACACGATCGCACAGGCCAGGTAATTCTTCAATATCGGAGGAGACAATTAGAAAACTTGTTCCTTCTTCCTTTGCCATAATACGTATCAATTTATAAATTTCAAATCTGGCACCGACGTCAACACCTTGTGTAGGTTCATCCATAATAATAAGTTTGGGCCTACGTTTGAGCCACTTACCGATTACAACTTTCTGTTGGTTTCCACCACTTAGGTTCAAAACTTGTGTGTTAACACCATTTGATTTTATTTGAAGCTTGCTAATGGCTTCCTGAGCAATTTTATCGCTTTTCAGCATACTAAGTAATGGGAATAGTTTGCTTATACGCAAAATATGCAATGTTGGGAGATTAATATTAAAGTTCAAGGTCTGATTTGTAATCAACCCTTCTACTCTGCGTTCTTCCGGAACGATAACAATGCCAGCATTAACCGCATCCCCGGGTGACTTAGGAGCATATTGTCTTCCGCTCAACTCAAGAGATCCCTTCTTAATTCTATTTGCGCCAAAAATGGCCATGACGGTTTCCGTTCGACCTGAGCCTACTAAACCGGTTAAACCAAGAACTTCACCTTTTTTCAATTCAAAACTGACACCTTTAACCTTCTTTTCATCATAAAGATCGGTAACACGCAAAAGGACATCTGTATTTTGGAAGGTATAGTCAAATACATCCATCGTTTCCACCTTACGGCCGGCGATTGAAGTAATGATTTCTTCCTTGGTCAGATTCTTTGTTTCTTCATGCATAATCTTTAAGCCGTCTTTAAACACTGTTATTTCATCGCACAAGTCGATTACTTCATCGAGTCTATGTGACACATAAATAATTCCGATACCATGTGCTGTTAAGTCACGAACTATTGAGAATAATATCTCAACTTCAGACTGAGATAACGCAGCAGTGGGCTCATCCATCGCAATGAACTTAGCGTCTTGATACACTGCTTTTGCTATTTCTATCAACCATTGTTCTGCAACACTTAAGTCCATTACTTGAACAAATGGTGATTTAGTAAATCCTACAATTTTCAGTACATGTTCCAATTGTTTCGCAGTAGCAGCCCAGTCAATTAAGCCTCCCTTTGTTTTTTTGGGTAACCCGAGAGTCAGGTTTTCAACAACATTGAAATGCTGAACCAAGTGTAATTCCTGGTGAATAAAACTCAAGCCTAAACTGGAAGCTACTCGAGGATCAGTAATTGATACAATTTCGCCGTTTATAGAAATCTCACCACTATCCGGTTGATATACACCCGCCAGAATTTTGACAAGAGTGGACTTACCGGCGCCATTAGCGCCGATAAGTCCATGAACTTTTCCTGCAATAATGTCAAGACTGACATTATCTAAAGCCTTAACCCCAGCAAAGGTCTTCGTAATTCCTTTAACTGAAATAGTCATTCCATCATTCATGATAATCACTCCATTATTTGGGTATTAAAGTGTATTAAGCAACGTTTTTGATTGTTTCAGGATGTTCAGCAACAAATGCATCAACGTTATCCTTAGTTACAACAACTGCAGGATATTCATTTGCACCCTTTTTATAGCTGTCTCCCTGTTCCTTTATGTCGGATATTGCTTTAATTGCTGCAACACCTTCACTATAACCATCCTGCCATGCCGTTGCCGTCATTGTTCCATCCAATATTGACTGCAGCGCATCTGCATTTCCGTTCTCACCATAAACCTTAACATCAGTACGTCCCATTTGCTTCAGTGCGGAAATTGCACCAAGTGCCGGATCATCCCATGAACCCCAAATTGCATAATTGGTTGTACCTGCAGGCCTCGAAGCTAACCAGGCATTTGCATAGTCCATACCATTCTGAATATATCCGGGAATTTTGACTTCATTCTTGGTTACTTTAATATCGGGATACTTCGTAAGAATTTCATCCAATACGGCTTCACGATCACGAGCAACCTGACCACCATGATATGTCAGAGCAAGAATTTCTCCTTTACCGCCCATATCCTCACACATCTTGTTAACAACATCAGTAGCTGTCGGTCCACCAGAACCGTTGGTAAACCATACACCATCCGCAAGTCCACCGCCCCATGTCAGTACAGGGATCTTTGCATCAATAGCAGCATTTAGGCCTGTTGCCAGAGAAGTAGCCGGAAAAACCATGTCAATAATCACATCGGCTCCACGGGCAATAAAGTTAGAAAATGCTGCGTTTGCATCGTCGGTTGAACCGTTGGCATCAAGAACCGTTACAGTCCAGCCGAGCTTTGAAGCTTCATCTTTAAGACCCTGAATGTATCGGGCGTTATTAGATTCTGTTGCAGATATTGCAACCACGGCAATATCCAGCGCTTCGCCAGCTGTTGTTGCTGCACTTGATTCCCCTGCTGCTGTAGTGTCAGTTGAAGCTACAGCAACTGTAGTTGGTGCTTCTGTAGCAGTAGAAGCGGTGGTACAGCCGGCCATTATGAAAGTTCCTAATGCCAGTACCAAAGCGAGAGCAATTGTTTTTTTCATTTTTTCATCCTCTTTCCTTCGATTTTGTTTGTTTTCTTTCCGTACATTTCTCTTTTTATCTGAGCTTGATTGCTATCAAGTAAGACCTAGATAATTGATTTTTCACCATCCGCTAACGCAATTTCTGCAACATAGAGACCATCCTCATACTTTCTGGATGGGTAACGTGTCCAGTTATCTGTTTCGTGCCCAACAATGACGCGGTTCACGTCACCGCCTGCAATTTTCATAATTTCATCCAAAGACTTGGTTATATTGTACGGAGAACCAACAGCCAGACCTATCGGTACGTAAACGCCGCTATTGTCTATGCCAGTAAGATTTTCTCTTACATATGCCAAATCGCCGACATTTTCCCAAATACCATCAGGATTGTTAACCACTACAATCTGTGAAGCAAATGTATGTCCATCAAGTGCGGGATACAGATCTATATCGGGTAAGATGTTTTTAACAAATCCATCGACGAGAATCATACGGCCTTCTTCTATCAAATGCAGAGCATCGTAAATATTCTGTGATTTCAATGCCATATGAGGAGCTCTGAATTTTTTGTCTCGGGTCATTGCCCATACCCAACCTAGAATTTCCTTTTCCTGAATAATGAATTTAGCATTGGGGAAAGCTTTGAGATTGTCCATATGATCGTAGTGTGCATGTGTGAGCAGAACATAATCGACATCTTCAGGTTTGACGCCAACCTTCGCCAGTACTTTTTCAGGCGGCTGCCAACTTATTACGCTGTCACGCGCGTGCAGTTTTTGGGTCTGTTCGTCTTCACCGTCTGTACCGGTGTCGACCATGATTGTGTGTCCGTTTCCCTTGATCAGCATATATGTAAAGGACAATTCACGGAATCCTTTGTTATGCTGCCCGGCTAAAACACTTCCAAGCGGCTGAGTCGGTACATGCGAATACTCCAACAACCAAATAGAATACATATAAATCAAACCACCTTTCTTCTAATAACTTTCTTTCTAACTTCTAATTTAACGAATCATTTACCTGGCATTTATGTCTTTTACAGAATTGCGTTCTATTAGAATAGTCGGAACAATGATGATGTCTTCTGAATTTTTCCCTTTTGATATAGAAGAAAATAGATTCTGTGCCGCCAGTCGACCAATTTTCCGCTTTTCCTGGCGCATGGTAGTCAAGGACGGCTGCAGCAGCATTGCTGTTTCCGTATCATCATGTCCGACAACTGAAATATCGTCTGGAATTTTAAGGCCCAGCTCAAAAATTGCTCGGTAACAACCGGCGGCCATGGAATCGTTAGCAGCAAATATTGCTGTGATGTCTTTTTCCTTCTTTAGAAGTTCCAGTGTTTTTTCATATGCACTGTGACTTAAATAGTCAGTGGAAACGTACCAGTCCGGATTAACAGGGATATCATAATTTTCCAGGGCTCGCCTATAACCCTGCAAACGCTGAATGCCAGTTTTTGTCTCTTTATGACCACCAATATGCGCAATATTGCGATGACCCGCTTTTATTAAATATTCCGTAATGGTATAAGCCGAAGAAAAGTTATTGCAACCAATTTTGGGGCACTTTACTTCATCAATCACATGTCCAAGCAAGACTAATGGATAATTCATATTTGATAAATTTACGCATTCATCAATTACTCGATTACTGATTGAGGCAATCAAACCGTCAAACCGACCAATTCGAAAAAGATCTAATGCTTTTCGTTCTCTTTCAGCATCGTAATCAGTATTAAAAAGCACACAAGTATAATTATAGGCTGTGGCAATATCCTCGATCCCACGCAGGATATCCCCATAAAAAGGGTTCGTAACATCTGGTATAAGAATCCCTATTGTGAATATTTTCTGAGAAGATAACCCTTTAGCCAAAATATTGGGATGGTAATTCAGTTCTTTCGCCAATTCCAATATTTTTTTTTGCGTTTCTGGATTGATACCAGATCCGTCGTTGAGCGCTCGGGAAACAGTAGCTGTCGAAACACCGGCAATTTTGGCTAACTCTTTAATAGTCATCTTAAGTACTCCTTAACTGTATACGTTGGATCTACTTATTCTCTATTTGATATGAGGTTAACACTTTGAATCTGCAAATGCAATACGTAACCGGTTACAATTTTCATTATTTGCAGAATCATTTCTTTGAATAAGGCACCATACTTGATGTCCAAATACATATTAGCTATATTTTATGAGATATTCGAACTCTAATTGTGTGTTATTACATTAAATCGGTCTATTATTCTCAATTATTTTGGTTTTTCAATCAATTATATACGTAACCGGTTACTTACAATGATTGATTCGTATTTCATCACACAAAATTTGCCTATCTGAATGTTGGTAGAGAGTAATTTAACCTTTCAGGTTGCGGTTCCAGAATGTTGTCATACTGCATAATTCGACTTTCTCCCTGTCTTTTTGCAGGATCATCCTTTAGTATGTCATCCAGACGAGTCTGCGGAATCTTTAACTCATAGTACAGCGAGATTTTGGTGTGCGTTGGAAAGCAGCGAGTCCGAATAATAAAGAGCTCCCACATTCCGGTCCTGTAAAGTTCGTCACCGAATCATGCTCACAAATAAATACAAGAGGTCATTTTCATGACCGATTATCGAGAAATCCTGCGCCCAAGAAGCCAGGGAATCAGCCAAAGGAGCATTGCCGTCAGCTGCGGCTGATCCCGAAACACCGTTGCCAATGTCTTTCAGCGAGCAGAACAGATGCAGTTGGACGAGGGCAAGATCAGTAGCCTGACAAATCCCGAGCTGGAGATTTTGCTCTTTCCAGAGCAGCAGCCGCAGGAGTCCTTGCGACGTATTCCGGACTGTGAACACATTCACAAAGAGATGGCCAAAAGCGGCGTGACACTCACTCTACTGTGGCATTAATACTGCGAAAGTTGTTGACAAAGCCAAAAAATCCCGCTCATGTCCACACAGTTTTGTAACCACTATTGTCAATACGCTTCAACCACCAAAGCCACCATGCATATTCACCGAAAACCCGGTGAGCAGATGGAAGTCGATTGGGCCAAATGTAAGTTTTACATTTAGCCCAATATGTAAAGTTCAATTAAATGTAAAGTTGCGAACAGAAAGCCTTCTAAATAGGCAATTTATTGCGTATCAACTTTCCATATATTATTCTCCAAGTAGTAGCATTCAACACTATTACACAAGGAGCATTACCATGGAACAAAGAAATTCTTTACTATCTCAACAGATTGAACAGCTCAAAAATTTCATGTTATAAAAAGGATATTCATCTCGTGCCTTGAAGTATTACACGCCATCTTGGAATCGGTTACTTGAGTATTTTAGGTTTTCTTATCATATTTATAACTCCTTATTAATTGAAGATATATATTTCACTCAAAATTCGAATACAAATAATTGAACAAACATAATTGTTTGCAAATTATTCAATTTATATATTTTTTATTGAAAGTCCCATGCAAGTAAAATTAAGGAATTAGGCGAAAGATCCTTATTGAATTGTGTATCCGCCATCAATGACTAAATTTGCACCAGTCATTAGATCAGAGGCATTACTGGCAAGAAAAAGCGCACTAGCGGCAACTTCTTCCGGATAGCCAAATCGCTTAATCGGTATTTTTTGCTTCATAACCTCACCAATCTCACCTGCCCAGGCCTTTTTACCAAGTTCAGTAAGAATGACGGTCGGGGATATTGCATTAACATTGATGTTAAATTCAGCCCACTCTAATGCAAGAACTTTTGTCATACCGATAAGTGCAGCCTTACTTGAACAATATGCAACATGTTTGTCGAGGGCGATTATTCCAGCTTGCGAAGCAATATTGATGATCTTTCCACCTTGTCTTTCAATCATTGTCTTTCCAACGCTTTGCGATAATAAAAATGGAACTTTAAGGTTGACCTCCATGGTCTTATCCCAAAACTCTTCAGACAATATTTCAGCATCCTCGAGAAGTGCAATACCCGCACAGTTTACCAAAATATCTATTTTGTCAAACTTGTTGATACTAAACATAACCACTTCATTAATACTATCTTTTTTTGTAAGATCTGAAACGATCGGCAACACGCCAACACTAATTTCCTCGAGAGATTTTGCAACCTCATAAACTTTGTCTGACAGGTCTACTAGAACAAGGCTGGCACCCTTGTGAGCAAACAACTCAGCGATTGCTTTCCCTATCCCACTGGCTGCCCCTGTTATTAGCGCTATCTTCCCATTTAGTTCAAAATTCATGTCGAATCCTTTATAGTCCATGATAATCCCTCCCCTATAGATTGCTTTTTCTTATCTGAGTAGGTTCTTCATATGTATATTCATTGTTTGATGCTATAATATTTATCTGCTTTAAATATTATCATTATTCATGAAATGTACAGTTTTTACGTTCCTCCTTATATAATCATTATCGGACAATCAGTTTTGTGCACACTATATATATTTCACTTATGAAATACTCGTTTCTTTAGTGCAATTATACGCTTACCAAAAATCCTTTGTCAATAGATTTTGTATTTTGTTTCATATTTGATTTGTCTATTTCATGTGTGATATAATTATTACAAAAATTAGTGAGAGGTGAATACTTTGAAAAATGATGAAAGCAATATTTACCCACCTGCAGTTTTGCGAGCTTTGACGATTATGGAATACCTGTCGGCTAATCAATCACCCTTGTCCATAAAAGAAATATCAGATATTATTCAAATCCCTCACGCATCAACATATCGAATAGTGAAGTGTCTAAGTGATTATGGTTATCTGCGAGAAAGCCCCACTCAGCCTGACAAGTATAAAATCGGATACAAATTTGCCATACTATCAAAATCAACCTTTGATGGCACCGATCTTGGTACAATAGCTAGTCCAATAATCAGGGATTTAGCTAATAAAACTCGTCAGGCCTGTCAGCTCTGTGTCATTAACGACAACAATGTGATCACAATTGACCAAGCTTTGCCGAAGGAATCGATTACAATCATCGCAAAGCTTGGCGAGCCGATACCAATAAATGTCAGTGCTTCCGGCAAAATATTGTCTGCACTGATGTTGGAAAGCAAGCGTCGTGAGATGCTAACAAAGGTCTGGCCTTTATTTAAGTCCAATACCGAAAATACCATAATTGATCTTCAGGATTTCCTCAAACATCTCGAAAAGGTTGCACAACAGCTCTATGGCACAGATTTTGAAGAATTTTCACTGGGCATTGGTTGTCTTGCCTTGCCAATTTTTGACTATTCAAATTGTGCGATAGCGGCAATCGGTTTAACCGGACCGATTGAATATTATCAGAATCCTCAGTCGTTCAAAGCACTTATGGACGCGCTGCTTGATGCAAGCAAGAAAATTTCTAAAGATCTGAGCTACAATTAATTAAGCATGGATGATGGCTGAAATTTCACCCTATAGACCAATGTCTATAGAAACATGTATCAGTAAAAGAATAAAGATATTAGGACTGGCAGTGTAATTCAAAGCAATATCCATTATTTTGCAAATAAATGCATGAGGTTTCTATGCCCAAAAATGCAGTAATAATCTTTAGATGGGTGTAAGCTGTTATTGGTAGATTAGAATCCTGACTTTTATAGTTCACAAGAAAAAAAGAGCCGAAGACCGTTTCACTGCAGCGGTTTCCGGCTCTTTCGCGTTATTCATTAAAGAATGTAGTGTAGTAAATTATTATTTCATTAAAGCGATAAATTTTCTAATGTCGCCTCGTTTGCGATAGCACTTGTTTAAATCGACGTTAAAAACCTGCTCAATCTGGTGGATAACCTCGTCTGTGTAGTTTGGCCGCCCACATGTAAACGGCAAGTACTTTTCCATAAATTTAGGCAATTAATTTTCCATAAAAAACGGCAATCAATTTTCCATACCTGCCTGTGTTAAAATATTTTCCGGGGAGCTTTGTCCCCGGTTCTTTTTATATCCTTTTTTAGTTCTTTGCAGGTACTTCCGAGTAGGTTCCTTCCAAACCATCCTCCAATCTCAGTGCATCCAAGAAATCCATCTCATTTCCGTTTTCGTATGCCCATAATCCAGGATTAGAATGTACGCTGTTTTGGGCTTTTACCCATTTACGAAGTTCCTTACGTTCCGGCAATGTCATTGATTCTGATTCATCGTATATATGTGCAATTCAAAAATCATATCATTAACCTTCTTTCAAAAATACACATGCGCTTTTTGTTCAGATGCAGATAAATGCACCATCAATGATAAAGTCCGAACCAGTGGTGAATGCGCTTATGTCACCAGCAAGATAGACTGCTATTGCCTGCAGTTCTTCCGCCTGACAAACCCACAATGAAATCCTTGTTGTCCGTAAAGTAAAGACGTATATATCAATATCGCGTCTTTTTCTCATGCTCTTTTTGTCTATTGTTCAGCTGACAAGGCTCACTTTCCTTTTTATATATTCATTGAATTATTACAGTCAGTCTAATATTTATGGAATGATGGCAACTTTGAAGGAATTATCCGCTCCCGTTGCAGCCATATCAAATGCTTTTTCCCACTCGTCCAGACTGAATTGATGTGATACGACACCCTC
>Ga0209540_10002982_pt1 | contig 11770 bp, 10 predicted proteins | sample BarGraIncu01121A_FD_184501 | JGI IMG/M metagenome (GOLD analysis project Ga0209540, IMG submission 184501) | Arctic peat soil microbial communities from Barrow, Alaska - Barrow Graham LP Incubations 011-21A (SPAdes) (version 2) | ecosystem: Environmental > Terrestrial > Soil > Wetlands > Peat... | reverse complement strand
TGAGTCGGCCTTTGCGGTAAATCCCTTGAGGAGATTACGCTTGTCACTGTAACATCTGCAGTTAAGGGAGCTCATATTCCGGAAACACTTTTGAACCAGGTACTTTATGAAGCCTATACTTCGATTAAGCAGGCCGATAGTCTGGATATGTATATGGACGGGACAAATCATATGCTTTCTTTCCCGGAATTCCATGACAACAAGAATGCCAGGGGGCTTTTTGACACTCTTTCGAAAGACGGTATCATTGCCGGTTACGTCAATGAAGTCACTGAGAACAATATCACCCCCTCATACATGATTAGAATCGGACAGGAGATTCAGCTTGAGGGTCTCCAGGATTGCAGTTTTATCACAACTACTTATAATGTTGGAGATAAGATCGCAGGAAATATCGGAGTGATCGGTCCGAAACGTATGGACTATTCAAAGGTTGTCTCACAAATAAGTTTTGTCAGAAATACGATTAACCAGCAAATGAAAAAACTGAAAGACATAAATGGAGGAATGGACTAGATGAAAAAGTCAGCTAAAGAAGAATCGGATGATATCAACAAAAAAAAGACCGGCGCATCCCATAAGGCTGCCGAAGGTTCAGGGAAAGAGTCCGGTGAGAAGACAGCAGGTAATACAGCCGGTAACTTGCCCGAAGTTGATTCATATAATACAGACGAATCTGATGAAGAGACTACGAATAAAGCCAATGAAGCAGCACGTGCTGTTGATCAGGAGCTGTCTGATGTAAAAGACAGATATATGAGAATCCTGGCTGAATATGATAATTTCAGACGCCGCACGCAGAAGGAACGCGAAGGTCTATATGCGGAAGCGGTCGCCGATATTTCAAAAGAGTGGCTTTCGGTAGTTGATAATATCGAGCGTGCCCTGAGCTTTGCAGGAAAAGATGCGGACGCAAATGCAGACAAATTATCGGAAGGCATGGTCATGATTTGCAAACAGGCCGGTGAAGTTCTTGTCAGGCTTGGTGTTGAAGAGATTCCCAGTGAGATCGGTTCGGCGTTTGACCCCAATCTTCATGCGGCTGTTACACATATAGAAGATGAATCTTTGGGTGAGCAGTGCATCGCACAGGTTTTCCTCAAAGGATACAAAAGAGGGGAACGTGTTATCAGACACACCCTCGTTCAAGTAGCAAATTAATAACCTAAAAATATATAGAGGAGAAAGAATTATGGACTACGCATTTCCCAAATCGTCTCTTGTGCCGACAGTCATTGAATCGACTAATCGTGGTGAACGGGCTTATGATATATTTTCGCGCCTTTTAAAGGAACGTATTATCATATTGTCTGAAGAAGTAAATGATGTAACGGCCAGCCTTATTACCGCTCAGCTTCTTTTCCTTGAAGCTGAGGATCCTGAAAAAGATATTCAGTTCTATATTAACAGCCCGGGTGGGTCGGTGTCTGACGGTCTTATGATTTTTGACACGATGAACCACATAAAGCCTGATGTGCAGACAATCTGTATGGGTATGTCGGCATCGATGGGAGCCTTCCTTCTCGCGGCCGGTACAAAGGGAAAGAGATTCATTCTTCCCAATGCCGAGGTGATGATTCACCAGCCTTCAGGCGGCGCACAGGGACAAACGACAGACATTCAGATTGCCGCAAAGCATATTCAGAGAACGAAAGACCGACTGAACAAAATTCTTTCTGAAAAGACCGGTCAGCCGATAGAGAAGGTCGCCAGGGATACGGATCGTGACAACTGGATGACGGCCGAAGAAGCGGTGGAATATGGATTAGTTGATCAGATCATGGAAAAAAGAGCATAAAAAGAGCATAAAAAGAGCATAAAAGAGCATAAATAGAGCATTAGCGGAGGATAAAGTAATGGCTAAAGTAATTGGTATAGACCTTGGAACAACAAACTCATGTGTGGCAGTTATGGAAGGCGGCGAAGTCGTCGTTATCCCGAATCCTGAAGGCAATCGTACAACCCCTTCCGTCGTTGCTTTTTCAAAAACGGGAGAGCGTCTTATCGGACAGGTGGCAAAGCGTCAGGCAGTAACCAATCCGGATCGTACGATACAGTCGATCAAGCGCGAAATGGGCACAAACATGAAAGTCAACATTGACGACAAACAGTATTCACCTCAGGAAATTTCCGCGATGATTCTTGCGAAGCTTAAGAGCGACGCTGAGGCTTATCTCGGACAGCCTGTAACACAGGCTGTCATAACGGTTCCTGCCTATTTCTCCGACGCACAGAGACAGGCAACGAAAGACGCCGGAAGGATTGCAGGACTTGATGTTCTTCGTATCATCAATGAACCTACAGCTGCTTCCCTCGCCTATGGACTTGACAAAGAGAATGATCAGAAGATTCTTGTTTTCGACCTGGGCGGCGGTACCTTCGATGTATCAATCCTGGAAATCGGCGACGGTGTCTTTGAAGTTCTTGCAACAGCCGGCAATAACCGCTTAGGCGGCGATGACTTTGACCAGAAGGTCGTGGATTATCTTGTTGATACCTTCAAGAAGGAGCAGGGTGTTGATCTTCGCAGTGACCGTATGGCCATGCAGCGTCTCCGTGAAGCAGCAGAAAAAGCGAAAATTGAACTTTCCGGCGTAGCTACTTCCAATATTAATCTGGCATATATCACAGCGGATGCCAACGGTCCGAAACACATGGACATTACTCTGACACGTTCAAAATTTGATGAACTGACACATGATCTTGTTGAGAAGACAATGGAGCCTCTAAAACGCGCCATGTCCGATGCGGGAATGACTCCCAACGATATCGAGAAAATCCTTCTCGTCGGCGGTTCCACACGTACTCCGGCTGTCCAGGAAGCTGTTAAGAAATATTTCGGAAAAGATCCTTTCAAGGGTATCAACCCCGATGAATGCGTCGCGGTCGGAGCAGCTATTCAGGCTGCCGTTCTGACAGGTGACGTAAAGGGACTTCTTCTTCTCGATGTTACTCCTCTTTCTCTGGGAATAGAGACCCAGGGAGGCATCTTCACCAAGATGATCGAGAGAAACACAACAATTCCTACAAAGAAGAGTCAGGTGTATTCTACTGCTTCAGACGGACAGACTCAGGTTGATGTCCATGTCCTTCAGGGCGAACGTGAGATGGCTTCTTATAACAAATCCCTCGGCAACTTCATTCTTGACGGAATTGCTCCTGCACCCCGCGGCGTACCACAGATAGAAGTTACCTTTGATATTGATGCCAACGGTATTGTTCATGTATCTGCAAAGGACATGGGAACCGGGCGCGAGCAGAAGATCACAATTACAGCCAACACAAATCTATCGGAAGATCAGATCAATGCGGCTGTTAAAGAAGCAGAACTTCATGCTTCTGAAGACAAAAAGCGCAAGGAAGAGATCGAAATCAAGAATCATGCCGAGACTTCCGTATATCAGACAGAGAAGACACTCAAAGATATCGGGGATAAAGTTGACGCTTCTGAGAAAGTACCGGTTGAGGAAGCGCTTGCCAAGCTGAAAGCTGCCATTGCTGCTGATGATTATGAGGCAATGAAGACTGAGACCGAAGCTGTACAGCAGGCTTTCTTTAAAGTAAGCGAAAAGTTGTACGGTCAGGCCAAGCCGGGTGAGCAAGAAGCCCCGAATCCTCAGGATTATACCGGCTACGGCAATCCGGAACAGGGAGCGGGTCCCGATGCAGGTGCCGACGGCGGCTTTAAGAATGCCGGCGGAGATTTCTAATAATCCGCATTGACAGAACTTGACGGGTATGGATGCAGGTTAATCCTGCATCCATACCCTTATGTCTTTCGCAAGTGAAAGAAAAAAGACACTAGGAGGATAAATCCTTGGCAGAGCAGAAACGTGATTACTATGAGGTACTCGGTGTAAACAAGGGTGCGACAGAGGATGAACTCAAAAAGGCCTACCGAAAAATGGCAAAGCAGTATCATCCGGATTTGAATCCCAATGACAAGTCGGCTGAGGCCAAATTCAAAGAGGCCAACGAAGCATATGCCGTACTTTCCGATGCTGACAAACGCCGGCAGTTCGACCAGTATGGACATCAGGGAATGGATGGACAGGGCTTTTCAGGATTTTCCGGAGCAGATATCGATTTGGGGGACCTTTTCGGATCTATTTTTGGCGGCGCTTTTGGCGGCGGCGGCGGACGCCGGCGTACCGGTCCTGAACAGGGTGCCAACTTAAAGTACGGCCTGAGTCTGGAATTCATGGAAGCTGCTTTTGGCATTGACAAGACAATAAGTATCAGTAAAGAAGATAATTGTGAAGTATGTTCAGGGACAGGAGCCGCAGCCGGTTCCTCGCCTGAGACCTGCCCGACCTGCAAGGGCGCGGGGCGTGTACAACAGCAGTCGCAGACTCTGTTTGGAATGACGATGGTCTCCCGGGACTGTCCTTCGTGCGGAGGAAAGGGAACAATCATACGCACTCCCTGTACAGCCTGCGGCGGCAGAGGAAGACGCATCAAGAAGAAGGATCTTACGATTCATATACCTGCCGGTGTGAATACCGGTGATATGATGCCGATTAAAGGCGAGGGTGAACCCGGCCTGCGCGGAGGCCCGTACGGTGATCTGTATATTCAGTTTAAAGTGCATCCGCATCCGGTTTTCGAACGCCGTGACAACAATACATTCTGTGATGTTCCGATTACGTTTGCACAGGCAACGCTTGGAGCAGATATCGATATTCCTACCATTGACGGTAATGTGATGACACATATTAAGGAAGGCACACAGCCTTTTGACACATTTACAATAAGGGGAAGAGGCATCCCTTTCAAAAACCGTCCCAATGCAAGAGGTGATCATACCTGTCGTTTCGTTCTGGAAGTGCCGCTGCATCTGTTGGATTCTCAAAAAGAACAGCTTCGACAGTTTGATGTTACGCTCTCAGACCGCAACTATCAAAAACGGGAAGGGTTCTTCAAAAAAGTGAAGGATATTTTTGGTAAATAATATGCGTTGGATTGAAGTGACTATTGAGACTACTCAGGACGCTTCGGATGCTGTCTGCGAAATGCTCGCACAGCTCGGGGCGGACGGGATTGCCGTGTGCGACCCGTTCGAAATCAGGAATGTTCTATCCGCGCCCGATTCCCTGTCTTATGCAGATGATACCTTTGTCAATTCTTTGGGTGATATTGTTGCTGTACGTGCATATTTTGCTGAGTTTCCGGACGGAATCCGTCTGGGCGCCAAAGAAGAAGAGTATGACAATCCTACCGGGGTTGGAAATATTTACGGACAGATAGCGACAGGCGTACATAGTCTTGATGAGGTACTAGCGATCATATCATCAAGAATTAAGGACATCGGTCAGTTCCTTCCTGTTGGAAAAGGACTTACGAGTCACCGTTATGTCGTTGACGAAGATTGGGCGAATAGCTGGAAACAATTTTACGAAAAACTATCTATTTCTCCGCGCGTCGTCATCTGCCCGTCCTGGGAGACTTACGAGCCCAAAGAAAACGAGGTCGTGGTATATTTGGACCCCGGCTCCGCCTTCGGTACAGGGACACACGAGACAACTGCAATGTGTGCTGAAATTATCGACCGGATTATCCGACCGGAAGAGGTAGTACTTGATCTTGGCTGCGGTTCCGGAATTCTATCCATTATTGCAGACAAATTAGGGGCATCATCTGTTGAGGCTATCGATATTGACCGTCTGGCCGTGGACGTAGCTCAGGAGAATTGCAGCCGCAATCATGCAAATGTTGACTGTCACGCCGGTGAACTCAAAGATGCCAAAAGAAAAGATTACACGCTGGTTATCGCTAACATAGTTGCCGAAGTAATAATATCGCTTACTCCCGATATACTGGACTTCATGGCACCGGAAGGCCGTTTCCTTATCAGCGGTATCATTGATACAAAAACGGACCGTGTGATACAGGCATGCAAAAATGCAGGTCTTACGATGATTGGCTCCAACCAAAAAGGCGACTGGCATGCGTACCTTTATGAACGTGTCTGAAAAACAACGGATGTATACGCTTTAAGGGCTGACGGGAACGCCTGCTTTTGTACCATCATTACCGGATAGAAATCTCCCTGCGCCGGCTTCTCGGAAAAGAAAAGCGGCAGGGAGATTTTTTTGTCATCTGATATTTCGACAAGATAGCCTTCCATCTCCCACTTCACATGGGAAAAGGTATGCGAAGATCCGCCAAGCTGCGTGACAGATATGATCTGATCAGGGGAAATCTGATAATCGCGCCGGAGATGTTCGCTGAGTTCTGCCGGGTTTAGGAACCCGGGGTAGGAAGGAAACTCGAATAGATTAGCAAGAAGTCCGCTGTCCGGGCGCTGCCGGACAAATAGTTCAGAACCCTTCCTCAGAACAGCAATAGTGTAGAGAATGACCGGGATTTCCTTCTTGGGCTTACGCAGAGGGAGGTCATTTTGCCTTCCGATCAGCAGTGCTTCACAGTAGGCAGACAGCGGGCAGACACTGCACGAGGGATTCCCGGGAATACAGATGGAAGCCCCCAAATCCATGACAGCTTCATTAAAGTCACCGGCCTGATCTGCCGGCAGCATCTCCCTCACAAGTTCCGAGACCCGGTTACGCGCCTTAGTGTCCTGCGGATATATAAAAAGTGCATACAGCCTTGAAAAAACTCTGATCGCATTGCCGTCAACAGCCGGTTCACTGAGGCCGAAGGCAAGGGATGCAATAGCTCCTGCTGTGTACGGACCGATACCGGGAATAGATAAAAGATGCTGGTAATCAAAGGGAAGTTCACCGCCGAAATGCGCGGCACAGAATATCGCACCTTTTTGAAGATTTCCTGCGCGCGAATAATATCCCAGGCCCTCCCAGGCCTTGTAGACCTCTTGCTGCGGGGCTTCCGCAAGCGAGGGAATATCCGGAAACAGCGAGAGGAAACGCTTGAAATAGGGGATAACAGTAGTGACACGCGTCTGTTGAAGCATGGTCTCTGAAACCCACGTACCATAGGCTGTGCGGTCTTCGCGCCAGGGGAGTTCACGCCGGTTGTATTCAAACCATTCAAGAAGAGCTTTTGCAATCAGTCTGCCTTTTGTCATTGTTCCTGAAAAACATCCTTTTTGGGAAAATTATATCATACTTGACAAGTGAAATCGGCTGATGCATACTGCATTTATATATATAAAACACACCGTTGATCAGGAATAGTAACTTCTAATATGTCTGATAATAGAGAGTCGCGAATGGTGGAAGCGCGATACCGGCATAAGAAGCGAATGGACCTGAGAGGGCAGCCCGAAAGTTCTGTGAAGCGATATGAATTCGATCAGCACAGAGGCGTAGGATCTGACGGGGACTTCACCCGTTATCAGGGAAGCATGCATAAAGTGCATGAGACGAGTGGGCAGCATCACTTTAGATGCAGTCAATTTGGGTGGTACCGCAGGTGCATTTTGTGCTCTTGTCCCTTATATAGGGGCAGGAGTTTTTTGTTTGTCCGAAACTATTATTTTCCCGTTAGGGGTGTGCGCAGATGACAGATAGTCATGGCACAGAAAGGAGCAGAAAATGTCCAGAAAAATTCCGAAACGCATTTTTTTGACGGAGGATCAGATGCCGACCCAGTGGTACAACGTGCGAGCGGACATGAAGGAGCAGCATGATCCTTATATTAATCCGGGCACCATGAAACCGGTTGTACTTGAGGATCTTCTCCCTGTGTTCTGTACTGAGCTTGCCAAACAGGAATGCGATTCTACCACACGCTACGTCGATATTCCCGAGGAAATTCAATCATTCTACAAAATTTTCCGTCCGGCGCCGCTGATCCGTGCTTATGAGCTTGAAAAAGCGCTTGATACACCTGCGAAAATTTACTATAAGTTTGAGGGCAACAATACATCAGGAAGCCATAAGCTCAATTCCGCTGCAGCTCAGGTCTACTACGCCAAGGAACAGGGCCTCACTTCACTGACAACAGAGACAGGAGCCGGGCAGTGGGGAACCGCTCTTGCCATGGCATGCGCGCATTATGATATGCCTCTTACTGTATTTATGGTTAAGGTCAGCTCTGAGCAGAAACCCTACCGCAAGGCTGTTATCGAGACATTCGGCGCCAACCTTATTCCTTCTCCTTCCGAGACGACGGCGATCGGCCGCAAAATTCTTGCCGAACATCCCGGTACAGGCGGAAGCCTTGGATGTGCAATCTCCGAAGCCGTAGAGCTGGCCGTTACAACGCCGGGATGCCGCTATGTGCTTGGATCCGTTCTCAATCAGGTTCTGCTGCATCAGTCAATCATCGGCGAAGAGGCAAAACTGCAGATGGAAATGATCGGTGAATATCCTGACATTGTTATCGGATGCGCCGGCGGCGGATCGAACATGGGCGGCATTATGGCAGCATTCATGAGGGATAAGCTGGACGGATCAAAGAAACCATATTTTATAGCCGTTGAGCCGGCTTCCTGCCCGTCTATGACGCGCGGAAAGTATGCATACGATTTCTGCGACACCGGACACATCACGCCTCTTGCAAAGATGTACACTCTCGGCGCCGACTTTATTCCTTCGGCTAACCATGCAGGCGGTCTTCGTTACCACGGTATGTCACCGATCCTTTCGAAGCTCTACCACGACGGATATCTGGATGAGGCACGTTCTGTTGAGCAGACAAAGGTTTTTGAGGCAGCGCAGTTCTTTGCCAAGCATGAGACCATCCTTCCTGCACCGGAATCCGCGCATGCCATCCGTACTGCAATAGATGAAGCGATCAAATGCAGGGAAGAGGGAACGGCAAAAACGATTCTTTTCAACCTTACTGGAACAGGATACTTCGATATGCAGGCGTATATGGACTATACGTCCGGCAAAATGACGGATTACATTCCTACCGATGCTGATCTTGAAGTTGGTTTCGCGTCTCTGCCCAAGATTCCCGGTATTTCGTAATCAGCAGTAAAAAAGTTCCGCATATGAATTACAAAAACGCCGTTTCCGGTATGATCCGGAAGCGGCGTTTTGATCAGTTATCAAGTAAAGGCGAATCGGATTCAAATCGCGAATTGAATCATTAGCTTTTGGAAGGAATGAACGGGCTGATCGCGCCGGCGACATTACTGATAGGCATGGTTTGAATCCAGATACGTCCGGGTCCGGTAACCTTTGTATTAAAGACGCCTTCTCCGCCGAAGACCATGTTCTTAACGCCTTTGACAGCCTCGATGGACATCTGGACCGATTCGTCCATCATAGCAAGGTAGCCTGTGTCGATAATCATCGACTGTCCGGCCTGCAGGGTGTAGTCTACAACGAATCCGTCAATTTCTACAAAAGCAAGTCCTGTACCGGATAACTTCTGCATGATGAAGCCTTCACCGCCGAAGAGACCGGCTCCCAGTTTTTTCTGGAAGTGCACTGATAACTCGATACCGACCTCAGAAGCAAGAAAAGCGGATTTCTGGACGATCATGTTTGCGCCCGGCTGAATTTGTATGGGTAGTATCTGTCCCGGAAAGCTCGATGCAAAAGCAATCATACCCGGACCGCCCTCGGGTGTATATCTATTCTGGAATAATGCTTCTCCCGCGAACATGCGTCCGAGTGCTTTGCCGATTCCGCCGTTGCTGGTTGTCTCCATCTTCATGTTCGAAGACATCCAGCTCATGGAGCCTCTTTCAGTAATCATGGTCTCGCCGGCATCCAAATTACAGATTGCTACAGGTAATGGTGTTCCTTTGATTTCGTATTTCATATGTTCCTCCTAATTACTTGCCGCATACGCGAAGTTCAAATGTTCATCTTTATTAATTCTATCCTGTATAATAAAATTAGACAATGAAAAAATATGACGAATATGAAAAATATTTGATTAATTATTGGTTAACAGGTACTGGCAATGAAATATCTTATGGCAGGCGGGTGAAAGACAGTGACAAGACTATTTACAGAAGAAATAGTGTCGGATGATCAGAAAACATATACATTCTCCGGAGAAGAAGCAAAATATCTTGCAGATGTACTCAGAATGCAGACCGGTGAGTGTATATGCCTGTGCGACGGTGCCAGGACGGATTTCACAGGGAAAATTACAGAGCTCACACGCGGACGGGTGACAGTGGAGCTTATCAAGAGAGAGCCCAATCAAACAGAGCCGCCGTATGAGGCAATTATGTATCAGGCTCTGGTCAAGGGCGACAAGATGGATATGATTATTCAAAAGAGCGTAGAACTGGGTGTATCGAAGATTGTTCCGGTATCCTGTATTCGTTCCATTGTCAGACTTGAGAATAAAGATATTGATAAGAAGATTGCCCGATGGCAGAAAATAGCCGAAGAGGCTGCAAGGCAATGCGGCAGGGGTGCCATCCCAAGGATTGCGGCGCCGATTTCTTTTGCGGAAGCGCTGGATGAAGCCGTCAACAAATCTGATCTGGTATTTCTTCCCTGGGAAGGCGAGAAAAGCCGCCCGCTATCCGCGCTTCTCGATGAATTTGCTGCGAAATTACCTTCAGAGAAGCCGGGCCTGCCTGTCCTTAGTTTTTTCATCGGACCGGAAGGCGGATTTGATCCCGTGGAAATTGACCGGGCCGCTTCCTCTTCTGTTAAGACGGTAACTCTCGGGCGAAGAATCCTGCGGACAGAGACGGCGGGGATTGCGGTACTTTCGATGTTTATCTACCGTCTTGAACAGTTTTGAGTTATAATATTTTGATGTCGGATTTATTATAATCCGCTGTATCAATACAAATACATGCAACAGGGAGATCCAACATGAAATATAGTGTCCCAAAGGGTACCAAAGATATACTTCCGGAAGACATTTACCGCTGGCAGAAGGCAGAACAGGTGTTTGCTGAGGTTTGCGCACAATATGGATACGGTGAGATTCGTATTCCTACATTTGAACAGACGGATCTGTTTCAGCGAAGTGTTGGCGATACTACCGATGTTGTACAGAAGGAAATGTATACGTTTGAAGATAAAGGCGGGAGGAGCATTACTCTGCGCCCTGAAGGAACGGCCGGTGTTGTCAGAAGCTTTATTGAGCACGGAATGACATCTTTGCCCTCTCCTGTCAGAATGTATTACAATATCACAGCTTTCCGATATGAGAATGTGCAGAAGGGAAGATTCCGTGAATTTCACCAATTCGGACTCGAGGCTTTCGGAGCTAAGGGACCGGCCATTGATGCGGAGATTATCAGTATTCTGGTTTTGTTTTTTGCACGGATGGGACTGTCGCAGACACGCCTTTGCATTAACAGCATCGGCTGCCCGGTTTGTCGTACCGGATACAACAAGATTCTGACGGATTACTACCGACCTGATCTTGACCGGATGTGTCATGACTGCAAGGGCCGTTTTGAGAAGAATCCCCTTCGTATGCTTGACTGCAAAGAAGATTACTGCCGCGGGCTTGCGGCTGCAGCACCGAAGCTTCTTGACCATCTGTGTCCGGACTGCCTCGAACATTTTGAAGGACTCAAGGCAAACCTTGATTCCCTGGAGATCAATTATACAGTTGACCCGGGCATTGTGCGCGGACTTGATTATTATACCCGTACCGTTTTTGAATTTGTATCCGAACATGTCGGCACACAGGGGACGATTTGCGGCGGCGGCCGCTATGACGGGTTAATTGAGACGATGGGGGGACAGTCCACACCCGGTATCGGTTTTGCGATGGGTGTGGAAAGATTCCTGATGGAAGTTGCGGCACAGGAGATCGAAATTGAAAAGACCCCTCAAGTACTTGTATATATTGCTAATATGGATGCGAAAGGTGCAGTATATGCCCAAAAACTAGCCTTTGCTCTACG
>Ga0209540_10002981_pt1 | contig 11775 bp, 10 predicted proteins | sample BarGraIncu01121A_FD_184501 | JGI IMG/M metagenome (GOLD analysis project Ga0209540, IMG submission 184501) | Arctic peat soil microbial communities from Barrow, Alaska - Barrow Graham LP Incubations 011-21A (SPAdes) (version 2) | ecosystem: Environmental > Terrestrial > Soil > Wetlands > Peat... | reverse complement strand
TCGACGGCGTCAAGACGACGATCAACTTCGTCAACGAGGACGACACCGCATCCCCTGAAGTCGGCGCCAGTGCTGCTCAGAAGCTCCTCAACCAGGACAAGGTCATCGGCATCATCGGCCCCGTCATGAGCAAGGTCGCCCTGGCCGTCGCACCTATCGCGCAGGCTGCCAGCGTCCCAGAGATCTGCCCAACGGCCACCAATGAGAAGGTCACGCTGGTCGGTGACTACATTTTCCGTGCCTGCTTCATCGACTCGTTCCAGGGTACCGTCATGGCCAACTACGTGTGGAACACGCTGAAGGTCAAGACGGCGGCCGTCCTTTATGATAACGGCAACGACTACAACAAGGGCCTTGCCGAGTACTTCAAAGCTGGTTTTGAGAAGAACGGCGGAAAAGTCGTCGCCTATGAAGCCTTCACGGATGAAGACAAGACGGTCGACTACAAGGCCCAGCTGACCAAGATCAAGGCCGCCAAGCCTGAGTTCCTGTATCTGCCCAACTACTACGCCTCATCGGCCCTTCAGCTGAAGCAGGCACGCGAGATGGGTTTGAGCGTCCCCGCCGGCGGCGGCGATGGTTGGGATTCACCTGACTTCGTCAAGATAGGTGGCGCGGCTGTCGAAGGTGGTGTCTTCTCCAACCACTTCTCCAAGGACGACCCCAGCCCCAAAGTCCAGACTTTCGTCACAGCAGCCACGGCCAAGAACGGAGAGGCACCCGACGCCTACGTCGCTCTTTCGTATGATGCTGCAGGGCTGTTCCTCGACGCGTTCAAGACTGCCGGCTCAATCAAGGGCTCGGACATCAGGGATGCCATGAAGAACACGACCTTCTCAGGCATCTCCGGCGCCTACAAGTTCGACGAAAACCGCAACCCCATCAAGTCCGCAGTCATTTTGCAGATCAAGGACGGCCAGCAGACCTACCTGACAACTGTTAACCCGTAGCCTAGCACGCATCTCGGCGCAGCGGGGACCAGCCCCCTGCGCCTCCAGTTGGAGGAGAAAACATGGGTCAGTTCTTGCAGCAACTCATCAACGGCATTCAAATAGGTAGTATCTATGCCCTGATTGCCCTGGGCTATACAATAGTGTATGGTATCGTGCGCATTATCAATTTCGCTCACGCCGACATTTTCATGGTTGGCGCTTACATGGGATTCTTCCTTGCTCCCGTCATGGCCAAGATCTTTGGTGGCGCCTTTATCCCGACGATCATCGCAGCCATGCTCATTACCGGCCTGCTTGGTTTTGTCATGGAGAAACTTGCGTATCGCCCCCTGCGCTATAAGTCCCGCCTTTCGGCACTGATCACTGCGCTTGGTGTTTCGATATTCCTGGAGAACTTCTGCGCGATGCCCTTCATCTTCGGTCCGAATTTCCGCAAGTTCCCTGACCTCATCGTGGCCAAGAACATTCCCATCCCCGGCAACCTCGGCCTCAACATTTCCAACGTGCTGCTGCTCGACGTCGGCGTTTCCGTTATCCTGATGGTCCTGCTGTTCTGGTTCGTCAACAAGACCCTCATTGGCAAGCAGATGCGCGCTGTGGCATTCGACAAGCCGACAGCTAGCCTCATGGGCATCAACATCGACATCGTCATTAGTGCAGCCTTCATCGTAGGCCCTGCGCTCGCAGGCGCCGGCGGCATCCTGTACGGCACGACCTATGGCATGCTGGCATCCCCGTTCCTCGGCATATGGCCAGGCCTCAAGGCGTTCATCGCAGCGGTCCTGGGCGGTATTGGCAACATCCCCGGAGCCGTGCTCGGCGCATACATCATGGGCATCTCGGAGGCGTTTGCGACGTCGGTCAACTCCAACCTGGGGTACGGCATCGCTTTCGCCATCCTCATTGGCATCCTGCTTGTTCGACCAAGCGGCCTGCTGGGCAAGTTCATGCCGGAGAAGGTCTGACATGACATTTGTCCGTACACACCGCACCATGGCCACAATCATTGCATTTGTGCTAGTCTATGTTGTCATCAAGTCCCTGAATCTGACGGGCATCCTGAACGCGTATTACATCCAGCTCATCATCCTGGCCGGCATCAACATCGTCATGACTGTCAGCCTGGGTATGGTGAACGGTTTCACCGGCCAGTTCTCCATCGGACATGCTGGTTTCATGGCCGTCGGCGCCTATACGTCAGCCATGATTACGACGGTCTGGTTGCATGCGAGTACTGCAAATCCATGGGTCGGGTATCCTGTCTTTATTGTCGCAATTCTTGCAGGGGGGTTGCTGGCTGGCGCAGCAGGCTATCTTGTCGGCGCGCCTTCGATGCGTGTCAAGGGCGACTACCTGGCTATCGTGACGCTATCCGCCAATGAACTCATCCGAACGGTCATCCGTGTCACTGACGTCCTGGGTGGTCCTCGTGGCCTGGGCGGCATCCCCAAGTTCACCACGCTGGAGGTCGTCTTCGTGTTCGCGATCGTGAGCGTCGTTCTCATGCGCAACTACCTCTTCTCGTCTCATGGACGCTCCATGAAGGCAATCCGCGACTCGGAGATCGCTGCTGAAGCCACGGGTATCAACACAACACGGCAGAAAGTGTTTGTGTTCGTTTTTTCGGCCTTCTTCGCTGGAGTCTCGGGCGGTGTCTTCGCGCACCTGCTTCAGTTCATCCACCCGGACAACTTCAGTTTCATGAAGTCGCTGGAGTATCTTATCTACTTGTACGTCGGCGGCTCCACATCAATCAGCGGCGCCATAGTCGGCCCGGCTATCTTCACGCTCCTGCCCGAATTGATGCGCGGCCTGCAATCATGGCGTATGGTTATCTACCCGCTGATCCTCATCCTGACCATGATCTTCCGGACGGAAGGCATCATGGGCCTCAAGGAATTCAGCTTCATCCTCATTCCGCAACGTCAGAGGAAGGAGGTGAGCGCATAATGGCTCTCCTCGACGTTCAACATCTCACACAGTTCTTTGGCGGCCTGCGCGCCGTTTCCGACTTTAACATTCAGCTGGAGCACGGCGAGATCGTCGGCCTCATCGGACCCAACGGCGCCGGCAAGACGACCGTCTTCAACGTGATTACGGGCGTTTATACGCCGACCAAGGGTACCATTGTCTTCGACGGGCAGAACATTGTGGGCAAGAAAACCTACCAGATCACCCAGGCAGGGATCGCCCGCACGTTCCAGAACATCCGCCTGTTCAGCAAGTCCAGCGTTATCGACAACCTCAAGATCGCCTATCACTTCCGTATGCCCTACGGCAACACTGATGCGTTCCTGCACACACGCAAGTACTGGCAGGGCGAACAGCTTGTCGATGATTACGCGATCGACCTCCTGCGCCTGTTCCATCTGGAGGGACATGCTGAAGACCTCTCGGGTTCGCTCCCTTACGGAGCCCAGCGACGGCTGGAAATCGCCCGCGCTCTTGCCACCAAACCCAAGCTCCTCATCCTGGACGAGCCCGCAGCCGGCATGAACCCAGCAGAGGCAGACGAACTGTTGGAAATGATCCACTGGCTGCGCGACAAGTTCGACCTGACTATCTTGCTCATCGAGCACCAGATGAGGGTGGTCATGGGCGTGTGCGAACGTATCAAGGTCATGGATTTCGGCGAGACCATCTGCGAAGGCGTGCCCGAGTACATCCGCAACGACCCCCGGGTCTGCGAAGCATATCTTGGAAAGGGGGCCTGACATGCTACTCGAAGTCCAGAACATCGACGTTTTCTATGGCTCCATCCGTGCGCTGAAGGGTGTCTCCTTCAGCGTAGAAAAAGGCGAAATCGTCTCGATCATCGGCGCCAATGGCGCTGGCAAGTCGACGACGTTGCGTGCCATCTCCGGCATTCTGCGCGCAGCATCCGGTAGCATCATCTATGACGGACACGACATCACCCACACGCCACCGCATCTCATCGCGCGCATGGGAATCTCCCAGGTTCCCGAAGGCCGTGGCATCTTTGGTAACCTGACCGTGCAGGAAAACTTGGACGTGGCGCTGTCGTCGGTCAAAGACAAGAAGACGGCCGGGCCCAACCAAGACAAGGTATTCTCACTGTTTCCACGGCTCAAGGAACGCCGGCGCCAGGTAGCGGGTACACTGTCAGGCGGTGAACAGCAGATGCTGGCCGTCGGCCGGGGTCTCATGCAGAACAACCCGTTCATGCTTCTGGATGAACCGTCCATGGGACTCTCCCCCGTGCTGGTCGAGGAGATTTTCGGCATCATCACTGAGATCAACCAACTTGGCAAGACGATTCTGCTCGTCGAGCAGAACGCGTTCAAGGCACTATCCATCGCTCACCGCGGATACGTTCTGGAAACGGGTTCCCTGGTGCTGTCAGGGACCGCCAAGGAACTGCGCGACAATCCAGACGTCAAGAAGGCCTACCTGGGCGGCTAACCTCCCCGCCGTTCCTCCTTCTCAGCGTTTCCGGGCAGTGGGGTATCCCCACTGCCCGGAACGTCGTTTCAGAGGTCACGACCCCAGGGGACAGCCTGCTACTGCTGGCGCTCGAGCTCGGGCGTGTACGAACCGGTCCGGGCCGCACTGTTGCACTTGCTTCGATGATAGAACGCCGCCTGAGCCGCCGCGACGTTTGCCTGCTCACCGTGCCAGATGGTGAGTGCCGGTTCCTGCAATGCCCGTCCGTACGAATAGCTCAGTTCCCACGGATGCGGTCCCAGTTTGTTCATCGCATTGAGATGAGCGGTCGCCAGTTCGGACGACTGTCCGCCCGAAAGGAAGACGATGCCCGGGACAGCGGCAGGGACGGTACGGTGCAGTGTGCGCACGGTCGCCTCGGCTACGTCCTGGACCCCCGCCTGGTGGGAGCAGGACTTGCCAGAGATCGTCATGCTCGGCTTGAGCAGCATACCCTCGAGCAGGACCCCTTGCCGGGCAAGCTCGTTGAAGACCGACCCCAAGACGCCCAGGGTGACGAGCTCACACCGCTCCTGATCATGATCGCCGTCCATGAGGACCTCGGGTTCGACGATCGGAACAAGTCCAGCTTCCTGTGCCAGGGCCGCATAGCGCGCAAGGGCCTGGGCGTTGGCACTGACACATGCCCTGGTGGGGATACTCGTCCCGATGGTGATGACGGCACGCCACTTGGTGAACCGCGCGCCCAGCGACCGATACTCGGCCAGCCGTTCGCGAAGCCCATCCAGTCCTTGTGTGATCTTCTCACCGGGGTGAAGCGCCAGCTCAACCGTTCCCATGTCGACCTTGATTCCGGGGATGACAGCCTTCTCGGCCAGCAGCCTGGGGAACAGCGTTCCACCGAGGGACTCCTGGCGAATCGTTTCATCATAGAGGATGACGCCTGAGATGAATTCCTCGACACCGGGCGTCGTAAACAGCATGTCCCGATAAACGCGATGTGTCTCGGCAGTCGACGCCACGCCCAGTTTCGCAAATCTCTTGCCGATCGTTCCAACACTCTCGTCGGCCGCCAGTATTCCCTTGTGCGGTGCCACCAGAGCTCTGGCCGTCTCCTTCAACTCACGTTCGTACAACATACCATCCTCCTTGTCCGCAGGTCGTCCATGACAATACGGCACATGCGCATCCAATACACGATCAGTCGGCTGAGTCGTCCGGCTCGTCCATATCCTCGTCGGTTTCGTCGAGGTCGGCAGCGCGACTGCGATAGTCCTCTGCCAGCTCCTTGTTCCCCGCTTCCTCGTACGACTCGCTCATTTCCCAGAACAACTGCTGTCGAAGGTCGAGATCGGGCTGGTCGGCTTCGAGGTCCAGCGCCTGCTGGAACAGGACGACAGCCTGCTCATGGTTCCCGTCGAGTGCGCTCGCATCGCCGATCGTCTGCAGTGCACGCGCCTGAAAAAGCTTATCGTGCAGAGCCTTGCCAAGAGCGCCGCCCTTTTCCGCCAGCTCACGTGCCTTGGCTGCGTCTCCCTGGGCGATGGCCACCTGGCTCATGATGAGAAGAGCATCGGTTTCGAGATCCTTGTTGCCCATGCCCTTCGATGTGGCGCAGGCGACCTGGAAGTAGTGCATCGCCTTGTCCCACTCCTCCATCTCCGTATACATGCCACCGAGGTCACTCGCGTAATGCAGCGTGAGTTCCGGATCGGCCGGCAAGTCCTTGGCCAGAGCTTCGGCCTTCAGCGAGAAGCTGATGCCTTTCTCCAGCTCGTCGAGCATGCCGTACAGGGGACCCATATTGACATAGACATGGGCCATGCCGGCATTGTCATGCTTGGCCTCGTACAGCACGACCGCCCTGTCCAGCAGGGCCAGCGCGGGTTTGAACTCGTCCTGCTCCGCAAGAACCACCGCGGCATCCAGCAGTGCAGTTGCAGGCGGCGTGCCCGCCGGACACGCCTGCTCCACCTTCTGAACAAAGTCCTTGGGGTCCTTCTTGAACGAACGCGTCAACTCCGCGAGGCGTTCCCGCTGCCTCCGGTCCTTGCGGTCCTCTGCGCTGCTGCTCATGGGTTCCCTGTTCTTGTCTGTCATATCTGGTCCTCCTCTGCTGCTCTGCCGCGACTACGCGCGCGGACTGGCCAGCTGACCCGCGGCAAACGCGATCGCGCGCCGCATGTATGCCTCGTCGAACCCGCTTACGACGGCCGGTGTCTCAAACACCCGCTGCGGGATAGTCAGCTTGTCAAAGTCGAAGCCGTTCGCAAGCTTGAACGCGAACTTGGCCCGATAGATATCGTCTGCGGTCTCTGCCAGCTGTTCCGCCGTCAGATTGTATCCTGCGGCGGCAAGCGCCCGCAGTGTCAACTCCGGCGTGTAGATGCCACGGGCGAAGAAACACACCGTGAGCGAACTGAGCACCTGGCGCCAGCGCTCCTCGGCCATGAGCTTCTGAGCAAGCTGCTCGGCCGGAATGAGCCCCTTGGTCAGTTCCTTCTGGTCGATGGCATAACCGGCATTGTCCAGATGGCTGTGCCGTGCTCCCAGCATGAACCCCAGGTAGCCGGCCGGACCCGTGTGGTAGCCAGGCATCTCGTTACCACCAAACGCCATGGCAAAGTCGGCACCGCCGTAACGGGCAGCGGCTGCGTCCACACCGTGGCCCAATATCTTCCAAAACTCGTTGGACCGGCTGGTGATGGCTTCGACGCCTGCGACATAGCCATCGGCCTTGCCAAACTCGAGCTTCAAGCCACCTGTATCCTGTTCCGTGACCAATCCCTTTTCCATTGCTTCGGTCGCCCAGGCCAGACACACGCCGGCGCTCATGGCATCCAGTCCAAGGGTTTCTACCCCGTTCATGAGGCTCAGCACCTGCTCAGGATTGCTGAGGCCGAGCATCGAGCCGAGCGCATAGATGGGCTCATAGTCATAGGAGATCATCGTCGTCTTGTAGTAATACGCCTCATCCTGATACGGTTCGCGCAGCGCGGCGATGTGAATGCAAGCGACAGGGCAGTGCGAGCAGGCGAGACGACGCCCGAGGTAATGCTCAGCGTAGTGCTCTCCCGAGATGGCTTCAGCAGACTCGAAGCATCCCGCCTGCACGTTGCGTGTCGGGAGCCCGCCGAGCGCAGACAGGGGCTGGATGTTCTCCGCCGTTCCCAAGTCGTGATATTTCTTCATGACGGGGCTGCTGACCGCCGCGGTGTTGATCTCGTCGTAGAGTGCCCGATACGCCACCTTGTCCGCGACTTCCAGCGTCCGATTGCCCGATACCACGACTGCCTTGAGCTTCTTGCTACCAAACACCGCCCCCATGCCGAGCCGCCCGAAGTGCCTGTAAGTCTCCGTGCTGACATCGGCGTAAGTCACCAGGTTCTCACCTGCGCGACCAATGCGCATGATGCTGCGCAGGCCCGCCGAGCTCTCGTTCTGCCGTATGATGCGGCCGGCGGTCACGCTGGAACTCATGCCCCACAGGGTGGTGGCATCGCGGAAATATGCCTTGCCTCCCTCGATGCTGAGGTACCCCGGATTGGTGTTGGCGCCGGTGATGACGATTGCGCCGATCCCAGACATCCGGATGGCTACTGCGCTACGGCCTCCCGCGTGCGATTCGCCCAGGTTGCCGGTGTGTGGCGACTTGAACATCGCCACGGTCTTGGACCCAAGAGGGAAGAGTCCATCCAGAGGTCCCGTCGCAAGCACGATAGGCGCCTCGGGGGCGAGTGGCTCCATGCCCGCTGGGCAGTTTTCGGTCAAGAGCTGGATAGCAACCCCCGCCCCTCCGAAATACTTCCCGAACAGATCCTCGCGACGCTCTACCCATGAGCGCTTTTTGGTCAGGTCGACGTACAGGACGTTGGCAAGCGGATCATTTGGCAGCATTGGAGACCTCCTCGCGGCGTTCTTCGAGCGCGAGCACTCCATGCGGGCAGTACTTGGCACAGTAGCCACAATGTACGCAGATGATCGGCTTCTCCGCTTCCTTGTCCCAGAAGATGGCGCTGACGATGCACGCTTGCCGGCACAGTCCACAGCCGGTGCACTTCGAGGGATCCAGAAGAACTCCTCCACCCTTGCGCAGGACCAATGCGTCCTCTGGGCACACCTTGGCGCACGGGGGATCCTCGCATGCTCGACAAACGACCACCGAAAGACCATGTTCCATGCCACCCACGGACTTGATGTGGATTGCCGTCTTGCCCATTCCCGCATAGCCCAGCCGGCGAGTGCACGCAAACATGCATATCTGGCAGCCGGTACAGCGTTCCGCGTCAATGACGGATAGTCTCATGGATTCTTCTCCTTGCACTGCTACGTTGTTGGTGGCTACATCCGCCTGATCATTGATAGTATACGTCCAGTATGACTATGTCATGCATACATGGTGACTTATCTAACGTACACGTGAATCGTTCCGTCAACTCATGAAGCACCGAACTGATTGCTTCCAGGCCAGAAGCCGCTCTCCAGGACCAGAATAGTCATCGACCATCAAAACGAGACCATCAAGCTTCCCTTTCTGGCGAGCCTGCGGCGTTGTGGTTCGCATAAGGTCTCGTTTGGATATACTTTCCTTACAGTACGGGAGGCTCTGATGGAACAGTTTCACGAGACGATGAGTGGAGCAACGGTCACACGGATGCCGGTCGGCCCCCTGATGACCAATTGCTACCTGGTGCAGTCAGGGACGGAGCTCATGCTGGTGGATCCGGGCATGGTCTGGACCCGGGAGCTGGAGGAGGTGGCAACCATCGTCGAGAGCGCTAACGCCCGCCTCCGCTGGATCGTCTGTACCCATGGGCACTTCGATCACGTCTCGGGCGTCGACACGGCAATGGAGCGTTTCCCCGGCGCGACTCTGCTCATGGACCCGCGGGAGGTTGAACTCGCCAGAGACCCGGTGGCAAACTACGCCACACAGATGGGGTCCACATTCGCCATGCACGCTGAGCCATCTCCATTAATTGCCGGGCAGGAAGTACCCCTGGGGCTCATTACCTACCGCATCGCGACTATACCGGGACATACACCGGCCAGCAGCGTGCTTATCACGGGAGACCATGCGTTCGTCGGCGATACGCTGTTTGCCGGTAGCGTCGGTCGCGCGCCTAGCCAGAAAGAGTTCGAACAGCTGCTTGCCGGGATACGCGTGACCCTCATGACGCTCCCGCCAGCCACACGCATCTTCCCGGGGCACGGAGAACCGACGAGCATCGGCGCCGAACTGGGCGCGAATCTCTGGCTGTAGTCAGTTACCGGACCGCGCGCGCAGTTCGGCGCGCGTCTGTCCGATGTCGCTGGACACGTTCCTGAGCGCTATCAAGTAGCACGGCGTCCACAACATCGAAGCTCCTGCTATCAGCACCAGGAAGGCAGTCCCCAGACTGATCCTCGAAGCCAGAATCCCCGTCAGCAGCGGTGCAAGCGCCGCCCCGGTGGTCTCCACGAGACTCTGCATGGCAAGCGCGGTGCTGCGGACTTCGGGCGGGCTGACGTCGCTGATGGTGGCCACAATGTTGGGAGCCGCGAATCCCGCCAGGAAAGAGCCGGTCATGGCAAGCAGGGCAAACGCGACGTGGTGCGTCACTGGGACCAGGAGAGCAGCGCAGAGCAGAAGTGATCCCGGTATGGTCGCGGCAACCACGAGAAGGCGCCCTCTGGGCATCGCCCGGAACAGCCTGTCGCCCAAGACTCCACCCAGTGGAAGACCCACGGCGAGCCCAGCCACGGTGACGATGGCGACCGATAGAGAAGCCTGCCCAGAATATCCTCGCTCGGTCTCCAGGTACCTGTACATCCAGAAGGTCACGACATTGATGGGGATGACGGCGAGAAGCCCCTGCGCGTACAGCGCCACAAGAGTCCTTCGTCTCAGCAATTTCCGGGCGACAGACCACTGGAATGTTGGGGACTTCACAGGGGCGCCCGCGAGTTCCGGTTCTGTCGCGCCTCGTGGCACGTCCCTCACAAACAGCGCCACCAGCACGGCGACGAGCATGCCTGCGGAGCCGGTCACGACGAAGACCCACCGCCACCCGATGCGAGGCGCCAGGAACGTTGCCAGTGCCGCCCCTACCACGTACCCCACGGGGATCGACATCTTCAGGACAGCGTACACCTTTCCGCGCACGCGAGGTTCGAACGTGTCCGCCAGCAGGCTGTATGCGCCGGGAACACTGGCGTCGTCAACGCCGGTCGCCGCACGCGACGCGACGAACCAGCCGAACGTGGGCGCCACCGCGGACAGCCACGTCGTCGCACCCCAGACGGCAGCAGCAATCGCCAACAGCCGCGCACGCGAGAACCGGTCGAAGAGGTATCCCCACAGAGGAAAGAGCAGACCGCCGGTCACCAGCCCCCCTGACAGCACTGTGCCCATCTGCGCCTCATTGATGTGGAAGGAGTCCATGATCGAACTTGTGAGCGGACCGACGATGAGACGGTCTGCCTGGTGCAGCAGCGCGAAACAGAGGAGCACTGCCAGTGTAGCCCACCTGCTGGAACGACGGTTCCTCATGCGCACCTCTCCGGACGTTACCTGTCATTACTCTACGTTAAGTCACGTGACGTGTCCAGCCACAGATTTGGTGCCAGATACCAGATCTGCACATTCCTCCTTTGGCCCATCATCATGCCGGTGGTATCATGAGTTGATAGAAGACACAGTTCACGGAGGTTGACATGGTCGACGTTTTTGTTATCGGTGGCGGACCCGGAGGGTACGTCGCTGCAATCAAGGCAGCTCAGCTGGGTCTGTCGGTCGCGCTGGCAGAAGAGGCCGACATGGGCGGGGTCTGCACAAACTGGGGTTGTATCCCTACCAAGACGATGCTGGCCAGCAGCAAGCTCTTCACGCGCATGCAGGAGGCTCGCAAGTTTGGTCTGACTGCTGATAACGTGGGTGTTGACTTCGGCGCCATCATGACGCGCAAGGACCAAGTCGTCGTCCGGTTGCGCAAAGGCATTGAATTCCTGATGAAGAAGAACAGTATCCAAATGTACAGGAGCCGTGCAACACTCAAGGACCCGACTCATGTCTGCATCGACACGACGGGCGAGGTCGTTGACGCGAAGAACGTCATTATTGCCACCGGCAGCTCTCCCATCAAGTTTCCCCCCTTCACTGATCCGGGCATCTGGACCAGTGACGACGTCTTCCGCAACAGGGAACAGCCGAAGGAACTTGTTGTCATCGGTGGCGGTGTTATCGGCGTCGAGATGGCGACATTCTTCAACGCCATCGGCACGAAAGTCACCATCGTCGAGCTCATGCCACATATCCTGCCTGTCGAGGATGAGGACGTAGCACTGGCCCTCGCTGCAACCCTCAAGAAGCGAGGTATCACCATCATCACCGGGGCGAAGACCCAGTCGGTCACGCCCACGGAGACTGGTTACAGCC
>Ga0209540_10002980_pt1 | contig 11777 bp, 11 predicted proteins | sample BarGraIncu01121A_FD_184501 | JGI IMG/M metagenome (GOLD analysis project Ga0209540, IMG submission 184501) | Arctic peat soil microbial communities from Barrow, Alaska - Barrow Graham LP Incubations 011-21A (SPAdes) (version 2) | ecosystem: Environmental > Terrestrial > Soil > Wetlands > Peat... | reverse complement strand
CTGTCGGGATAGAGATTTTCCTGGATAACCTTGTACATGAGCGAATCGGGAGAAGAATACGCCCCTTTCATTTCATTGTAAACTATACCGGAAATAATCAGAGGGCTGGATAAATCACCGGGTGTGGCCAGTTCCAGGTGATGTCCTTCCTGAAAAAGTGTTTCCTTAAGCAGGCGAGGCTGCAAAACCAGATCGGTATAGACGCGGGCCAGGTTGTAAAAGTCGGCCTTGATCTGGCTGGCTACAGGATAAATTGTTTTGTCCGGGTAAGTAAAGGCATTGATGAAGGTTTGCAGCGTGGAGCGCATCAATTCTTTAAAGACATCCTTGAGCGGATACTTTTGTGAACCTGCCAGCACAGAATGTTCCAGGATGTGGGGCAATCCCGTGGAATCAGCAGGTGGCGTGCGAAAACCTATCGCGTATAAATTTTCGCGATCAAAAGAATGCAGGTGGAGAACCTTGGCGCCTGTCTGATCATGCTCGATTTCGTAGGCGGTAACTCGCAGATCGGTAAATGTTTTTACACGCAGAACTTTAAATCCATGTAATACACTACCTGTCTGAAGTGTCGGTTGAGGAAAGGTTGATTGAGCGGGCATTCCAAAATTCTCCTTATAATTTTTGATGATTCCTTATAGTGGATTTCAGGATTATCTTTCAGGGGCAATCATTTATCGTAACACGTCCATTATTCTTACGGCCTTCGTCAGTATTATTATCAGCTATGGGCACAGTGGAGCCGGCTCCCCGCGTGATCAGGCGCTGCCTACCAATGTTAAATTTATTCACCAGATAATCCTTTACGCTTGCGGCACGCCTCTTCGATAGGGCAAGATTGTGTTGCTTCGTGCCAATATTGTCGGTATGTCCGATTATTGTGAGTTTGGCTTCCGGATTTTTAATTAAATATTTGACTATGGTCTGCATTTCATTATTGTAATTATAACCAACGGCCACTGAGTCCGAACCAAATTCGATATTTATACTGAGACAACCGGTGAGCGGCTGCTTTTTAACCGCGGAAATCTTGGAAGGGGCTGGCGGCTTTACGGCGGAAATCTTCACAACTCGCGTCTGGGTTACTTCTCTGACGGATTCAGCCAGGGCAATATCAGCAGGGGCATTGCTAAAATATATTTCGCCGATTAGACTATCGGCCGGGCTTTTTGTCCGCTGGGAATTAATGTAAATTTGCAGACCGGTGGTTAATCCTTGTGGCTCGCCTCCTTTAATATCGCCGAAGAGCTTTTTGTAATCCTTATATAGATTGCGCCGTTCCGTGTACCACTTACCCGTTTGATCCGTTCTATTTCTTAAAACGATGTATCTTAATTTATCACCGCCAAGTTGCTGACTGCGACCGCTCCATCCTTTTGGCGCTTCGTTGTCCCAGATATAGCCGATAACCGGAGTATTCAGCACCGCGGGGAAACCGACTTCTTTAAAAGCTACGTAAACTTGTAGCGCCTGATCGTCCTTCAATTTTTTACGGACATCTCCTCCCTTGGGCAATTTATTAACTTTCCAGCGCCAGCATAATATCGGGAATTCCTTAACATCTATCCGTGCTTCTTTGCGCAGGCCAAACGAAGAGCTGCCCGGGGAAGTCAAATGCAGGTAAAAGGTATTGCCTTCCTTTTCCATTTTCATTAAAGGGGTGCCCTTTTTTTTCTCTAAGCTCCATCCTTCAGGTAATCCTGCGGGCATTACCAGTGATATAAATTTGGAGACCGGAATTATTCCGGGATTTGCCCAGGAATCGCCTACCCATAAGAAAGACAAGACTATGCAAATAAAAATAAAAACGGCTGGATATTTTTTCATTAAATCTTGCCGCCGTTATTTATTTTTGTCCGGAGAGCCATTATCTCGGTTCGAGTGAAAACTGATTCCACATGATCAACATGCTGAAGAATATTTTCCCGGCCGCCTTCCTCACGATCGATTAGAGTTATAACTCTTTCGACAATGAGTCCGGCGTGACGCGCCTGTTCAATTGCGGTAATGGTTGAGCCGCCTGTTGTAATGACATCATCAATAATGACAACTTTTTCACCGGCTTCAACATTGCCTTCAACGGCGCTTTTGGTGCCGTGTGACTTGACATCTTTACGGACGATAAAAGATTTTATCGGTCTTCCTTTTTGATAAGAAATTAAAGACAGAGCATTGGCAATGGGATCAGCTCCCAGCGTCAGTCCTCCTGCCGCCTTAATATCGTAATCTTTGATCATATCAAAAACAATTATGCCGATAAGATTCATCCCCTCCGGGTCGAGGGTTGTGGGTTTGCAATTAAAATAATAGTTGCTTTGCCGTCCCGACGCCAGCGTGAAAGGCGGATTGTCGCTATATTTGAAAGTCCGGGCAAGAATTATTTCGCCCAGACGTTCCTTATATTCTTCGATGGTCATTGGTATATTTCCTCCAGTTTATGCTTCATGATTGAGAGTTATCATCATGCAAAACAAATTTAATGGGCAGTTTTACGCGGATAGCAAAAGGCTTCCCTGCTTTTTTCGCCGGCTCAAACTTCCAGAGTTTTACGGCTTCCATTGCCGATTGGTCTAAAATTGTGTAGCCAGATGACTTACTGATTGCCGTGTTCCCTACGCGGCCATCCGGTAAAATTTCCGCGTTTACCAGAACAACACCCTCGTAACCGCGAAGCCTTGCCATTGCGGGATATACCGGGGGAATATTTTCTCTGTAGAGTGGACTGGCGGTTACAAAAGCTGATGAATATCCCGCTTCCGGCGAGGCTGTTGCGTCCGAAAAATTATGAGAACTCTCTGTGCCTGTTGCTGAGAGGGCTTTGCCACCCCTGTCTTCTTTCCCTGTGTAACTTTGAACAGGAATATTATTTGTGGCGCTGATAGTTGTGATCGCGCTTATTTTGTCTGTTGGAATTGCGATAGTCCGGTTGGCCACTTCACTTTCTGCCCTGGATTGTTTTCTGTCTGCTCTTTTTCCGTCAGGCGAGATTATGTCGTTACCAGTTATTGTTTCGAGTGAAACCCACACAGAGTTTAATTTATTTAAACCAGTCGTAAGGTGCAGGTCATTGAACAAACCCAGGATGAGAAGTGAGCCTACGGCAATGTGAATGACGATCGACGCACTCACGGCAAATAATTTATTGTTGAAACTCCAATTCCGAAAGCGCAGCGCAACGGAATTGGTAAGTTGAACAATCCCGCGAAGCGGAGGGTATAAGAACCCACAGTTTGCTGCGAAATATTTCCAAAGCTTGCTTTGGGGTTCATACCCGTGGTTTTGTTTTGTCTTTTCGAGTTTTATGGATATCATTAGGTAAAAATATTTATTTTTTAATTAATTTTTCTACAACTCTAACGGCTTCTACGCCATCTTTGGCAAAAGACGCGCCGATAGAGTTCGCGTAAGCTTCGGTAACGACTGCCCCGCCAATCAGGAAATCGGTTTTTATCCCCTTGATTCGAGCCAGTTCGATCAAATCCTTCATGTTAACCATCGTTGTCGTCATCAATGCGGAAAGACCGACAACATCGGGATTTTCCTTTTTCACGGCATCAATTATTGTTTGATTGGGAACATCCTTGCCCAGATCAATAACATTATAACCATAATTTCTCAAAAGGAGGGCCACAATATTTTTACCGATATCATGAATGTCACCCTTGACGGTTGCCATTATTATTTTACCTTTACCTGCCGTCGCCGTTTTCTTTAAGTGAGGCTCCAGATAGCCAAGCGCTTTTTTCATTGTTTCCGCTGCGGCCATGAGCTGAGGTAAAAAGTAAATCTTCTTTTCGTATAAATCACCCACACGGACAATGGCGGGGATCATAATCTTATCCACCAGATCCGTTGCCGAAGTGCCGCCGGCAAGCTCCCGGTCAATCAAAGAAATAATGTTTTCCCGGTCACCATCGATAATTGCGGCCGCAACTTTTTCCCGCGTGGACGGAGGTTCTTTTCCAACACTTGCTGACGATGTAGAGCTGGGCTGGGTGGAAAAATGTTCGATAAAACTAAGAGTACTTTTATCTTTAGCCGTAAGTGTGTCGCTTGCTTTTTTCACGTTCATCAACTCCACACTTGACGGATTGGCAATGGCCATAGTCAGGCCGCAATATTGCGCCATAGCCAGAAACGCAGAATTAAGCCAGGGGCGTCCCGGCATACCGAAAGAAACATTGGATAGCCCCAGGATGGTTTTGCTTTTAAATGTCTGTGTACACCAGCTCAGGGTCTTTAATGTTTCCTGTGCCGCGATGGGATCGGAGGCCACGGCCATGACCAGACAATCCACAATAAAATCGTCTTTGGTAAAGCCGAACTTTTTTGCCCTCTGAAAAATATTGTTGATCACGGTTTGGCGCTTTTGCGCGCTTTTAGGCAGATCGCCGCCAGTCAGAGGCAGTAGAATAAACATGGCTCCATACTTGGCAGCCAGGGGCAAAAGCCTGGTTATTTTCTCTTTTTCGCCGGAGATGGAGTTGATCAGCATTCGGCCCGGATAAATCCGAAGTGCGGCATCGATAGTTTCTATTCTGGAAGAATCCACAACCAGCGGCAGTTTCGTCGTTGTCGCCAAAAGGCCGATGGCGGCTTTAATCGTTTTTACTTCATCGATACCGGGCTGGCCGACGTTTACATCCAGCAGGTTCGCGCCTTGCTTTTCCTGTTCCTGCGCCATCTGGCGGATGATCGACATCTTGCCTTCAGTCAGTTCCTGCTGCAGGGCTTTTTTACCGGTGGGGTTGATTCTTTCGCCGACGATGCAAAGGGGTTGATTATCCGCGAAATGTAAAAAACTCCGTGCGGAGCTAAGCGCACTGATTGATTTTCTCACAGGTAATTTTGGTTTGCTGCTTGCCACTGCTTTGGCCAATTTAATAATATGTTCCGGTGTCGTACCACAGCAGCCGCCGATCATATTGGCTCCGGCGGCCACAAGCTTTCGGCCATAAGAGGCAAAAGTTTTAGCGTCCATATCAAAGACCGTTTTCCCGCCTTCCAGGCGAGGCATTCCGGCGTTGGGTTTAGCCACCAAAGGTACCGTGGCGTAAGGTTTCATGGCCGCAATAAATTCCAGCATTTTTTCAGGACCCGTAGAGCAGTTACAGCCCACGGCATCGGCACCCAGGCTCTGCAGGGTGATGAGCGCGCTTACCGGATCAGTTCCACCCAGCGTATGGCCGTCCTTTTCATAGGTCATAGATACAATCGTAAAGATATTTTTCGTCTCTTTGACGGCAAGCAACGCCGCTCGTGCTTCCTGAATATCAATCATGGTTTCGATGACAATAAGATCACAACCGCCGTCAATCAAGCCACGCACCTGCTCTTTAAAAGCATCGACTGCCTCTTCAAAGGCCAGTGGGCCGAAAGGCTCAATAAATAAACCAGTCGGGCCGATATCTCCGGCAACCAGAGCTTTTTTACCACAGGCTTGTTTTGTCAGACGAACCAGTTCACAGTTAATCCAGCGGACGTCTTCTTGAATACCGTATTGTTGGAGTTTGAAGCGATTGGCGCCGAAAGTACAGCTATAAACTATTTGCGCGCCTGCTTTTTGGTAAGACGCATGCATATCCCGGATAATTTGCGGATTATCCAGACACCACTGCTCCGGGCACACGCCGGCAGGTAATCCTTGTTTTTGCAGTTCGGTGCCGGTGGCGCCGTCCAAAATAATAATATTATTAGTCAGATTATTTATAATTTTACTGCTTTTTGTCATGAAAATATCCTAAATTGCGTATGTTTTTTAAACTGTAATCTTATATCATCTTTAACGCAAGAAATGTGAAATTTTTTATCGCGGATATAGTCCAATTAGCTATACTTTTATCAAAATTACACAAATTTTCGCGGGATTCATGCTGCATCAAAGTCCTTGCAATTCCCCCTAAAGCGAGGTAATAGCGTCGATCAATGATTAGAGAAAAACGGTTAAGGAGCCGTATTTACGGAACATTATGGCATCAAAAATCATTTTTTCGAATCTTAGTCGCAACGACGATTATACAATTTTACTCAATGGTCAGGCCCGGGGTACTGTGCTGCCCCTGAAAACCAATACGATTGATTTGGACCCGGGGAAATATGAGCTTGATATTAAAGGCAGCAATGAAGAAGGATTGCCGAGTATGTGTAAATCGATTCAGGTTAAGATAGATGATTGCAAGTCCGTCCATTTGCGGATCGTAGCTGAGCATTTTGCGATCGGCATATACGACGAGAAGGGAACGCAGTTGAATGCCAAACATGGTTTCCTTTGCGGATCCATTGCCGATGGCGTTCGCATAGACAATCCCATTGCATGAATATAAATGATAACAAGCCCCAACAAACGTTTCTTGAGCGCATCAGACTCCGTTTTATTGGCGCTCCGCGGAACATTAATGAGCCGTCTCTCTTTCACAAAATTTCCCTGATCCCAATTTTGGCATGGATCGGCCTGGGTGCCGACGGTTTGTCATCGTCCTCTTACGGGCCGGAAGAAGCCTTCAAGGCCCTGGGACCTCATACCTATCTGGCCATTTTTATCGCCATTGGCACAGCGTTCACGGTATTTATTATTGCCTACGCCTATTCCCGAATCATTGAACACTTTCCCCACGGCGGCGGCGGGTATATTGTCGCCACCCATACCATCAGCAGCAAAGCAGGCGTTGTTGCCGGGTCGGCTTTGCTGGTGGACTATATTCTGACCATCACCGTTTCCCTTGCCGCCTGCGGGGATGCCATCTTCAGTTTCCTCCCCCCCCGTTTTTTTATATTATAAGTTACCCTTTGTTGTGGGATTGATTGTCCTTCTGGTCGTTATGAATCTCCGCGGAGTAAAAGAGTCCATCACTTTTCTCGCACCCATATTCATCGTCTTTGTGATCACCCATGTTCTTCTCATCGGTTATGGCCTGGGAACACATTTGGGCGAAATCGGACCGGTTATGGAAAAATATCGCGGGAGTGTTAATTCAGATCTGGCAACCATTGGTTTTGTGGGGATCCTGGCGATTTTTTTGCGGGCGTTTTCCATGGGTGGTGGTACCTATACGGGAATAGAGGCAGTTTCCAACGCCATGAATGTCATGCGGGAACCAAGGGTACAGACGGGTAAGCGCACCATGGTCTATCTGGCCGTATCACTTGCTGTCACCGCCTCCGGTCTTCTTTTCTGCTATGCTCTGTTCTCCATTACCCCCACAGAGGGTAGAACGCTCAATGCCATCCTGGCGGACAGAATCTTCAGCGGTTGGTACTTGGGTGGCTTTCTGGCTTTGATCACTATCTTTGCGGAAGGAGCGCTACTTATGGTCGGCGCTCAGGCCGGTTTCATCGACGGCCCACGGGTTATGGCCAATATGGCCGTGGATTCCTGGCTTCCCCGGCGCTTTTCGGCCCTCTCGGAGCGCCTCACCATGCAAAACGGCGTTCTCCTCATGGGCGCGGCTTCTCTGGCGGTGCTTTTCTATACTCATGGTTCGGTGTCAGCACTTGTTGTCATGTATTCAATCAACGTTTTTCTCACCTTCTCCCTGTCTCAATTCGGCATGGCGAAGTTTTTTTTCCAGAATAGGAATAAGGATAAGAATTGGGCAAGGCATATAGTGATTCATCTCATTGGCTTGATTCTCTGTGTGACCATATTGATCGTAACGGTTTATGAGAAGTTCGGTGAAGGGGGATGGGTCACCCTGGTCATTACATCAGCTCTGATTGGACTTTGCTATCTGATCCGGCGTCATTACCTGAAAGTTAGCAAAGGTGTGCGTCAACTTGAAGAAATCCTGTCGTCAATTCCATCCGGGCACGTTCCTAATGAGGAGCCACTCAATACGAATGAACGGACGGCCATTATTCTGGTAAGCGGCTATAACGGCTTCGGCCTTCATTCCTGGCTTTCCGTTTTTCGGGAATTTCCCAAGCTCTATCGAAATTTTATCTTTGTATCCGTGGCAGAGATTGATTCCGGCGTCTTTAAGGGTGCGTCGGAGATTGAAGCCCTGAAGGCGTCGACCGCGGAGCAACTCGCCAAATACGTCAAACTAGCCCGTTCCTATGGGTATGCCGCTGATTATCGTATGGACGTGGGAACAGATGTCGTAGAAGTGGCGACTAACCTATGCCATAATATTGTCCAGGAATTTCCTAGATCATCAGTTTTTACGGGAAAGCTAGTCTTCCGCCAGGAGAATCCCTTCCAGAGAATTCTTCACAATGAGACGGCCAATGCCATCCAGAGGCGGCTACAGTGGGAAGGTATCACAACGGTTATCCTGCCGATTCGTGTGAATCTCTGATTCTAAAAACGGCAGTTGAACCGGGGCATACAAAAAGCGACTGCGCCCGAAATATTGTGACTCTATGCGAAAGGATAACGCGGCGGCAAGAAGGAAACTCCACAGACGTATTACTAATACATTGAGGAAGCCGACGATGCTGCCAACAAAGTGCGAAGTGGTATCATATGGAATCGGAGAGGGACAACTCAGACTGTCCCTCTTGGTTTTTCAGGTGATCAATGAGTTTTGCCGCTAAATTAAAATGTAATAACCTCACAAAAAGGAGCAAATCCCGCTGATAGCCGTAACTGATTTTTCCGGCAAGAGAATAAACCCGGAATTGATGGTCACGCCGATTTTATCCATTTGCAGTTTTTCATAAATCATTTTTTGATTTTCCAGTTTAAAATCAGCATATCCCGCCGAAAAACGCCGCGGCAAAAGCCTTTTTCCTTCTCTGCGCACTTGCTGGTTTAAATAATCCATAATCCAATCCAGAGCCGCATCGACCATTTCACTGGCAGTGGCATCATAAACTACCGCCGCGGCCAGATCATCCTGGCTGGTTTTTTTCTGGATTGCATCCATAATGGCGCTTCCGGCAGTTGTCCCCATGAGCACGGCCTCAGGGCAATCCCGCAGGAGTGCGGATAGCTTTTTGCTGCTAAAGGTTAAGTTTTCAGCCAGAGTAATTTCTTCCCCATCGTTTTTGCTGATGATAGTTCGGAGAATTGATCCCTTCAGCAAGATAAATGATGCCGCTTCTTCAATAAAGCGGTCGGTTTCCTTTTGTTGACTTAACGAAAGTTTTGTTGTTCTTTTTTTATATCCGAGGCGTTGATAGATTTTCGCGTAAGGAGGATCAATTGATATGTTCCCTGTAAAAATTAAAGAATCGGGCATAAAGGTTCAACTTTTCTTAATGTGTTTTCATACCTTTGATTTGTTGTAGCGCTTTTTCCACCTTTGGCGGCAATTACTTCATAGTCCGCTTCGGTAAATACAGTGGAAAATAATTCGCGAATAGAAGCCTCATCATCAACTACCAGCATTTTCCCCTTCAAAGTCCTATCCTTCCGGTTAAGTCTGATTAAGTAGCTGCTCCAGTTTCTTCACTGTCTGATTGCCCATTTCCTCTGTGCCGACAAGCCTATTGCCTTCCGAATAAATGTCCTGCGTCCGGAAGCCTTCTTTTAAAACTTCCGCAACGGCTTTTTCCACTAAGTTTGCCTCCTCGGGCATGGCCAGTGAATAGCGCAGCATCAAGGCCACCGATAAAATTGTTGCCAGCGGATTAGCTATATTTTTTCCGGCTATATCCGGAGCGGAACCGTGAATTGGTTCATATAGAGCGCTATCTTTGCCCAGAGAAGCGGAGGGAAGCATGCCGATGGAACCGGTCAGCATAGCCGCTTCATCACTTAATATATCTCCGAACAAATTGGTTGTGACAATTACATCAAACTGCGCCGGATTACGGATAAGCTGCATCGCGCAATTATCAACATACATATGTTTTAAAGTCACCTCCGGATAATTCCGGCCGACTTCCGTAACCACGGTACGCCACAGTTCGGTGGTCTCCAGAACATTGGCTTTATCCACCGAAAGAAGATTTCGTTTTCTGCCGAGGGCAATTTCAAAGGCGCGAACGGCAATTCTTACGATTTCATCTTCGGTATAAACCATTGTGTTTATACCTTTGCGCTTGCCGTCTGGCCCTTTTGTTACCCCGCGTGGCTGACCGAAATAAACATCACCGGTCAATTCGCGAACAATCATGATATCGATGCCCTGCACCACGCTTTTTTTCAGAGGAGAAGTATCCAAAAGCTCGCTAAATGCTACGACCGGCCGTAAATTAGCGTAAAGGCCTAATTTTTCTCTCAAGCCCAGAAGAGCTCTTTCCGGCCGTAAACTATAATCCAGATTCTCCCATTGCGGGCCGCCCACGGCGCCGAGCAGAACAGCATCGCTTTGCAGCGCCAGATCAAGGCTTTGCTGTGGTAACGGAACACCAAAACGATCGTAGGCGCTACCGCCGACATATCCTTCTGATAAGGATATATTAATCTTTCTTTTATCGGAAATCAACCTTAAAACCTTTAACGCTTCGTTCATTATTTCCTGGCCGACTCCGTCACCGGCAAAAACGGCGATTTTAAAACTGCGCTGTTTCATTTTTTCCTCATTTTCCGGCAATATGCTTCATCAAGCCGCCGTCGGCAATCAATTGTTCCATAAAGGGCGGAATGGGATTAATGCTGAAAGTTTTATTTTTTGAGGCCAGTGTTATAGTTCCCGAGACACTGTCCACAATTATTTCTTCCCCTTCTTTGATTGCCTCAAATAATTCCCTGGATTCAAAAATGGGCAGCCCCATGTTAAAGGCGTTGCGATAAAAAATGCGGGCGAAACTTTTGGCCACCACGCAGGAAATGCCCGCCGCTTTGATGGCAATGGGCGCGTGCTCGCGTGACGAACCACAGCCGAAGTTTTCTCCTCCCAGAATAATGTCACCGGCCTTCATCCTGGTGACAAATTTGGGATCAGCGTCTTCCATGCAGTGGCAAGCCAGTTCCTGCGGATCTGATGTTGTTAAATAGCGCGCCGGAATAATTGCGTCCGTATCGATGTTGTCTCCAAATTTCCAAACTTTTCCTTGAAATATCATATTAAAGAGACCTTTCTCCTATTTTTACTATAGTTCTTCAGGGGATGCAATTCTGCCCAGCACGGCGGATGCTGCCGCGACAGCCGGACTTGCCAGGTAGACTTCACTTTTGGGATGGCCCATGCGGCCTACAAAGTTGCGGTTTGTTGTGGCAATAGCTCTTTCACCTTCCGCCAGAATTCCTAAATGTCCGCCCAGACAAGCGCCGCAGGATGGCGGGCTGATAACCGCGCCGGCATTAAGAAATATTTCGAGCAGTCCTTCCTGCAGTGCCTGCTTATAAATAAATGGCGTTGCCGGAACAACGATCAATCTTACATGAGATGCAGCTTTGCGGTTTTTAAAAATTTGCGCGGCGATTCTTAAATCTTCAATCCGGCCGTTAGTGCAGGAACCAATCAGCGACTGATCTATTTTCACATTACCCGCTTTGCTGACACCTTTCACATTGGACGGCAAATGAGGGAACGCCACCTGAGGTTCGAGCTTGCTTGCATCGATTTCAATAGCATTCGAATAAACGGCATCAGCATCGGAGGAATAAAATTTATAAGGACGCTTTGCCCGTTTTTCAACGTATTGCGTTGTAATTGCATCAGGAGCGAAAATACCGTTTTTAGCCCCGGCCTCAATAGCCATATTAGCCATAGAAAGCCTGTCCGCCATCGGCAATTTACTGATAGTCTCACCGGTAAACTCCATTGCCTGGTAAAGAGCTCCATCAACGCCGATGCGCCCGATGATGTTCAAAATCAAATCTTTTCCCGAAACCCATTTGGGCATTTTACCGTTAATTACAAATTTCATCGACTGCGGCACTTTGA
>Ga0209540_10002979_pt1 | contig 11777 bp, 6 predicted proteins | sample BarGraIncu01121A_FD_184501 | JGI IMG/M metagenome (GOLD analysis project Ga0209540, IMG submission 184501) | Arctic peat soil microbial communities from Barrow, Alaska - Barrow Graham LP Incubations 011-21A (SPAdes) (version 2) | ecosystem: Environmental > Terrestrial > Soil > Wetlands > Peat... | reverse complement strand
CTGTCGAATTTAGCCTGTTCCGAATCTGATCTTGATGTCAGCACTATCGGAACCATGGCTCCCAGAATTATTGAGGCGACTTTAGCTTTAGCAAAGAAAACCAATGATTTGTATAATACATTGCCCACTTCAATGTCGGGCATCAGTAAAAGATCAGTATCGCCTGCTACTTCACTTTTAATCCCTTTAAGTTGTGCACTCTCAAGACTTACGGCATTATCGAATGCGAGAGGACCGTCAATAATACAATTTTTTATCTGATCCCGTTGATTCATTTTTGAGAGAAGGGCTGCGTCGAGAGTGGCCTGCATATTCTCATTGACCATTTCTACAGCGCCAAGAACTGCTACCTTTGGCATTTTATAACCGAGACGGTTAAGACAAGCAACTGAATTGTTGACGATAGCTATTTTGTCATGAAGAGTTGGCGCTATATTCATAGCCACATCAGTAACAGCAATCACTTTTTTATAAGTATCCACTTCAAATAGAGCAAAATGCGACAACAGATTACCGGTTCTCAGTCCCCATTCCTTATTAAGGACACATCTTAGCAGAGTTGCGGAACCGATCTTTCCCTTCATTAGTATATCGGCCTGTTTACCGCTAACCATCTTTACAGCAGTCTCAACAGACTTTTCAGTTTCATGTTCATCAATAATCCTGATGCCGGTAATGTCATAATTATTTGATGAACAAATAGAGTGAATTTCCGCTTCATCCCCAACCAGTATTGGATCAATGATATTATCTTTCCATGCTCTGATAACGGCACCCAGTGAGTGCTGATCATTTGCTGCAGCCAGAACGAGCTTTTTCCTGGGTCCTCCGTCAACGAGACGTTTCAGGTCATTCATGTTTTTTAATACCATAGAATCAGGATTTTATGTCATTATCTAAACTTTGTGATGCTCAACAATCTCGCGGGTCTCAGATGCAATAACAAATTCTTCATTGGTTGGAACTACCATAACAGTTACCTTGGACTCTTTCTTACTGATAACCAATTCCTTGCCATGAACTCCAGCATTCGCATTCCGGTCAAATATGAGACCCATAAATTCAAGGCCTTTACATATATTTTCCCGGGTTTCTGATGCGTTCTCGCCTATTCCGCCAGTAAAAATCAAAAGATCGACGCCACCCATAGAAGCGGCATACGCTCCGATATATTTTTTTACACGGTATTCGTACATTTTAAGAGCCAGTATGGCACGCTCCTCGCCCTCTTCAGCAGCTGATTCGATCTCTCTCATATCGGAAGAGATACCTGATATGCCCAGCATTCCACTATGTTTATTCAGAAGTGTATTCAGTGAAGAATAATCTATTTCTTCCTTTTCCATAATTAAAGTAAGAGCTCCGGCATCAACATCTCCCGATCTTGTACCCATGATCAGGCCTTCAACAGGTGTCAGCCCCATTGAAGTGTCAAGCGATTTTCCATCTTTTATTGCTGTGATTGAGGCGCCATTGCCAAGGTGACATGTAATAATTTTCTGTGTGCTATAGCCTAGGTTCAGAATTTCGCAAGCTCTTTTGGAAACATAACTGTGACTGGTTCCATGGAATCCATAGCGTCTGATACCATATTTTTTGTAAAGAGAATAAGGCAGGGCATACATGAAGGAATAATCAGGCATTGTCTGATGAAATGAGGTATCAAAAACACCAACCTGCGGTACATTGGGAAGAACTGTTTTCATTGCATAAATTCCTTTAAGATTGGCAGGATTATGCAGAGGTGCAAGGTCTGAGCAATCTTCAACTCCTTTGATAGTCACATCATCAAGATAGCAACTTTCCTGGAAAGTTTCTCCGCCATGTACAAGACGATGACCAATTGCATCTATTTCGTTCAGATTTTTTATCACTCCCCTTTTTTTGCTTACCATTAAACCAAGCAGATACTCGATACCGGTCTGATGATCAAGTATCTCACCATCAAGCTTTACTTTATCACCATCAAATCTTTCATTTTTCAGGAAGGATCCTTTTAATCCTATTTTCTCAACTATTCCCTTTGCCAGAACCACTCCCGAGGTCATATCGAAAAGCTGATATTTGATTGAAGAACTACCGCAGTTAAGAACTAATATTTTCATTATAGAAATGTTTTTTAATAAAAGAAATAATTTGAGAGATGGCGTATTTATTCACTTATAAAGGAATTCTTAGTAATCTTCACACCATCTTTATTATATTCATAAAATCCCCTGCCTGTACGTCTACCCCACTGGTTGGCCCTAACAAGTTTTTTAAGCAGAGGCGAAGATTTGTACTTAAGGTCCCCAAATTCATCATAAAGGTTTTCACACCATCTTAGTATTTTGTCAAGACCGATCTTATCAGCCATCTCAAATGGTCCCAGAGGAAGACCAAATCCCACTTTCATTGTAAGATCGATATCCTCCATTGTTCCAACACCTTCCATAAGGATTTCACAAGCTTCATTAATAAAAGGAACAATCAGCCTGGTGCTGATTATGCCCGGCGATTCTTTAACCGGAACTACCTTCTTACCAATTAAATTCGCAAATTTCACAGTATTCTCATAAGCTTCCTGTGATGTGTAAAGACCTTTGACAATTTCCACGACCCTTGCATCTGCTTCAGGAGTAAGAAAATGGAAACTAACACAACGGTCCTTATGAATGAGATCAGCAGTTAATTCAGTAATAACCTGTGTTGAGGAATTTGTCGCAATTATAGTATCTCTGCCTACATACGATTCAATTTTTTTTAATATTTCCGCACGCACATTATGGCTATGTTCTCTGGTAGATGATTTGATTGCTTCAATTACAATATCGCATCCTTTGAAATCGGTATAATCGATGGTCCCCTTTATACGCGATAATATTCCAAGTTTTTCGGAATTGGTCATACCCCACCGCTCAATCATACGGTCAAGTTCTTTTGCAAGATCTAGAAATGCCTGATCTATCTTCTGTTGATTCAGGTCAAGTATGATCACATCTAATCCCCTGGAACTTACCATTCTGGCGATATTCTGTCCAACTGAACCTGCACCTACTATTCCAACCCGCGAGAACAAGGTTTTTGGCTTATTATCTTTTGATAGTCCGTAATCCTCCAACCGTTCAATATTTTCTGCCATACCTGTATTATTAATAATATATTTTTACTTATTAAAGTTAATATGAGTTACTATGGTTTCAATTCTGTTTTTTCAGTCCGGCTGCCTGATTTGACGCTATTGCTATCATACTTACAATATCGTTTACCGAACAACCGCGTGAAAGATCATTTATCGGAGCGGCCATTCCCTGCAAAATCGGTCCGATTGCCTCTGCGTGAGCAAGTCGTTGAACAAGCTTATAAGCTATATTCCCTGCATTCAGATCCGGAAATATCAGAACATTTGCTCTCCCTGCAATGGGGCTACCCGGGGCTTTACTTTTACCAATAGCTTCTATAAGGGCGGCGTCAGCCTGAAGTTCGCCATCTATCTGAAGATCAGGAGCCATCTCTTTCGCTATTCTCGTGGCATTAACCACTTTATCTACCATTTCATTCTTAGCGCTTCCTTTGGTCGAAAAGCTCAACATGGCAATTCTTGGTTCAAACCCTGCGATTGCTCTGGCTGTATGTGCAGATGCTATAGCAATTTCTGCAAGTTCCTTTTCATTCGGATTGGGATGAACTGCTCCGTCGGCAAATATAATGACACCATCTTCTCCGAAATTTTTATCAGGAAGAATCATTATGAATGCTCCTGAAACAACTGAAATTCCGGGAGCTGTCTTGACATAATGGAATGCAGGTCTAAGTACATCGCCTGTAGCATGATCTGCTCCTGATACTTCGCCATCCGCATCACCGTTCTTAATCATCAGTACACCAAGGTAAAGCGGGTCTTCAATAAGTTTTGAAGCTTCATCCTTTGTCATCCCTTTGCTTTTCCTTAGTTCAACCATCATATTTACATAGTGATCTTTCTTTTCGTGAGATTTAGGATTTATAATGGTAGCTTTTGAAATGTTTTTCAATCCAAGTTTCCCGGCATGCGAATTTATCTCCGACGGATCTCCAATTAGTATAATCTGGGCCAATTCTTCCTGCAAAGCAATATCTGCTGCTTTAATTGTTCTTTCTTCATACCCCTCAGGAAGCACAATCCGCATATTGTGTTTTCTGGCATTTTGTTTGATGCGATCTAATAATTCCATTGTGTATCAATATATTAATAAGTTCGATTTTTTTTTATAAATGTACGAAAAAAAAGTTCTATTAAACAATTTTGTATGACATGATTAAAATCATTTTAAACCTATTTAAAAATAAATCTGACTAAAACGTCATCATGAAAATTATGTTTCAATCATTTTCCTAAATTAGCGGCTCAAAACAGCACTATTTAGATGGAAACCTATTTTACCCGGCTGGATACACTTGGCAGGAATCTGGAAGGCGATCTTAAACACGATAAGATCACAACAACTATTTATTCCACTGATGCATCCGTTTATAAAGAGGAACCTGCCGCTGTAGCCTGGCCAAAAACCGTATCGGATATCAGGAAAATATTACAATTTGCTGTTCAGGAGAAATCAAGTGTAACTCTCAGGGCTGGAGGAACTTCACTTGCAGGACAGGTGGTCGGTTCAGGAATTATTATTGATATCTCGAGATATATGAACAGAATTCTCGAGATAAACAAAGATGAAATGTGGGTACGGGTTGAACCTGGAGTCGTCCTTGATGAACTGAATCTTAAACTAAAAGAATACGGATTATTTTTTGGCCCGGAAACTTCCACATCAAACCGTTGCAACATAGGCGGAATGGTTGGCAATAATGCATGTGGCTCACATTCTGTTGTTTATGGGTCAACCAGAGATCATACAATAGAGATAAAGACACTCCTGAGCGATGGTACCGAAGCACTCTTTGGTCCATTGGACCGTAAAGAATTCCTGGAAAAATGTAAACTGAGTAACCTTGAGGGTGATCTTTACCGGAACATAGATGATATACTCAGTGATAAAATCAACCAGCAAAATATCCATGATGGTTATCCCGACCCAAATGTACACAGAAGAAATACCGGATATGCCATTGATCTGCTTCTGGATTCAAAAGTTTTTGATCCGGTATCCGACAAGAAATTCAATTTCAGCAAGTTGCTTGCCGGATCAGAAGGAACTCTGGCTGTCACAACTGAAATCAAACTAAATATAGTCTTATTACCACCTGTTAATAAAGCACTTGTATGTGTGCATCTAAAGAAAAGGAACGATGCATTCAAGGCTAACCTGATTGCCTTGAAATTTAGACCTTCGGCAGTCGAAATGATGGATAACCGGATCCTCGAGCTGACGGAAGATAATGCAAGTCAGAGAAACAACCGGTTTTTTCTCGATGGAAAACCAGGAGCAATACTTATTGTTGAATTTGTAAGGGAAAAACCGGAAGAAATTGATGAAACCACTGAGGAACTGATTCAGGCATTAAAATCGGCGGGGTACGGATACTCCTATCCTATTGTAAAAGGAAAAGATATCTCTAAGGTATGGGAACTCCGAAAAGCCGGACTTGGAGTTCTTGCCAACATGAAAGGCGATCCTAAACCTGTTACTCTTATCGAGGATACGGCAATCAGTGTAGAGGTTTTACCGGAGTATATGGAAGAAATTGAAGTATTACTTGCCAAATATGGTAAGGATGCAGTATTTCATGCACATATTGGTTCAGGTGAGCTTCACATCAGACCTATTCTCAACCTGAAAGATCCTGAGGATATAAAGCTCTTCAGAGCAATCGGGCTGGAAACAGCTCACCTGGTTAAGAAATACAGGGGTTCTCTAAGCGGGGAGCATGGCGATGGAAGGCTTCGTGGTGAATTTATCCCGGTGATCCTGGGAGAACACAACTATAACCTGTTGAAGCAGATAAAATTGTGCTGGGATCCGAATCGTATTTTAAACCCGGGAAAAATCACAGGTACTCCTCCAATGGATAGTGGTCTGAGGTATATTCCGGGAATGCCGACACGCGATATAAAGACCCTCTATGATTTTTCCTCCAGCGATGGTATAATAAGAGCAGCTGAAAGATGCAACGGAACAGCCGATTGCCGGAAGTCGTCAATAATCGGAGGTACTATGTGTCCCAGCTTTATGGCGACAGGTGATGAATTTAAAAGTACACGTGCAAGAGCTAATGTTGTTCGCGAGTTTCTAAGTAAAGAGGGCGATCCCTGGAACCACAAAGAGATCTATGAAGTACTCGATCTTTGCCTCGGTTGCAAGGGATGCAAATCTGAGTGCCCCTCAAGTGTTGACATTGCCAAGATCAAATCGGAATATCTTCAGCACTGGTACGATAGGCATGGAATACCATTGAGGACACGAATGATTGCGTATATATCAGTGATCAACAGGATCGGTTCCTTTGCTCCCAACGTATTTAACTTCTTCCTAAAGAACAAATTTACCTCCGGAATTGTAAAAAAGGTTACCGGGTTTGCTTCAAAAAGATCAATACCGCTAATTTATAAGACGACTTTAAGAAAATGGACCAGGAAAAACCTTTTAAAAATCAATCCTGAGAATCCAAAAGGCTCAGTATGTCTATTTATCGACGAATTCAGCGATTTTAACGATACTGAGACAGGCATAGCCACTGTCCTGTTACTTACATCACTAAATTACAAAGTGGTCACAGCGGGTCACAAAGTAAGCGCCAGGACATTCCTGTCAAAAGGTCTTATAAGAACAGCCAAAAAGACAATAAGAAAAAATATTCAGGCATTATCGGGTATTATCAGTGACGAAATGCCTCTGGTCGGAATTGAGCCATCTGCAATTCTAGGATTCAGGGATGAATACCCCGAATTAGCAGGAGATGATCTGAAGGAATCAGCAGAAAAGATTGCCATCAACAGTTTTATGGTTGATGAATTCATTGCAAAAGAGTTCGGAGCGGGAAGAATAGACCGTAGTTCATTTGTTGATACAAAAGCGAGCATTCTGTTGCATGCCCATTGTCAGCAGAAGGCTGTAGCATCATCGGCCTGTACTATTGAAATGCTTTCGATACCTGTAAATTATTCAGTCAAAGAGATCCCTTCCGGATGCTGTGGTATGGCCGGGTCGTTTGGGTATGAAAAGGAACATTTTGAATTATCCAACCAGGTCGGCGAACTCATCTTATTCCCCGAGGTAAGAAAATCTGAGAGTAAAACGATAATATCAGCTCCAGGTACGAGCTGCAGGCATCATATCAAAGATGGAACAGGACGGGTTGCATTGCATCCGGCTGTGGTGTTGTATAATGCGCTTAAGAAATAGCTGCCATCGTTCTCAGCAAACTTGCTGCCCAGGAATAAATATTATGCCTTACAATTACCAGCCGCATTTGCGTCATTCTCTGATTTTGTTCCTCTTTAGTCATTTCCAATGCCTGTTTTATTGCATCGGCTGATTTTTCTATGTCATAGGGATTTATAATAATCGCACTCTGAAGTTCCTGCGATGCCCCGGCAAAGCGACTAAGAATAAGAGATCCGTCATTTTGATGTCGGGAAGCAACAAACTCCTTGGCCACCAGGTTCATACCATCATGCAGTGATGTTATCATACAAAAATCTGCCGAAGAATACAATGGCGCTATTTCTTCGTGGCTGTGATGCCGTTTAAGGAGGATTATCGCCTTCCAGTTTTTGGATTTGAATCGCAGATTGATCCTGTTAGTTTCATTTTCGACTGCACTTACCGTGTCAGAATAACTTTTCAGCTGTGTCCGGCTTGGCGCTCCAATCTGTATAAAAGTAAACTTACCCACAAACGATGGATTTTTCTCCAGGAAACGTTCAACAGAAAGAAATTTTTCAACAATACCTTTTGTATAATCAATCCTGTCAACCCCTATGCCGATAAATTGCGCTTTAAGACCATACTCAGTTAACAGTTGGGATGGCTTAATTTTAGGCAAATCAATATCAAAATCTTTCAGTGTGAATGCAATGCTGATCGGAAATGGTTTTATATAAGTAGTCCGTCCACCCATTTTTACCGAAAAATTCTCCCATAAAACTCTGGATTCAAGCGCATTATTAACTGTTTCAAGAAAATGGTTGCAATGATATTGTGTGTGAAATCCTATAAGATCAGCTCCAAGCATACCCTTCAGTATTTCCCGTTGCCATGGACAAATTCCAAAAGATTCCGGATTTGGCCATGGTATATGCCAGAATATTGCAACTTTAGCCTTGGGTTTTTCTTTTTTTATAAGTTCCGGTAACAATGCAAAATGGAAATCCTGAATTAAAATGAATGGTTCCTCTTCATTCTTTGTTTCATCCAGGACAGCTTTGGCAAATTCTTCATTCACTTTTTTATAATAGCGCCAATCGTCATTTCTGAAGGTCGGCCTTGTATGTGCTATATGACAAAGTGGCCATAATCCTTCATTTGAAAAACCATAATAAAAGTGGTTTTCTTCTTCTTTTGTAAGCCATAGCCTTCTTAAAGTATATTTTGGCGCATCAGGAGGAACTTCAACTTTATTGTGTTTGTCTACAGTCTCTTTATCGGCATCCCCAGATCCTGAGGCAATCCAGAGGCCGCTGCAAGCCTTCAATATTGGTTCCATAGCGGTGATCAAACCACTGGCAGGAACAATGCATTTAATGTCTTTGCCTTCGTGAATATGCATATATGGCTCCCGATTGGATACTACAATCAGCTTCTTCCCATGCAAAAGGTTTTCCATCTCGACCCTGAGTCTTTCGGGAGTCCAGATAGCCTCTGCGCTTGTTCTTAACCGTGCTTCTTCCTCGGCAGTGGCTTTGGCTTCATTCATAGCCTGTGCAATAGATTCGATCTCTTTATGCAGCGGATCAAGAAAGTCGAGATGAGGTTCAGGCTTTATTTGTCGTATATTTCCGGTTCGTATTGCTTTTACCCATTCAACAATTTTATTTACCTGTCTTAAAACGCCCCAACGTATCAGAAGTAAAGTAACCACAGAGACTAAAAATGCCTGAAGAAACCAACCCATGAAATTACGGGACCAGATGTTCCGGAGGACTTTATTTATATATCCTGCATCAGCGTAAAATACTACGGCGTTATTGGATCTGCCTGATTTTTTTATCGGCCTGATATATTGATATATTTTCCTGTTTCCTGATTTAAAAAAATTCCCAATAGAAGTATCTGCATATATTGATTGGGAAATGTAGTCTCTCGAATATTTAATAAAACCTCGCGCAGAATTGCTGCACAAAATGCTGTCATAATTGTAATAGATTGCAAAACCAAGAAGATTAAACTGCCTGTTTATACTGTCTGAAAAAAAGTTAATGTTATTCTGACCCAATTTTTCAAAAAACAAGGCATCGTGTATGAATATCTCATTTGTAACCTGTATTGTACGCGATTCAAGATCATTATTCAATTTAGCTTTTTCAGCTGAACTCTGGTAAAAAGTAAAACCAAAGGCTACCAGGCCAATAGCAAAAAGGAGTGAAAGTATAATTGAAATGTTTAATCTCATCCCGACAATTTATTTAAAAGTGAGGCAACTTCATTGATACTTTTGAGTCTGTATCTTGCATGAGTAGGACCAGTTCCTACCTTAACTGTAAAAGCGTTCTGATGATTCAAGAAAAACTCAAACATCTCTTCATCCGTCGCGTCATCTCCGATTGATAAGACAAAATCATAGGCTTGTTGTTCAAATAATTTCTTTACGGCAGATCCTTTACCGGTTTCATTTGTCAATATTTCCACTACTTTATTTCCATCCAGGATTCTTAAATTATAAGAATGAATTATTCCCTTTAAAAGATGGATCAATTCCCTTGAACATGAATATCCAAGATCGGCGTCAACATTCCGGTAGTGCCAGGCTAAAGAAAAATATTTCTCCTCAACATAGGATTCCGGACATGCATCAGTAATCTGTTTTAAAACAGGCAAAATTGCTTTTTTCCACGAAAAATTATTGATTATCTGATTCTTCCAAACTCCTTCCAGCTTAATCATTGCTCCATGTTCAGCAATTATATTTATCGGGATATGATCTAAAAATTTATCAATATCACTGCGGCCTCTGCCGGTTATAATAAATATTTTTGTTTGTGGATTATCAACCAGTTTTATTATAATGTCAGACATATGTTCCGGAAGAATTGCTGTTTCAGGCAGCGGTGTATGGTTTACAAGAGTCCCATCATAGTCAAGCAGTACCAGTCTGTTCTTTGCACTTCTGAATTTTTCTTTTATTTCTGCTTCTGTAATATTATCCATAATAATTATTAATCGGGCTATTCTGCTATTACAAAGATGAGGATTATACAAAGTTAAACAAATGTGATAATTAATTGTTTTGAAATGATATTATAAGTGTACTTCTTATCGTATTCTTCTGATCAGTTAATAAATTCGGTATTATCTTTGAGATGTCACTTACATACTAGTTTTTTTAACAGGAAATAGATGGTTATCAATTAATGATGAAGCATAATTATGAATAATCTTAATTACGGGGTAATTGGAAATTGCCGGAGTGCGGCACTTGTGTCTGAAAAAGGAAGCATAGATTGGTGTTGTCTGCCGGATTTTGATTCGCCATCTGTGTTCGCCAAACTCATCGATAATGAGATAGGAGGCTCTTTCAGTTTTATAGTTGGCGATGAATATAAAATTTCACAGAAGTACATTTACTGGACCAATGTATTATGCACAGAATTTAAATCAGATGAAGGCACATTTGAGGTTATTGACTTTATGCCGCGTTATAAACTGACTGAAAACAACCACTTTGCTCCTGCTGAAATATATCGCTATATCAAATGGATTTCAGGCGCTCCCACCTTTAAAGTCAAATATTACCCAGCATTTAATTATGCAAGGGAAGAAGTTTCGAATATTGTGGAAGATAATCATATAAAGACTTATTCACGGGATATTCCAACTGATTGTATCTATCTCTATTCTAGCTTAAACTGCAAAGATATCCTAAATTCAACTGAGGTTACACTCAGACATCATGAATTTCTGCTGTTATCATACAATCAAAAGCTGATCGATATTGATATTACAAGGGTCTACATCGAATTTCAGAGGACAAAAGTTTACTGGCTTAACTGGACGAACCGATCAAAAAAATTTGAAAAATATACCGAACAAATAATAAGAAGCTTACTTGTACTAAAAATAATGTCATACCAGTCAACCGGGGCAATGCTGGCAGCACTTACAACTAGTATCCCCGAAACTATTGGTCATGTGCGTAATTGGGACTATCGTTTCTGCTGGCTTCGTGATGCTTCAATGTCGATAGATACACTGCTTAAAATGGGTCATTACAATACAGCCCAGCGTTTCCTTGTTTATTTAAAAGGAATTCTAAAATCAAAAACCGATTCATTCCAGGTAATGTACGGTATCAGGGGTGAACGGGATCTTACAGAAATTGACCTGCCCCACCTTGCTGGCTATGAGAACTCAAAACCTGTTAGAATAGGAAATGCGGCTTTCTATCAGAAGCAGAATGATATTTTTGGCTATCTGTTAAACGTAATTTATCAGTATTATGAGGTTTTTCCTGGTACCCTGGATGAAATAGAAGATATGTGGGAGATTGTGCGTAACATTTCTCTAACCGTATCTACACATTGGGAAAAACCGGACAAAAGCATATGGGAATTCCGAAATGAAGAAAAACACTTCGTATTCTCAAAAGTTATGAGCTGGGTTGCAATGGACAGAGCTTCAGAAATTGCTCACTTACTGAATAAAACA
>Ga0209540_10002978_pt1 | contig 11777 bp, 13 predicted proteins | sample BarGraIncu01121A_FD_184501 | JGI IMG/M metagenome (GOLD analysis project Ga0209540, IMG submission 184501) | Arctic peat soil microbial communities from Barrow, Alaska - Barrow Graham LP Incubations 011-21A (SPAdes) (version 2) | ecosystem: Environmental > Terrestrial > Soil > Wetlands > Peat... | reverse complement strand
TCAGGCGAGCCCGCATCGATTGTCTGGCCTCGCTCATGAAGGACGGGATGCTCGAAGCCGAGCGCCAGTTTCGCCGTGTCATCGGCTAGCAGGCCTGGCTTGAAGGCGCCGGTGGTCACGCCGTCACGCCACGAGTACGACGTGCAAGCAGCGCGACCAAGCCGAGGTCACGCAGACCCTGGGAGGATGGATAGCAGCTAGCAAAGACAGCGACCTTGAGTTTTCAAGCGCTACGGGATCCAGGCCGGCGGCAGGTGAAAACCCGGTGCTAATTATCTAGAACGAGTATTCGACGAAATATAAAACTACACCGGAAATAACAGATAGCGACCAAAAGAGCAGAAACACAAACGTCGGGCGCTTATGGACCAGAAAATAATTGACGTTTCTTCGGTAATTCTTGATGGCAAGCACAAAAAAGGTGATAAGGCTAACGAACATTAATAAAGAAAGCGTGCCGTGGAATATACCCAGGCCCGTAAGAAGGGACTTGTTAGCGCCGCTCTCGCGGGCGGGCAAACGGTAGATCATGTAGCTGATATTAAAAAGTATTTCGTAAACAAGGGCGCCGATGGCAACTTTCTCTGGTAGCTTATTGCGTTTGTATCCTTGGTAGAAAGTATAAAAGATCGCCGATGACACAAGAATCTCGGCCAGTAGCGCTATGGTGCTGTAAAGGGGAGCATGCATACGACCAGCTTATATGTTCCGCAACCAAAGCATTGGCGGCCTCGGCCCAGGTAGTGCGTCGACACTTAGGTGGCTGTGATCGATCGGGCATGATCGGGATCGAGCTGACGCCTTCGAAAGGCCGACATGAAACCGGTGCCGGACACGAAATGTTCATGATCCCTGCCGGGATGCGCTAACGACAGCCTGCCGGCGACGTGCAGCCTAGCCTGTTTCCATCGTATAAGTCCCGTGGGAGCATTTCACCGAGATCCCTAATCTCGGGAGCAGGGTTCGAAAGCTGTCTCATGAGGTGCACTCGTTGTAGGAAACACAACGATGTCGCTGCTCACGGGCACGTTCTAGTGTCCGGTCGCTCAGTGAGCTGATAGCTCTTATTCAAACCCGGCGAGGTCGCTGGTCTATCGGGCGAAGCGGTAGCGCTTCTGGGGCATGATCTGACTCCTCCTTTGCGGTCCGAAAACCACAACTTCGGGATGGGCCGATCTCAGGGGGTCAGGTCAACCGCCAACGCGGAGAGAGCGCTGTCCACCGTAGGGCCGTACCCACTTGCCGGTCCTCGCCTGCCGCGGCTAGTCCGCGAGAGCGCGCCACCCGGTGATCGAGGCCGCGGCGAGCGCAAGACCGGCGAGACCGAATCCTTCTCGAGGGCCTACGAACTGTGTCATCGCGCCGACAAGTACCCCGGTGATCGGGTTGAATCCGGGCAGGACCATTGTCCAGAGACCCATGACGCGGCCACGCAGTCTCGGTTCGGGACGAAGCTGGACGAGCGTGTTCGCCAGGGCGATCATCCAGATCGACAGAAAGCCCGCGAGTATCAGGAGCGGGAAGGCTTCGGCAGCCGCCGGCGCATAGGCCGTCGCGAGAACGACGGCCCCCGCGATCAGGCACAGCATCCTCACCTTCCGACCCAGATCCGAGCCCCTCGAGTAGGCGGCGGCAATACCCCCCGGAATGGCGCCGATCCCGAAGCACGCCACCAGGGCTCCGTAGCCTGCACCGCCAAGGCCGAACGTCCTCGTCGCAAGAACGGGAAGGGCCGTGCCGAGGTTGAAGAGCATTCCGGACGCCGCGGCCACGACGAGACACGCGGCTATCGCAGGGGAGTGGCGAACATAGCGCAGCCCTTCCCGCAGCGCCGTGAGCGAGCGCGGCCGCAGCGGACGAGCCGCCTGTGGCTCTTTCGGCCGATACCAGAGAAGGACGAGCAGTGGCGGGATGAACGAGGCGGCGTTGACGAGGAAGCAGGCGGACACTCCGACCGTCACGATCATCACTCCGCCGACCGCCGGGCCGAGCACTCGCGAAGCATTGATGATCACCTCGTAAAGTCCGACCGCGCTCGCGATCCGGTCACGGCCAACGAGATTGACCACGTAGAGCTGGCGTGCGGGCTGATCGACCGCGAAGACGAAGCCGCTCGCCGCGGCGAGCACGAACACCATCCACACCTGAACGGAATCGGTCATCACCAGCACGGTTAAAATCAGAGCGAGCGACCCGGCAAGGACCTGGGTGGCGATGAGAGTTCTCCGAACGTCGACGTGATCGAGAAGCGCTCCCGCCCACGCGCTCGCGAGAAGAATCGGCCCCATCCCTGCGGCAGACAACAAACCTAAATCGAGGCCACTGCCGGTCAGCTGCAGGATCAGCCACGCCAGACCGACCGCCTGCGCCATCCCGCCTGACCCTGACACGATCTGCGCCAGAAACCACCAGCGAAACGAGGCTATGCGCAGCGACGCGAACGCGCGGCCAGGCGACTGAGCTACGGGCTTGGCAGTCAGATAGGCGCGACGTAGTGAGTTTGGCCAACGAGGCAATAAAGGCGCTGCAGCGGCTCGCGCGCGGCGCGACCGCTCGACGGCGCGTGGAGTCGCGGGGGTCGCCCTTCGGGCGTCAGCATCGCGACCGAGAGTCGCACGCGAATATGGGCTTGTCAAGATGACTGGACATCAACCAAGGGAGCAAGCGTTTCTACAACCGATAGCTCTTATTCAAACCCGAGTCTGCTCCATCGAACGCTTGTTTCTTGGCTACCGGGGACAACTGCTGTCTCATGAGGTGCATAGCCGACACGAGTCTGGTCGCTGCGCGACCTGCGACTCGCGGTGGCCGATGCTCGAAAGCAAGACCTGGCACGCGACGCACTTGATTTTTTGCGCGCGAGCGGCCGGTGCTCTGAAGCGTGAGGGCTGCTGTCCTTCTGATCACGTTTATCCCGCTGGCCATGCTTCTCGGATTCAGCGCGCCTGCGTGGCTTCGCACAGTCCGTTGGCTTGGCGCGTTCCTCGCACTCGCCGTCTGGGACTTTCTGGCGATGTCATTCGATACCGCTGACCTGAGTTGGGAAGCAGCGGTTGTGGCGGCCGCTATCTGGGCCGCCGGTTCGTGGCTCGTGTGGAGTCTGTGTGCTCTCCTGGGGCGCGGTGCCCGATGTCGGTTCGCCCCACCCGGCAGAACTTCTCGTACCTAACCTTCATCGTCGACAGCTACAGTCGCAGGATCGGCTTTGTCCAGGCCGCGGCTCCCGATCGCCTCTGGGTCGCCGACATCACGTTCCTTGATCGCGTGGATGACCTCCCGGAAGAACGGATGCTGGAGTCGTAGTCAGTGAAGGGGCCCGCGCAGAGGGCAATCGGCCTCGCTTGCGCGGGCTTGCGCCGGATGGGAATCCTGGACGATCCACGCCTTGCTTCACGCGTAGCGGAAGGCAATATCCCGCTCCTGCAGGAGCGCCGCCATCTGCGCCGGCGAGAGCCGCATGCCCCCGACGGTGGTGCCCTTGTCCGCCCCGGGTAGTCGGCAGTCGTGCGGGCGAGTTGACGCCGGAACGGCGCTCGCTTCCTGCCCTAGCCCGGACGATCGGATCCGCCTCACAGGCGCGGGCGGTATTCCGAGAGGAAGTACGGATCCGCCATCGCGGTCCGGAAAGCCGCGAGCGATTGGGGGCTCGAGCTCACCCGCCAGTCGCGCTCCTTCTCTATGTCGAACCAGGTGTACAGCTCGACGGCCGGGTAGGCGGACTTCATGCGAGCGAAGGACTCAGCGATCCAGTGTGCCTTGTCGATCTCGCCATAGCTGAACTCGCCCGAGCCCATCTCGCCCACCGCGATGGGCTTGTCGCGAGCGAGCGAGCGGAGCTGCGCGTAGAGATCGGCGAAGCAGCCGTCGAAGTCTGTGTATGGTTTCGGATTGCCGCTCGCGTCGCTCGGATACCAGTTGTAGCCGTCCATTCCGAGCCAGTCGACGTAGTCGGCTCCCGGCCAGTAGCTCTCGATCGCATTCCACGGCTCTTCGCGGCGATCCGTCGCAGGCCCGTGCGCGCACCACATCCAGCGCACGTTCGCGGCTCCGGCTGCGCGACAACGCTCGACGACGTAGCGCCAGGCCCGCCTCACCTTCTCCGGCCCGCCGCCCTCGCCACCGTTCCTGCTTCCGCTCCAGGCGTACCAGTCGCCATTGAACTCGTGCAGGAAGCGAATCAGCACCTCGCCACCCCACTTCCGGGCATCGCCGGCGAACTGGTCGATGTAGCGATCATGCATGCCGGACAGAACATCGTCGAGGCTGCTCTCGCCCGGTCTACGGTCGCCGGAGAAGTTCACGTCCCGCGTCGGCCAAGCGAACTCCCAGGTGTAGTGCGGCAACGAGCCGTGGGCTCGCACGAGCTGGCAGTTGGCGGTCGGAAAGGGGTCTTCCCAGCTCCCGTACCACATCACGGAGGCTACACGGCGGCCGATCAGCTCCTCGTAGGCACGGATACGGGAATCCTCGAGCTGCTGCGTGCTCTCTGTTCCCTCGTAGGTGAACACCCCGATCATCGCGCCTGCGGGTGATTGCGAGTGGAGCGGGCTCACGATATCTCCTTCCCTCTTGCCGAGGAAAAAGCCGGCGGGCAGGTCCAGTCGAGGCCGTTGCGCACGAGACAAGGCTACGACATGAACCTTCCCCAGTTGCCCGTGAGTCAACCGCTCGCTGCCGCGAGAGGGTCACGAGCGGCCGGCGGAAGCAGCGCGTGGTCGAAGAACCCGATTACCCGCCGCTCGTACTCCCGTGGTCGGGCCTGGAAGCCGCCGACGTGATCGACCTCCGGGATCTTCCAGAGCGCCTTCGGCTCGCCTGCGGCGCGGAAGTAGTCGACGTTCAGCTCCTCATCGCCCTGGCCGTGGCCGGCATAGATCAAGAACACGGGACACGGAACACGGGGCGATCCGAACGACGAGCCCATCAAGCAACGGGGGTGGCGCCGGGGATCGGTGTCTGACTCGCCCTCTATGAGTTGGGCGAGGAAGTGGCGTCGGATCAGATGGGCGCTGCGACCGCGAAAGCGGTTGAACTGCCGAGTAGCTGCGATTTTAGCTCCCGACGATCAAAAGGCCGCGGTACCGTGTCCTGCATTCCGACAGCCGACCGCTCGAGCCACGCCGGAAAGAGCGTCGTGAGGAACTGAGGCGAGTCGCTTCAGGCTCATGCGTGTCGTGAATCGCTTCGGAGCGAGTACGCAGGCGGCCCTGTATCAGGCCACGGCGCGCCGCAACGAGCGCCGGCCGATCGCCCTCGACGGCGTCAACCGCGGGCAGTTCCCAACGCTCATCGACAACGGTCGTCCGCCGCTGCCGGTCTGCCCCTCGAGGCGGTTGCGAGACAGGCTCATCTGTTAGAAACACAACGATGTTGCTGCTCAAAGGCACCTTTCGATGTCCGGTCGCTCGACGAGCTGATAACTCTTATTCAAACCCGTGTCCGTTCCAGCGAGCGCCTGTACTCGACGGACCCAGGCTTAGATGAGAACATGCGCTTCGAGTAGGCCGTCGAGTTCTTCGCGGTCCAGGAGCTTCATTGGCGACCAAAGCTTCCGTGCGAGACTACGAGCTTCCCCGAAAGGAGGCTCCTGATGAAGTGGGTTACGCGCGAGCGCCCGAAGACAGACCGGATCGCCTGCCCATGGCTGATCCGCAAGTTCATCGATCCGGAGGCCGAGTTCCTCTACGTGCCTGTGGAGCAGGTACTTGAGGTTGCCGAGCGGGAGGCCGCGCGCTCCTACGACGCGCCCGGCGCCGAGTTCACGCACAAAGACGGGCTCTGCTCGTTCGAGGTGTTGGTCGAGGAATACGGGCTCGATGAGCCGGCGCTGCGGCTGCTGGCGCGGATCGTGCACGGCGCCGATGTCGCCGACGATCGCGACGCGACACCGCAGTCGCGCGGACTGCTCGCGGTCGCCGAGGGGTTCCATCTCCTCAACCTCGAAGACCACCGCCAGCTCGAGTTGTCGGTACCGGTGTACGACGCCCTCTACGCGTGGTGTCAGCATCAGGTCGCTACGGGCGCGGGCGGCTGATGCTCACTGCAGACGCGCGCACAATCCTGATCGTCCAGGCATTACGCGCGTTCGCCTACGGGCTGGGCAGCGTCCTGATCGGTGCCTCACTCGCCCGTTCCGGGCTCTCGGCGGCAGAGGTCGGCGGTGTGCTCGCGTCGCTGCTCGCCGGCGCCGCGCTCGTCTCGGTGCTTCTCGCCCGCTACGGCGATCGCGTCGGGCGCAGGCGCTGCTACCGGCTGCTGCTCCTCGTCATGGCGTTTGCGGGTGCGACCTTCGCGCTCACGAGCTGGCTGCCCGCGCTGATACTGGCCGGGCTGACAGGAACCGTCTCGACCGACGTCGTCGAGTCCGGTCCGTTCACGTCGCTAGAGCAGGCAATGCTCCCGTACGCCGCCGCGGCGAGCGCCGTGACACGGCTGTTCGGCACTTACAACACGATCGCGACGCTCGCCGGGTCGCTCGGCGCGCTCACCGCGGCCGCCAGCGTACTCCTGCCAGGACACGCGCGCGAGCTACTGCTCGTCTATCCGCTCGTGGCTGCGCTGGCGCTCGCTTCGGCTTCACGACTGTCCGCGGCGGTCGAGGTTGGACGCGAGCTCGACGCCGAACCGCGGCCGCCGCTCCAGCGCTCACGGAAGGCGGTCGCGCAGCTCTCGGCGCTGTTCGCGCTTGACAGCTTCGGTGGCGGCTTCGTCGTCCAGACCTTCATCGCCTACCTGCTCGCGGAGAAGTACGGCGCCTCGACCCGCACGCTCGCCGTCCTCTTCTTCGCGATCGGGCTGCTCCAGGCGATCTCGTTTCAGATCGCGGTGCGGCTAGCGGAACGCTTCGGGCTGCTGCGCACGATGGTCTTCACACACCTGCCCTCGAACGTGCTGCTCGCCGCCGTCGCCTTCGCGCCGAACCTTACGATCGCGATCGCGCTCCTGCTCGCGCGCTTCGCCCTCTCGCAGATGGACGTGCCAACCCGACAGGCCTACGTCGTCGCAGTCGTCGACCCGGCTGAACGTACCGCAGCCGCCGCCTACACCAACACCGCCCGCTACGCCGTCCGGCCCGTCGCCCCCGTTGTCGCCGGAGCAATCGTCGGCGCCTCGCTCGGCGCCCCATTCCTGATCGCAGGCGCACTCAAGAGCGCCTACGACCTCGCCTTCTACGCGTTCTTCCGTCGCACGCCGGTCGCAGCCGGCGGCTGAGCTCACCGAGACTACGCACCTCGGGCGAAGGGTTGGAAAGCTGTCGCATAAGGTGCAAATCGTTGTAATTAACTCAACGTTTATCCCTGTAAATCGACTGTTTTCGCATGTCCGGTCGCTCGGCTAGCTGATAGCTCTTATTCAAACCCTCGTCTGCTCGCACCGTCGGCGGCTGAGTTCAATGCGAGTGGCCGTCGATTTGCTCGAGGTCGATCTCGGTGTGACGGACGGTGTTCCAGGAGTCCCAGGTGACCTTCAGAATCACGAGCGTGATCGCCAGGCCGATGATCGGATCGGCGATCTGGGCTCCGAGCCCGACGACGATCGCAGTCGCGACAACCCCAAGCGAGACGTAGCCGTCGACACGGGCGTGATTGCCGTCCGCGACGAGCGCCGGACTCTGCAGCCGCTCGCCGGCCCGCAGTCGCACCCGGGCGGCAAGCTCGTTGCCGAGAAAGCCGATCGCGCCAGCCGCCGCGAGTATCCAGAGATGCGTTAGTTGCTGCGGGTGGATGAAACGCATGATCGTCTCGTAGAGGGCGACGCAGGCACTGATGAAGATCGCGAGCACGACTGCGAGCCCGGCCAGCTTCTCGGCACGAAAGGAACGCAGGAAAAACGCGATCCCGACCGGGACAGCCGTCAGCGCGTCGCCGCCGTTGTGAATTAAGTCCGCCAGGAGCGCAATCGAGTTCGAGATTAAGAAAATCCCTATTTGCGCCACTGCCGTGACCGCGAGGATGGCGAGGCTGATCGCGACCGCCCTGAGGCCTGCGTGCGAGCGGACGATCGAGCGATCGACCAGGCCGTGCGCATGGCCGCGGACTTCGCGGTGGTCGTGCACGTGCTGGTGCCGAGCGGGCGTCAAGAGGCTTCTTCGATCGGCTCGGCGTAGCCCAGCCGAACATGCTCGATGTGGTTGAGTGCCTGATCCAGGAAGTCGGCGACGTGCGAGTCATGGAGCGCGTAGACGACGCTGCGACCGCGCCGCTCGCCGACTACGAGCCGCAGGTGTCGGAGCAGGCGTAACTGGTGAGAGACCGCCGAGGCCTCCATGCCGACCGCCTCGGCGAGCGTGTTCACCGAGCAGGGTCCCTCGCGCAACCGGCCGAGGATACGAACGCGGCTTGGCGTCGCCAGCGCCTGCATCGTCTCGGCCACCTGCTCGGCTGTCTTCGCATCGACCGGCGAGCGAGCCGCACGTCTATCAACGCCGTGGGTCACCCTGAGAGGATAGCTGAATTGTTGTTCAGATATTCAGGGAAAGAAAGCGCGTTCGACTCGCTTCCAACGAGATGACCGGGCGTTCCGCGGCGATAATGGCGGTCTGCTGATGTCTCGTTTCGACTCCCAGGCCGAGGACGATGCACGTGAAGCGCTCGACCGGCAACGCGAGCAGTGGCAGCGAGCGCTCTCCGAAAAGGCCGACCGTTACGGACTCGAGCCCAGCGCGCCTGCGCTCGCCGCTTGCGATAGTTTCGAGAAAATAGAGGCCCGACGCCTGCTTGAGCTCGGCGGCGGCCAGGGCCGGGACAGCCTCCTCTTCGCCGAGCGTGGTTTCGAGGTCGCCGTGCTCGATTACGCGCCGAGCGCTGTCGAGGCGATCGCCGAGAAGATCGACAAGGCGGGTCTAGCGGCACGTGTCTCGGTGGGCGAGCACGACGTGCGCCGGCCGCTCCCTTTCAAAGACGGAAGCTTCGACGGCTGCTACTCGCACATGCTCTTTTGCATGGCGCTCACCGAGGATGAGCTGCGGCGTCTCTCCGCCGAGATTTGCCGCGTACTCCGATCGGGCGGCCTCTGTGTCTACACCGCGCGCACCGTCCAGGACGCCGACTACGGGTGGGGCATCTACCGGGCTCAGGACATGTACGAGCTCGACGGCTTCGCCGTCCACTTCTTCAGTCGCGACCTGGTCGAGCGCCTCGCCGACGGCTTCGACCTGGTCGATATCGCGGAGTTCGAAGAGGGAGCGCTACCGCGACGGCTCTTCCGGGTGACACTCCGCAAGCCCTGACGAAGCGGGCTATCCGTCGTCTCGGCGACGGCCGCGGGACTTGGGCAACGAGTGTGCCCTATGCACCTAGCTACGCTCCATGCGTGACCCGACCGACGACCGAGATCACGCCCCAGCCTCGTCTATCGCAGCTGTCCTCCGTCGAACGAGCGCGGCTCGAGCGAAGAGCACGCTTGCTCGCCTGGGGAGGGAACGCCTGGCATCTGATCGAGTTCGGAGTCGCACTCGGCGCCGGCATCGCCGCCGGCTCGGTCGCCTTGATCGGCTTCGGCGTCGACAGCCTGATCGAAGTGCTTGCCGCGTTCGTCATCGTCTGGCTCTTCTCGGGCGGACGTGGCTCGTCCGTGCGAGCCGAGAGATCTGCACAGCGGCTGATCGCCGCGACCTACTTCATCCTGGTCGCCTATATCGGGATCGAGTCGATCCGCGATCTGATCGGCGGCCACCGGCCTGCAACGAGCTGGGTGGGAATCGGCCTCGCGTCCCTCACGGCGCCGGCGATGCCGCTGCTCGCGACGGCGAAACGGCGGCTGGGACGCAAGCTGAACTCGAGAGCGACCGTGCACGAGGCTCAGCAGAACCAGATCTGCGCCTACCTGTCTGTAGCCCTACTCGTCGGACTGTTACTGAACGCACTCGCCGGCTGGTGGTGGGCCGATCCCGCGGCAGCGCTGGTGATCGGCGCCGTCGCCCTCAACGAGGGGATCGAGAGCTGGCGTGGCGAAGGCGACGACGACTGTTGCTAGTCAGACGCTAGGCACCGTCAGGGATGGCGCTAACGTCGTTCCTCAGACCCTTCTTCGGTTCAGGAGGAGCGCGTCGTTGCCATAATTGGCATCACCAGTGTAGACTAGAAGTGGTTATTTCCAGCTATTTTGACTCGTACGAGCCTTTCGGATTCGCGATCTAGGCGGCGAGCCGATCTCTCTGTACTCGTTCACGCAGAATCGCTTCCGCGCCGTCTACGCCAAGTTGGGCGGTAGGGAGGCTGGGGAGCGCCCGTCGGTCTGGGATGGCATCGTCATCCCCGAGACCTGCTACGTGTGGGTGAGCGCCGATGACCTGATCGGCGCCTGCTTGGCTAGCTCGGGATGATGGACAGCCCACTCGAGCTGTAGCCCGTTCGCTCGGGCGGGACCAGCTCCACCGGCTCCAGTATCGTTCGATGGCCGCAGCGGCGGGCTGCAGCTAGGCAAATTGCAATAGGAGGCCGACTATGGGCGACGCGAAGGCAGTCGAGGAAGCAGTCGAGCTATTCGAGCAGGGCTGCGCCTGCTCGCAGGCCGTGCTGGCGTCCGTCGCCGAGCGGCTGGGGCTCGACCGCGGGCAGGCAATGCGCATATCCGCCTGCTTCGCAGCCGGCATGCGCGGGGGCGAGGTGTGTGGCGCGGTAACGGGCGCGTACATGGCGCTCGGCCTCGCTCATTGCGGCACCGACTGCACCACCGCCGAAGGCCGCCAAGCCGCCTACGCGGAGGTCGCGTCATTCAACAGCGCCTTCCGGGAGCGGCACGGCTCTCTACTTTGCCGCGAGCTGCTCGGCGGCGACCTCAGCACCCCCGAGGGTGCGCAGCTCGCGTCGGAGGGGCGCCTGTTCCTGGATAAGTGCCCGGAGCTCGTCCGCGACGCGGCGCTGATCCTCGACGAGGCGCTGCCACCTCTTTAGCCCGCCTTTCCCTCTCGATCAAGACCGCCGCAGTCTCGGTCGATCGTGTTCAGTGCCGCGTCAACGAGTTCGGAGTCGCACTCGGCGCCGAATAGCCGCCGGCTCGATCGCCTCGATCGGCTTCGGCGCCGACAGCCTGATCGAGGCGCTTGCCGCATTCGTCATCGTCTGGCTCTCCTCAGACGGGCGCCCGATTGGCAACTGTCCGCACGGGCTATAAGTGCTTTAGATTGATTCGTCGTGACCCGTGGCTGCGGTCACCAGGCCACTCGACCAAGAGGAGGTCAGAGGTGAGCGAACGGCAGAAGTTGACGACCGAATCCGGCGCCCCGGTTACGGACAACCAGCACTCGCAGACTGCCGGTCCCGGCGGCCCGGTGCTGATCCAGGACGGGCACCTGCTCGAGAAGCTGGCGCGCTTCAATCGCGAGCGCATCCCGGAGCGGGTCGTACATGCGCGCGGCTCGGGCGCCTACGGCCACTTCGAGGTCACGAGCGACGTTACGCCCTACACGCGAGCGCGGTTCCTCTCGCAGATCGGTAAGAAGACCGAGGTCTTCGTGCGCTTCTCGACCGTGGCCGGCGGCCGCGGCTCGGCCGATGCCGTGCGCGACCCGCGCGGTTTCGCCATCAAGTTCTTCACGGAGGACGGCAACTACGACCTGGTGGGCAACGACACGCCGGTCTTCTTCATCCGCGACCCGCTCAAGTTCCCCGACTTCATTCACTCGCAGAAGCCGGACCCGCACACCAACCGGCAGGAGCCCGACAACGTCTGGGACTTCTTCAGCCTCTCGCCCGAGGCCACGCACATGTTCACCTGGCTGTTCGGCGACCGTGGCATTCCGGCGAGCTTCCGGCACATGGACGGCTTCGGCTCGC
>Ga0209540_10002976_pt1 | contig 11780 bp, 12 predicted proteins | sample BarGraIncu01121A_FD_184501 | JGI IMG/M metagenome (GOLD analysis project Ga0209540, IMG submission 184501) | Arctic peat soil microbial communities from Barrow, Alaska - Barrow Graham LP Incubations 011-21A (SPAdes) (version 2) | ecosystem: Environmental > Terrestrial > Soil > Wetlands > Peat... | reverse complement strand
GGAAGACCGGCTCGGTAAATTTCTCCAGAGGATGACAGTACCTGTTGAAAATAATGAACAGCAGCCTGATCTTAAGGGACTTACAAAGTGACTTTCCCTCTCTCGCCTAGTTCAATAAGCTCCATATCGTGAATAACCTTGCCGTCGATCTGCACCCTGATGGCTGTCATGAATTTATGAAAGCCATAATAACCTGCTGCTCCCGGATTAATATACAGAAGCCCGGGTTTTTTATCATACATCACTTTCGCAATGTGTGAATGACCGCAAATAAAAATGTCGGGAGGGTTCTTTATAATCTCCTCTTTAACCCTTATATCATAGTGACCGGGCGAGCCTCCGATATGTGTAATCCAGATGCTGGTCTCTTCGGCTTTGAATTTCAGATTTTCCTTGTAAGCACGTCTTACTACAGCATCATCAATGTTGCCATAGACGGCTTTGAGAGGCTTGAATGCTGCCAGTATATCTGCGGTTTCAATATTGCCTATATCGCCCGCATGCCATATCTCATCAACCTCCTTAAAGTGTTCAAAGAGCCGGGGATGGATCCATCCGTGAGTATCTGAAATAATGCCTATTTTCATATTGCCCCCTTGCCCCCCTGAAGGGGGGTCAACTCTGTTGACGTTTTCGAAAATGCTAAACTAACAAATTTTTATTTTATTCAGCGAATTAGCCCCCCTTTAGGGGGGATGGGGGGTCAAAAAATTCTATTTTTGTAAAAAAGAGTTGCTATGCAGGTATTTTATGCTCCCGATATAACAGGTGAATATTACACACTTGATGAGCGGGAATCAAAACATACGGTAAGGGTCCTGAGAATGGTCGAAGGTTCAGAGATAAAGCTCATCGACGGAAAGGGTAATCTGTATGAAGGAGTCATAAGTGAGCCTGATCAGAGAGCCTGCAAAATAAGGATCCTAGATGTTATAAAAGGTTTTGAGAAGCGCGATTACAGACTTCATATCGGTATTTCTCCCCTGAAAAACCCGGAAAGATTTGAATGGTTTGTCGAGAAGAGCGTTGAAATAGGAATTGATGAGATCACTCCTATTATCTGCCATCATACTGAAAAACAGGGATTAAAACCAGAGCGGCTGAACAATATTATTATTTCAGCAATGAAGCAATCACTTAAAGCAAGCTCCACAAAGCTGAATCCGGCCTGTGAATTCAAAGATTTTATAATCTCATCAAACCCAGGCACCCTTATGATTGCACATTGTAATAATGGCTATGAAAGGAAGTCCATTGGAGAGGTTTATCAAAGGGGAAGCGATGCTGTCATTCTGATTGGTCCCGAGGGAGACTTTTCAGAAGAGCAGATCATCAAAGCAGTGAACAACGGATTTATACCTGTCAGCCTCGGGAAGAGCCGGCTAAGAACAGAAACGGCAGGCGTTGCTGCCTGCCATTCCATATACTTTATCAATCAGTGATCCGATTTCTCCGGGTTCTCTTTTTTTTTCAACCTTCCCGCCTTGCGGAGAGCCTGATCAAGGATATATTCAATCTGCCCGTTCGTGCTGCGAAATTCGTCAGCAGCCCACTTCTCGAGTGCTTTCAGCTTCTCTGGGTCGATCCTGAGAACAAACGGTTTCTTCTCGCTCATGCTAGGAATGTAAAGTCCCCGCGTTTACGACAGGCGTGGCATCTTTATCGCCGCAGAGAACAACCATCAGGTTGCTGACCATTGCAGCTTTTTTCTCTTCGTCAAGTTCAACAATCTTTTTAACAGATAACTGTTCCAGAGCCATTTCGACCATCGAAACTGCACCTTCAACGATCTTGAATCTTGCAGCAACAATTGCAGTAGCCTGCTGCCTTCTCAACATTGCATTTGCGATCTCTTCAGCATAGGCAATGTAGTTTATTCTTGCCTCGATTACTTCGATACCGGCAATTACCAGCCTTTCGCGGATCTCTTTTTCAAGTTCCTTGTTTATCTCCTCTCCCCCGCCCCTGAGTGCAATTACAGCTTCATGATCTTCAAAATTATCATACGGATACAATCCTGCCAGCTTTCTTAATGCAGCGTCGCTCTGAACCAGCACAAAATGCTGAAAATCATCAACATCAAATACAGCTTTAAATGTATCCTGTACTCTCCATACCAGCACGAATCCTATTTTAATAGGGTTACCTATCTTATCATTGACCTTTATAGGCTCACTGTTGAAGTTGCGTGCCCTTAAGGAAATATGACGAGTGATGTAAAATGGATTAACCCGGAAGAATCCGTTTTCACGAATTGTTCCCTTATATGCTCCAAACAGGACCATAACCAGCGAACTGTTTGGATTGACTACTTTAAATCCCAGAATGGTAAAAATAAAAAGTAGTGTAAGAAGCACACCAAGCCAGATTATCTGAAAAGCAAATCCGGCAATAGCACCGCCAATAAACAATATTGCCATCAGCAGAGCCACATAACCCGAAACGGGTTTAACCGTTAATTCCTGTTTCATTTTGTATGATATTATATTGATATCACAAAGATATTATATTAAATATTAATAAACAAAAAAACACAGAAAATATTTTCTGTGGTAAAAGAAGATTCCTCGCTAGCGCCCTTAATGACAGGGACTCCATAAAAAACATGGAAGATGTATGCAGGAGATTCCTCGCTAGCGCTCGGAATGACAACCAGAGGAGGGGATCATGGGGTAAAGAGGAGGCGGTTCGCGATGCGAACCGCCTCCTCTTTACCACCACCCAACTTAAACAAATTGTCATTCCGAATGAAGCGCAGCGCAATGAGGAATCCTATTGATATATAACCTCAGCCCCTGACATAAATGAATTATCATCCTGAATGGATCCCCAGACAGGTTGAGAAATGAGGAATCCCCCCAGATCTGCACTTCTTGCTAATAATTCTTCCTGATATTTTGTATCAGCCGGCGTGTCAGCCGTTTACCGGGTAACAGTTTTACCAGGTTTAGAATTCCTATCACATCGCTGAACTGCTGGTATAATCCAAAAGCATCCTCATAAAGGTCAATTTTGTCAGTTTTGATTTCGTGGTATGAAAGGAAAGGGGTAGAATTCAAATCCATAGGCGTCATGTTGGTTTTATTTGAAAACGCCCGTATGTAAATATTATTATAAATAATCAGATAATTTATTTCAAATCAACCCCCGTCCTTCACTTCGTTCAGAACTGCCCCCTGAAGGGGGCCTAAATCAGTAGATTTACTCGAATCTGATAACCGAATTAGCCCCCCTTTAGGGGGGATGGGGGGTAAGTCAATTCAACGTTAGACTAATCTTCTTCTCCGCCATAAGCTTGCGCATATTGATGAGCGCATACCTCATTCGTCCGAGGGCCGTATTAATGCTTACATCGGTAATTTCGGCTATCTCCTTGAAGCTGAGCCCTGCATAATGGCGCAGAATAACAACCTCGCGCTGGTCCTCCGGCAGGAAGGTGATCATCTTTCTCACATCCTTTTGAATCTGTCTTGCTATCATATCGTCTTCGACGTTTGAATCGCACAGCTTCTTCGAATTGAACAGGTCAGATTCGTAATCGTCGTTCGAAATGGTATTCATCTGCTTTATCCTCCTGAAATGGTCAATTATCAGATTATGGGCGATACGCATCACCCAGGAAATGAATTTACCGTTATCCTGGTACTTTCCAGCCTTTACAGACTGGATAACTTTCATGAATGTATCCTGAAAAAGGTCTTCAGCAAGCGCCTGGTCGCGAATATATAAGCTTATATAAGCGAAAACTTTGTTTTTATGACGGTGGATTAACTGGTCAAAGCAGGACTGCTCGCCTTTTATGAACCTCTGTATCAGTTCATAATCAGAAATCAATTTATTCATAGCTCTCTCTGTTAATTACTAAGAGTAGAGTTGTTAAATAGGCAGTCCTCCTTTTTAAGATTTGATTTCGATACCAAAGAAAACAATTTTTTTTAATCTTAAAGTATTACTTTTGAATTTTAACTAAATTTTTACACGAATAATCAGAATTCAGGGATGAACGGGAGTATTGATATCAGGGGGGCAAGGGTTCACAATCTTAAAAATATAAGTCTTAAAATACCGAGGGATAAGCTGATTGTGATAACCGGCGTTTCAGGATCGGGCAAATCGTCACTGGCATTCGATACTGTCTATGCAGAGGGCCAGAGAAGGTATGTAGAGAGCCTTTCGTCGTACGCACGCCAGTTTCTCGGCAGAATGAACAAGCCTGAGGTTGATTTCATAAACGGGATACCACCTGCAATTGCCATTGAGCAAAAGGTCAACTCCCGGAACCCGAGATCGACTGTCGGAACTTCTACCGAAATATACGATTACATGAGGCTCCTGTATGCGAGGACAGGCAGAACATACTCTCCTGTTTCGGGAAGGGAAGTAAAAAAGCACTCATCTGACGATATTGTAGATTTCCTGGCGTCGTTGCCGGAAAGCACCACTGTAATTATCACCTCATCGGGCGAAATACCGGAAAATATTAAGGTAAGTGAATATTTTTCCTTCCTGGTAAAGCAGGGTTTTAACAGGATAGAATCAGATGGTGAGCTGATCAGGATTGATAACCCTGAAAACCATGCTGCTTTTCATTCCGGGCAGCAGATAAACATAGTGGTTGACCGACTGATAATAAGCCACTCTGCCGACAGCTTCAGCAGAGCAGCCGATTCGGCTCAGACCGCATTTCAGACTGGCAAAGGATATTGCCAGGTCGCAATCCTTGATAATGAAAACATCCGAAGGGAGAGCTTCTCAAATAAATTTGAGGAGGACGGGATACTATTTGAAGAGCCCTCAGAATATCTTTTCAGCTTTAATAACCCAATAGGTGCATGCCCTGTATGTGAAGGGTACGGAAAGATCCTCGGCATAGATGAGAACCTTGTCATTCCTGATCAGAATCTTTCAGTTTACCAGGATGTCATCGTCTGCTGGAAAGGCGAGACGATGAAGAAATGGAAGGAGAGGCTCATTAGCAGTGCAGATCTGTTCAGCTTTCCAATTCATAAGCCATATTTCCAGCTCACTGATGATCAGAAAGCTCTCCTGTGGAAAGGGAACAAATATTTCTACGGGCTGAACCGGTTCTTCGATCACCTTGAGGAGAAGAAATACAAGATACAGTACAGGGTGCTGCTGAGCCGCTACCGTGGCAAGACAATCTGTCCCGAATGCAAGGGATCGAGACTGAAGAAGGAGGCCGGTTATGTAAAAGTGGCAGGAAAGAGTATCCAGGAGCTTGTCAGGATGTCTGTAAGCGATCTGTATGAATACCTTAAAAATATTTCATTGCCGCCTGCCGATGCAGTAATTGCTGAGAGATTACTGAAGGAGATCACGACAAGGCTGCGATTCATGCTCGATGTCGGTCTTCCCTATCTCACTCTCGACAGGATGTCATCGACCCTATCGGGAGGTGAATCTCAGAGGATTAACCTCTCTACGGCACTAGGGAGCAACCTGGTCGGTTCGATGTATATTCTTGATGAACCCAGCATCGGGCTTCATCCACGCGACACAAACCTTCTTGTCAAAGTCCTGAAAGAGCTTCGCGACATGGGGAATACAGTAATAGTTGTTGAGCATGAGGAGGAAATAATAAGGGAAGCTGATGAAATAATCGATATGGGGCCGGAAGCAGGCAGGCTTGGTGGTGAAGTGGTATACCAGGGAGGGCTTGACCTTACTCCTGCTAACAAATCGCTCACTGCAGGTTATCTGAGCGGAAGACTTTCTGTCCCTGTACCCGGGAAAAGAAGAAAATGGAACAGCTATATTGAGGTTAAAGGGGCCAGGGAAAACAACCTCAAATCAATAGATGTCAGATTTCCACTGCATACTATCACAGCTGTAACGGGGGTCAGCGGATCCGGAAAATCGAGCCTCGTAAACGAAGTGTTGTATAAGTACCTGTCCAATAAGATCAAAGGGAATAACCTTAACCCAGGACACTTCAAGACGGTCACTGGCGATATTGCCAGCCTGTCGGGTATAGAGATGGTTGACCAGAATCCGATCGGCAAGTCGAGCAGGTCGAATCCTGTAACATATCTGAAAGCGTATGATGAGATACGAAAGCTCTACTCGGAGCTTCAGGCATCGGTGCAGAATAACTTCAAGGCATCTCATTTCTCATTCAACGTCGATGGAGGGCGCTGTGAAGAGTGCCAGGGTGAAGGGATCATCCATGTTGAGATGCAGTTTATGGCCGACGTTGAGCTCACCTGTGAAGCCTGCAAGGGAATGAGATTCAAAAAAGAGATCCTTGAAGTCAGGTATCACGACAAAAATATTTATGACATGCTCGAGATGACCATTGATGATGCGATAGATTTCTTCAATGCCCATCCCGGAAGGAGTGAGAGCAGGATCATAGAGAAGCTTAAGCCATTGTCTGACGTTGGTCTTGGCTATATAAAGATGGGACAGTCATCAAGCACACTATCGGGTGGTGAAAGCCAGCGGGTCAAGCTTGCATATTTCCTGAGCCAGGAAAAGGGATCAGGACATATCTTATTCATATTCGATGAGCCTACTACAGGACTTCACTTTCACGACATCAACAAGCTGCTCAAATCGCTCAATGCACTTGTCGAACATGGTCATTCCGTAATACTGATCGAGCATAACCAGGAGGTTGTAAAGAGCTGTGACTGGGTAATTGACCTTGGTCCCGAGGGAGGAGAAGAGGGTGGCTATGTTGTTTTCGAAGGAACACCGGAAGGGCTTGCAAAATGCAAAAAATCCTACACAGGGAAATTTCTTGCATCGAAACTGATATAAAATACGTAGAGTAGAGCCGGATCTCAGATCCGGCTCTACGATATATTGCTGATAAACAGATTATTTCTTCATCTTGAATCCGAACATTATTGCCACGCATCCGCTGGCAGGTGTGTCGCCCGGTTTGTTGAACGACGATACTTTTACCACGAGCTTGAGCTGCTGGCTCGACTGGAGCTTAAAGTCCCACGTCTTGGCATAATCCTTGTCTTTATTTGAATAAAGGACATTCTTATTTGCATCGAGAACCTTGAATTCAACCATAGGAAGCTTATCTTCTCCAATGATAGCAACCCTGTACTCCATGTCGGAATAGAATGTTTTATACAATTCAGCTTCTTCCCCTTCGACAAGTACAGCTGCATGATAGTTACCGTCGTGGGTATAAATGCCCAGTTCAGGCAGGCACTCCTTTTTTGCGAAAGCCTTGCATTGCGCATCAACTGATCCACTAAAGGCAAATAAGAATAATGCAAGTAACGGTAAAGTCTTAAATATTCTCATGGTATATCTATTTTACAAATGAATTTCTGATATCAGCAACAACTATCGAGAGTTCTTTGAAAGTTTCAGGAGTCATATCAGTTTTAACCTCTGATTTCAGCATAGTTGAATTGGAAGCGGCGTCATATTCAGTTCTGATAGGACCGGACTTAATTGAAATTTTCTTAAAAACGTCACTAAGCTTGGCAACCTGAACTATCAGCTCATCAACGGCAGGATTACCTTTGCTGCCCTGGAGCAGATTAAGAAGAATATCAATTGAAAGTTTCTGATCGATGATCCTTCCCACGAGTTTGTTTCCGTTGAACTCTTTCATGTCAATCAGCTGGGTTGAGATATAAAGCCCTTCAATCCAACCGCCAACAAGAACCATGGCTGCGGTTGCAGGCTGACCGTTATCCTGGAGATATGAATTGGAATTCATAAATGTCTGGGAGACAACTTCCATAATGACATCTGCATTATTTATATTTTCCTCGAGCTTGTCAATATCATCCTGTTCAATTGCCTTAAGAATTCCGAGACCGTCGGCCATCTTCTTGGCTGCATTCATATAATCGATCAGCAACTGTGTCTGCTCATACATGCTGGCAAAGCTCAGGTCGCAGGTATAAACGCCAAGGTTAAGGGCCATAGCCTTATTTGTCACGTAAGTGTTGACATTTGAGACAGGGTTCAGAAGTTTTTCATCAAACTTTGCTCCTGCCGATTTAATAAGCTGGGCTGATTCAATGGGAGATGGTAAGGCATTGAAAATCTTCTCAGCCTGTTTAATATCCTGTAATATTACGGCATTATCCTGTGGCACCTTTACCTTTACACTCTGATCAACGGATTTCTTTCCACCTTTACAACCGGTAAATAAACTGGTAACCAGAATAAGTACCACCAGTATAACTGAACTAAACCTGTAATTTCTATTCATGATTTAAATGTTTAATTGTCAAACGTAATTCAGGACTAAATTAGTATAATATTTTTATTTTTCAAAAAGAGCAGCATGTTATTGACTCTATTTATAATTTTGCCTAAAATAATTTAGTGTGATAAAATCAGATAAAGAGCTTAAGGAGCTTGCCATTATTCTTGGCAAAAAGAATTCATTGCAGATTGTCCAGGCGATCAAATCCCTCAGGGAAGATGAGCCTTTTGAAGGTGCTATCGGTTTGCTTGCAGAAACTTTTGACGTATCAGACGACAAAAGCGTTCTCAGGGCCATCAGTGACTTTTTCAATGATATCAAGGACCTCTCGGCAAGGAGTGAGATTGTTGCGGAGATCCGGAAATCCTGGAATGGAGATACAATAAGCATGATTGTATCGTCGTGCTGGCAATCCGGCCTCGATTACTCCGGGTTCATTGAGGATATGATAAAAATCTTTATCGAAGGAGATTATGTTACTACCATAGAAAGCATGACAGTCATTGAGGGGTCTGCTGCCAATATCAGCCGGGAAAGCAGGGATGATTTAATAAAAACGATAAAAGACTCACCGAAAGCCTGGGTAAATGAAAAAAAGAGCCTGGCTCTTGAGCTTATTTCCATCCTTGAGAAATAGTGGGCTTTTATTTTCTTTCCCCGAAGATAAGGCTGCCTATCCTTACCATAGTGCTACCCTCTCCGATCGCAATCCTGAAATCGCCCGACATTCCCATCGATATTTCACAGAATTCAGGGCTATTCTTAAAAAATCGCTCTTTAAGCAATCTGAAATAACCTGCAAGCGAACGGAATTCACTGCTGACCAGATTTTTATCGTCAGTGAATGTTGCCATTCCCATTACCCCGCAGATCCTCACTGATCTGAGATTTGAAAATTCTTCAGAATCCATCATCTTCAGCGCCTCTTCAATGCTGAAGCCGAATTTTGTCTCTTCGGTGGCGATGTGAAACTGAAGCAGGCAATTGACTACCCTGCTCATCTTCAGAGCTTCATCATTTATTGTTTTCAGCAGCCTGAATGAATCAACAGAATGTATGAGGCTCACGAAAGAAATTATGCTTTTTACCTTATTGGTCTGGAGGTGTCCGATCAGGTGCCATTCTATATCTCCCGGAAGTTGGTCTTTCTTCGCTAGTAATTCTCCAACCCTGTTCTCCCCGAAAATCCTTTGTCCTGCGTTATATGCCTGAAGGATATCACTAACCGGTTTGGTCTTCGATACTGCTACCAGCTTCACCCCGGAGGGCAACTCCCGTTTTAGTGAAATAATATTTTCGCCAATGGCGTTCATGCGCGGGAATAGATTATTCCAGAAGATGAATCACCAGTCCGCTACGGAGCTTGGGTTCAAACCATGTAGTCTTTGGCGGCATTATGTTGCCGGAATCGGCAATCGTTATCAGCTGCTTCATCGACACAGGATAAAGTGCGAATGCAACTTTCATCTCGCCGGTGTCGACCCTCTTCTTCAGCTCGCCAAGGCCTCTTATGCCTCCGACGAAATCAATCCTCTTCGACCTCCTGAGATCCTGAATATCAAGTACAGGGGTAAGAACAAGGTTATTAAGTATGGTGACATCAAGAACGCCGATCGGGTCATCATCATTATATGTTTCCTTTTTAGCTGTAAGAGAGTACCATTTCCCTCCAAGGTACATCGAAAAGTTATGAAGCCTGCGGGGCTTATAAGTCTTGACTCCTTTTTCCCTGATTACAAATCCGGCTTCAAGCTTTTTAAGAAACTCGTCATCGCTGAGACCGTTAAGGTCCTTTATGGTCCTGTTATAATCAATGATGCGAAGCTGGTCATCCGGGAAATGCACTGCAAGGAAGAAGTTATACTCCTCGGAACCGTTGTGTGCCGGATTCTTTTCACACTTCTCCTTTCCTACCAGGGCAGCAGCTGCAGTACGGTGATGTCCATCGGCGACATAAGTAAATGGGACCTTCTCAGTAAAAAGTTTGCCGATCCTTCTTATAATTTCCGGGTCCTTTACGACCCAGAAATGGTGGCCGAAACCATCTTCAGCGATAAAATCATATTCAGGCTTCTCCTTCTTTACGATTTTCTTCACTATCGAATCTATCTCCCTCACAGCAGGGTATGTAAAGAAAACAGGCTCAATATTGGCATTGTTGGCTCTTACATGGACCATTCTGTCCTGTTCCTTATCGGGCCTGGTAAGCTCATGCTTCTTAATGATGCCATTCAGGTAATCATCGACTGAAGCGCAGGCAGCAATACCGTACTGGGTCCTTCCTGCCATAGTCTGCGCATAGATGTAATAATAAGGTGATTCATCCTGAACGAGCCATCCTTTTTTCTGCCAGAGGGTAAAATTATCGACCGATTTTTTATAAACCTCTTCGGAATGGACATCGGTTCCTGCGGGCAGATCTATCTCTGCCCTCGTGATATGAAGCAATGAACACTCTTTCCCTGCCGCCATTGCAGCAGCTTCTTCAGTATTCATAACATCATAGGGAAGACATGCAAGGTCTTTCGCTATTTCGCGGGGAGGTCTCAATCCCCTGAAAGGTCTGACGACTGCCATTAAGAATATGTTTTTCTACTTAATTTACCTTGAATTTTTCGTTTCCGGTTTTGAAATAATCAACTATCTGCCTTGCTGCTGCAACACCTGCATTGATGTTTGCTTCTTCAGTCTGGGCTCCCATCTTTTTAGCCGTAAAGATGAACTTTCCCTTGTATTTTTCTTCGAAGACAGCTTTGCAGTCAGGCTCCACATCGGAAAGGTACCTGAAGTCGGGTCTCTCCCCGAATATCTTAAGAAGCCCTTCCTCATCAATCACTTCTTTCCTTGCAGTATTAACCAGTACGGCTTCCTTTGGCATTTTCTTCAGAAGCTCATAGTTAATTGATTTTTTCGTCTTGTCATTGGCCGGCATGTGAAGCGAAACATACTGGCATGCCGAGTAGAGCTCATCAACGCTCTTGCATGCTTTGACTCCTGATTTTTTCATCATATCCTCAGTTACAAACGGATCAAATGCATAGACATCCATGCCGAATCCCTTTGCTATCTCAGCCATATATTTTCCGACATTGCCGAAAGCATGAAGTCCCAGGGTTTTTCCCCTGAGCTCACTTCCTGACTTACCGGAGAACCCGCCACGTGCCTGGTAAAGCATCATTTCGAAAGCAAGTTCTGCAACTGCATTGGAGTTCTGCCCGGGTGTGTTCATTGCCACCACCTTATGGGCAGTGCATGCCGGAAGGTCGAGGTTGTCATATCCTGCTCCTGCCCTTACGACTATCCTGAGCTTTTTTGCGGCATCGAGAACCTGGGCAGTGACCAGGTCGCTCCTGACTATCATGGCATCGGCGTCAGCAACTGCAGCGAGGAGCTCCGAAACATCTTTATAATTTTCAAGCAATGCAAGCTGGTGGCCTGCAGCATCTGTCACTTCCCGTATCAGCTTAATAGCAGCCGGTGCAAAAGCTTTTTCTGTTGCTACAAGGATTTTCATATCTCGGTTTTATTAATTATTCTTTTCAAATTCTTTCATAACATCGACAAGCGCCTG
>Ga0209540_10002974_pt1 | contig 11781 bp, 12 predicted proteins | sample BarGraIncu01121A_FD_184501 | JGI IMG/M metagenome (GOLD analysis project Ga0209540, IMG submission 184501) | Arctic peat soil microbial communities from Barrow, Alaska - Barrow Graham LP Incubations 011-21A (SPAdes) (version 2) | ecosystem: Environmental > Terrestrial > Soil > Wetlands > Peat... | reverse complement strand
AGTTACAAAAGATGACAGATCGCTTTTTTATGAGAAATACCCGAGAATTGAAGGAGAGCTTTATTTCGAAAGTTGCGAAGCAATAGCAGGAGGTTATGGCGGCAGTATGACTGTTTACAGCAACGAATGTGGATTTACCAATCAGGTACACCAATATAACTTGAGATTAAAATATTATGATGGACAATCTGAACATTACTATAAACCGTTGATTATCAAGATTTGTACGGTAAGCCGTGAGTTGTTTGAATATGCTAAAAGTTACAGTCAGCTAGCTGGTATGGAGTTCGGTTTTGTAGAACCACCCATCCTGAAATCGAATATTACCGGGGGTTATGGCTTGTTGTACGGATCAAACACCGTTAGTTACCCAATAGAACTTCCGTGATCACACTTGTACGCTAATTCGATGCCTTTCAGGATCGCCGCTAAATAAAAAAATCCCTTGACAGAATTGTCCATTCCAGCAAGGGATTTTCCTCTTTCCTAATGACTTTTTCCTTGCATCATTTAACCAGTTTGGCATTTTCCATGATTACTTCATAGAAATAACCGTAACCAAAATCTTTTTTTAAAGAGATTGGGCCTTCAAAAGTGACCACATCACCCACGGCAACTTTATCAAGAGTAGTAATCGTCAGATCGAAATCGTTAGAAGTTCCGGTTCCATCCTGAATATGAATCCAGTTTTTACCCATTACTTCATTGTTGACTTTCACAACCTGACCTTTCATTTTGATGGTTTTGCCTGAATAGTCAGCAGCTTTGGCAAATAAATTGGCAATCGAAACGCTGCCTTCGGCTGGGGCCACTGAAATTTTGTCTTTTTTTGCTGTTGCAACTTTTCCCTGAGTAGCTGGAGTTGGAACACCTGCGATAATTGGCTCTTTACTCAGACCCTGAACAAAATAAATGGACTCAAAAGTCCTGTTTAGTTCTTTGCTATTGAAGTTTTTCATCTCCAATTCCTGGTTGTAATAGTAAGTTTCACCTTGAGCAGCTTCCTGTTTGTTTACCGCGATCCAGTTTTCAGCGCCATTTTCACTAACTTTCAAATAAGTGTATTGTGTGGTTTGAATAACTTCCGCAACTTTCACTTCGTGCATGGCAGGATTAGCAGCACTCTGAGCAGTAGGTACCTTGTTCTTTTTTACGCATCCTGAGAAACCAACCAGGATTGCCAGAATAATAAATAATGATCTCATTTTTAATGTATTAAGATTTTGTGATTTGTTTTCAATGATTAATTTTCGAAAAAATCAGGTTTTGAAGTCCGCTTTATTCGGGCGATAAAAATAACAATTGTAACGGTAAAAGTTTTTGTTTTTGATTTATTTGACGTTAAAACACGGTATTTATTGTGTTTCAAATAAACAAACCATATATCCCGGATGATACTTACCAATTATCAGCATAATAAGTTGTAATTTTAATTCCAAATTAAGTTGATGACTAACTTGAACTAAAAACAAAAATAAGGAGGATCGGTTATGGATCAAACTATCAATGATTACGGCAATAATGACCATGATGGCAAAACTGACCGTCGTGAGTTTCTGAAAAAATCGGCTGTTTTAGCCGGAGGAACAGTCATCGCATTTTCGATGATGCCACCACTCGATTTAGATGCCCAGATTACCAATTCAGATGATCTGCACCTGTTTACAGAAACCATCACTTATTCAGGTGCAGATGGATCAGTTCAGGCCTATCTGGCGAAACCCAAAGGGATTGGGAAATACCCGGCGGTTATTGTTATCCACGAAAACCGGGGACTTCAGCCGCACATCAAAGATGTTGCCCGGCGAATAGCGCTTGAAGGTTTTGTGGTTATCGCTCCCGATGCTTTAACTGCCCAGGGCGGAACTCCCCCTAATATGGAGGAAGCTATCGGAATGATTCAAAAGCTCGATGCAGAGGTCACCAAAAAGGATTTTACGGCAGCGGTTCAGTACTTAAAAACCAATCCGTTAACAACAGGTAAAGTTGGTTGCACAGGCTTCTGCTGGGGCGGAGGTATGACGAATCAGGTTGCTGTCAACTCTCCGGATCTGGTTGCTGCGGTTCCATATTATGGAATGCCTCCAAAATCGGAAGATGTGCCTAAAATAAAGGCTGCGATGCTTTTACATTATGCCGGGAAAGATGATTGGATCAACAAAGCAATTCCGGAGTTTGAAGCTGCGTTGAAGAGTGCCAAAATTGAATATCATCTTTACATGTATGAAGGTGCTCAGCATGCTTTTAACAACGACACCAACAAGGAGCGGTACAACAAGGAAGCCGCTGATCTGGCCTGGAAACGAACGATCGCGTTTTTTAAAGAAAAGCTGAAATAGAAGCCTCCCCCGACCCCTCCAAATGGAGGGGAGAAAGAAGTTGTCCTTAATTACTTTCACATTGAAATCAATTCCACAGTCCATCACCAAAATAATTCATTCATTATTGCGGTACTGTATAGAAGCTTCAATCGCCTGGCCTCTCCCTTTCGGGGAGAGGTTGGAGAGGGGCTTCTGAAGAGTTGGGGATGGGGCTATTCCTCCAAACCTCAGTTACTTCCTCAACGAATGGTTTGCAGTGCTTGAAAAACAGCTTATAGCCTTTACACAAGTAATTCAGGCCCGCTTCGCCTTCCGGAGTGGTGAGGAAACGATCTTTTGGACAGGCGCCGTTGCATAAGGATAGAACTTCACAATTCAGACAATAATTGGGTAATGTGGTAAGTTTGGCCTGACCGAATGCTTTTTGCTTTGGACTTTCGAGCAGTTCAACCAGCGAAGTTTCACGGATATTTCCGATCAGGTGCTGCGAATCAGCAAAATGATCGCACGAATAAAAATCGCCATTGTGTTCGATAACCGGCACTCCGCCACAGGTTTTCTTGAAAATGCAAAGTGTGTGTTCCAAATCAAAAGCTTTGCGCAGCGCTTCTTCAAAAATCTGAATTTTAATCTTTCCGATATCCAATTCTTTCCATTCGTCAAAGATGACGCATAGGAATTCGCCAAACTCGGTGGCCGAAATGGTTCGTTCTGAGACCTGCCCTATTCCTAAAGTTTGTTTCTCAACCAAAGGCAAAAAAGTAATGAATTCGGCCTGAAGCTGTTTGAAATACCGGTAAACCGTCAGCGGATGTTTAACATTTTCGTCGTTGACAACACACAATATCTCGCAGGGAATTCCGTGTGATTTCAGAAGAAGATAAGCGTTTATGGTTTCCTGAAAAGATGAACGCCCATCAGATGAATGCCGGTAAATGGAATGCAATTCTTCCGGTCCGTCGAGGCTAAATCCGACCACAAAGTTTTCGGCAGCCAGAAAGCGGCACCAATCGTGATCCAGAAGAGTTCCGTTGGTTTGCAGTCCATTTACAATCCGGCAATTATCTGGTTTGTGTTTGCGTTGAAGTTCAACAATCCTTTGGAAATAGGATAAGCCAGCCAAAGTTGGCTCACCGCCATGCCAGGAGAAGAAAATGTCTGGTCCGAAAGATGCACTGATGTGTTGAATAATGTATTGCTCCAACAAATCTTCAGGCATTCGAAAACCCAATTCTTCAGGATAAAGTTTTCCTTTTTTCAGGTAATAACAATAGTCGCAGGCCAGATTGCAGGCCGCGCCAACCGGTTTTACAAACACCTGAAAATCGTCCGAAGCCTTCTTCATGATTAAAACGTTTAAAAAAGTCGAGTGCCAGATTCGCTCGCTTTAATCAGCTTGTCAAGTCTGTTTATTCGTGTGGTTTCCTGCCTGGCACTCATTACCCAGTAGATTCCCATCTTTTTGTAGGATGGCGCCTGGGACGAGAAAAAATTCCATGCCTTTGCGTTTTCCCGAAAACGGGTTTCCAGACAATCATCCAGTTTTTCCGGTTGGTTTTCGTAACTGTAAATTGCCGACCGGTTGTCGGTTCTTTTCTCGAAAGCGACTAAACCTGCGGCCGTCATTCGTCCCTGCGCGATTAATTCATCCACCTTTTTGATGTTCACCGCGCTCCAGTTGCTCTTCGGATTTCGGGGAGTAAACCGGATGCAGTAACTTTCAGTATCAACATTCCGGCGAACGCCATCGATCCAGCCAAAACACAACGCCTCATCAACCGAATCAGACCAGGTCATAGTCGGCTTCTTAGTACTCACTTTGTAATAACCAGCCAGCACTTCAGGTTCAGTCATGTGGTTTGCTTCCAGCCATTTCCGGAATTCAGTGGTATTTGCAAAAAAGACAGGTGATTTTCCCATGACAGGTAATTGGCCATTAAAAATTCTATTCCCAGTTAAAGCTAATGGTCTGTTTCAAATCTGGATGAAGGCTCAATGGAACAGGACTGGTTCCGGCAACACTTTCGATCAGCCGTTTTTCTTCTGCCGAATAGCTTCTTTTTGGGAAATTGAATTCCAGAACCACTTCGGAAACGCGTCGCGGATCGGAAGCCATGATTTTGGTGATTTCAATTTCGGTACCTGCAAGGTCAATTCCATGGTCCATGGCTTTCATTCCCATGATGGTCATGATGCAGTTACCCAGCGCGGTAGCCAGCAAATCGGTTGGAGAGAATGCCTCGCCTTTGCCGCGGTTATCACAAGGTGCGTCGGTAATGATTCTGCTGCCCGACTGAAGATGAATGTTTTCGGTGCGTAAATCGCCCAGATAAGTGGTTTTAACTGTTGTCATATCATGAATTTTTGGCTAAGATAAACCTGTTTCTATCTAATTGACTCCAACTCATTAGGCAATTTTTTGTCCTCAAACTTTTTGATGATCTTTTTTAATCTGCTGATTTCGATACTGCTAAAAAGAAATTGAGCCATAAGTCCATACATTAACATAGAATTGCCGTAGGGATAATGCTGAAGTTTAAATAATGCACCAGCTAAAATCGCTAATGCTGAAAGCCCTAAAAGGCTATTCATTAGTTTGTTGAGATTTTTTTCAGTCATGTTATTTGTTTTAATATTGATGGAATTTCAAAATTCAGGAACCAGATTCTGAAGTTATGAAAAGTTTGAGGCAATTAAAAGCTTCGTTATAAAAAATGGGCTCGCAAATTAAATCAGGCCTGCTTTCCCGAATGATAATCTATCGCTCCAATTTGCTACTCCATCCGAAACTTGTAACTTTGTGACGAAATTTAAAAATCGCACAACCATGTTTTCAGGAATAGTAGAAGAAGCCGGCAAAGTTATCTCCATTGAAAAAGATCAGGAAAATGTTCATTTCACGCTCACCTGCTCTTTTGTTGATGAGCTGAAAATCGATCAAAGTCTTTCGCACAACGGCGTTTGCCTGACAGTTGTAAAAATCGATCGCGAAGCAAAAACCTATACGGTTACTGCCATCAAAGAAACTCTACTGAAAACAAACCTGGGCAAACTAGTCGCAGGAAGTAAAGTAAACCTTGAACGGAGCATGATGATGAACGGTCGCCTGGACGGACACATTGTTCAGGGACATGTTGACCAAACCGCCACCTGCACCCGCATTGAAGAAGCCGACGGAAGCTGGTATTTCACATTCGAATATCCTTTTGACAAGGAAATGGCATTGCAGGGTTACATGACGGTTGAAAAAGGTTCTGTTACCGTAAATGGTGTCAGCCTGACCGTGGTGAATTCGAAAGACAACTCGTTTCAGGTGGCAATTATTCCATACACTTACAACGAAACCAATTTCCACACGTTTGAAGTTGGCACTACCGTAAATCTCGAATTCGATATCATCGGAAAATACCTCAGCAAACTGATGACTTTCAACAAATAAGGAGAAGATTAATAATCAGTTTATTTCAGCAACATCCTTGCAGTTCTCCGGCTTTTCTGTTCAACGTAAACCTTACGCCCTTCAGCTATCTGGGTAACAGTTTCAGGAAGATAATAACGGATAGTCACCAAATCGAGCCCGGTGTTGTATTTCACTTCAAACTTCTGCTGCAACTGATTGATAAGACTTTCAATCCCTTGCTCCGGCTCATCGAATGCAAGCGAAAGGTCGAGCGCCGATTGCTGCAAAAGTCCAACTTTTAGTCGGTATTTGGCAAACAAACTGAAAACATCCGAAACGCTGTTGATGCTGATAAACGAAAAATCATTGGGCGTCAAAGTGATCAGCGCCATATTTTTCTTGACAATGATCACCGGAACCAGTTCGAGGGTATGTTCGACCGCATGAATAATCGTTCCAGCTTCTCCTGGCTCCAGAAACGACCTGACAAACAGCGGAATATTCTTATTTTGAAGTGGTTTTATTGTTTTTGGATGGATTACTTTAGCTCCGGAATACGACAATTCGATGGCTTCCTTGTACGACAACTCGTCAAGCTTTTGAGTATCGGCAAAAAGATCAGGATCAGCATTCAGAATTCCCGGTACATTTTTCCAGATACTCACTTCTTCGGCATCGAGCAAGTTGGCCAGGATGGCAGCCGTATAATCCGAACCTTCGCGCCCAAGTGTGGTAGTTTGGTTCGTCAGGGTTCCGCCGATAAATCCTTGTGTGATGTATAAATCCTCAGTTTCGAAAGTAAACACACGTTTTGCCAGACGTACCGAAAGTTCCCAGTTGATGTTTGCTTCGCGGTACTGATCATCCGTTTTCAGGCAGTTTCGCACATCTATCCACCGGTTTTTAATTCCTGTTTTATTGAAATACAAGCTCATGATCTGGGTGGAAATCAATTCACCGAAAGCCACAATCTGGTCATATTCGTAGTCAAAATTCATCGACCGTTCGCCTTTCATGCGGTTGCTGATCAGGTTAAACAGTTTTTCCACTTCCGGAAGTTCAGTTGGCTCGCCCCAAAGTTCGGCGATAATTTCTTCGTGGTATTCTTTTACTTCCTGAAAAGCAGACCACATTTCCATATCCTGATTAAAATATTTCCGGACCAGAATTTCGAGTGCATTGGTCGTTTTTCCCATAGCCGAAATCACCAAAACCTTGTTTCCGGGATACATCTGCAAAATATTTACCGAATTCCGTACTGCTTCAGCAGAACTAACGGAGGCGCCTCCAAATTTGAAAACCTTCATGATTGTTTCGAATTAATTGACTGAACAAAAATAAAAATTTGAATGAGTCAAACCAGTTTTATTGAAAGTAATTCAGGCAAATTTGGAATTTTATTGGTGGACCAACCTATTCTGCTATTTTCTCAAGTGTAGTCATTTTTTTTACCTTTATCAGGCAAAGTTTTAACTGAATTTTGCAGGTTTAAAATTGCAAAATAAAAAAGGAAGGATTCAGCTATGAAAGTATTGTTTATCGGTGGCACAGGCTTCATCAGCACTGCCGTCAGCCGTCAGGCGATTGCAAAAGGAATTGATCTTTGGTTGCTAAACCGGGGATTGCGTTCCGCACATTTACCGGGAAGTCATAACCTGACTGCAGATATTCATAATCCGGAAGACCTTCGCCTTGCTTTAAACGGAATGGAGTTTGATGTGGTGGTCGACTGGATCGCCTTCACCCCGGAAGATATTAAGCGAGATTTGTCACTCTTCCGTGGACGAACCAAACAGTTTGTTTTCATTAGTTCGGCCTCAGCCTATCAAAAACCGCCGGAAAACTATCTGATTACCGAGTCGACGCCGTTGGACAATCCATATTGGGATTACTCGCGGAACAAAATTGCATGCGAAGAACGCCTCATGCAAGCTTACAACGATGAAGACTTTCCCGTTACAATTGTCCGTCCTTCACTCTCCTACGATCCGAATTTCCCCATTGCTATTGGTGGTTGGGGCTGTTATACCCTGGCTGACCGATTGAAAAAAGGCTTGCCAATTATTGTTCATGGCGATGGCTCTTCGTTGTGGGTGGTTACACACGCCGAAGACTTTGGACATGGATTTCTTGGACTGCTTGGAAATGAGCAGGCTCTTGGTCAAGCCTTTCACATCACTTCCGACGAAGTGCTGACCTGGAACCAGATCTACCAGACCATTGCCGGAGCTTTGGATGTCGAGGCCAATATCGTGCATATACCTTCCGACTTTATTGTGAAGGTAGTGCCCCGATTGACTGGAAGTTTATTAGGCGACAAAGCTTGGAGTGCCGTATTCGATAACAGCAAGATAAAGAAATTCGTACCTGAGTTCAAAGCCACAATTCCTTTCAATGTTGGCGTTCGCCGGACGCTCGAATGGTTTGCGGCAGACAAAAGCCGTCAGCGCATTGATGATAAGGTGAATGCGGAAATGGATCAAATTCTGAATGCATTTACCAGAGTTTCAGGTTGAGGTCTGCCAGATGAAGGTTTGTGGGCGACTTTTTCTTTACTAAGTTTTATTCCAGCTTCTGACATCTTGAGAAGTCAAACAAAATCGTCGGAACACAACGATCTTATCTGTATTTTCAGTAACTTTCTTCATCCATTTAACTGAAAACGAATGATGAATTTCCCGTTTCTGCTTTGCCTGTCTGAACTTCTTTTTCCGCGTTTGTGCGTCACCTGCGGCGATAAACTGATTGAGCAGGAACAATGGATTTGTCTGCATTGCCTGCACCATATTCCACGAACCAACTTCCATCAGGAACCGGACAATCCGGTTGCCCGGCTTTTCTACGGAAGGGTGCAAATCGAATTTGCCACTTCATTTTTCTATTTCAGCAAGGGAAGTAAATACCAAACCTTGTTGCATAACCTGAAATACAAGGGAATGAAAGAACTTGGCGACGAAATCGGGAAACAATTTGGTATTGATTTATCGAAGTCAGCCGATTTCTCGACGGTCGATGTGATTTGTCCGGTTCCGCTGCATCCTCAGAAAGAAAAGAAACGCGGCTACAACCAAAGCTGGTGGATTGCCTCAGGAATTGCACGTCAAATGCAAAAAGAATTATCGGACGATAACCTGAAACGGGTCTCTGCGACCGAAACACAAACACGTAAAACGCGATTCGAACGCTGGCAAAATGTGGAAGGTATTTTCGAACTGTCCAATCCGGAAGCTTTTGCCGGGAAACACGTTTTACTTGTCGATGATGTGGTTACAACCGGATCAACGCTCGAAGCCTGCGCCCAGGCAATTCTTTCGCAAACCAATGCCCGGGTCAGTATTGCCACTTTGGCCACTGCCTGATTATTCAACCAATCCATAAATCCTGACGAATACTCATAAAAATCAAAAAACGATTTTTATACCTTCGCAAAATCTAAAACCATTCATTGAGGAATACCATGATCAGGTACTACTTCGAAACAGCTCTCTTCAACCATCTTTTCCTGAATCTGAAAAACAGAGACGGATTTGCTGTATTTCTGCCAGTTAACTGTTAAGGTTAAACCCTAACTTTAAAGGAAGAATTTCCTGACAGTTATTGTGTTCCCAATCAAATCTGTTCTTTTGAATTCGCATCGTATGATGCTCCAATAAACATGTACCTTATATTATTATCATGAAATTACCATTCGCCGAAAACTATAAAATCAAAATGGTGGAACCGATCTACCGTTCAACACGCGAGCAACGCGTACAATGGATTGCTGATGCAAATTACAACCTGTTCAACCTGAGCAGCGACAAGGTTTTCATTGACCTGCTGACCGACAGCGGAACCGGCGCAATGAGCGACCGACAATGGGCCGCTATCATGACTGGCGATGAGAGCTATGCCGGGTCTTCATCATACTATCATTTGAAGGAAAAAATACAGGCGATCTTCGGTTTTGAACACTTCCTGCCTACCCACCAGGGACGTGCCGCCGAAAATGTTTTGTTTTCGGTTATATTGAAAGAGGGTGATCTGGTCCCCGGAAATTCGCATTTCGACACAACAAAAGGCCACATTGAGTACCGCAAGGCAAAAGCCATTGATTGTACCATTGACGAGGCTTTTGATACCGATAGTACATTCCCGTTCAAAGGCAATGTCGATCTGGTAAAACTTGAAAAAGTATTCAAGCTTCAGCCTGAAAAGAATATCCCGGCGCTAATCACGACCATTACCTGCAACTCTTCCGGAGGGCAGCCCGTTTCGATGGCAAACCTGAAAGCCGTAAAGGAAATGGCTACGAAATATGGTGTTCCGGTGATTTTCGATTCGGCCCGTTTTGCCGAAAATGCCTGGTTTATCCAGCAACGCGAAGAGGGATATTCCAAAAAAACCATCAAGGAAATTGTAAGCGAAATGTTTACATACGCCGATGCCATGACCATGAGCAGCAAAAAAGATGGCGCTGTAAATATCGGCGGTTTTATGGCCATGAGAAACCTCGATTGGTACGATAAAGCCTCCACGTTCAACATCATGTATGAAGGCTTTGTAACTTACGGTGGAATGGCCGGGCGCGATATGAATGCGCTGGCAGTTGGACTTGACGAAGTGACTACCAATGATTTTCTGGACACCCGGATCAAGCAGGTTCATTACCTCGGGATCAAACTGATGGAATACGGAATACCAGTTCAGCAACCCATTGGCGGACATGCCGTTTTTGTTGATGCCAAAAAGTTTTTACCGTACGTGCCCAAAGAAGAATATATTGCTCAGACTTTGGCCATTATTCTTTATCTTGAAGCTGGTGTGCGTGGAGTTGAAGTGGGAACTTTGCTGGCTGACCGCGATCCGGAAACCAACGAAAACAGGTATCCTAAACTTGAATTTTTGCGTCTGGCAATTCCGCGCCGGACTTATTCAAACAACCACATGGACGTAGTAGCGGCAGGTCTTAAAAATATCTTTGAAATTCGTGACGAAATCCGGACTGGTTTGCTCATCACGAAAGAAGCAGCTATTATGCGGCATTTTACCGTTCTGCTGGAAAAGGTACAATCTTAATGAAAAAGGCTGCATCAAAATGCTGTGCAAGCTCACTACTTTTGATGCGGCCTTTTATGTAACTACTTTTTTGAAGACCGATGCTTTTTCGTCCGAAAGTAGGCCAAAGCCTTGTTCAATTATGTCTCTCGGACGATTGTCATAATCAATTTCTTCTTTCTATAAATATTTTGCTCCTATGGAGCAAGGCCAATTAGACGTTTCGCCCGATTAGAATGAATTAGTGCCAGAGGCACGAAATTTTTATAGAACAACGACTAGCAGCAAAATATGGAGTGCCGTACCTGCCCGACAAGCTTTGGCAGGCGGGGGTACGAAACATTTCGGTTTTAAATTCACCAACTGTCTTCAACCGTTTCCTCTGTATCACCCAGTTATTCGTCTATGGGCTGTATGCCAACATACTGAGGGACTTTTATATATTTTATTCGAAAAAATGCGGTACGAACCTACTGGTATTTCCGGTGATTAATCTGTCTGACTCACGGATTCCCATTCCGGCAGCTTCTCCTCCAATCAGCCAGCTTCCAATGACCGGATGATTGCCATTGAAATTGGGTAAAGCCGCATATTGTTGATAAACATACCCTTCGGCGCCATATTCTCCATCCGTTTTTTCAACTGACCGGCCGTTGACCCAGATATCCACATTTGCACCTTCGCGCGAGTAGATTGGTTTTTGAACGTAATCGCCAGTCATCGGACGGGTAGTCTGACAGGGTAAAATATAGGGCGAACGCGGAAAAAGATCGTGCAGAACGGTAAGAATCATTTTGTTCGAGAGCAGCATTTTCCAGGCAGGTTCAATCCACCAGCATTTATCCTTGGTCGTTATTAACTCCGGACCAAACTCTTCGGCCAACATCCATTCGTAAGGATAAAGTTTGAATATCATTTCAATTTCATCAAACTGATCGTCGGTAAAATCTTGTTTTTGGGTATCGAAACCTAGGTCACCCATGTATAAAAACCGGGTATCCAATCCGGCCTGCTGAGCCGCAT
>Ga0209540_10002973_pt1 | contig 11790 bp, 13 predicted proteins | sample BarGraIncu01121A_FD_184501 | JGI IMG/M metagenome (GOLD analysis project Ga0209540, IMG submission 184501) | Arctic peat soil microbial communities from Barrow, Alaska - Barrow Graham LP Incubations 011-21A (SPAdes) (version 2) | ecosystem: Environmental > Terrestrial > Soil > Wetlands > Peat... | reverse complement strand
ATAACGCCACGACATGAGATTGGGCAAAGTCAGATTTGTTACGCTCCTCGGAATTCTTGCTTCGACGACTCTCCAGCCGGCTTCAATTTGGGGTGTCACGATCCGGGATGACCAGCCGGACAGCAGTTATTTAGCCCTTGCCGCCAGCATGGAATACGCTCCGGTTGGAACGTTTGTTAACAGTTGGGGCTATACCGGCAGCGGCACGCTCATCGCGCCGGACTGGGTGCTGACTGCCGCACACAATCTGATTCTCGCCAGTTCCGGGACTTTCACAATTAACGGGACTTCCTATACCTCGACCCAACTCATTGGCAATCCGGGCTGGAATGAAAACAATTCGTTCGGCGGTTACGATTTTGGCCTGGTGCATCTCAGCTCACCGGTCGTGGGTATTACTCCGGCGACGCTCTACACCGGATCATCGGATTTGGGGCAGATCGGAACATTTGTCGGATTCGGCTTCACGGGGACGGGCCTGACCGGCTGGAAAACCCTCGATAACCAGAAGCGGGCATTTCAAAACGTCATTGATGGAAACTTCGGCAATCCATCCCTGGTGCTGGGCTGCGATTTTGACAACCCTCACAATGCAGCGGATAACGGTTTCGGAAGTGCAACGCCGCTGACGCTTGAGGGCTGCGTGGCGCCGGGCGACAGCGGTGGCGGTGTGTTTATTACGATTGGCTCGCAAACCTATTTGGAAGGCGTGATCTCCTTCGTCGCTTCCATAGATGGCAATTCAAATTCCGATTATGGTGACGCCAGCGGCTTCGGACGGGTCTCGGCCTTCATACCTTGGATAACCAGCACGATCCCTGAACCCTCGGCGTCCACGCTGCTGGTGGCCGGAGCTGGTCTGGGCATGCTTTTTGGGCGTCGCCGTCGGCAAGTGAATAAATAGCCGCCAAGCGGTAAACCATCCTATGGATTGGCGTCCCCCACCCCTTGTCGCGCCGGAATCTGACCCGTCGCGCTGGAACCAAGTGAAAGCGGATGAAGGCGGATCAACCCCCAAGCCGCGTGAGGCAAGGCCTTTTACGCGGTCTCCCCAAACCGGTTTGCCGTGGCAATATCGCGTCATGGCCGGCCGCAAAAAATCTTCTCAACCCGAGAGGCTCGCGGGAAATTGAACGATGGAAACGGTTTACATTGAGACCAGCGTGGTGAGTTATACCAATTCCCAGAGACAATCGGTGCAATGGGTAGGGCGGCGCTGCTGCGCCGCCAGGTATGATGGCCGCGCAGCAGCGCGGCCCTACCGTCTGGAATAGGTGCCGATTATTATCGGGAAATGGTATTAGAATATGAAGACTGAACCGATGCTTCAGGAACTGGAAGCCGTCAAAGAGCGGCTGGCCCGCGAGGCGAACGGCGACACCCGACTGTTCTTCGAACAGCTGGATGCCTGGCTGGAGAAGCATCCTCACGCCGGCCCGGGGTTGAATTCGCCCGCAGAATTGCAAGCGCGGTTGCGAACGCGCGAAGCCACCGAACCGCCGCCACCGCCGGCCCGGCCGTATCGGGTCCATGATCCAATTATTGCCGAGGTGCATCGGGTACGTGACCGGCTCCAGCGCGGACGGGAAACAGAGGCCTTGATTCTGAAGGATGAACCGCCCCGCCGGAAGCAGTGACGCAACTGACTCCTTGCTCCTGAATACTGACTCCTGAATTCTGGCTCCTGACTCCCTTCTCTGACAATTCGATGTTGAATGTTGAATGTTGAATGTTCCCCACCGCGTGAGACGACCTGTCCGGCGAAGTCCGACGGAGACGGAAGCCTTTTACGCGGTCCACCGCGTGAGACGGAGTCTTTTACGCGGCCCTTCAGTCTTCAGCCTTTAGAATTTAGCCTTTGTTGTTCCGCCTTTAGCCTTTATCTCACCGCCGCTTCTGCAATGCTCCCGCGCATGACACCCTCCTCGCTCGTGAACTCCGCGGCTGCACTTTGCTCTCTTCGCCGGATCGGCGCCTGCCTTGGCCTGCTCTGGCTGGGCTTCACGCTCACCGCCCTGCCCGCCGGCGCCGCCGAAACGCAACCCGCCAAACCCGCGCCCATCCCCGTCATCCTCGACACGGACATCGGCGACGACATTGACGATACCTGGGCGCTGGCCCTGCTGCTCAAATCGCCGGAGTTGGACCTGAAACTTGTGGTGGGCGATTACGGTGAGGCGCAATACCGCGCGCGGCTGCTCGCGAAACTGCTCGAACGCGCCGGGCGCAGCGACGTGCCCGTGGGTGTTGGCCTCGACATCGCACCGCACGGCGACGGCCGCCAGGCCGCGTGGGTCAAGGACTACAATCTCAAGTCCTATCCGGGCAAAGTCCACCCCGACGGCGTGCAGGCGATCATTGACACGATAATGAACTCGCCGCAGACCGTGACGTTGATTTGCATCGGCCCCATGCCGAACATCGCCGAGGCGCTGAAACGCGAGCCGCGCATTGCGCAACATGCCCGGTTCGTGGGCATGCAGGGCAGCGTGCGCGTGGGTTACGGCGGAGCGAAGCAACCCCAGGCGGAATGGAACGTGAAGGCCGATCCCAAGGCCTGCCAGCAGGTTTTTGCCGCCCCGTGGGACATCACCATCACGCCGCTCGACACCTGCGGCTTCGTGACCTTGACCGGCGACAAATACCGGCGCGTCCGCGATACGACCGACCGCAACGTCGCCGACGTCATCGCCAACTATCGCATCTGGGTTGTCGGCGACGCCAAGTTGCCGGCGGACATGGCTGACAAGCGCAGCAGCACGCTGTTCGATACTGTGGCCGTCTATCTCGCCATCCGGCAGGACCTGTGCGTGATGGAGAAACTCGGCCTCCGCGTCACCGACGACGGATTCACGGTCATTGACCCGCAGGCGAAGCAAGTCAACGCGGCCACGAGGTGGAAAGACCTTGGCGCGTACGAGGATTTTCTGGTGGAACGGCTGGCCGGGAAGCGTTGAGGCCGACGCGCGCAGCGGGTGGGCGGAAACGAAAGGAGCGCGGCAAATTCCTCTGGCTGCAGAAGGCTGACAGGTGCAATATCGCGTCGTGGCCGGCCGGACCCGGTCTGCTTTTTCCATGAATCCGATTTCGCGGCAACTCGTCATTGAAGTCTGGGAACGCCAGTGTGTGCTGGGCGAGAACGAGACCCTTGCGCTGATGAAGCAATTTTTCGATGAACAGCCCGCGCTGGGCGTTTATTTGCTCGTATGCGACGAGCAGCTCGAGCAGGAAGCGGCGAAAAGCCAGCTCATTCCGCTGGCCGCCACGATTTGGGAGGCGGCGACCCGCACCCGGGGCAAGCGACTGAAAGCCGTGCGCCCGAAAATCATTGAGCACGCCGAGGCAGCGAACACCCGGATGCTGGAAAAGCTGGAGGACGTTTCGGAATTCGAATGGCGGGAGACGGTGGCAGGGATGTTCCTGGGATATCACCAGCAGCCGCTGCTCGCGTTTTGCATTGAAATTCTCATGGCCAATGACGAGGAGACGCCGGAACTGGCCCCGCAACGGATTGGGATGGAACTGATCTGGCTCAAAACCGTGATTGATTGCATCGACCAATAAACCCGCCTCTTTGTGTTAAACCGCGTGAGGCAAAGTCTTTTACGCGAGCCTGCCGTGTGGCGCAGCTTTACGCGGTAGCCGATAGTCCATAGACGCTGGGCTTGCCAACTGGCATAGCTGGGATCAATTCAAAACTCCACGTCCCGACAACGCTGCTCCAATTGATAAGCGATTTGTTGGATGACTTTGGCTGAAAGCTTTGGCGGTTCGGTGGCGATATAGCCGGGGACTTGTTTGCTACTGAGCACTTTCACGTCGGAGTTGGCCGTCAGAGTGACCCACCAGCCCGGCAACGCGACAATCGGCTGCACTGTCACGCGCTCGCCGGTGGACTTTGACAACATATTTGCAAGCCACTTCGCGTTGCGTCTGGCCTGCTCTGGGGCCTCGACGTTGTAACCCGATGGAAACCGGATTGCTTTGCCATCGAATACAGCCTCGTGGTCGCGTTCTCCAGCTTTGCCGGGCCGTTTGGTTCGGGATTTGGTTTCAATCGCAAATACCCCAGCCGGTCCCACTACCGCGTGATCAATGTTCCATTTGCCGTCACCCGGAATGTCGTGGAACACCCGGTATCCTTGCGCCAGTAAAGTTTGCAAATGCTCTGCCACTGACTGCTCGCCCAACAGTCCCAGCCGATTCGAACGAATTTCTTTCCCAGTCCGCCATGCCATGATCGTGCATATCGCTGCGCCAAGACCAAACACAATCAGCGCCAAGCCTTGACCGAAACTGTTGTCAGAAGGAATTGAAGAGATAAAACCAACGGAAGCCAGCGAAGCCAAAAACGCGCCAATCATCCAACTCGAAAAATCATCCCCCAAATCGGCAAGTCGAAGATTCAGGCTGTAACCGGCAGGTCGCAGTAATTTATCCTGTTGTGGTGGTCGTACACCCGTTCGCTTGCGCTGCCAGCGATCTGCAAAGACAAACACTACTAGAACCAGCGTCGGGATACACCCTGCCAACATAAGAAGATTGCGCCACACGGCGCGATCCTACCGGGCAACCTGTCTGAGGGCGAGAAAACCTTCAGAGCAAAATCCAATGAGTGTCGGATTTTCTTTGCACCGGCCATGCAAAGCGGCAAAATCCCGGCATGGCTGGCCGGAAGAAATTGTCTCCTGCGGAAATGCGAAAACGGATTCATGCTTTGCGCGGTTCCTTCAAAACGCCCGGCGACAAGCCGTTTGCCGAATGGATGGCGGAATTGAACCGCGAGGAAAAGGAATTGGAAGAAAAACGGTATCAGCGGCTCGCCGCCTTGGGCAAAAAATCCGCCGGTTAGGAACGGCGTTTTGCTCCATCTCACGCCAAAACATTGTAGCCGATAGGCCGCAGACCAATGCCGCGCGAACTGGTAACCTCACCGTTATGTCGCAGCAAGAACCTCCAACCGACGACTTGACCCATCGTCCGTGGACGAATCGCTCGGCAATCGTTTCAATTTGACTCTGATGAAACTCATTTCATTTCTGAAACTAGGCGAGAACCGCCACAGCCCGCGCGTTTGGATTGAATCGCGGCGACTCAACTCGTTGGGTTTCACGCCGGGAGTTGGGTTCACTATCGAACCGCGGCTGAATGGAGTACGCCTTCGCCCTGCATTGTTGGCGGAGAATCACGTATCGAAGCATATCTCGGCGCGGCAAGAACGACCGATCATCGATATCACGAATCGGTTGTTGCTCTCGCCTTTGGACGGTTTTCCGGAAATCAAAGTCACGGGTGCTTTTAGACAAATCGACGTGGTGCCATCGGTGCGGGGGTTTCACATTCAACGCGGTCTCGCAGCCAAGCCACCTTTCAAGACGATTGAAGTTTTCTGTGGCGGCGGGACATTATCCACAGCCATTGCCAGCAGTGCTGACTTCGTTCTGGTCGCAGGCGTTGAAGTCGAGCCGAAGTACGCCGACGTCTGGCAACAGGCACATCCGCGAGCGGTTTTGTATCAGGCTGATATTCGGCGCATTCACGCCGGTGAATTACCTGCACATGATGTTCTGGTTGCTTCAATCCCCTGCACAAGCCACTCAACGCTGGTGCGAGCCAAAAAATCTTTGGCTGGAAAACCGGAACTGGGCGACACCGGCGACCTGTTCCTCAGCGTTGCACACATCGTGGCTCATCATTTGCCGTCGGCATGCGTATTCGAAAACGTGCCCGCGTTCGGAAATTCATTGGCGTGCCTGAGCCTCGCCCAACATCTGCAAAAAATCGGCTACTCCCTCACGGAATCCATCATCGACCCGCTGAACGAGTGGAACGAGCCGCAGGATCGAAAGCGATGGATCATGGTTGCCACGTTGAAACCGGGTTTTCAAATCCGCTCGCCGCAGATTCCTTTCATCGGAACGGTCGGTGAGTTTTTGGATGCCCCGGCAGATTCGGATCGGCTTGAGGTTGAGCGTATTGTCAAAAGCATTGAGGCATTGCGTCGGCATAACCAGCGCCACGCAAAACTCGGCCACGGATTTGGTTTCACCACAATCAATCGGGAATCAGCAAGAGTGCCGACGATTGTTCGCTCATACCACAAAATCAACACTGGTCCATTCGTGGAAACTGCTTACGGGCTGCGGTTGCTCCACAAAGAAGAAGTTGAACGATTGATGGGCTGCAAGATTGATTGCGACCACTATGCCACCGCCATCGAAATCCTCGGCCAAGGCGTTCAGACAAGAATTTTCCGAGAAATTCTCCAACAACTAGCAAACTTCTTGAAATACTAGTGTAGTGTAACAGTTGCGGCTTTACACCGGGCAATTTTCCCTAAAATTCCCTCCGGCTTCTTTGTCCAGACAAAGGGCTGTGGGTTTTTGTTGTTTACGCGGATATAATCCTCAATCGTCTGGATCAATTCTGGCACACTTTTGAAACTCCCCCGGCGGATGCGCTTGCGGGTGATCTCCCCAAACCAGCGCTCCACCAGATTCAACCACGAGGAACTCGTCGGGGTAAAATGAAGATGAAAGCGCGGATGCTTGTCCAACCAGTCTCTCACCACCTCATGATTATGCGTCCCATAGTTGTCTAAAATCAGATGCAGTTCCCGATCCGCCGGGGTTTCCCGATTGATCTGGCGCAAGAATTTTAAAAATTCTTCATGCCGGTGCCGTGGGTAGCAACTGCCAATCACCTTGCCATCCAAAACATTCAAAGCGGCAAACAAGCAGGTCGTCCCGTTGCGCTTATAGTCATGCGTCATGGTCCCGCACCGGCCTTTTTTCATCGGCAGACCGGGTTGAGTCCGGTCCAGCGCCTGCACTTGCGATTTCTCATCCACGCACAAAACCAGCGCCTTATCAGGGGGATTAAGGTAGAGACCGATCACATCATTGAGTTTTTCCACAAACTGTTTGTCCCGCGAAAGTTTGAAAGTCCGAACCCGGTGCGGTTGCAGTCCATGCGCTTCCCACACCCGCGCCACGGTCATGTGACTCACCTTAAGTTGCCGGGCCAAAGTGCGCGTGCTCCAATGCGTCGCATCCGCCGGCGTGCTGTGCAGCGTGGTTTCCACAATGCTTTTGACCAGTTGATCCTTGGTCCGGCGGGAACTACGACCATGGGGTGCATCCTCAGCAATCCCCGCGCTGCCCTTGGCGGCAAAACGTTTGCGCCACAGAATCACCGTGGGACGGGAAGTCTTTAGTTCCCGGGCGATCGCCTGGTTGGGCTTGCCCTCCGCCGCGAGCAGGCAAATCCTGGAACGCAGAACAATTTTCTGTGGCGTGCTCGGAGCGTGGACCCAAGCCTCCAAGGTCTTCCTTTGATCAGCGCCTAGTGTAGTGTAACAGTTGCGGCTTTACACCGGGCAATTTTCCCTAAAATTCCCTCCGGCTTCTTTGTCCAGACAAAGGGCTGTGGGTTTTTGTTGTTTACGCGGATATAATCCTCAATCGTCTGGATCAATTCTGGCACACTTTTGAAACTCCCCCGGCGGATGCGCTTGCGGGTGATCTCCCCAAACCAGCGCTCCACCAGATTCAACCACGAGGAACTCGTCGGGGTAAAATGAAGATGAAAGCGCGGATGCTTGTCCAACCAGTCTCTCACCACCTCATGATTATGCGTCCCATAGTTGTCTAAAATCAGATGCAGTTCCCGATCCGCCGGGGTTTCCCGATTGATCTGGCGCAAGAATTTTAAAAATTCTTCATGCCGGTGCCGTGGGTAGCAACTGCCAATCACCTTGCCATCCAAAACATTCAAAGCGGCAAACAAGCAGGTCGTCCCGTTGCGCTTATAGTCATGCGTCATGGTCCCGCACCGGCCTTTTTTCATCGGCAGACCGGGTTGAGTCCGGTCCAGCGCCTGCACTTGCGATTTCTCATCCACGCACAAAACCAGCGCCTTATCAGGGGGATTAAGGTAGAGACCGATCACATCATTGAGTTTTTCCACAAACTGTTTGTCCCGCGAAAGTTTGAAAGTCCGAACCCGGTGCGGTTGCAGTCCATGCGCTTCCCACACCCGCGCCACGGTCATGTGACTCACCTTAAGTTGCCGGGCCAAAGTGCGCGTGCTCCAATGCGTCGCATCCGCCGGCGTGCTGTGCAGCGTGGTTTCCACAATGCTTTTGACCAGTTGATCCTTGGTCCGGCGGGAACTACGACCATGGGGTGCATCCTCAGCAATCCCCGCGCTGCCCTTGGCGGCAAAACGTTTGCGCCACAGAATCACCGTGGGACGGGAAGTCTTTAGTTCCCGGGCGATCGCCTGGTTGGGCTTGCCCTCCGCCGCGAGCAGGCAAATCCTGGAACGCAGAACAATTTTCTGTGGCGTGCTCGGAGCGTGGACCCAAGCCTCCAAGGTCTTCCTTTGATCAGCGCCTAGCTGCAATGCCGGGAGAGTTTCAAACATGCCCCCAGAATAACAAGCCCGGATTAAATGTAAAGATATTACTGTTACACTACACTAGCGCGATAATGAGCATTGGTATCGAAGTCACTTCTCAACAGGCTTGCCGGCCTTCGCCCAAGCCTTGAAGCCTCCAGGAAGGTTGTAGAGATTGGGAAAATCAAGGTGGCTCAGCTTCTCACACGCCCGAACACTTCGCCCGCCGGTGGCGCAATGCACAAGATACGTCTTACTCCTGTCGAGTGCGGCGGCTTTTGCTTGAAAGTCTGGCGCATTATAGTCGAGGTTCATGGCCTTGGGAATATGGCCGGCTGAGAATTCCGCCGGGGTGCGCACGTCCAAAATCACATTTTGTTTGTCCGCCACCATTAGCGCAAACTCATCAACGCTCAGATTCTTGTAGGCGGCGGAAGCGGCGGCGGGTGTGCCAGTCCCGGCGTGACGTTGCAGCTTGGGCAGGACTTCCGCCGGACCACCGCCGGCATAACCGGTTTCCTGAAAGACCGTCTGGCCGTCGTCATTCAGCAGAACGATGGTGGGAAAACCTTCGTCTGGCACCGGACTAAGATTGAACCTAGCCTTCAACACGACGTTCATCCGCCTCAACTCCTCGTCCTGTTTGTGTTTATCGGGAAAGTCCACGTCCACGAGTACGAGCGCCTGGCGGGCGTATTGGGCAAATGCGGGTGAGTCAAACACCTGGCGTTGCATTTCAGCGCACGTCGGACACCAGTCGGAGCCATGAAAAAAGAGCAGGACGGATTTTTTTTCAGCCTTGGCCCGGGCCTGCGCCGATGGCAGGTCGGTGAGCCAAGTCAGTTCGGTTGTGGAGGACTGGCGCGCGGTGAGAGGCGCTTGTGGATCGGCGGCAGCCGCAGCGATGCCAGCCAGTAAAATTGTGAAGATTAACGCGGCGATTGGACTGTTATTCATTTTTGTTCGATTTTGCGGCACAGGTGGATTTGCGACCATGCAAACTGCTATCGCACGGGGGCTGAAAAAACAACCGATTTGATACGATTGAACCAAAGCCAGATTTTAATAAATCCACGGGATGAAACGGCGGACTCGTTGTTCGTAGCTTGCATATTCCGGGAACTGTTGCCTCAGCCAGCGCTCCTCCCGACGGGCTTTCGCGTCGAAGAACGGCGCGATGGCCAGGGTTGCCAGCAGGGCCGGCCAGCTTTGCCAGACCAGCGCCCAGCCAGCCGAGGCGCAAAAGACGGCGGTGTAAAGCGGGTGACGTATCAGACCATAGATGCCGCCTTGAACCAATTGCGTGTGCGTGGACGGTTTGGGAAAAGGGGTAAGGTTGCGGCCCAACGTAACGGTCCCCGCGAAGCCGCACCCAATGGCAACTACGAAAAAACCCGCGCCGCAGGCCATGACCAGAAGGTTCTTTCCGTCGCCGTGGAAAACCATGCCGAAGATAACAACCGCGAACAGAAGCCCGCTCTGGCCTGCGACCCACAGCCCCCCACGTTGGATGAAGTTGCTGCTCATAATGGTTGCGGTGCCGGTCGTACCAACAGCGCGCTGGCTTTAACCGGTTCCTGCCGTTCAGCCAGAGCTTTTGGCAGGACTGCCTGGTCCCGCCAGGGAATCCAGGTGCATTTTCAATGTATCAGCCGAAGGTAATCCCGTCAGCTTGTCCGCCACGTTGCCATTCTTGAAGAAGATGAGTGTGGGGATGGCTTGAATGCCAAAGCGCTGGGACAGGTTGGGCGCTTCATCCACGTTGATTTTGACGAATTTGATTTTGTTGGTCAGCGTCCCCGCCAGTTCATCCAACATGGGCGACAGGATTTTGCATGGCCCACACCACGTCGCGTAAAAGTCCACCACCACCGGCAAAGGCGATTGAACCACTTCCGCTTCAAACTGGCCTTCCGTGATGAGTTTCACGTTTGCCGTGGATTTATTCATGGCAGCGGGACTGCTTCCACCGGAAACATAATAAAACAAGCCGCCCAACAATGCCCCGTAAATTGCCCCACGCCAAGGATTGGCAGTCAAAGGGCAAGCGCCGGAGGAGCATTTGCCGAAATAGCCAAGCAACGCTCCCAATCCGCCGCCAATCAGCACGCTAATCATCAATTTCGTCATGATCATTCTCCTTTTCACCAAGCTTTTTCCTCAAAAACTTCTGCATCGGACAAAAGCCCGTAAAGCCCGATACAACCAAATATCCGCCAACAAGGATCGCAAGCAGCAGCCACCATTGACTGACCGTTTGTGCCAGCCAAACACTGATGAGTATCAGCGCGCCTGCCAAAATCCAAATTAAGCTTTCCATGTTACCTCTTAATTGAGCCGCGCGGGTGGAAAAAGTTACAAGTTGTTCCTTTGGTCGGCTGCGGAATGTGCCGGCCGGTATTAGCGCCAAGGGTTACAGTCCTGGCCAATTGTCGCACAAGCGCTTGTCTCACCTCTCACGTCGTTCTGCACGACGAACATCACTGTTGGCAACGCGGACAGAGCCCGAAAAATTCCAGCTTGTGCGTCACGGCGGTGAAACCATTTACGGCGGCAATACGTGATTCGATTTCCCGCAGAAAACATTCTTCAATTCTAACCACCTCCCCGCAGCGTGTGCAAACCAGGTGATGATGATGATGACCGTCGTCATCTTCGCCAACCAATTCATACCGCGCCGCGCCATTACTGAAATCAAACTGCTTCAATAGCTTGAGTGGAATCGAGACGCTAAAACGAACAATATTCGTTCAATGCGGATGCATGTGCCAAAGAATATGGGGACGTTCCAAACCGTGGGCGAGCATCAATTTTTGGTCATTGAGCAATTCCACTGTCCGCCCATCCACCACCACCTGTCCCCGGTCCAGGACAATCGCCCGCGAACACAGTTCCACCGCCAATTCCAAGTCGTGCGTTGCAATCAGCTTGGTCGCCGGGATTTGCCGGAGCAACGCCTTGAATTCCCGCCGTCCGCGCGGGTCGAGGCCGCTCGTCGGTTCATCCAGAATCAGAATCGCCGGTTCACACGCCAACACGCCCGCCAGACAGGCGCGGCGCTTCTCGCCGTGGCTCAAGTGGTGCGTGGCACGACGGCCAAAGCCAGCCAGCCCGACTTGCGCCAGCGATTTTTGGACCCGCGCCGCCACCTCCGCGTCGCCCAGACCAAGCTGTTGCGGGCCGAAAGCAACGTCCTCCTGCACCGTCGGACAAAAAAGCTGATCGTCCGGATCTTGAAAAACCAATCCGACCTGCCGGCGGACGGTTTTAAGATTTTCCGGGGCAACCGGTTCGCCAAGGATTTTTACCGCGCCGTCGCCGGACAATTTTTCCGGCAGAATGCCATTCAAGTGCAGCAATAGTGTGGATTTGCCGGAACCATTTGGTCCG
>Ga0209540_10002972_pt1 | contig 11790 bp, 7 predicted proteins | sample BarGraIncu01121A_FD_184501 | JGI IMG/M metagenome (GOLD analysis project Ga0209540, IMG submission 184501) | Arctic peat soil microbial communities from Barrow, Alaska - Barrow Graham LP Incubations 011-21A (SPAdes) (version 2) | ecosystem: Environmental > Terrestrial > Soil > Wetlands > Peat... | reverse complement strand
ATTTTTCCGGTGATAGATAACGGAGAAATGCATATGGCAGGAATTATGGGGGGATCTGCCGTGTGGCCTACTCAAGATGAAACAAGACTATACAAATCTTCGATCGAATATTTTAAGGCATTTGCTAAAGCCTCAAAATGCGACGTTGGCTTAGTATTTCATTCGCAAGAGTCAGATTTTGCACAACTTCGGATACGAAAACCTGGCGAACCTAATCCATTGGTTATAGGGCAAGAAAAGTTTGATACAGTATTCCTTAAAAAATTCAGAGACAGGTATCAAAAAATGCTTGAATCCGGAACAATGGTTCCATACAAACCTTTATAAAAAAAGCGTGCACCAGCCTTGGTACGTAAAACTTTACAAAACAGAAACAGATGAAGAAAAGAGATTTTATAAAAATTGGAATGTTAAGCACTCTCACACTATTCATTCCTAAAAAATTAGGGGCTCTTGAATATTATCCAAATAAGTCAGACAAAAGATGGGCTGTCCTTTATGGTACATGGTGCGGATCATCTCGTGCCTCCGGGAGTTAAATCTGAAAAAGTCGAGTAGGTAAGGGGGAGTTTCACCCCCAAACCTCTCTCAGAACCGTACGTGAACCTCTCGATTCATACGGCTCTTCGAACTCTTACAACCAATAAAAGGTTGCAGGCTAAGAAACAAGCTCATCCTTTATTCAAGTTGGCAAAATTTTAAAAGCCTTGAGTCCGCTGACCCCTTCGCTCCTAATGACATTACTCATTCATTTCTTGGGTATAGTCGCTACTACGAGTCAGTCCGCCACAAACAGACGCATCATTATTTCAGCCTTTCCCATTCGGGTTCTCGGCTTTTTCACTTAACATCGACTGTTTGCTTCTCCTGTTCCGTAAACAAGCCCAGATAGAGTTCCTGCCGTCTTAATGCCGGATACCGTGCAAGCAATAATCAGGTTACACCTTGCACCTTGCTCTCTCGCAGCCGTCAACCGCTCGATTTCGATACCATTAAAGTTATTTACGACACTTCAATAACGGTTCATTTTCATTCAGCTCCCCTATCCACACCATAACTGATCTATGCCCAGACTTTTTCCGGACTGATCAGTCTTTAACCTTGATGCTAAAAGTACCCGACTCTTGAAAAGTGAGCACCACAAGGCGGTTTGATCAATATGCCTGAACATCTTAACCGATAGCCCAATTTCAGAGTACATTAATACTTCTCTGTTTTGTGAGACCTCCAGTTTTTACTCATTTAAAATGAGACTGACTCGTTTCTCTTTGATAGTAAATCAATACCCTGACTATCATCATGTTTACAGTTACATTACTACTTCAAAGAACTCTTTGTACCCTGTAGTAACTCAGGACACACAACCTGAGCATAACACTGACGCTTGCTGCACTCGGTCAGTTCGCTTCCCAGACGACGACTAATTAAGTCCGGAACATGGACAAGTCCGAAAAACATAGGTCCAAAATTCAATACCCGTGACGACGATTATGATATGGATATTTCCCCTGACGGTAAATACATATTTTTTTATCTGAAGAGCAGCATTTATTGGATGCCGGTTGGGAATTTAGTCAGCCGGTAATAATTCTGCCTGAAAGAAGTAAATTAGGATCTGATTATCAGAGTGTGCCAATTGATTGGGGCATTTATTCTGAAAGAAAGAAGAAGTTTTTTAAAAAGTTAAATAAATTCACAAAGGAATGATTTACAATTTGACGGTTCAATCACAGGCTGTATATGTCGACAGTAACACAGGAGATGATAAAAATCCTGGTACTAAAGAAGCTCCTGTTTTTTCAGTTAAAAAAGCTGCTGAAATTATCAGCAGCGGAGATAATAGTATTTATACCATGAAAATTAATCCCGGAATCTATGTCCTGGATAGTCATATCTCAGTTTCTACAGCGAAGATGCTGGATGATAAACGGATTGTAATCGAAGCAAGTATTTTACCCGACGATACTTCATGGACGCCTGAGAAAATGCCAATAATCGCCAGCAAGTCAATAAAAGGAGAAATCCCGGATTTGCCTAATTGGGTTGTCTGTTTTTTAGTTAACGAAAGTCATGTTACAATCAGAGGAATTAAGTTTCATGGTTACTATTATCCCCATACCAGGTATTTTCCGATTGCAAGGTATAATAAAACAAAAACTGATTTATTAGTTGAGCAATGTATGTTTGTCGGTGATGCTAATATATCTCAGATTCAGGCAGGGGTTATTGCTTTTGAGAATGAAATTAAAGTTGATCACTGTGTCTTTTACAAAGTTAGAAATGCTATGGTATTTTTGGGGGACAAAGGCAGTTTTACAAATTCCATATTTTTTGGCGCATCTCAGGTAATATGGACCGGATCGCCAAAGAAAAGTTTTATTTTTGAGAATAATGTTGTTTCAAATTGCAGATACGTTTGGGTAAATAATGGGTCCAATACAGAAAATTGTTCTATGGATAAATGCTTAATAGTAAACTATAAATATTTCAAGGGAATACCGGATAAAGTGCGTTTGAACCCTGGCCAATTTGAAATAAATGAAAAAAACGTAACAAAAAAAGGTGAAATTTCATTGAGATTAACAGGTAATGATGATAATCCATTCCTGGATGAAGTGGATAAGCCACTCCCAATTGATTATATGCATGTTATACCAAACACACCTGGATATGAGCTAGGCGCTGGAATATTTAAGCACAAAAAATAATAAAAGTTCCGCTTAAAGCGAAGTAAGATAAAATTGAAATCTAAAATTACATATCTATGAAAATCCGTCTATTTCATTTTGTCGTTTTCATTTCTGTTTTACAAATAAATCTTTATTCACAAGTGATGAAAAGGGATTCTTTATTTGATTCAGACTGGAAATTTTTTAAAGGGAAAATAGAACGTGCTGATAAACCGGGTTTTGATGATAAAGCCTGGCGGAATATAGATTTACCTCATGATTGGAGCATTGAAGATTTGCCTTTAACAGACAAATCACAGTCATCAACCGGGAAACCTCATATTATAAGTGGCCCCTTTGATTCTGAAGCACTCTGTGGCTCAGCTACCGGCTATACAATAGGCGGCACCGGCTGGTATAGAAAGCATTTTAAATTGCCAAAAGACTTAGCTGATAAAGTTGTGACTATTCAATTCGATGGAGTGTATATGAATTCCGATGTATGGATAAATGGCCATCATTTAGGTAACCATCCTTATGGATATACGGCCTTTGGATATGACCTTTCAAAATACCTGAATTATGGTGATGACGAAAATGTTATTTCAGTTGAAGTAAAAAATGAAGGGCGTAACTCCAGATGGTATTCAGGTTCTGGCATATATCGACATGTTATCATCGAAATAACTAATAAAATTTATACCCCACATTGGGGTACATATATTACAACAACAGAGGCAGATTCTTTAAATGCTAAAGTAGATATAAAAACAACTGTCAATAATTACACCTCAAAAAATGCCGATATTGGTTTAATCCTGTCAGTTTTTAATGCAAAATCAGAAAAGATTTCAGAGAAGAAGATTTTTACTCAGGTATTTAAGAATATACCTTCAGTAATTAATCTCTCATTTGATATACCTCGACCGGATTTATGGTCAACTGATTCGCCGGTTTTCTACAAAGCAGTTTGTGAAATTATGAACGAAGGCCAGATAGTTGATAGAACCGAAACTCAGTTTGCTATACGAACTTTAAGGTTTGATACCGAAAAGGGCCTTTTCCTGAATGGTAAGCATTTAAAACTTAAAGGAGGTTCATTGCATTCAAATAATGGTCCGTTAGGTGCTGCTGCCAATGACAGGGCTGAAATACGCCGGGTTGAATTATTAAAGTCTGCCGGCTTTAATGCTATCCGTTGCGGACACAACCCGCCATCATCTGTTTTTCTTGATGCGTGTGACAGGATAGGAATGCTCGTACTTGATGAGACTTTTGATGTTTGGGTTAAAGGCTGGTTAGATGATGATTATCATGTATATTTCAACGATTGGTGGCGAAAAGATGTGAGTAGCATGATATTACGTGACAGGAATCATCCAAGCATTTTTGCATGGAGTATTGGTAATCAGATTTCTGAAAACAGAGACAGTATTGGAATTGCATTAGCTTATCAGATTGCAGGTTTTGTTCGTTCATTAGACCCTTCAAGACCGGTAACAGCCAATATAGCACAGAATGGGCTCGCCTGGCGGAATTGTCCTCCTGACCAGTGGCGCGATTGTGACCCTTTCTTTACAGCGTTGGATCTTTGTGGTTATAGTTATCAGTCATCACAATATGAAAACGACCACCAGCGCCTGCCTGACAGAATAATGTTTTCAACCGAAATAGACCCAATACATTCATTTGAAAATTGGATGAAAGCCCAGGATTATGATTATGTGCTGGGTAATTTTGAATGGACAGCTATGGATTTCATGGGAGAAGTATCTTTAGGTTGGTGGGGATTCACGAAAAGCAAGGATCTGCTTTACCCCTGGATGTCAACTTACAGCGGTGATTTTGATTTGTGTGGATTTAAAAGACCCAGATCGTATTACCGGGATGTCTTGTTTAATATCGGAAACAAACTATCTGCTTTTGTTTTTGCCCCTGTCCATTCGTTTGAGGGAACAGGTAATTCACCCTGGGGCTGGGATGATGTTAAGCAAAGCTGGACGTGGCCTGGTTATAAAGGGAAAAACATGCCGGTAGTTGCTTATTCAGGCTGCGACAGCGTACAGCTTATTTTAAACAATAAGCCTTTGGAAACTAAAATAACATCAAGGAAAACAGAATTCAAAGCTACCTGGCAAGTCCCATATGAACCAGGTACTTTAAAAGCAATCGGATATATAAATGGTAAAAAATCAGCAGAATGGAAACTTATTACTGCCGGCGAACCATCAAAGATTCACCTGACAGCAGATCAGACAGTTTTAAAAGCAGATGGACAGGATTTAAGCTATGTAACAGTTGAAATCACTGATAAAAATGGCATAATAAATCCTCAATTCAATAACCTTATCAATTTTTCGGTTGAAGGGGAAGGCACAATTGCTGCCGTTGGAAATTCGAATCCTATAAGTATGGAAAGTTTTCAACAACCTTATCGAAAAGCATATGAAGGAAGATGCCTGATAATTATACGCTCAAATAAAACAGCTGGTCAGATCATTTTGCATGCCTCAGGCAAAGATTTAACTTCTGATAGGATTGTAATCAAAACAAATAGTATTTACTGACACATTATTCCTTTGATTCTAACATCTGAACAGGGATTTTTCCTATATTTACTACAAAAATGAAAATATATTTGAATTGCCTGATAAACAGACGAAAATATGGAAGTTCATAACCACGACCTGCAACATAAGAAGAAACGGTCAGAAGATTATTTATGTTACTTTGGGCTTTTTTGCGGAACAAATCCGTGAAGATAAAGCGGAATTTTAAAAAGAAAAGAATATGCAATATTAATCTTAACAATTTAACCAGAACAACTATGAAACGAACAAATTTCTTACTGCTATTGATCATCCAGGTCATATTTTTGTTGTCCGCTTGTACTCAGAAAACAGAAAATAAAAAGAGTTTAACAGATGAAAGCTGGCTAAGAGTTTCTGGTAATCAGATAGTCAACCAAAAGGGCGATACTGTATATTTGCGTGGGTTTGGACTGGGTGGAATGCTTCACATGGAGAATTTCATTGATGGTTATCCATCAAATGAACAAACTGTGCGTGAGGGGTTACTGAAAGTATTGGGAGAAAAAAAATACAATCTTTTCTTCGATACTTTTCTCAAAAGTTATTTCACTGAACCTGATGCAGAATACATTCACAGTCTGGGACTGAACCTGGTTCGGATCCCAATAAATTACCATCTTTTTGAAGATGACATGAATCCACGGGTCATTAAGGAAGGTGCTTTTGAATACCTCGACAAGGTAATAGAATTGTGTGCAAAAAATAAAATTTATATTATAATCGACCTGCATGCCTTACCAGGTTCTCAAAACCAGCACTGGCACAGCGACAATCCTACACATAAGGCAATGTTCTGGCAACATAAGGATTTCCAGGACAGGGCATTAATTTTATGGGAAGCTATTGCGCAACGATATAAAGACCAGCCATGGGTTGCAGGCTACGATTTGATTAACGAGCCTGCTGAACCTACCGGCGAAAAACTCTTTCCCTATTACAAACGTCTTCGCGATGCAATTCTAAAAATCGATCCGAATCATATTCTGTTCCTTGAAGGTGATCGATATGCTGTTGATTTTGATAAGTTTACAGAAGTATGGGATAATGTGGTCTATACAAATCACGATTATGCTGAGCCGGGATTTATTTTTGGTGGAGATTATCCCGGTAATACCGGTAACAGATATTTTGACAAGGATACCCTGGAACAAGATTTCCTTAAGAGAAGTAAATATATGTTTTCGCACCATGTTCCTCTCTGGGTGGGTGAATTCGGCCCGGTTTATACAGGTAACCCTGAAAAAGATGAAATGCGATACCAGATACTAAAAGATCAATTGGCATATTATAACAAATACAAGGTAAGCTGGTGCATCTGGCTATATAAGGATATGGGATTGCAGGCAATTATGCATCAAAATGATAATACTCCATACATGAAACTGGTTTCAGCTTTCCTTTCAAAAAAAGATTCATTGGGAGCCGATAGATGGGGATCGACCGATAAAAATATCAGGCAAGTGATATCGCCAGTACAAGAATTGTTTAAAAAGGAATTCAAAGATTATAATCCCTATCCTCAAGGCCAGCAAGGTATGATTGACCTGTTGGTCAGACATATACTTATAGCCGAAGCGCTGGTACCGGAATATTGCAATTTATTCAAAGATCTGTCTGAAGAAAAGCTGACAGAACTCGCTCAGTCATTTCGTTTTGATAACTGTATAAAACGAAAGAGGCTGGAAGAGATATTAACAGGTCGGGAAAAGTAAAGGACATCTTTTAAGGTTTCTTATTTATGATAATTTCTGAACAATCAATTTTCATAAACCTGTTCAGTACTCTGTAGTACATGGGGTAACAGAGCCGGACAAAAGCAAATACCCCATAAACTATATAACAATGAATAAAAAAAATAATCATTTCAGGAAAGTCCTTTGGATTTCCTTATTGGCAGGTTTCCTGAATCCTGAAGGGTTCAGTCAGCAAACAGGTTTTAAACTTAACGATCAGGGCGTATTCAAGAAGCAAGGCGTAGATCTGATGATTTATAATGATTCTTACAATTCGGGCGGATTTTTCGATGAAAAAGTGAATGGTATTGAAATGATCCAGCATGGGGTTCGCACCGTTACCGGAGGGGCAGTGAGGCTTAGCCCGACACCCGAACAATGGGACCTGACACCAACTGTTAAGGATCGTACCATTAACGCAAGCGAGAATACAGCAACGGTAACCTTGTACTACAAAGAATTCGACTTTACAAGCAAAATTAAGATTGAAGCAAAAGACAACGGTTGTCTTATTACAGTAATCCTTGACAAACCAGTTCCCAAAAAGTTAGAGGGAAAAGCAAGCATGAACATTGAGTTTCTTCCATCGACCTATTTTAAAAAGACTTTTAAAATGGATAACCAAACCGGCATATGTCCACTAGTACCAACCGGCCCAATGGTTTCTGATCCGTTTTCTGAGAAAATTCCTCAATTCAACAATCTACTGACAAATGAGAAATTCGGAAGCACATACGCAAAAACAACACCATTTGCTTCGGGTAAAAAACTCATATTATCTCCCGATGACCCCAAGTCGTTGGTAACAATAAATTCATTAACTGGTGAGATCGGCCTGTTAGACGGTCGTAACCTCGCCCCAAATGGATGGTTAGTAGTTCGTGAGTTAATTCCTGCCGGAAAAACAGGAAATGTCATTCAATGGATGTTTTACCCCAACAGCATTCCTGATTGGATCAGAGAACCTGTAATTTCGCATTCACAAGTGGGTTATCATCCGGATCAGCAAAAAGTTGCAGTAATTGAACTCGATCCCAATGATAAACCTTTGGCATCGGCAATTTTATATCGAATTGGCGACGACGGGAAACAGGTTAAAGTTCTCGACAGCAAATTGACCAATTCGGGCAAATTCATGCGGTATAATTACCTGAAATTCGATTTCTCAACTGTTAAAGAACCTGGTATTTATGAAATTCAATACGGAAATGTTAAGACTGAACCTTTCCCAATAGGAAATAAGGTTTATGAAAGTATCTGGCATTCAACGCTAGACACCTGGTTCCCCGTACAAATGGACCATATGTTCGTAAAAGAAGCCTATCGCGTTTGGCACGGAAATCCCCATCAGGATGATGCATTACAGGCTCCAACGGATACACTCATCCACGACGGGTACAGGATGGGCAGTACAACCGGTACCAGGTATAAACCATACGAACACATCCCCGGGCTAAACATCGGAGGCTGGTTTGATGCAGGTGATTTCGACATCCAGACCGGCTCGCATAATACAGTCCTTGGTTACATGGTAAGTTCATGGGAAGATCTTAAAATCATACGCGACGAAACCATGGTTGACAAAGACCGCAAGTATGTGGCCATTCATCATCCCGACGGAGTACCAGACCTGTTGCAGCAGATTGAACACGGCTCCCTGGCACTGATTGCGCAGTTTCGAGCCTTCGGACATGCCATTCGCGGAATCGTTCAACCACATTTGTGGCAATACAATATGATTGGTGACGCAGGTAATTTAACTGACGGGCTGGTTTACAACCCTAACCTGAAACCTTTCCAGAAAGATGGATTTACATCCGGGACAATGGACGACAGATGGGCATTTACCAGTTCCAGTCCCATGGGCGACATATCATCTGCCGGTGCTTTAGCGGCAGCCAGCAGAGCCCTCAAATCGTATAACGACAGTCTGGCTACCGAATGCCTTGAAACAGCCAAAAAAGTATGGGAAAAAGAAGTCGCCAACAAAACTGAACAACCAGCAACTCAGCCTCAAAATAATGCATCCGGCTTTTCAGGTAGTTTCGGGAGATCGATGTCCGCCACACAGGAAGCCGCAGTAACCGTTGAATTGCTGCTAAGTACAGGAGATAAAAAGTATGCTGAATATCTTACTAAGATCTGGCCTTCCGTTAAAAGCAGCATGAACGCTCCGAGAAGAGGTATGATGGGTGGTTCAGGTATAATTAGAACCATGCTCAAAGCGATCCCTTACATGAATCAGGATTTTAAAAATGATTTACGTGCACAAGCTATCAAAATGAGGAAGCAGCTCGATTCGATCAGCAATGTAAATCCTTATGGCGTGCCTCTTGGTCAGGGTGGTTTCTATGGCCCCGGCAGTAATTTTTCTATTGTTGACTGGTCACTTACAAATGCCAAACTTCATCAATATTTTCCTGATATTATAGACAAAGAATATGCAATCCGCGGTTTGAACTATATTCTTGGTTGCCATCCGGCATCCAGCATATCTTTTGTTTCTGGAGTAGGCGTTAACTCCAAGAAGGTAACTTACGGTAATAACCGGGCTGACTTTACATCCATACCAGGTGGGATGGTGCCGGGAATTTATCTGATAAAACCTGATTTTTATGAAAATAAAGAAGATTGGCCTTTTATCTGGTACGAAAATGAGGCTGTAATCGATGGCTGTGCCGGTTATATCTACCTGGCAGCATTGGTTGATAACATGCTTCAGAAAGATCCGGGGAAATAGATGGTCAGGACACACCAATGTCAGAATCCAACCTGCACTCCCATTACAAATATTCCACGAAAGAGAGATTTAATCTCGTTCTGTACACGACACTGATGGTAGGTTTAGCTGACTCCAGCATCCGGCCGACTCCGCTAACAAAACGCACTGTCCATTATATGTAATTTGTTGGTGCAATACCATGATACCCAATGCGAAAACAAGAGTTTGGCAGCTCATCCCTATAAGCTTCGTTGCCAAACTCTTGCTTTCTTGCCATATTGCCCATTTTGCTGAGGATATCTCCAACTTGATTAGCTTGCTTATTATTACCAAATAATCCAGGCTATAATAAAAAATCAAATGAAATACCGAAGGATTTTTATGTTTTCACGACTAATATGTGAAGAATAAGGAGAATGACACAAAGCGATAATGAATTAGTAAAGGAAATTAAAAACGGGGAGCAAAGTGCTTTTAAAGTTTTATATCTCAGATATTCTGATTTGCTGTTTGCTTATATTTTACATCACCTTGATAAGGATAAAGAGGCGGCTTCTGATATATGGCAGGAAACATGGGTTGCCGTTATTGAAAAAATAAGCGATTTTCAATACAAAAGCACCATTTTTACCTGGTTATGTGCTATTGCAAAAAACAAAATATCTGATTATTACAGGAATGCTAAAAAGAAAGAACGATTTCAAAGAATTGAAAAACTACATTTCGACATTGATGCAGAAGAATTGGAAATTGAGTTAATAGATTTAGAAACTCAGGTTGATGTAATTACTGTTTTGGCTAATTTAACTGACGTGTACAGATATATACTTGTAGCAAAATACATCGAAAATAAAGGCATCGATGAAATATCCTTAGAAACAGGCAAATCATATAAAGCAACAGAATCTATGCTCACAAGATCCAGGGAGGCATTCAGAAAGGAATTCAAACAAATTATAAAATCATGAACCATGAACAATAAAATGATATATACAGAAAAAAACATCGAAAAGCTACTTAATTCAAGTTTTGACAAAAAATACCAACTTGATGAGCAGCTTAAGGATGATACTTTGCAATTACTGGAACAAAAAGTTGCGCAAAATTCAAAAGAGTCGCAACCTGAAAACAAAATTGTTATTGGACTTTCTGTTATTTGGATAGCTTTTGCATTTTTGATTTTTTCTGAATTCAGAACTTCAATATATATGTTGGATTTGATAAAATCAGCTATAGGCCTAAGCCTGGTTTTAATTCCTGTTTCAAGTATTATTTTAATAATTTTAAAATTGAGGGTATATGAAAAAAACATGGTATAGAATACTGCCCTGGATGGCATTGTCATCAGGGATTTTAGTAATTCTCTTATTGGGATTGGGTCTTATTTTAAAGCCATCAAAAAACATTGAAGGTATAGTAAATAGAAAAATTGCTCTTGATAAACTAAAACAAATTCGAGTAGAAAGTGCGGATAATATAAATAGTAAGGCTTTTTTCGACTACTTCGATAAAACCTTAAGCTGTTCCGTGATTGATACCAAATGGCTGATTTCCGGGAAAGGAGAAATAATTTACGCTAAAGGGATGATGGCACAAAGTACACCTCTGCACTCAAATGTTTATAGTTTTGAGGATGATCAAAGCCGGGGATTAATCGCTGCGGTTGAATGTAATATCGATTCATTGCAGAAGAGTATTATGCTTATAGCAGCTCGTATCAGGGGTGAAGGCGATCACAATGATATGATCGGACATCTGGTAATGCCTTTGAAAACAAGTTCTAATGTTTTAGTGGGTTTTGTTGGAGTTGCCTATAATTTGGACGATTTAAAACCGCCTTTTGATAATTATTACTTAGTTATCATAGCATTGATGATCTGTTTTCTTCTTTATTGGTTGTCATTACCATTATGGGTATATTTTGATTGTCGTGAAAGAAACAACAAATATATTCTTTGGTCAATATTTGTGTTTTTTGGTAACATTCCAGCTCTTGTTGCTTATTTAATTTCGAATAGAAAATAAAGATTATTTTTATAATGTGATGCAGGCATACTGTCTCACCTTTTGACAAT
>Ga0209540_10002970_pt1 | contig 11791 bp, 12 predicted proteins | sample BarGraIncu01121A_FD_184501 | JGI IMG/M metagenome (GOLD analysis project Ga0209540, IMG submission 184501) | Arctic peat soil microbial communities from Barrow, Alaska - Barrow Graham LP Incubations 011-21A (SPAdes) (version 2) | ecosystem: Environmental > Terrestrial > Soil > Wetlands > Peat... | reverse complement strand
GTGACTGCGGCCTCCTATTAAAGGATTCTCAAGAAAATCACGACCGCTGAGATCCCGGTAGATACCGGGGACTTCAGGCTTATCGACAGAAAAGTGTGCGACGCCCTTTCAGCTCTTCCCGAAAAAAGCAGGTACATTCGCGGCCTTGTCAGCTGGCTCGGATTCAGGCAGACTTATGTTGAATATTCAAGAAAGGGCAGGTTTGCAGGGGAAACAAAATACTCTCTGAGCAAAATGCTGAAGCTGGCTGCTGACGGGATAACGTCCTTTTCGTCAAAGCCGCTGGCGCTGCCGGACTATTTTGGAGGTTTTGTCCTTGTGCTGGGAGACGTCGTATTCCTGATCTCATTATTAAAGAGTTTGATATCCGGAACCGCTGTCCTTAACCTGGCGCTGGTTCTTCATTAATCTTATGCTTTTCGGGCTGGTATTCTGCAGCCTGGGAATAATGGGGCTCTACATCGGAAGAATATTAGAGGAGAGCAAGGACAGGCCCATGTATATTGTTGAGAGTAAAATAAAGGGCAAAAGGGCTGAAAAATATGCAGCGGGAAGTTAAAAAAGCGGACTGTTTTTTAAGGGGAAAATTCAGGCACCTGACGAAATTTTCGCTTGTGGGAATACTCAATACCCTGGTGGACTTTCTGGTGTTCACAGCCCTGAACGGGATATTCGGAGCAGGCTACATGATCAGCCAGATAGGCGGATACAGCTTCGGCGTTCTCAACAGCTTCATATTCAACAAAAAATGGACGTTTGGCGACAGGAATTCAGGCAAGAAGAGGCTTCTGGAGTTTTGCCAGTTTTTGATTGTTAACGGAATTTCACTCGCCGTAACGCTGATTGCTATGTCTTACCTGGTCGGGAAAATGGGCTTCAACTTGTATGCCGGCAAAATACTTGTAACGCTGGCAGCTCAATTCACTAACTTTGTTTTATATAAATTTTGGATTTTTTAATAGGGGGAAAACATGAATAAAGTCAATCTGAAGAGAATCAAAAAAGAAAATTATGCCCTGATGCTGATACTTGCGCTATCAGGGGTATTGAACATAGCGAACCTGAGCCTTCAGGGATACGGCAATGCCTACTACGCGGCCGGAGTAAAGAGCATGACCATGAGCTGGAGCAACTTCTTCTTTGTTTCGTTCGATCCATCCGGCTTTGTCTCGATTGACAAGCCGCCTCTGGGGTTCTGGATTCAGGCGCTGTCGGCTAAAATATTCGGCTACAGCAGCTGGAGTCTGCTCCTTCCCCAAGCTATTGCAGGGGTTATATCCGTCGGGATCATCTACATCATAGTAAGGAAATCCATCGGAACTGCAGCGGGATTGATCTCCGCGCTGGTACTGGCAACTACGCCGGTCTTTGTTGCAGTCAGCCGAAACAACACAGTCGACAACCTCCTGGTGCTTGTCCTCCTTTTGGCGTGCTGGGCTTTGTCCGCAGCAGCTGAAAAAGGCAGGTTCAGGTGGCTTGCGCTGAGCCTGGTCCTGGTGGGAATAGGCTTCAACATAAAGATGCTTCAGGCATACATGGTCATTCCGGCAATCTATATTGTCTACCTATTCTCAAATGCTGTCAGCCTGAAGAAGAGGATACTCCATTTGGCGGCAGGAACGGCAATACTTCTCGCTGTTTCGCTGTCCTGGGCAGTCATCGTTGACATGGTGCCGGCAAGCAGCAGGCCCTTTGTAGGCAGCAGCACAAACAACTCTGTCATGGAGCTGATCGTAGGCCACAACGGCCTCGAGAGGCTGGGACTTAGTTCTTCAGCAGGCAGCGGGAACCAAGGCATAAAGGCAAATGAAAGCTTTGGTTACGGAGGCCCCGGCTACGGCGGCACACCGCCATCCGGAACAGGCCAAAGCGCTTATGGCCCTGGCAGCGGAGGAACTCCGCCTTCAGGAGGGAATATGCCGTCAAAAATGATAGGTGGCGGCAGCGGAGGAAACAGCACTTTCGGCGGCTCCGAACCGTCAAGCATCGTAAGGCTTTTCTCAAACAACAGCCTCTCAGACCAGGTAATATGGATGTTCCCTCTTGCTTTATTCGGGCTTCTGGCGGCGGCTTTAAAGGAGAAGGTGAGGTTCAAAGTTGACACCAAAGAGAAGCAGTCACTTCTCCTGTGGGGCGCATGGCTTGTGCCTGTATTTGCATACTTCAGCTTCACGACAGGCCTCTTCCACCCCTACTATCTGACAATGCTAGCACCGCCAATCGCCGCACTTTCAGGCATAGGGATGGTGTCGATGTGGCAGATGTACAAGGAGGAGAAGGGCTGGAAAGGATGGCTGCTTCCTGCGGCATTGGCAGTTACCGGAGTCGTCCAGCTGCTGATACTTTCCTACAATATGAATTCCTATGCTTTTGTAAAATACATCATGATCGCGGTCGGGGTTCTATGTATCGGGTCATCACTGGGGCTTTCCGTACTAAAGGCAGTACAGGAGGAAACGGGTTACAAATTGAAAAAGGGTTTGGCGGCATTGGCAATGGCCGGTCTTCTGACAGCACCATTGATCTGGTCTGGCACGACAATATTCTACAAGATGTCCGGAACATTTCCTGCGGCAGGCTTAAGCCTGATGTCAGGCAGCGGCATGGGTATGGGCAGCTTGGGAGGGATAGTGTCTGGCGATACTTCAACTACTTCCAAGCTTGTGGCATACCTCAAGGCTAACAGTAGCACGGAGAAATATCTTGTTGCGGTCCCATCCTCCATGAGCTACACGACAGACATCATAATAAACTACGGCGAGCCAGTAATGACACTGGGGGGATTCAGCGGATCGGACAGCATACTGACCCTCGATGAATTCAAACAGTTGGTAAAGAAAGGCGAGATAAGGTACGCGATTGCAGGCTGCGTAGGTGGCCAGGGAGGAAACAGCGAGATAATGAGCTGGATCCAGGCAAACGGAAAAGCCGTTTCCGAAAGCGAATGGAACGGCTCAAACAGCATGGCAAAAGGGCAGTCAGTCCAACTTTACGATTTAAAAGGCATCCTATAGGGATGTCTTTTACTGTATAATATATAATAATAGATAAAACAGTTAAAAGGGGGGATTCCGAAAATGAAAATAGCCATTATAGGGGCAGGAGCTATGGGAAGTCTTTACGGAGGATACCTATCTAGGACAGAGAAAGAGGTCTATCTCGTCGATATATGGAAGGAACACGTCGACGAAATAAACAGGCGCGGCCTCAGCATACAGGAAAAAGACGGGGAGATCCGTGTGCACCCTAAAGCCTTCATGAACCCCGAGGAGATCGGAACCGTGGACTTGGCCATCGTTTTCGTAAAATCCTTCCTTACAGGGATAGCCATGGAGAAAAACCTGGCGCTTCTGGGACAGGACACTATAGTCATGAGCCTCCAGAACGGATATGGGAACATAGAGCAGATAGCAGAGTATGTGAGGATTGAGAATATCATCGCAGGCACCACAGCCCATGGCGCATCCATGCTGTCGCCTGGGCACATTAGGCATGCAGGCAGCGGCGATACCCTCATAGGGTGGGTCAGGAAGGGTGACGAAGGCAGGATAAACGCGATAGCCGGAATCCTCCGCAGGGCAGGGTTTGCTACAGAGGTCTCGGCCGATGTGATGGAGCTTGTATGGTCAAAGCTGATAGTAAATGTTGGCATCAATGCACTGACAGCTTTGCTCAGGGTCAAGAACGGCGAGCTTTTAAGGATGGATGAGACTAGGGAGCTAATGAGGATGGCTGTTCTGGAGGCAGTGGAAGTGGCAGCCGCTGCAGGTGTAAAATTTGATGCAGAGGAAATGGTCAGGAAAGTGATGGAAATAGCCTTCGCCACAGGAGAAAATACGTCCTCGATGCTTCAGGATATACTGAACAATAGAAAGACCGAGATAGACTCAATAAACGGCGCCATAGTGGAAGAAGGCAGGAAGAATTCCATCGGCACACCTGTCAATTCAGTTCTCACAAAGCTGGTGAGGGCCCTGGAAAAAAGGTCATAAGAAAAAGCACCATGAAGGTGCTTTACTTGTTTTTGAGATAAAGTAACCTCAATCCTTCAAGTGAAAGTATGGGGTCAATCTTGTCTATGCATTTTGTCTCTTTTGCGATCATTTTTGAAAGTCCGCCTGTTGCTATGACGAAAGGTTCTTCCTCTCCAAGCTGCATCATCTCGGCTTTTGTCTTTTCAACGATATACTCCACCTGTCCCACATAGCCGTTTATCAGTCCGGACTGGAAGCTCGCGACAGTGTTTTTGCCGATTGCCCTGGAAGGCTTCTCGAGCTCGATCCTCGGCAGCATTGCGGCTTTTTCCGCAAGGGCTTCCGCCGTTATCCTAAGGCCTGGGCAGATTGTTCCGCCAATATGGTCGCCTCCAGCAGTCACTGCGCAGTAAGTTGTAGCCGTACCGAAATCTATTATGATGAGGGATCTCTTGTACTGGGAGTAAGCGGCCACAGCGTTTACTATCCTGTCGGCACCCAGCAGCTTCGGATTGTCGTATCTTATGTTTATCCCCGTTTTTATGCCGTGCTTCACGATTATGGCTTTCTTTTTGAAATATTTCCTCAGCATATGCTCAAGAGAGTACATGACGTCAGGAACTACCGAGGAAATTATGACACCTTCGATGTCAGCGGGTGTCAGGTTGCGGCTGTCAAGCAGGTCTATAAAAGAGATTCCGTATTCGTCAGATGTCTTACGGAAATCCGTAGACAGGCGCCACTCGGAAAGGAGCTCCTCGCCTTTATAAACGCCGAAAACAATATTCGTATTACCTACATCTATTACCAATATCATAAGATTTTCCACCTTTTGTGTTAAGACTTATTTTATGGTAAACATAAAACAGGCTCATGTCAAGAATTAATTGGGTCACATTGTGGACAAATGAAGAGGTACTGCTGTGGATAAGTCTGTCCAGTCTGGCAATCCGAAAAGCGGGAAATATGCTATGATAGAATAGAGAGAAGAAGAGGTGAATTTTCATGGACAAGAAAGAACTGAGAAAAAAGATGCTTGAAATGAGAGACCAGCAGAAGCCTGCTGACAGGGCGCTCTGGGATGACATAATATACAATAAATTCACAGGCAGCGAATACTACAGGGACGCCAGTGTGATCTTCATATTTGTCAGCTTCAGGAGCGAGGTCGACACACACAGGATAATCAGAAAAGCCCTGGAAGACGGCAAGGTGGTCGGGGTGCCGAGGGTGCTTTCAAAGAAGGAAGGCATTAAGGTTTTCAGGATAGACAGCATGTCGGACCTGGAGACGGGTTATTTCGGCGTGCTTGAGCCAAAAGAGGGCTGTCCCGAAATCCCTGCAGAAGACATAGAACTGATCGTCATGCCGGGAGCTGCATTCGACAGGGAAGGCGGAAGGATCGGCTACGGCGGAGGCTTCTACGACAGGTACCTGGCCGAAGCTGGAAGGGCAGTCGGGAAGATCGCCCTGGCATACAGGTTCCAGGTGATGGACAAGGTGCCGATGGACGAGAACGACATGAGGGTGGACAGCATCATCACAAACTGAAGGGCCAGAGGGCCTTTTTTTATTGAATACCATGAAAAACACGCTGGCATTTTCATTTATAAATCATAATGCCAAAAATATTTCATAATAATGAAAAACAGTGTAGACTTTTCACGGATTTTTCATTATTATATAGGTATAAAGTATGTTACAATTATAACAAATAAAGAGGTAGGGGATTGCAGTAGTGAAAACGACAGTATTCAATATTCAGAAGTTTTCAATTCATGACGGCCCAGGAATAAGGACGACGGTGTTTTTTAAGGGATGTCCGCTTAACTGCATATGGTGCCACAATCCAGAAAGTCAGGATTTCAGCAAAGAGATGCTGCACGACAAGGAAAAATGCACATTATGCGGAAGATGCGTTGCCAAGTGCAGCAGAGGAGCAATATCGATTTCGGATGCCGGGCTTGTAAACGATTACGCAAGATGCGGTTTCTGCGGTGTATGCACCGATTTCTGCACAAACAATGCAAGGGAGATTGCCGGCGAAGAACTCACCGCTGCCCAGATAATGAAAGAAATCGAAAAAGACAGCATATTTTATGAGCAGTCTAGTGGAGGAGTAACATTTTCCGGAGGAGAGGTCATGAGCCATCCTGAAATCCTGGCAGAGCTGGCCAGAAGCTGCAGGGAGAAAGGCATACATGTGGCTGTGGACACCTGCGGATATGCGCCTTTCAGCAGCTTTGAGAGTGTGATGGAATACGTGGATGTTTTTCTCTACGACATAAAATTGATGGACAGCGATCTCCACAGGAAATACACCGGCAAGGACAGCACATTGATACTAGACAACCTGATGAAGCTCTCGGACATGGGGGCAAATATAAACCTGAGACTTCCCATAATAGGGGGAATAAATGATGACGACGGAAACATCGAAAGCATAATTGAATTCATCAAAGACACAAACATAAGGGAAATAAATCTTCTACCATACCATGATATAGGCAGAAACAAATATGCCAAGCTAGGAAAAGAATACAAGGCTGATTTTATGGAAGTTCCAACCGAGGAAAAAATGAATGAAATAAAAGAACGTTTTGAGAAATCAGGATATAAAGTAAAAATAGGGGGCTAATCATGGAAAGAGGAATGAACGATAGAGTAAGAATGCTAAGAAAACAGAGTGTTGAGGCGGTGCCGTCCCTATCCATTGAAAGAGCTATGCTCCTCACCGATGCCTATGAAATGTATGAAGGGACAGTCGAGACGCCTATACTAAGGGCGCTGTCCTTCAAACATATCATGGAAAATGAAACCATATGCATCAATGACGGAGAACTGATAGTCGGCGAAAAAGGCGAAAAGCCGCAGACGTCTCCTACATTCCCGGAGCTTTGCTGCCATACTCTTGAAGACATGGACGTAATGGACAGGCGTGAGAGGATATTCTTCAAGGTAAGCGATGAAGCGAAAAAAATCCAGGGGGAAAGGATAATACCTTACTGGAAAAACCGTTCTATGAGGAAAAAGATCCTTGACCGGATGACAACCGAATGGAAGGACTGCTACGAGAGCGGCATATACACCGAATTCATGGAGCAGAGAGGCCCCGGACATACTGTTGCAGACGGAAAAATGTATAAAAAGGGATTCCTGGATTTCAAAGCAGACATCAGAGCGGAAATAGACGCTCTTGACTACTTCGGGGACATCGAAGCATACGATAAAAAAGTACAGCTTGAAGCAATGGACATAAGCTGCGACGCCATCATAGCTTTAGGGAAAAGGTATGAAAAGCTGGCTGAAGAAATGGCGGAAAAAGAAACGGATCCTGAAAGGCGGCTCGAACTTCTCCAGATAGCCGAAAACTGCAGGGTTGTTCCGGCACATAAGCCGGATACATTCCAGCAGGCAATACAGATGTATTGGTTTGTACACATCGGAGTGACAACAGAACTTAACCCCTGGGATGCACTGAGCCCCGGAAGGCTGGATCAGCATCTGATACCTTTCTACAGGAAAGGCATAGAGGAAGGGACACTGACAAGGGATAAGGCAAAGGAAATGCTGGAGTGCTTGTGGGTCAAGTTCAACAATCAGCCCGCTCCTCCTAAGGTAGGAATAACATTAAAGGAAAGCAGCACCTACACGGATTTTGCGAACCTGAATACAGGCGGAGTAACATCAGACGGAGCTGACGGAGTAAACGAGGTGAGCTATATAATACTTGAGGTCATGGACGAGATGAAGCTTCTGCAGCCGAGTTCAAATGTCCAGATAAGCAAAAAGACTCCAAACGTGTTCCTTAAGAAGGCCTGCGAAGTTTCAAGAAAGGGCTGGGGGCAGCCTGCAATGTACAACACTGACTCGATAATCCAGGAGCTTCTCAATGCAGGGAAAACTATTGCAGATGCAAGGGAAGGCGGAGCAAGCGGCTGCGTTGAAACAGGTGCTTTCGGAAAAGAGGCGTATATCCTGACGGGTTACCTCAATATTCCTAAAATACTGGAACTCACTATGTACAACGGTTTCGACAAAAACTCTAACAAGCAGCTGGGCTTGGAACTTGGATATGCCTATGACTTCAAAACTTACGACGAATTCTTGGAAGCTTTTAAGAAACAGCTCCACTACTTCGTTGATGTCAAGGTCAAGGGCAACAACATAATTGAAAAAATCTATGCAGAACACATGCCGGCCACATTCCTGTCAGTAATAACAAGCGACTGCATAAAAAAGGGCAAGGACTACAATGCAGGCGGAGCGAGGTACAACACAAATTACATCCAGGGCGTGGGCATAGGAACTCTTAGCGACTGCCTTTCAGCAGTGAAGTATAACGTATACGAGAATAAGAAATTCACCATGGAGGAACTCATGAAGGCCATGGACGACAATTTCGAAGGACACGAATATATCTATAACCTGATATCAAATAAGACTCCGAAATACGGAAATGACGATGATTACGCTGACGAAATAATGGTTCAGGCCTTCGATGCCTACTACGACGAGGTGACAGGAAGAAAAAATATGAAGGGCGGCTCATACAGGATAGACATGCTGCCAACCACCTGCCACGTTTACTTCGGTTCAGTGATGGGGGCGTACCCGAACGGAAGGCTGGCAAACAAGCCTCTGTCTGAGGGGATCTCACCTGAAAAGAGTGCAGACAGAAAGGGGCCAACAGCCGTAATAAAATCGGCTGCAAAGATGGACCACCTTAAAACCGGCGGGACGCTCCTAAACCAGAAATTCACACCTGCTTCATTAGCGGGTGACGCAGGGCTTGAAAATCTGTCAGCCCTGATAAGATCGTACTTCAGCATGGACGGGCATCATATCCAGTTCAACGTCATCGACAAGAAGGTCCTTCTGGATGCCCAGAAGAATCCTGAAGAGCATAAGGATCTGATAGTCAGGGTGGCTGGATACAGCGATCACTTTAATAACCTTGACAGAGAGCTTCAAGATGAGATAATAAATAGAACAGAACAAAGTTTTAATTAAATTATAGATAGGGGTAGTGCTCATGGAAAAAGTAGTTGGATTTATAGGTTCAGGCAACATGGGACAGGCTATGATAGGCGGAATAATAGAGTCTGGATTGGTTGAGAGCAGCAATATTGTAATCTTTGATCTGGATGAAAGCAAGCTCGACTATATCCAAAGCGAATACAAGACCCAGGTAACCCAGGATTCTCTAAAGGTTGTCAAACATTCAGACGTGATTTTTCTTGCAGTGAAGCCGAACATCTATGATGTTGTGCTTAATCAGATAAAAGATTACATCGATGGAGACAAAATAATAGTAAGCATAGCTGCTGGGAAGACTATTGATTATCTGGAAGGAATCCTCGGTGAGAAAACAAAAATAATCAGAGCCATGCCTAACACGCCTGCACTCGTAAATGAAGGCATGGCAGGAATCTGCAAAAACAATAACGTGACTCAGACAGAGATGACCTTTATAAAGCACCTATTCGAAAGCTTTGGAAAGGCGGAAGAGGTTGCTGAATACCTTTTTGACAGCGTTACAGCTGTCAGCGGCTCATCGCCAGCTTATGTGTTCATGTTTATTGAAGCCCTTGCAGACGGCGCTGTCTTAGGAGGTATGCCTAGAGACAAGGCGTACACATTTGCTGCACAGGCGGTTCTCGGATCCGCGAAAATGGTGCTTGAGACAGGCAAACACCCAGGGGAGTTAAAGGACATGGTCTGCTCGCCCAGTGGAACAACCATTGAGGCTGTCGCTGAACTCGAGGAAAAAGGCTTCAGAAACGCTGTGATCTGTGCCGTAAAGAAATGCATGGAGAAATCAAAAGAGATGAGCAAATAAATATCAGGGGGATGGATAGTATGTTTAAATGCAACACATATTTTGAAGGAGATGTTGTCTCAATAGCCTTCAAGGTCAGCGACGGTGAAGCGACGGTAGGTGTCATGGCACCCGGAGAGTATGAATTTGGCACTTCAAAACAGGAGACAATGAAGATAGTAAGCGGAAAAATGCAGGTAAAACTACCGGGAGAGAGCGGCTTCAAGCCTTATGTCGATGGTGAAGTGTTCGTGGTGGAAGCAAACCAGAAATTCAACCTTGTTGTCGAAATGGATACGGCTTACCTTTGCCTATACAAATAAATATGAATGTAGATATAGGAAGCAAAGTCAAGAAACTAAGAAACAGCAAAAAAATGACTCTCAAGGAATTGAGTGAAAAAACGAAGCTTTCCATCGGTTTTTTGTCGCAAATGGAGAGAGGCATTACTGCAGTTGCAACGGACTCACTGTCTGAAATTGCGGAAGCGCTTGGTGTTGATCTGTCCTATTTTTTCACTAACCCCAGGCGGTCAAAAAAGTACGTTCTGAGAAGCTATGAAAAGGAAGTTTTTCAGTTGCAGGATGCGGGCTTCATAATGTATCAATTGACGAACGAAATCGGCGACAAGGATATGCTGCCCAGGCTAATTGAGCTGCTGCCAAACAATAGTGACGAGCCAATTGATATTTACCCTCATGAAGGTGAGGAGTTTATTTATATTCTGGAAGGAATCCTTACTCTGCTGATAGACGGCGAGCATTATGATCTTTTTCCAGGCGACTCAGCCCACTATAAGTCAGACATACCGCATAACTGGAAGAACAACACTAATAAAATGGTGAAGTTCCTGGAGGTAAATGTACCTGCTCCCTTCAATTTGAAACAGCAGTAAGGTCGTACTTTAGCTTGTAAATGAAAAAAACTGCCCTGACGATTGTCAGGGCAGTTTTTTTCCGGTATTACTCCTCGTATTTCTCTTTTTCCATCTGGTCGAATGTGTCCTCTATCCTGTTGAGCCTCTCCTTGATGTCATATAGGTCTTCTTTGGTGGCAAAGTCCATTTGAATAAGAATTTCCTTAAGATCCTCTTTTTTAAGCGGCATCATTTCCTCTTTTTTGCTATGCAGGGTCTTCTTGAGGTCTTCGGTCAGTTCCTTTCCTTCATCGACCGTGATTTTGCCTTTTTCCACCATTTCGTCAACTATCTTTGAAGCTTTTTCATAAGTAACCGTTGCAGAGCCAACTGCAGCAAGGAATAATTTTTTAACTTCAGTAATCATTGAGATACACCTCCAAAGTATTTATACGTATATTATACTACAGGATTAATTTACAATCCATGGATATCTTCGATAAATTGTGAATATTTTGAAAAAATCAAAATTGTGCTTTTTGTGTCAATCATTTTTGAAAATGTCCTAAAAAATCTTTAACATTAGCACCAACATTTTTGTTGGTGCTAAGATATTTTTTGCGCACTAAACTAGGACCCAACAGTATTGAGTAAGGCCTGGGAATTTATTTTCATCTCAAATGGTTGTTCAAAGTGATGCTTTTGTTTTTCTATGAATTTTGAAAATGCAGATTGCCTCCAAGGGTTCTTTGGCACGTACCGCTCGTGTACGCTTTCGGTTTGATTCTGAGATGCAAAGTTCCTTGATGTAATCTCGTGCTCTGGAATCAGCTCCAGAGAGTAAATTTTCTCACCGATGCTGGTGAACAGACTGCCATCAAAGGCTTTTATCACCAGTGCTGATGTGCCTTTGTGATAATATGACGGATAACCGTTTGAATCGACCGTCTTATAGTAATTTTTTTCAAACTTGATGCTGTGCCCATTGTCTATCTTGCGCTTAGCTAGAACTGCAAGGGTAAGGTTTATTTTTTCTTGATTAGGTTGTATTTCGAAGACAGATTTGGTACTATCAAAGGGTATGGAGAATTGGGCATTGAATTTTTTTATGTAGGAGTTTAAAAATTCGTTTGCTTGCTC
>Ga0209540_10002968_pt1 | contig 11793 bp, 10 predicted proteins | sample BarGraIncu01121A_FD_184501 | JGI IMG/M metagenome (GOLD analysis project Ga0209540, IMG submission 184501) | Arctic peat soil microbial communities from Barrow, Alaska - Barrow Graham LP Incubations 011-21A (SPAdes) (version 2) | ecosystem: Environmental > Terrestrial > Soil > Wetlands > Peat... | reverse complement strand
CCTTCGTCCCCGACCGCCCCGGACACGACCGGAGATATGCGCTGGATAGTGGCAAGCTACATGCCCAGTTAGGATGGGTCGCAAGTGCGCCTGTTAGGGAATCCTTGGTGCAGCCTGCCTCGTGGCTCCGAGGTGCTTGGTGAAAGAGATGCAACATGACCTTGGAAGTTGCGGTCAGCGTATCCGCACAGAGGTTACATGGATCATGGAAACAGAGTGCAGGAGACAGCGGACGCTGAGCTGCGCATATGGGCATGTAGCATCGTCTGCGAGCGGCTTCCGTGGAGAGACTCACGGAAAGCCAACACGAGCGCTCACTACGAGGGCAGCTGTCGAAGGGCATACTGCCTCGCCTGCCAGGGACGTCAGACTGTGAGTTCTTGCCTCGTTAGTGTTGTCGTAGCGACTTTCGATCAGGAACAGTACGTGCAGGAGTGTCTAGATAGTCTACTTGTTCAAGACCATGACCGGATTGAGCTCATCATAACTGACGACCATTCATCAGATCACACCATCGAATGCTGTAGACAATGGTGTTCCTTGCATGAGGGCCAGTTTGCGTCGGTCGAGATACTCGAAAGCACATCGAGGGGGGGCGCATCAGCAAACCATGCACGTGGGTTTGCTGAATGTCACGCCGATTTTGTCAAATACATCGCTGGAGATGACATACTATTTCCCGGTGCTCTGGAGACTCTCAAGAATTGGCTAGAATCGCATCGTGATTACTCTCTCTGCTGTGGTACGGTTGTTCCATTTAGGACTATGGCCGATGGTACGCGTGTGTCGATGCCGGTCTTGCCCTCACGTTCTGCTGCCCGGTTCTTTCGTGCAGATTCTTGCCAGCAGTTTCGGATGCTGTGCCTTGAGGATCCAATCCCGGCGCCTGGGATGTTCATGCGGCGTACGGCTTTGGCGGCTCTCAATGAGGACTATACAAGGATTTGTTCTTTTGAGGATTGGCACATGTGGTTACTGATGACCTTGGCAGGTAATCGCATTGGGCTGGTTCAAGCTCCCGTGGTTGCGTGGCGCAGGCATGCAACAGCAGCCAGCGAGTCTGTTTGGAGAGGAGAGAGAAGCCAGTCAGAACTGGACAAGTGGTACGTCTACCAGCTGTTTGTTGACCCCCAAGCCCGACTCCTTGGATGGCCCATGCGCTATCATGTCTGGTGGCTCAAGCGACTGCACCGCATTCGTGGAACGTCAGGCCACAGCGCTTTTGGAGTACGCGTACTGATGGTGTTCACCGATCCTTTTGCCTGGCATATGTCGGTATCTTGGCTGCTTGCCAGAATTGCCCTGATACGTATTCACGTTCTGGAGCAGAAAGGCTTGCACGGTGCGATAAGTACTGGGCCCGACGCTACAGGGGAGGTACGAATGCACAAGAAGATCTCACCTTCCCTGGCTGCAGCACAAACATCAGATTCGCGTACACACGTATGTCTATTTGGCCCTGCTACAAGTGAGCACACGAGGAGAATAGCCCAGGGTCTAGCAGAGCGCGGCGGGTACAGCGTAACGGCGATCACCATGCATGCTGGATCGATACCGGGGGTAGACACCATATCCTTGTTCTCGGAAACGCCGCGCATGAAGATGGAGTATCTCTTAGCCGTGCCGCGGCTAAGAACCGTGCTGAAACAACTTAGACCGGACGTGCTACATGCGCATTATGCATCAAGCTATGGGTTGGTTGCCGCACTGACAGGTTTCAACCCTCTTGTCGTCTCTGCGTGGGGTAGTGATGTCTATGATTTTCCCCGGCATGGGCTGGTCTCGCGCGCTGTCATAAGGTACGTGTTTGCTCGAGCTGACGCAATACTGTCGACCAGTGCAGTAATGGCAACAGAAATATCTCATTATTCGGCCAAGAAAGTTGTGATTACGCCCTATGGCATCGACACAGCGACTTTCAAGCCTAGCCAGGGGGCGAAGGATAGCACATTTGTCATTGGAACCGTCAAGGACCTGAAACACGTTTATGGCATCGATATTCTATTAAGGATCTTTGCTGTCGTCGCGCGGCGGCATCCCGATTGGTCTCTTCAACTTGACCTGTTGGGTGATGGACCTGAGTTTGGGCGTCTCCAATCACTCGTAGAAGAGCTGGGAGTTGGACGGCTGGTCCATTGGGAGGGACATGTATCTCATGATCTGGTGGCACAACATATGAGGGAGTGGAGCGTTGCAGTCTTTCTCTCGCGCCAAGAATCCTATGGAGTTGGAGCTCTTGAAGCACAAGCGTGTGCTATTCCAGTAATTGTGTCGGATGCGCCTGGGTTCACGGAGGTCGTGGTGGATGGGGTTACTGGTGTGGTTGTGCCTCGAGAAGCCATTATGGAAGCTGCTATGGCGCTCGAAACCTTGTATGAGAATCCTGAACTGAGACAACGAATGGGATCAGCTGCACGAAATTTCGTCTGTAAACAGTTCGGTCCCAGTCACCCGTTTGAGGAGTATTCCAACGTGTACGCAGAGGTCATTGAAGAGAATGGCTTAGGGCGATAGACTACAGCTTTGACAACGATAGTTGGACAGTATGTCTCTCAGGTTTACGTGTCGACTTCGTGGAAGACTCTGCTCTTGGCAATGGAAGAGGGCGGGAATGCAAATGAAGGGTTATTGAAGCAATTACGTGCTTTGGATACCATCCGGAGGCTGCGTTGAGCAGCTCGGAGAATCGTCGGACTGGCGATATGGCGTGCGTTAATAGATTGGAGTGAGATGACATGAGAAGGGTCTTGGTCTTGGCACCACATACGGACGATGGTGAATTGGGTTGTGGGGCATCGATCGCGCGGTTCGTTGGGGAAGGGATCGATGTTTTCTACGCAGCGTTCTCGACGGCCGACGAGTCTTTGCCTGAGGGTCTTCCTCCGGGGACACTGGCACAAGAATTGCGTGCGGCAACGGCTGTCCTTGGGCTTCCGCAAGGGAATGTCCTCGTCTATGACTACGAAGTGCGCAAACTAAACTACGTACGGCAGGAGATTCTGGAGTGCCTGGTGCGGTTGCGCGAGGACATCCGACCTGATCTGGTGCTCATGCCCTGCCCGCACGATGTGCATCAGGACCACAGCACCGTCGCCGCCGAAGGCCTTCGAGCCTTCAAGAAAGTCTCGATTCTTGGCTATGAGTTGCCATGGAACACGATCGAGTTCAATGCACAGGCATTTGTGCACGTGACGTCTGCGCAGGTCGAGACGAAGGTGTCTGCGCTGGCAGCGTACGGGTCCCAAGTGGGCAAAGACTACATGCAGGCTGACTTTATCCGTGGTTGGGCCAGGATGCGCGGCGTTCAGATCGGTACTCAGCTGGCAGAGGCTTTTGAGGTCATCAGATGGGTTATCCCGAGTTCAGCGCGTTGAGCAGACTAGTTGCTGTGGTTGACTCTGTTGGGGGGTTCACGTGTGAGTGTCCTGCACTTTGAAGTTGGCTCTCAAGAACTCTTGAAAGCAGGCAGATATGGAAAGGTAGTCGGCGACTCGGTCAACCTGACTACTGTTGCCTCGATTGGCAACCCTGCTGACCACGCACTCATGTTCTTACGCGAGTGGCGGGAGAGCAAGCGCGAGTCACTTCACACGACAGGCTCCCTTATCGTAGTCCCTGACATAGCCGAACTGCCATGGCCGGACTTGGCGGACGGAAACCAGATACTCTTTGTGCAGAATCCTCGGCTGGAATTCGCGCGCTTGCTTCAATTCATTGTCCGCTCGCGCGAGCAGAGCATCAGATATCGATACAGGAAGCTCCCCGGTGGTACCAGCATCGAGGAGTCCAGTAGTATTGGCAGCGAAACCATCATTGGCAGGGCAGTCACAATTGAGCATAATGTCAGAATAGGTGCTTACTGTACTATTGGAGCCGGAGTGCGTCTCTTGTCAGGCACCACAATTGGTGATTCGTGCACGGTTCGCGAGAACACCGTCATAGGAGGGCAAGGATTCGGTTTTGAGCGCGACGGGGAAGGCAGGGTTGTCCGGTTGCCCCATGTTGGAGGGGTCGCAATCGGATCCAGGGTTGAGGTCGGTTCACTCGTAACGATCTGTGCGGGGGCCATTGACCCCACAGTCATCGAGGATGACGTGGCTATCGACGATCACGTCCACGTGGCACACAACTGCCATATTGGACAGCAAGTTACCGTAACAGCCTGTGCAGAACTTAGTGGCAGTGTCAGAGTAGGTGCTAGGTCGTGGATTGCCCCGAACGCGTCGATAATGAACGGCGTGGAACTTGGTGAGGATTGTCTGGTCGGACTGGGCGCTGTGGTTATCATGAACTGCAAAGCCGGGGATGTGCTGATTGGGAACCCAGCACGGGTAATCAGGAACAAGCGAGTGGAGACGGAATGACACCTGATACGGGTGTCAGCCGGGTGTAAGGTGTTGCACGCCGCTATCGTGTAGGGTCGTCGAGATGTCCGACTAGGTCGGTGTCTGGTGGACTTATCAAGTAATGACAGTTATCTGGGAGGATGTGATGGCAATGGAGAATGAGGACGAGAAGATCCGTCAGCTGGTTGAGCGTTCAATTGAGTCAATCAATGAGGCGGGAATTGTCGATGACAAGGTCATCCTTGAGGATACATCGTATGTAAAGCGCCCTGAAGGGCCGTTTGATTCCTTAGCACTCGTTGCGCTTCTTGCTGAGTTGGAGGGAGCCATCGAATCCGACTTGGGAGTTGTGGTTTCCTTGGCCGCAGGACTTGGAAAGGCATCCCAGGGGTCGCCATTCGAGACGGTGGGGTCGGTCAAGCGGTATGTCATCGAAGTAGTGCGGGCAGCGCAACAGTGATCCAGGAACAGGTACTGGTCGTGACTGGAGCCAGGGCCGGCCTTGGTCGCCATCTGGCTGAGCACTACCTTTCCCTCGGCTGGACAGTCGTCGGTTGCAGTCGTCAACCATCCGACCTGCAGGCGGAGCACTACCGCCACTTCACCTGCGATGTCTCACGGGCGGCCGAGGTCAGTCAGATGTTCCTGGCCATCCGACGCGAGTTTGGGCGGGTCGATGCTCTCATCAACAACGCAGGGATTATGATGCCCAGTCTTGTGGCTACTCAACCGATGTCGGAAGTAGTGGAGACAGTCGGGGTGAACTTGGTGGGGGCATTTGCTTGTACACAGGAGGCGATCAGACTCATGGCTCGCCGGCGCGCAGGCAAAATCGTTTTCGTGTCTTCGATCGCTGTCCCCCTGGCCAGTGCAGGCCTAGGCGCATATGCTGCATCGAAGGCGGGGATAGAGGAGCTGACGCGGGTGGTTGCGCGTGAGGTTGCACCGCTGGGTGTTACGGCCAATGCCGTCGGACCATCTATCATCACAGATTCGGGCATGGCTGCGGCAATGTCCCCCGATGTCGTGGCTCGGACCGTAGAGGCAAGCGGCACGGGCAAAGGTGTGTCACTCGACGATGTCACTTCCGTGATCGACTTCTTGCTGAGCCCGGCCAGCCAGGCAGTTACCGGACAGATCATCTACGTCGGAGCCGTCTAGGTGGACCCGGAAACAAGGAGAGCAGATGACATGCGAATAGTCGGTATTGCTGTTGGATTACCGGATAGGGTCGTGACCAACGAGCAGATGTGTGTGGAGAACCCAGAGTGGGACATGACCAAAGTTGCTGGCCGGTCGGGGGTCCTCTCTCGCCACGTCGTTGCCGATGGCGAAACGGCGCTCGACCTCGCCTTGGCGGCGTGCCGGCACCTGCTATCAGAAAGCCCAGACTTGCTCACGGCGGTCGATGGCCTCATCATGTGCACGGAGAGCGAGGATTACCCATTGCCACCTGACGGATGTGTCCTGCATGGCATGTTGGGACTGCGGCAGGACTGTTTTGTCACGGACATCAACCTTGCGTGTTCTGGTTTTGTTTATGGGCTGGCTCTTGCCAGGGGGCTCATGGCTACGGGCATGTGTCACGACATCCTGCTGGTCACGGCGGAGACATACTCCAAGAAGATCAACCCACGCGACCGATCGTCTCGCGTACTTTTCGGCGACGGAGCTGCTGTCACGTGGCTTAGTGACAACCCTGGACCCGGGAACGTCGTGGACGTGCTGTGTGCCACCGATGGTACGGGATATGACAAGTTCGTCATTCCCGCTGGCGGTAACCGCATGCCCATATCGGCAGATACGGCACTGGAGCACGAGGATGATAATGGCAACTGGCGCAGTCAGCAGGACATCCACATGGACGGCCTTGGCATTCTGACATTCGCAACCGCGAAGGTCCCAAAGCAGGTGAAGGAACTGCTCCATCGCAACCAGTTGACGGTGGACGATATCGACCTCTTCGTCTTCCACCAAGCAAGCGCTCTGGTTCTGGACTCACTGGCCAGACTCCTCAGGATTCCGCCAGAGAAGATTTTTACCAATCTTGAGCAGTTGGGCAATACGGTTTCGTCTTCTATCCCGATTGCTCTCAGCGATGCACAGGGTACTCATCTCATCAAGCCGGGCAGTCGCGTCCTTATTTCGGGGTTTGGCGTCGGGTTGTCGTGGGCCAGCGCGCTGCTGCAGTGGTGAGCAGGTGCAGGATGGATTGCCAGTGCTGAAGATCATGTTGATTAGCCACTACGCCGGTTCGCCGTCAATGGGGATGGCGTATCGGCCGTACTACCTGTCGCGCGAGCTGAACGCGCGAGGTAATCACTGTGCCATTGTCGCCGGAACCTATTCGCACCTACGGCAAGAGAACCCTTATCAGCAGAGCACTCGTAGGGCTAGTCACACAACTGTCGAGGGGATTGACTGGTACTGGATTCCAACAAGGCGGTATCAGGGAAATGGAGCCCAACGCGTGGTTAGCATGTTGGAGTTTGCTTCGAAATCTTGGTTCCTTGCGCGGCGATTGGCAGAAGAGCAGCAACCGGATGTTGTCATAGCCAGCTCGACGTATCCGCTCGACATCTATGCTGCTGCCCGGATTGCGCGGACGGCTGGAGCTGCGTTGGTCTTCGAGGTCCACGACATGTGGCCCTTGACGCCGATGTTGCTGGGAAGGTTGTCAGAGCGGCACCCGTTCATCAGGATCATGCAGCAGGCTGAAGACTACTATTGTCGGCATGCTGACTTGGTCATCTCCGTCCTGCCCAATGCGATTGAGCACTTGGTGACTCGCGGTTTGACGCCCGACAGGTATGTCGTCATACCGAACGGAGTCGACGCGAGGGCCGGTCGGGAGCTTCAGACGCCACCCGAGGGCCATCTGAGTGTCCTGGAGAGTGCGCATGCTGCTGGACGGTCGGTGGTCATCTATGCTGGATCGGAGGGTCTGTCCAACCAGCTTGAAGCGCTTTTGCGTGCTGCCACGCTGGTTCGGGACGTTCCTCTGCAGTTTGTGCTTGTTGGACAAGGGCCTGAGCGGGTGTCCCTCGAGCAACTGGCGGCCGATCTGGGACTAGCGAATGTGTCGTTCCTGCCACCCGTTCCAAGAGACCAGTTGGAGGGGCTGCTTGCTCTAGCCGACGTTGCCTATATCGGCATTGGGACAAGTCCTTTGTACCACTACGGTATCTCGCCCAACAAGCTCTATGACTACATGATGGCGGGTTCCTGCATTCTTCTTGCTGGGCATGACGACGTTTTCAATGATGTAGTAGCGGAGGGCGGATGTGGTCTGTCAGTGCCTCATGCGGTGCCTGATGATATTGCGGGTGGTATCCGGAGGTTGCTTGCCATGTCGGCGCAGGAACGAACCCGACTCGGGCGGAAGGGCAGCGAGTACGTCCGTCAACACTTTGATTACGCAGTTCTTGCCCAGCAGTACGAGATTGCCCTCTCGTGGGCACGCGAACATCCGAGGTTTCCACGGTGACGATGCCCATGCGTGTACTGACATCGCCTAGTGTCTTAAGGCGATGATACCACACAGCACTCTTCTGCTTCTTGTTTCCGTGGCCTCTGCAGCATTGCTGGGGGCAGTCAGTGCTTACGTGGTCGGCTTGTGGGGGAAGGGGTTTGGTCTAGTTGACCGTCCACTTGAGCGCAGTAGTCACTCGGAAGTGACACCACGGGCAGGGGGAATTGGTATTTCTGGGGCTGGCATTGCTGCAGCGATTGCCTTTGGATTGCCCGTTGTTGCCTGGCTGCCCATGGCTGGCATCGGGTTCCTGGGTCTGGTCGACGATCGGTGGCATGTGGAGCCTCGTCTGCGGCTCTTTGTGCAATGTATGCTGGCGGGCTTGAGCACACTGTGGCTGCTGAGCCAGACCAGCCTGCCGGTCATGATTGTGCTGGCCGCGACAATCATGTTTGTCCTGATCCTCGTTGGCACGACCAACATCTACAACTTTATGGACGGGTCGAATGGCATGGCCGGGCTCATGGGAGTTGTGGTATTTGGGACGCTCGCCGTGCTATCGTTGGCCATTGCCAAGGACGTCGAGATCGGCAGAGTCGCACTCATCATAGCTGCCGCGTGCTGTGGATTCCTTCCACTTAATCTGCGTCGCAGAGCGCACGTTTTCATGGGAGACGTTTGCAGTACGTTTCTGGGGTTCACGGCAGCACTCCTGGCTCTGCAGCTGTGGATGGAACAACCGATATGGGGCCTGTGTGCTCTAGGTGCCATGACGGTCTTCTACGTCGACGCGGGGTTGACGCTCGTTGCTCGCCTGCGTCGGCATGAACGATTGTTTGAAGCTCATCGGATGCACGCCTATCAGCGCCTGGTCAACGAACTCGGCTGGGCACACCCCGTCGCTGCAGTCACATATGCCAGCATTCAGTCGGCTGTCAGCGTGCTGCTTGTTGTGTCGATCCGATGGGGCGGGCGAGCCATGATCGGAGAACTTGCAGGTGTGGCGATTGTGTTCTCATGCCTATACTGGTATGTGCAGAAGAAAGCTGCGAGGAGAGTGTAATGGCACTACGATGGAACCGACAGAACGGGTGGATGGGTTTGGTGGGACGGCTGGCTGTGGACGTGGCCCTGTTCAACCTCGCCACGGTCCTGGCTGTTCTCGCTCGACTCGACTTCAGCGCGGCGCCGTGGTCCCTGGTCTACACCCTGAGATTCCCCGGACTGGTGGAGAACTTGGTGTTCGTCGCAGTGTCTGTGTTGCTTCAGACGCCACTGGCACTGTGGTCGTACGCCAGCCTGCGAGACATGGAGCGTGTGGCCATCGTCGTCGCTGTGACCAAGCTTCTTGCTTTGCCGTTGCTGCTGGCCATGCGCAGAGAGGTACCATGGTCGCGGGGCGCCTTCGCAGCATCTGCTGTGCTGGCCTTCTTGTTCATGGCAGGTGTGCGCTCGGCGAGACGCTGGTGGTACGAACGCAATGCCGTTCAGGCACAGAAAGGGGTCCCCGGTGAACAGGCTCCAGCGCGTTCACGCGTGTTGATTGTGGGGGCGGGGGATGCGGGGGACAAGGTCCTGCGGGAGTTTGAGACACACCCTGAGCTTGGCAGCGTGGTCGGTTTGATCGACGACGATCCGTCCAAGCGGGGGAGCACGATGCGAGGTGTGCGCGTGCTGGGACCCGTTGCCGGCATCGCCGACATGGCACGGCGCACTAAGGCTACACAGGCCGTCATCGCCATCCCTTCGCACGCCGGGGCAGTCACGCGTTCTGTGCTGTCCGCCCTGGCAGATACCGATGTGCAGGTGCGGACCCTGCCGGGTATGTGGGAGCTGGTGGACGGGTCCGTCCATGTGGAGGAAATGCGTCCCATCCAGCTGGAAGATCTGCTTACCAGGACGCCGGTGTCCACAGACTTGGAGCCGGTCCGGGCATATATAGAAGGCAAGCGCGTCCTGGTGACAGGGGCAGGTGGCTCCATCGGCTCCGAGATCGTGCGGCAGGTGGCGCGGCTGAACCCGTCGCAACTGATCATGCTGGGCAGGGGGGAGAACCGCATCTTTCGCATCGACCGCGAGATGCAGCAGCTCGAGAATGTGACGTGTGCCGTGCCCGTCATCGGGGACATGCGTGATGAGGCCCGCATGGCCTGGCTGTTTGATACGTACCGTCCCGATATTATCTTCCATGCTGCGGCGCACAAGCACGTGCCGCTGATGGAACAGAATCCCGAGGAGGCTATCCTCAACAACGTCGGAGGGACACGTACCCTCTTGCGGCAGGCCGTGTTACACGAAGTCGATCGGTTTGTCAACATCTCCACCGACAAGGCAGTGAACCCGGTCAACTTCATGGGCGCCAGCAAGCGCATCGTGGAACTCGTGGTGCAGGTGAATGACGGACGCGAGCACCTGCAGCCGACCAGCGTGCGGTTTGGGAACGTGCTGGGCAGCAAGGGCAGCGTGACGGAGGTCTTCCAGAAGCAGCTGGAGGAGACTCGCACCCTGCGGGTCACCGACCCCAACATGGAGCGCTTCTTTATGCTCATCCCCGAGGCAGTGCAACTGGTCCTGCAGGCCGGCGCGCTGACGCAGGGGAGAGACATGTTCGTCCTGCGCATGGGTGAGCCCATCCGGATCCTTGACTTGGCACGCAGCTACATCAAGCTGGCTGGGCTGGAGGTCGGGCGCGACGCCAGCATTGTCATCTCGGGCAACCGCGGCAACGAGAAGATGACTGAGGAGTTGTGGTCGTCCGCGGAGCACGCCGTGCCGACCAGCAACGAGAGCATTATGCGTGTCGAGTGTCCTGCGTGCGCCGATCTAAGTGTGCTCCGCCCGGCCGTCGATAATCTTCTGGACGCTGCACGCAGTCATGATGCAAACGCCATGCGGGCTGCACTGCACGCCATCGACCCGTCCATCAATATCCCGTAAAGAGGGACGATATGTGATACGCTGCTCAATAGGCCAGGGTGGTACATTTGCTGGATCAACTTGATCTGGCCATCAGCAACCCATAGACAAAGACGGACAGACAAGGATAAGGATGGATTCCCGCCTGCGCCGAAAGCACCCCTCGCCTTGAACAAAACGGCTCGGGGGGAATGACGGAAGGTAGGGGAATGACGGACTAACTATCTTGTCGCCCCCGCGGAGGCGGGGACCCATACGTCGTGGCAAGGACAGATGAAGGACAGAGACGGATTCGTATGCTGCATGCAGTGGTGAAGCCCATCAACGCTGGATAGACGAAGGTGGTCATCTCTTCCAAGTGTAGGCCCTTGACTTTTCTATGGTAGTCATAACAATATTGGTATGTCCTTTGTTGAGAAGGGGATGTGGAGGTAGGGAGAGATGAGTACTACGAGGAGGAAAGCAATAGAGGAACCTCTCGTTTCCAGAGAGGTCATCGAGGCTAGCAATCGTCTACGCAGAGACACAGAGAAAGCCATTGCCGCCGATCCAGTGCGTTCTGTCAGGATGCAAGCTGCAATGGAAGAGGCAGAAATCGCCATTCGTTTGGCAAAGGCAAGGAAGGATTGTGGCCTTACCCAGGCAGATCTTGCAGCCAGAATGGGGCGTACTCAACCACAGATTGCTCGCATGGAGCGGGAAGGATATCTTGGCAGCATTCGTTCACTCGCTCAATTCGCTGCAGCATGTGGGAAGAAGCTTACTATAAAGCTTGAGTGATACTTCTCCTTTGTGATACGCTGCTCAATAGGCACCTGGTGGTACACCCAGAAGGACAAAGGATGGATTCCCGCCTTCGCCGAGAGCACCCCTCGCCTTGAAGAACACCTCGCATCTTGGACAAAAGGATGCGAGGGACAAAAGGGCTCGGGGGGGGGATGACAGATCGGCCAGTATTAGTGTTGGCTCCGTCTGGTGGCGGAAGAGGGCCTCGTCGGCAAGCGGTTCACTCAGTGTCTTGGGGAGGAAGGAGTCCAAGGGTAACCATGTAGTCCGTGG
>Ga0209540_10002967_pt1 | contig 11797 bp, 9 predicted proteins | sample BarGraIncu01121A_FD_184501 | JGI IMG/M metagenome (GOLD analysis project Ga0209540, IMG submission 184501) | Arctic peat soil microbial communities from Barrow, Alaska - Barrow Graham LP Incubations 011-21A (SPAdes) (version 2) | ecosystem: Environmental > Terrestrial > Soil > Wetlands > Peat... | reverse complement strand
AAAAGGTAGGATAAGGAGTCTCGGCATCAAGAAGGTCGATGTCTACTTCAACCACGGTTTAATGGGCAGTGAGATGCTCAAGGATTACGGTTTGAGTGAGAGGGCGCTTTTTCTTATAGAGAACCATCACAATCACGAAATAGAGGGCGACAGGGAGCTGGAGATCCTGATGAGGTGCGACAGCAGGAACTGACGAATGGTTGGGGAGGTAAAAAGAATGAACTCCGAAGCAAGGAGAAAGAGGATAGGCGAGCTGCTTACGATCAATGAAAATCCCATAAAGGGAGGAACACTGGCAGAAGAGATGCGCGTAACTAGGCAGGTCATTGTAAAGGATATAGCAATACTAAGGGCTGGGGGAGAGAAGATAATCTCCACTCCCGAAGGATATATAAAGCAGAAGGACCAGAAGCACTACTACAAAAAGGTTCTGGCCATGGCTCACAATTCAGATGAAATAGAGGACGAGCTTAGCACCATAGTGAAGTTCGGAGGCATCATAGAGGATGTAATCGTTGAACATGAGATATACGGCGAGATCAGAGGAATGATGATGCTTAAGACGATGTACGATGTACAGAAATTCATCGAAAAAACCAAAAGTTCAAAATCGGAGCCGCTTATGGCACTTACAGGAGGCATACACCTCCACACCGTAATGGCGGAGAGTATGGAAATACTTGATAAAATTGAGGAAGAGCTGAGGAGAAAAAAATATCTGGCCACTTAGTCCGGAATTAGGAGATATATATGGAGAAGGTAGCGTTACTGAGATGTGAGGAATACGATGTAGATTTGATAGAAAAAAAGCTTAGGGAAGGTTTCGGGCTTCTTGGCGGGGAAGAGTACCTTAGGAAGCTGATCCCTGAGGGGAGCAAGGTTTTCCTGAAGCCCAACATGCTCTCTGTTGAGGAGGCTGAATCGCCTGTTGTAACGAACCACAAGGTGTTTGAGGCTGTAATAAGGATAGTCAGGGAATACTCCAGCGACATCAGCTTCGGGGATTCACCAGGCTTCGGCGACCCGAGAAAGGCTGCCGAGAAATCGGGACTTATGAAGGTGGCTGATAAATATGGGGTCAGGTTTGACGACTTCAGCGAGTCGGTTCACATTATGCTTGAAGATTCGCTTCTGTGCAAGTCATGGACTGTCGCAAAGGGTCCATACGAGGCAGATGTACTAATAACGCTTCCGAAGCTTAAAACGCACGCTATGGCGTTTTTTACGGGGGCTATAAAAAACCAGTTTGGGTGCATACCTGGAACGATGAAGGCCAGCTGGCACACAAGGATGCCCGAGGCAAACAACTTCTGCAGGATGCTGCTTGACCTTAATACCCTGGTCAAGACGAGATTTGCAATCCTGGACGGGATAATCGCCATGGAGGGTAACGGCCCGAAGAGTGGAAAACCTAAAAAGATGAATACCATAATAATGGGAGAAAGCATGTCAGCAGTGGATTCGGTTGCGGTAAGGCTCATAGGGTACGACAATCCGCTTGAGATTCCGGCCCTCAAGGAAGCATATGACAGCAACTGGGGCCCTGTACTTCCTGAGGACTATGAAGTTCTCGGCGAAGAGCTTGACAGCATGAAATGCAGGGATTTCGAAATGTGCAGGACCGGAGGGGAATTCTACTGGATAAATCCTCAGGTTACGAAATTCCTGACGAACATGATAGCTCCGAACCCTTCACTCATAAAGGAAAAGTGCGTAAGCTGCGGAAGGTGCAGCGAGGTCTGTCCTGAAAAGCCAAGGGTCATCAGGATGGAGGATTCGAATGGAAAGAAATATCCTGTCTGGGATATGAGCGAATGCATAAGGTGCTTCTGCTGCCAGGAGCTTTGCCCTGTAGGGGCTATAGAAACAAAATATACCAGACTCAGCAAACTGCTGAGAATGAACAAGAGGTGATCATTTTGAAAAAGAGAGCGCTGACTGTGCTTGCAGTCATATTATTCATTCTGTTTGTCCTGTTTTTCAGCAGGATCATAAACTTTGCCATCAACGTTGAGTGGTATACGGAAGTCGGATACCTTTCTGTGTATTTCACAAAACTCATAGCCATAGGGGCGCTGATGTTGCCCCTTCTGATCGTATGCTTCGGGACCATCACTCTTTACTACAGGAGCCTGAGGAAAAACATAGTAAAATGGAGAAGGGTAGTGGAAGTAGATCCGGTAAGGGACAAGCTTGAGAAGAAGGCTTTCTACGGTTTGAACCTTCTTGTGTCTCTTATGCTTTCATACTCCTTTGCAGTGAACTACTGGTATACTATACTGCAGTTCAGAAACGCAGTAAGCTTTGGACAGAAGGATCCGATTTTCGGATTGGACGTGTCTTTCTACGTATTCAGGCTTCCCCTTATACAGTCGCTTTTCAGCACACTGCTGTCACTGCTTCTTCTTCTAATTGTTATAACTTTCTTGTCATATTTCATTGTGTCGGCAAGGAACACTCTGGACGGCACCATAAGGATGAAAAAGGTTCCGGATTTCAAAACTCTCCAGAACGATATAATAAAGTTTGCCGGAAAGCAGCTTGCCGTAGTGGCATTCCTGTTCATGATAACCCTTTCAATAGGGTACGTACTGAAGGCGCTCAGCCTGGTATTCAGCTCCACAGGCGTGACATACGGTGCCAGCTATACTGACATCCACGTATCCCTGGTATTCTACAAGGTGATAGTTGTCGTGTCTCTTGTAGCTGCCGTGGTCATTTTCGCATCACTGATGACATCAAAGGCGAAACCGATAGTCATATCGGTGGTTGTCATAGCTCTGCTTGTTGCTGCTGAGGCGGTAACATCCTTCAGCATGCAGAGGTTCATCGTCAAGTCTAACGAGAAGACCCTCGAGCAGCCATACATCAAGTACAACATAGAGGCTACGAGGAAGGCTTACAACATTGGGGATGCAGTAGCCAGCTCGTTCCCGGTTACGGATGACATAACCTCGACAGACATTGCAGCCAACAAGGATACGATAGACAACATAAGGATAAACTCCTATACACCTGCTCTTGAATTCTACAACCAGGTGCAGATAATAAGGTACTACTACAAATTCAATGACCTTGATCTTGACAGATATATTATAAACGGCAAATTCAACCAGGTATTCATAGCCCCTAGGGAGATAGATACAGCCGCGGTGTCGCCGGATACCTGGCAGAACAAGCACCTGATATACACCCATGGCTATGGATTAGCCATGAACAAGGTCAACTCCATAACTTCAGAGGGGCAGCCGGACTTTGTAATAAAGGATATACCTCCGGCCAACAGCACTGACCTTGCTATCACGAATCCCAGGGTATACTACGGCGAGCTTACAAACGACTATGCAATAGTAAACACCAAGATAAGCGAGTTCGACTACCCTGCAGGAAGCGATGTTCAAACCACAAAATACAAGGAGACAGCAGGCATCAGCATGACCCTGATGAACAAGCTCCTGTTTGCAGCAAGCTACAGGGATATGAACTTTCTTCTTTCACAGGATATAACCAGCGAGAGCAAGATCCTTATAAACAGAAACATTGTAGATAGGGTTAAGAAAATAGCTCCGTTCCTGACATATGACAGCGACCCATACGCAGTGCTCAGCGATGGAAAGATATACTGGATACTTGACGCATACACTACTTCAAACATGTATCCATATTCACAGCCTCAGGGAGACGTCAATTACATCAGGAACTCCGTTAAGGTGGTAATAGATTCTGTTGACGGCAGCACGGATTTCTATAAAGTTGACAATAATGATCCGATAGTGGCAAGTTATGCCAAGATATTCCCTGGACTATTCAAGGATCTCAGCACACTGAGCCCGGATCTGAAGTCACACTTCAAGTATCCTGACGACATATTCAAGATGCAGTCTGCTGTCATGGGCAAGTACCACGTGACAGACCCTGGAGTCTTCTACAACGGTGAAGACGTCTGGGAGGTAGCAAAGGCCCAGAAGGAAGTAAACGGCGAGCTGACGGCAACAGAAGCTCCATACATGGTAATGAAGCTTCCGGGATCCGACAAGGAGGAGATGGTTCTTCTCCAGTACTTCAACATAAGGAGCAAAGACAATATGGCTGCTCTGTTCTGTGCAAGGATGGATGGGGACAATTACGGCAAGATGCTTGTATACACCTTCCCGGCCCAGAAGACGATCTACAGCCCTTACCTGTTCAAGCAGAAGGTTAACCAGGATACCACCATATCCGCGGAGCTGGCTCTATGGAACAAGGAGGGTTCGCAGGTGGTTTACGGCGATACCATAATAGTTCCGATCAGGAACTCGCTTCTCTACATCGAGCCTCTCTACCTGAGGGCAAGCGGCGAGAAAAGCATACCTGAAGTTAAGAAGATAATAGTGTCCTATTCCGACAAGATAATACTGGCTGACAGCGTCGATGGCGCTCTGGAGCAATTGTTCAAGGGAAGCAGCAGCGGCACAAGCGGAAGTACAGGAACCACGACGCCTGCAACCGGAGACCAGAAGGCGAAACTCCAGCAGGCCAAGGACCTTTACCAGAAGGCTCTGGATGCCCAGAAGAGCGGAGACTGGAGCGGCTACGGCACATACATCCAGCAGCTCGGCGATCTGCTTAATCAGCTCAGCCAATAAACAGACAAGGATACAGGTCATGCAGAAGATGCCGGCCTGTAGCTTTTTTTCTACTTAAGCATAAACAGAACTAACAAATAAATATTTTTATCAAAGTGTACACGTTTGCAGAAAAGATACTATAATAGAGAAGATAGGACATAATGAATATCGATTTATTGATACGGAGGTTAGCTATATGGATTACGATGTTCTGATATTAGGAGGAGGCATTGTGGGTTGCGCCGCAGCTTACGAGCTTTCAAAATTTAGTTTAAATATAGCCCTTATAGAAAAGGACCATGACATAGCCGACGACGTGGCACTTGTTAATTCTTCCGTTGTGTACGACGGCTCCGAGAGCGACGACACGCTCATGTCGAAGCTGGAGCGAATGGGAAGCGAGCTGATGCCGGAGATAACTTCAAAGTTCAACGTTCCTTACAAGAAGTGCGGCTATATGATGATGGCAGAGGACGATGCCTCCGAAAAGTTTGTCGAAGAACTTTACGGGCATGCAGTATCAAAGGGTTACAAAAACATCCAGCTGCTGGAAAGCGATGAGATTCATAAAGTGGAGCCGCAGCTGAACATAAAAGCAAGCAAAGCGATGTACAGCAGGAATTTCGCAGTCACTCTTCCTTACGACCTGGCCATATCCTACGGGGAAGTTGCATTCGACAACGGGGTCAACTTCAAGCTGGACGAAGAGGTACTTGATATAAAGCGGATAAACAAGGGTTACAGGGTAATAACAAACAAGAACAGGTTTACCTGCCATATAGTTGTAAACACAACCCCTAAAGAGGACTACAGCATAGATGTTTCGGAGAAGCTGCATAAGAAGAGGGGCGTCATGGATTACTTCCTTATGGGTGAAAATGCAAAATCCAAGGTGTCGACCATAGTAACCTCCATGAAGGATATAGATAGGAACTTCTCTGTGGTGCCGAACATACAGGACAGCGCAATCGTGACGCTGAAGGATGAAGGCAACAGGGACTACAGAGAGACACTGGAAAAGATATCCGATATCATGGGAGGCATAGGAGAGGATGACATCAAGTCATACAGGAAAGCCGGCTTCTTCAAGGATTCCATGATAGTAGACGACAGCATGATTCACCAGGGGTACATCAAAGTGGTTGGCAAGCATTACGGTATTGTCGCAATGACGCCGGCCATAGCCAAAATCATAAGCGAAACAATAAAGGACAATAACAAGAACTGCGTTCTCAAGAAGGATTTCTTTGACAAGCGAAGAGATTTTATCAAATTCAGGGATATGACCATAGAAGAGCTGAACGAGGTAATCAAAGTGAACAAGGATTACGGCAGGATAGTATGCAGCTGCAACCATGTCTCTGAGGGTGAAATCGTGGATGCGATCAGGAGGCCTCTGGGTGCAAGGACGATAGAGGGCATAAAGAGAAGGACAGGGGCAATGTCTGGAGGCTGCAGCGGATCAATCTGCCTGCTTGAGATTGCAAGGATACTTTCAAGGGAGACTGGCAAGGGCATGCTTGATATAGTGAAGGATTCAAAGAATTCGAATCTGGTTGTCAGCAGGATCAAGGAATTCGATGAAATGTAGATTTTGGAGGTATGGCTGTGGTGGTTAAGGAAGGGAAAATGGACATATTCACAACAATTGTACGAGTAAAGGGCGGAAGCTCAAGGGTAGTACCGGTAAAGAGCACCTCCCCTATAGACAAAAGCCTGTGGTATGAATGCTCAAAAGCTTTGAGCAGGCTTTATGTAGGCCCTCCCGCAAGGATAGGAGATGTGGTGTGCAAGAACATCCTTAACACGGGTGTCGATATAGTCTGCACCAAGAATATTGAAAAATAATGGAAAATGGCAAAGAAACTGTTGACACAGCTGATCTGCGCTGATATAATAGTTTTTGTTACGGAAAGATGGTCGAGTTGGTTTAAGGCACCGGTCTTGAAAACCGGCGTACGGGTGACCGTACCTAGGGTTCGAATCCCTATCTTTCCGCCATATTTTTTTAATATAATTCGGCATGGAGAAATACTCAAGTGGCCGAAGAGGCGCCCCTGCTAAGGGCGTAGGTCGGGTAACCGGCGCGAGGGTTCAAATCCCTCTTTCTCCGCCAGAAATCATCTAACTTTTGTTGGGTGATTTTTTTATTCAGAGCATTCCGGGCCAGGCAAGAAGAGGTTTAATGTAACATTCATTTTCACAAGCGGTTTTACTCATATTTGCTTTTTGCAAACAATTATGTTAATATTTATACGTTATCTTAATATGCGATGGTAGCTCAGTTGGATAGAGTAGCTGGCTACGAACCAGTTGGTCGTAGGTTCGAATCCTATCCGTCGCACCATGAAACCTTGGAACTGCTAAGTTTCAGGGTTTTATTATTTTTTGCAAAATGAGTTTTGCCCCTCTTTTTGCCCTCTATAAAATTTTGCAAAGAAAAAGGGGCACTTATGTTGTTCCCCAGCTTTTATATAAATCATCGATTTTTGAAACTGCCTGCTCCTTCATAGCATCCAGAACATATGTAAGTGTCCAAGGTGATCGACAGGTTGCTATGGCCTAAAAGTTTCTGCACTGCGTTAGTATCCTCGCCAAATATGATAAGTAAATGCAATTTATTTCTGCTGTAACAAATAATTAGTAAAAAAGAAAAAAGTTTACATATAATGCGAGAGGCTTGATATCAAATCTGGAAATTTCCAAAGTCAGCTAAACAGTTAACCCGCAAGTTAAATAACATTAAATCAAATCTAGAGGATGCAGGGATAGGATTTGAATTCAGACATTTAGCAGTGCATATAGGGTACATTCGCAAGACACCACTATCCTTGAGTAAAAAGCGAATCGAATTTCTACGGAATCGCTCCAGATTTTCGACATTTCAAGAGTTATCGAAAACGAAAAGATTGAAGTGCTGTTGTATTATAATTCGAGACAGTTAAAAAGGATTCTAAGGGGAGTTAAGCGAATTATCTAGTTATACTTATGTTGGTTAAGAAAGCCGGAGGCAAGTAAAATGGTGATTTATAAGCTTACTGCTTCAAGGAAGGGAATCGTAAATAATTATACACAGGATAAAGAAAATGGACAGGAAAATAAATAATAGTGAAATTAAATTGCAGGGGGCTATATAATGCAAACATTAGAGTCTTTAAAGAGCATATTTAAAGATAGAATTTTTAAGATACCAGATTACCAGCGTGGTTATGCGTGGCAAAAGAGACAATTGAAAGATTTTTGGGAGGATATTGTAAATCTTCCGAATGATCGATATCATTATACAGGTCTATTATCTTTAAAAGAGGTGACTAAAAAGGATTATGAATCTGAAAATTGGACAGCTGAGCGATGGCTGATCAAGGATCGAGCATTTAAGCCATTTCACATCGTTGATGGACAGCAAAGGTTGACCACATTTATCATTTTTATAAATGAAATTTTGAATCTGGTAAAATCAATTCCAGAAAACATCGGGAAATTTGAATCAGATATTTATATTGGAACATTTAGTTTGAAGCAGATAAAAGAAGAATATCTTGTGATCCAGATGCCACCTGAATTTATAGTTAACACATATAAATTTGGATATGAGAAAGACAATCCTAGTTTTAAATATCTGAAACATAAAATATTAGGAGAAACTGAAGGAGGTACAATAACTGAAACTTTCTATACCCTCAATCTTGAAAATGCGAAACAGTTTTTTAAAGATAATTTGGGAAACTGTTACAAAACTTATGGTGTTTCAGAAATTGAAACGTTGTTTAAGAAAGTAACTCAGAATCTAATGTTCAACCTACATGAGATAGAAGACGACTTTGATGTTTTTGTGGCTTTTGAAACCATGAATAATAGAGGTAAAAAACTCTCAAATTTGGAGCTTTTGAAGAACCGGCTCATATATTTAACTACACTTTACGAACCATATGAACTGACTGAAGATGAGAGAGCGATTCTACGTGAGGATATTAATAACGCATGGAAAGAAGTCTATTATCAACTTGGACGAAATAAGAAAAATCCATTATCAGATGATGATTTTCTTACTGCACATTGGATCATGTATTTTCAGTATACAAGGCAGAAAGGTGAGGATTACATTAAATTTCTTCTTGAAGAAAAGTTTACGCCGCAAAATGTATTTAATAAAATTGAAGTTAAGTTGGATGCAATTACTGCTATTACTGAGTTAAGAGACCAAGAAGAAGGAGATGAGTCTGAAGAAAATGGAATAGAAGAAAAGGGGGAAATGCGAGCAAAGTTGGCACCAAAGGAAATATCTGACTATGTTAAAAATCTCCAAACGACGTCAGTGCATTGGTATGACTCTTTCAACCCTTTAAATAACTCGGATTTAACATCCGAAGAACAGCTTTGGCTTGACAGACTAAATAGAATAGGAATTGCATACTTCAGACCACTTGTTGTTGCATCTTATCTAAGATCTGATATTGCACCAGAAAGTAGAGTTAAGTTGTTTACGGAGATTGAACGATTTATATTTATTGCGTTTAGAATGGGTAGAGCATTTTCTACATACCGAAACAGCGAATATTACAGACTTACAAAGCAATTAAGAAATGGTGATATTTCTATAGATGAAATTTGTGATACATTAAAAACTCGTATTGAAGAATGGTTAAGTCCGGAAATTGCCTTTGATATTCAGCCTTTTAAATCTTATATAGGCAAACATTATAAAAATGGAGGTGGCTTCTATTGGTGGAATGGATTGCACTACTTCTTATATGAATATGAAAATGAAAAGGTAATGAAAAACGGAAATCAGAAAATCGACTGGGCCTTATTTGTAAAAAGTGAAAAAGATAAAGTATCAATTGAACATATCTACCCACAAACACCAGATAATCACTATTGGAAGAAATCCTTTGCCAAACATTCCAAAGAGCAAAAAAAATTTCTAACTGGATCACTTGGAAATCTGCTGCCACTTTCAAATAGTAAAAATTCAAGCATGCAGAATGATAGTTTTCCTGATAAGAAATCGCCTGTAGGTAAATCACATAGAGGTTATACTGACGGATCGCATAGTGAAATTGAAGTAGCAGCATATACTGACTGGAATGCTGATGCTATATTTGATCGTGGATTTAAGCTGCTTGATTTTATGGAAAGACGATGGAGTATTAAATTCGCAAGTGATGAAAGTAAAAAAGAGATATTATTTTTAGATTTCATGTAGTAGGGGGACTACATTAAGGTATATTCATTTATGGATCTAGTTATTGAAACGCTAAAAGCGAAAAAAAAACACTAATGCCGAAAGAATAAGGCAAAATGCTTTAAAATTGCACATTGTTGACAAAATAAATAGTAAAGGTAAAACACCATGGGCAACAATAAGGCTAAAATTTATGAAAACATTAAAAATGACAGTGAAAGTACACCACTTATTCAAGTTAGCAAAAAGCCAGTGAAGTTTTTGAAAAGAACAAAATGGCGAGTGTAGGTCATTCTTTGAAGATGTAGCAAATATAAGTGTCGCTGGTATTATATTTTGTTGTAAAAACATATAATGGTAAGAGGGTTTGTGTACTAACACCAATGAAATGAATACTTGATGTCTTTTTCTACACAAAAATTTCTAAGGTTATTACAACCCAAATTGCCATTAAAATTAGTATTTAATAAATCCAAGAGTTCTAAAATTTCAGCTTCTGGCTTTAATGCATTTAACAATTTCCTTGTATTTTCCTCATCAAAAGAATAAAAATATTCATATTCATCATTACCTATCATTACAGTACATGCTTCTCCCAAGTCCTGGCCTGATATTAGCAATTCATTATCTATTAATTCTGCAATTACATTAATGGATACTCTATCGGATTTTTCACTACATAATGTTACATGCATATTTTTTTCTCCCTTTCATTTGTGTTTTTTAAGAATTTGTAGAATCGTTTCGAATTCTTACGCATTTTAAATCCCAATTCAATTATACAACAAGATGAGACAAGTTGGAAAAAGGGAAATGTTTGTATACCAAGAGTTAGAACAATATACATAATGATAAAATAACCATAAAGCTCTGGAAACACATGATTTCCAGGGCTTTCCTTTTACCAATGATTACTTTCCAGGAATTAATGTCGGAATATTCGAATATTAATTTGTATTTTACTGCCATGCAAAGTTATAATCTTTATAAGAACAATATTGAAAGGAATGATACTATGTTATCCTCTTCGATCAATAGGATTTTGGAAATGGACAAGGAGATCAGGAGCAACAGTGTTAAACTGGAATCCATTCCTAAGGATAAAACAGTCATTGTGGTTGTAGATATGGTCAACGGCTTCGTTCATGAGGGCTGCTGTCCTCGCCCAGGATACTGACGATCATAGGCAGCATAAAAGAGATTCTCAACAGTGCAGATGGATATCAGAAGTTATTTTTCCTGGACCGGCACAGCGAAATCTCCCCAGAGCTTAAGAGATACGGAATCCATGCTTTGAAAGGCAGCAGCGAGGATGAGCTCATACCAGAGCTTACGGAGCTGTCCAAGGATGCCGATGCAAACCTGATATACAAGAACAGCACGAACGGTTTCCATGCACCGGGATTCAAGACCTGGCTGGAGGAGAACGAGGACCTCATAGAAAACTATGTAGTGGTAGGCTGCGAGGCGGACATATGCCTAGCGCACTTCGCCACAACCATGAAGACATATTTCAACGAGGAGAACCTCAGCAGGAGGATAATTGTACCAATCGACTGGGTAGAGACCTATTGCTACGAAACCCATGACGGAACCCACATGAAGGTCATCTCCTTGTGGGAGAAGAGGCTTAACGGGATAGAGATAGCGGCCTCCATTACATAAAGCGAAAGGGGAGAAGGACTATGAAGTTTAATATAAACAGCGAAAGAAACCTTTCAATGCTCATGGACTTCTACGAGCTCACCATGAGCAACGGTTATTTTGAGAATGACCTGAAGGAGAAGGTTGTGTACTTCGACCTTTTCTACAGGAAGAACCCGGACGGAGCAGGATTCGCAATCGCAGCGGGGCTTGAGCAGCTGGTGGATTACGTGAGCAGCCTGCATTTCGATGAAAAGGACATCGAATACCTCAGAAGCAAGAAACTGTTCTCCGAGGAGTTCTTCCAGTACCTGCTGGATTTCAAATTCACCGGGGACATATACGCCATGCCCGAGGGAAC